>Ga0310696_10002087_pt1 | contig 27207 bp, 21 predicted proteins | sample AusTroGonzalo_MG_4_FD_203885 | JGI IMG/M metagenome (GOLD analysis project Ga0310696, IMG submission 203885) | Bovine rumen microbial communities from tropical cattle in Woodstock, Queensland, Australia - Gonzalo_02 (v2) (version 2) | ecosystem: Host-associated > Mammals > Digestive system >...
CGCGAGCTGCGCCGAGTCGGTGCCGGTGGCATAGCCGCCCGCGAAGGCGCAGAACTCGGCGTTTTCCGCAGTGCCGCCCGCAAGCGTGAAAGTCACGTCGCCGACCGTGTGCTTGGCCGCGTCTTCCGCCGCGGTGGTGATCGTTCCCGTCTTGACCGCCGAAGCGCCGTAGACGTTGCCCTTGAGCTCGACGTCGCCCTTGACGGTGAGGTTGACTTCGCCGACGCTCGTGGCGACGCTCTGCTTGTTCCAGAGGGCGCCCGCGTAGAAGTTCTTGCCTTCGGCCAGCGTACCGCCCGCGATCGTCGTCTTCGCCGCGCCCGTCACGTTGCCCATGCCGCCGGCATACGTGTTGCCGGCGAGTTCGCCCGCCGCCATCTCGAAGTTGACCGCTTTCACGGCACCGCCCGCCGCCGCGCCCGCCGCGAGGTTGCGGATCGAGCCCGAGGTGAATTTGAGATTCACAACGCCCGTGAAATTCTGGTTCGCCGCCGCGCCGTAGACCGCCTTGCCTTCTCCGACCGTCGCGCCGTCGATCTCGAGCCACGCGTTGCCCGCCGTCATGCCGTCGGCGAGGTAGACGCTGCTCGCGACCGTCGTGTTGGCGGTCCAGATCGCGCCGTAGTCGTCGGTGTTCAGATTGGTACCGCTGGTCTTCACCGCCGCCGCCGCGGCGACTTCGTCGATGACGCGCGAACCGATCAAAGCGGCGGAGAGCCGGAGGTCGTAGAAGGTCGAAGTGCCGCTCGTATAGGCGCTGCTGCCGGTCGTGTACCGCACGCCCGTCAGCGGATTGTCCACGCTTCTGCCGCGCGACCAGGTGTAGGCGTTGCCGTACACGTCTAATGTCCAGTTGTAATAGCTGGCTGTGTTGCCGCCGCGTTCGACGAGCGTGTACACATAGGAGTTGTCGACGATATCGCTTGCCTTGACGATGCGCGATCCGATCGGAGTGTTGGTCAGATTGAAGGACGAGAAGACCATCGCTTTGTCGCAGCCCGCCGCTCCGGTGAGGTCCAGCGTGATCCCGTAGATGCCCGCGGACGCCGCCGCGTTGGCGATGCGCAGGTGACCGCCCGCCTGAACCGTGATGTCGTGGTACTCTCCGCCGGTGTTGATCGTCGCGGAACCGCCCGAATAGACCATGACGCCGTTCGCGACGCACCCGGCGCGGGAGACCTGCATCAGACCGCCGTTGGAAACGACCGTGTTGTACGCGGTCGCGCTGGAGTGGACGCGGAAACTCCCGCCGCTCACGATGGTGTCGCTGGCATAGGCCAGAGCCCCGGTCGAACCCCAGAGCACGATCTCGCCCTGACGCACCGCGCAGTTAGAAACCAAGCCGCCGCCGGAGACGATGATCTTGGCGTCGGCGTTGCCGGTCACGGTGACGTCCGACGCGACCGCGCCGCCGGAGACGAACAGCCGCGCCGCCGCCCCCGTCACGGTGCCGCCGACGACCTTGCCGCCGTCGGAGACATAGGCGCCGCCGCTGCCGAGCACGGTGATGTTGTTGATAATACCGCTTTCGAGGACTAAAGCGCTGCCGCCCTTGTAGAGGAACAGACCGTTGATGGTGCCGCCGCTCGACGCCAGCGCGGAAGCGCCGTTGGAGACGTAGACCTCCTTCGCCACGCCGCCCTTGGATACGGCGGTGTATCCGCCGCTCACGGTGATGTTTTTGATCAAGCCCTCGGCGACCGTGCTGCCGGCGAATAGTGTCGTGCCGCTGATGGTGCCGCCCGCGTAGGCGCTCTGCAGTTTGTAGACCTTCGCGTCGAGGCTCAAGCCGCCCTTGGAGATCTGCTCCCAGCCGGTGTTGCTGATTATTGTGCCGCTGGCGATGCCGTCGGAGCGGACCGTCTGTCCGCCGTGGGAGACGGTGTTGCCGAGGGCGACGCCGCCCTTGGATATGACCAGCCGCGCGCCCTTGACGGTCACGCCGCGAGCCGTGCCGCCCGAGAGGATCTGGATCAGCTGCGCGGGGGGAGGCATGGCGTTGCTGCCGACGACGCTGCCGCCCGAGAGCAATCCGCCGTCCGAGACGACGACCGCCGCGCCGAAGGACATGATCGCGTCGCAGAGCGTGCCGCCCGAGACGGTCACGGAGGCTCCCGAAGCCACGTCCGCGCCCGAGAGCAGCCCGCCGCGGTAGATCGAACCCACCGCGCCGGAGAGGAACGAGACGTCGCTCGCCACCGCGCCGTTGCTGTCGGCGATGAACTTGCCCGCCGAATCGACGGTCGCGTTGGAGGCGTAGCCCGCCGGACGCACCCGCAGCGTTCCGCCCTGACTCACCAGTGTGTCGTAGGCGAAGCCGTAGACGTTGTAGGTCGCGGCGGCGACGCCCTCTCCGCCCGCCGTGACGCCGCGCCCGACGGCGATCGCCTTGAGGTCGATGTTGCCGCTCGTGAGGATGGTCGTCGCGGAGATGACCGAGCTGTCGTTGGCGTAGATGCGGGTGCCGCTCGTGAGAGACGCGTTTTCGACCGTGAGGCCGGATCCGGTGTTGAATCTCCACGCCGCCGTGCCGCTCACGCCCGAAAGCACCCCCGCCGCCGCCGCGCCCGCGACCGCCGCGCCGTTGTAGTACAACGCGCCCTCGGCGATGGTCGTCGCGTCGCCGCGGATGATCATGCCGCTGTTGGCGGGCTTGTCGGTCGCCCCGTAGGCGACGTCGATCACGGCGCCCGTCTCCGCCGTGACGTCGGTGAGGATCGCGCCGTAGACGCCGCGCACGATGCCGCCGTTCTGGATAGTTCCGTTGACGAGTTCGCCGCCGTCCATGATGGTAACGACGTCGCCCGCCGCAACGGTAAGTCCGGTGCTCACGACTCCGCTCGAAATGATGATTTCAGCCATTTTATCACCCTCTTTGTGAAAAAAGATTGTTTGTCCGCACATTGTTTGTCACTATAATATTAATCCGCAACACGGTCAATGTCAAGCCGATTTCGGGAAAAATCGCATTTTTTTTGTTTTAAACGGAGCTCTTTGACATATTTTTATCAAAAAATGCGTTTTTTTGTCGAAAAAGCCGCATTTCCATTTGAAAGAAACCCGCTGCAAGATATATTTTAACGGAAAGCCGACGGCGCCCCCACGCCATCCATCAACTACAGGAGCAGAACCATGCCGGACATCAAAGCCCGCCAGTACGACGAGATCTACATTCTCGACGATTTCTACGACATCAGCCGCCGCGTCATCCGCTGCGGCGAAGAGACGAGCATCACGCTCACCCCGCGCCACCCGCACCGGGCTTGGGAGTTTCTCCTGCGGCAGGGCGGGATCTCGATACAGGCTTCGCACATGGACTGCGTGAGCATGCTCGACGGACACCCCTACTGCGGCAAGGACGACTTCGACGCCCTGCCGTTCACGATCGACGGCAACACCCTTGCCGTCACCATTCCCGCCGTCGCCGACGAGGGGATGATAAGTCTCGTGTTCGTCCACGACGAAGCGGGCAAGCCGCGCGAACTATTCACTCTCGAACTCTTCGCGCTACGCGACGACCTTTACGGGCTGCGGCCGTTCCGGGGGGACTTTCATCTGCACAGCAGCTACTCCGCGTGCGGCAAGCGCTACGAGGATCCGCGCTACGTCGTTTCCGTCGGGCGCGCCGCCGGGCTGGATTTCATCGCCGTGACCGACCACAGCCAGATCCACGGCAGCGAAGCGGCTTTGGAATACGCCGCGCTCCTGGAGACGAGCTACCGCATTTTCCCCGGCGAGGAGTGCCACATGCCCAAAAAACATCTGGAGGAGCTCTTCCGCGTCACCGGCAACTACCCGTGGATGCACATCGTGAACTTCGGCGGGCGCGAGGGCGTCTGCCGCTGGATCTCTCAGCATTGGGAAGAGTACCTCGCCGAAGTCGAAAAACGCATGGTGCAATACCCTGCGGAATGGCACGAGGATCTCCGCCGCCTTGCCGCCGCGACCGGCTTCACCTTCGACAAGATCCACGAATTCGGCGGGATCGCCGTATTTTCACACCCCTTCTGGATCTCCTCCCACCGTTTCAACCTGCCGCGCCCCGTCCGCGAGAAGATGCTGGAAGAATGCAAGTTCGACGTGATCGAGGTCCCCGGGCTGTGGAAGCCCTTCAAGCCCGACCTCGTCGACGGCAACTGCCTCGCCGACGCGATGTGGCACGAGGCGAGCATCAAGGCGGGGAAACTGCTCCCCATCGCGGGCATCACCGACAGCCACGAAGCCAAGATGGCGCTCGGCAGCAACACCACCGTGGTCTTTTCCGCCGACGGTTCGTTCGACAGCATCGCCTCCGCGCTGCGGAGCGGCAACTCCGCCACGGTGACGGCGATCCCCGGCCGGGTGCCGAGTTTCACCTGCCGGGGCCCGGAGCGGCTGGTCGCGTACACGCAGTTCCTGCTGCACGACTTCTACCCGATCCACGACGAATACTGCCGCACCGAGGGCAACTTGATGCTCGCCCAGCTGCGGGGCGAAGTCACCATGGACGAAGTCAACGCCTTCGGGCGCGGCAGACTGGAAAAGCTCTTCAAGAAGTTCTTCGGCTGAAAAACCCGAACCAAAGGATGGTGACGCCATGATCTCCGATACGCTGAAAAGGATAAGAATCGTTCCCGTGCTGGTCGCGGAATCCGTCGACGCGGGGCTTCGCACCTGCGAAAACCTCTGCGCCAACGGACTTCCCGCCGCCGAGATAACCTTCCGCACCGCCGCCGCCGAGCCGCTGATCCGGGAGGTCGCGAGGCGCTTCCCCGAAATGACGGTCGGGGCGGGCACCGTGCTCAACGTTTCCGATCTGCACCGCGCCGCCGACGCGGGGGCGCGCTTCGCCGTCGCCCCCGGCTTCAACCCGACGGTCGTGCGCGAAGCGCTCGGGTGCGGGATCGACTTCATCCCCGGTGTGCTCACCCCCGGCGAGATCGAACAGGCACTGGAACTCGGGCTGCGGCTGTTGAAATTCTTCCCCGCCGAGGCGGCGGGCGGCGTGACGATGCTCAAGGCGCTTTACGCGCCGTACAAACACCTCGGCGTCTCCTTCATGCCGACGGGCGGCGTTAAGGTCGCCAATGTCGAAGACTATCTTGCGACTCCCGGCGTCGCCGCCGTCGGCGGCACCTGGCTCAACAACGCCGACGCGGAGACCATCCGCGAGGCGGCGCGGATCGCCGCGAAATATCGCGAACAACAATAGAGGAACGGAAAAATGGCGAACTCAATGCTCGAACATTCGGCTCTCAAAGGCGGCGAACGCTACGTTTCGTGGTGGCTCAAGTGGGAGGACCTCAACTGGCCCAACGCCGACAACCTCGACCGCATCCGCCGCCGCGCCGACCTGATCGCGGAAAATTCCGTCAGCGCGGCGATAATCTTCGGCACCCACTTCCGTTGGGACTACCTGCCGTTCTTCGAGATCCTCCACGACTATCTCGCGACCGTCGCGGACGAGCTCCATCAGCGCGGGGTAAAGCTCTTCGACCACCATTCGGTGAATCTCGTCCACCGCTACGACACCCGCGCCGAGATGCGCAACGTGATCCTCCACAGCCAGCCGCATCTGCCCTTTTCGCCCTGCCGCGAGGCCGCCGCCGACTGGACTTTCCGCGGTCACCGCCTCAACGACTGGCGGATGATCGACACCGTGACGCGTAAACCGCTCTATTTCCCGCAGTACACCGCCGAGGGCTTCTGCTACCGCAACCCGGAGTTCGTCGCCGCCTACTGCGAGTACGCGAAAAAGCTGATCGCCGACACCGGGATCGACGGACTCCTGCCGGACGACTCGGTGTTTTATCAGCACTACCACGGGTGCGCGTGCCCGGTCTGCCGCGCGGAGCTCCGCAGGCGTGCCGGGATCGACCTCCCGCCCGCGGACGACGACCGCTTCTGGGGCAACTGGAGCAACCCCGCGTGGAAGGCGTGGATCGACATGCGCTACGAGGCGGGCGGGGATTTCCAGCTGGCGGTGAGAAAGATCCTGCCGCCGGGGTTCCCGACGATGAGCTGCGGCGCCAGCAGCGCGGACGCCCGCTCCGCCAACAAGGGGTGCGACGCGGTGGATTTTCTGCGCGGATGCAATCTGCAGAACCTCGAACTCTGCGGCAATCTGCCGCCCTACAAGCACGATCCGGTGACGTGGAACCGCTCCATACTGCACCATTTCGTCAATTCGTCGTACAACTCCGCCGCCGCCGAGAAGGTCGGCGCGCATTGCGTGGGCGGGGGGTACGGCTTCACCGAATGTACGGCGAACATCGTCTGGGCGCTCAACAAGTGCCTCGGCGCGGACTGCTGGTTCTCGACTCTCAAGGGGCGGCTGGGGCTCACGTCCGCCGATCTGGCGAAGCTCCCCGACGACTTTTCGCCGATCGGGAAGGCATTCCGCTTCGAAAAGGAGCATCCGGAGCTTTTCGACACCACGCCGGTGCGGCAGGCGGCGGTGTTCTTTTCGCGCGAGACGCGCGACCACACCTTGTACGGCAACCTGATCGACGGGGTTATGAAGGATTTCTACCAGGCGCTGCAGCTTCTCGCGGGCGCCGGCATCGCCGCCGGGACCGCGCTGGAGGTGCCCGAAACCACCGAAGGCTGTCGGTTGCTGATCGTCCCCGGTGCGGCCTCCGTCACGCCCGCCGAGGCGGAAAAACTGCGCCGCTTCGCCGCCGCCGGCGGCACGGTGCTGGCGTTCGGCCCCTGCGGGCTCCCCGAAGCCGCGTCGCCGTGGGTACTGCCCGACCGGGTCGGACCGGATTTCTGGAAGGTCAACGAGAAGGACTTCGTGTCGTACCCCCAGAAACTGGCGTGGTCATGGTGGAAAGTCGAAGCTCCGGAGCTCGCCGCCGAGTGGCGGGAAGTCGCCCGCAACATCTTCTACAACCCCGGACGGATGCCCGACGAAGAACTCGAAAAGTCGCTTCTCGGGCTCACGCGGCGGTACATGCCGGCGCTGCCTGTGGAGATATCCGGCGCCGACGGCTATTTCACCACCGTCCGGCGCGGCGGCGGCGCCTACGTCGTTCAGCTGCTCGCGGCCGACTTCGACACCGACATCGACCACCATCTCGACGAGATCCGCACCCACCGGACGCGTGTCAACCTCATCGTCAAGGCGGAACCCGTCAACGTGTCGCGGCACATCCGGATCGACACCCGGCTCGCCGTCGAGGTCTTCACCCCGTTCAACGACGGGGGTGCGACGGTCGTGAAGGACGCGGACGGCGTCGTCGTGACGCTCCCCGAAAAGTGTCCCTACGCGGTGATGCGTCTCAAGTGACGGAGGGCGAACGCTCCCCGATTTGAAAACCCGGCGATGTATGCTATTTTAAAACATAAAAAGTAATTTTGTGCGGGGCAGGTCGCATCCCCGGCACGCATCGGGGATGCTTTCATCATGGATTATACGCCCAAGACCATTCTCCACATCAATTCGCGCTGTTCGACGATGAGCCCGAAGATGCAGCTGATCGCCAAGTGCATCTGCCGCCACCCCGAGTTCATCGTCAACCGCAAGGTGCGCGAGATCGCCAGGCTCTGCAAATGCGACAACGCACAAATCGTGCGTTTCTGTCAACGCCTCGGTTACGACGGCATCAGCGGCCTGCGCGCCGAACTTACCAAGGAGATGATGCCCGCGCTCTTCGGCGAAAACGAGATCGTCGCTCCCTTCGACGAGATGAAGCGGAACTTCGCCGCCGACTACGTCAAGACCGTGAACGACACCGTCAGCATGCTCGACCGCGAACTCGTGAAGAAGACGACGCTGATGATCCGCTCCGCCAAAAGGATCGTGACTGCGGGCTGCGGCAGTTCGGGGCTCGCGGCACGCGAGATGCAGGTCAAGCTCTTCCGCATGGGCTTCAACGCCGCCCACACCTCCGACGCGTCGTTCTCGCTGCTCAACTGCGCGCTGCTCGCCAAGGGCGACGTGCTGATCGCCTTTTCGGTCTCGGGAGAAAACCGCATGGTGTGCGACCTCGCGGAAAAGGCGAAGTCCCAGAACGCGGGCGTGATCGTCGTCACCCACCATCCGACCTCCCCGCTCGGGAAACTCGGAGACATCGTGCTGCAGAGCTGTTCGCCGCAGGACACCACGCAGGTCGGAGCGATGAATTCCAGCGTGGCGCAGGCGGTGATCGTGCACTTCATCGCGCTGATGATCGCCGCCAGCGACGAATCCGGCTCGATCGAGAGCAACACCGACCTCGTCAATCAGGTGCTCCACCCCGCGCCCGAAGAAGATCGCTGAACGCGGGGCAAAAAAAACGCGCGGCGGACCGCGCGTTTTTTTTATGTGCGTTCAATCCTGCTTGCCCGGATCGGGCAGCGTGTCGTGGGAGTATTTCATCGCGCCGTCCGGCGTGTCGAGCATGTAGGTGGCCAGACTGCGGTTGAAGTGCATGTTGGGGGCAGAGCCGCTGGCGGCCAGCCACTTGTGCGCGAAGTAGAACACCAGCTGATCGGTCTCCACATCGAGCACCGCGCCGGAGTACACCCCCAACGTCGCCCGCCCGGAATGCGCCGGGTAGATGTACTGCGCCGAATAGACCTGAGAAGGCGTCGCCCAGGTGTGGTGCAGTCTTCCCATCGATATGCCGCCCATGCCGTTGACGCCGTCGGTGAAGATCACCCGCTGGCTCGGCGTCACCGACCGGAATATCTTGGTGCTGTTGCGGTCCTGATAATATCCGGTTTTGCTGAGTTCGGGATTGTTCAGGTAGAAGCCGCTCACGTTTTCGCCGGTGGCGGCGGTGTTGTTGTGAAAGACCGAAGCATAGGTGTTGTAGCAGTTTTCCTGATTGTTGGCTTTGGTCTCGGAGAGCACCTTGTCGCAGACGGTGCCCGCCCCGATCGGACGCCCGCCCTTGCCGGTGTATGAGATGTCGTTTCTGTAGTCGCCGCTCAGGTACTTGCCCCTGATGAGCTGCCCCTGCCAGCACAGCTCTTTGTTGGTCGTGTTCGCCGCGGGCCAGAAACTGCGGTGGTCGTTCAGATAGGTGGTGCTGACGATGCCCATCTGCTTGAGGTTGCTGGTGCATCTGGCCTTGTTGGCGCGCTCGCGCGCCGACTGCAGCGCGGGAAGCAGTATCGATGCCAAAATCGCGATGATCGCGATGACGACCAAGAGTTCGATAAGCGTGAATAGTCTTTTTCTCATTTCGTTCCCCTATTTTTTCGGTGTTCCGTTGCCGTGCATGTTCTTGAGCGCCTTGAGCGCGGTCTCGATCATCTGCTGGCCGCCCTTGGGATCGACCACGCTGTTCGCCGCCACGTTGCCGTAGCCGCGGTTTTTGCGCGAGCGCTCGGTGCCGAGGTAGTAGCCCCGCCCCGGCATCGACAGCTGGATCACGAAGGTCTGTTCGAAGGGACTGCGCGCCTGCAGCCGGTGCATGTAATCCATATAGAGCTCGAAGGGGTTGCTGAAAAAAGCGACGTCGCCGAGCCGAGCCACGTTGATGAAGGTGTCGACGGTATCCTTGGGATCGTAGGTCTCGGCCTTCTTGAGCACGTTCCGGGCGATCTTCAGCGAAGCCTGCTTGCGCTGGAGCTTCTTGCGCGCCTCGGGATCCTTGACTTTGCCGGGATCCTGCTTGTCGACGCCGTCGAGCATCTTCACGACTTTTTTCGCATTTTCGACGTCGGTCTTGTCCGGCTTGAACCGCAGCAGCGAGACCGGGATGCGGCGGTTCTGGATCGGCAGATCGGCGAAGAGCTCCTTCTTCGCCCAGCTGTAGGCGTCGTCGAAGGCCCAGCCCACCCGCTCGGCGATGTCGCGGCGGTTGAACTCCTCCTCGTACTTTTCGTCCCGGCCGTATTTGAGCCGCCACTTGCGCATGGAGGCCCCCTTGTAGCTCCGCAGATGTGGCGAAAGGTCGCCCGCCGCCGCGCACTGCGGCAGCACGTAGAGCTCCTGCCCGTAGCGGCTCCGCAGATTTTCGCGCACGTTCGCCCAGTAGTCCGCCGAAAGCGCCCACATGTGCTCGCTGCACTGCGACGGGCACGGGATGTTCACGATCGCCCCGGTAAGCTTGTCGTTCATGTCGAAGGTGAAGAGAAAGTTCACCGTCGCGTCGGCGCCCGTCTCGTGGTGGCTGAAGTCGTCGACGTCGGTCTTGCCGTACATCACCGCGTGACCGTGGATCAGCTTCGCGTTGGGGCCCGCGTTGGGAAATTTGGAACGATCCCGGAAATAGACCGCCCGCCGCTGGTGCCCGACCACCGCGTAGCTGAAGCCGTAGGCGATCTTGCCGGGCTTGCGGTTGTCCCACGCCTGCTTGACGATCTTGGCGATCGCATCGACCGCATAGTCGGTGAAGGCGTGCGGTGTGATGTGTTTCCGCAGATATTTCGGAACGCCGCCGCCCGCCATGTCGCCGCCGGTGTGGGTGTGCGTCGCGCCCGCGATCACCTTGTCCTGCGGCAGATCGGGGGCGATGACGCTCAGCTTCTTCATCACGTGCTGCCCGAAGGGGTTGAAATAACCGAAGTTGGAGGTGTCGACCGAGAGGAAGATGATCTGATCCTCGCCGTTGTCGATCACGAGGCAGGTCGCCGTGAGCGGGTCGAGCGTGCCGTCGCGGTCCCAGCGCAGATAGTGCTGGCCGAATATCTGCGTATGCGTCTTGCCGTCGTGGATGGGGCCCGAAGCCCAGCCGATCTTCAGCGGAGCCGCCGCCGCGACCGCCGCGACCGTGCATCCGAAACAGATCAACAGAAGTTTTTTCGTCGTCATTTGTCAAGAATCTCCCGTTTAGTGGTTCCCGATGTTGTCACAAACCCTTTTCGAAGGCGGCGATCGTCCGCAGCAGCTCCCGGACGTCCGCCTGCTGGACCGGCGCGTCTCCGTGTTTCCGGCAGAGCGCGGCGGCGGTCCCCGCCGCCTGCCCGGTCTCCATGCAGGGCGCCTGCACCCGAGTCGCGGCGAACGCCTCGGCGTCGGCGCTGATGGCGCGCCCGGCGACGAGCAGATTGGGCAGTTTTTCCGGCACGAGCGACCGGTACGGGATGTATCCGGCGTCGCGCGGGAAGGTGAGCTGCTGCCCCTCGTCCCCCGGCAAGTGGATGTCCACGGGGTGGCAGGATCGCGCGACCGCGTCTTCGAAGCGGACACCGTTCACGTACTCCTCGCCCGTGAGGACGTGCACGCCCCGGATGCGGCGGCTCTCGCGGATGCCGCAGCTCGCGCCCACGGCGACGATCGCGGCGCGGCGAAATTCCGGCACGTCGGCGCGGATCATGTCGACGAGGCGGAACGCGTCCTCACGGAGCTGCGCCTCGCGTTTCTGAAGGTCGTCGTTGTCTACCGCGTTCACCGCCGCGCGAGTCAAATTCACGGTGATCGTCCCCTCCTGGAGCGTGGTGGCGAGCCACGGGCCGCCGAAGACCGGCACCTCCTCGCCCGCCTTTCGCCGCGCGAAGAGCGCGTCGCGGATGAAGACCGCCTGATGGTTGAAGCGGTGGTTCTTCTGGTGGATGATGTGCATCCGCGGCGTCGAGGTGTCGACTCCGGAGAGCACGAAGCACAAGGTCGCCGGCTGTTGGGCGCGCCGCTGCGGCAGCATCGGCACCCCGGCGCGGAAGGCGACGTCGGCGTCGCCGGTCGCGTCGACGAAGTAGTGTCCGCGGATCGCCTGCAGGCCGTTCTTGTTCGCGACGATCACGGCGTCGAGGTGCTTGCCGTCCATGCGGCAGTCCGCTATGAAGGTGTCCATGTGACAGCGCACCCCGGCTTCGGCGAGCATGCGCTGGGCGACGAGCTTGTACTTTTCGGGATCGAAGGAGACGTTGCAGCGCGGCTCTTCGACGAGGCCGCCGCCGACCTCCACGAGGCGCTTGGCGAAGCGCCACGGGATGCCGTGGATCACCCGCTCGCCGTTGTAGGCGAACTCGCTCATCGGATTGACGAACCCCGCGGTCGCCATGCCGCCGGGAAAACCGAAGCGCTCGATCAGCGCGACGCTCGCGCCGCACTCCGCCGCGGCGACCGCCGCGCCGATCCCGGCGGGACCGCCGCCGCAGACCACGACGTCGTACTCCCCGGCGACGGGAAGTTCGCATTCATACCGGATCGCATCCATCGCTGTTTCCTCTCCCCGTGTTTTTTCGGCTCACTCTTCCGGGAACGGCAGCTCGAAGCCGAGATCGTACTCGCGGTTCACCCGGTGCATCATCTTCCGGTGTGCCGCGGAGAAGCCGATGCCGGTCTTTTCGATCTCCAATGAGCGCAGATACGCCTTTTCGCCCGGGGTGTAGATGCGGTCGCAGCCGGGCGCCTTGCGGGCGGCGCGAAGTTCGGCGTTCACCGCCGATACGGTCCGCCGGAACTCCGCCGGAGTCGTGAAGAAGTTGATGTCGATCGCGATGAAAAAGTGTCCCGTCTTCGGCAGTCCGGGCTTTCCCTCGGGTGTCGGATGCGACAAGGCGCTCAGGAACGTCCCCTGCTGCAGAGCGCAGCTCATCAGCTCGACGATCATCGCCATGCCATAACCCTTGTGGCCGCCGCGCTCCTCGCCGACGCCGCCGACCGGCACCAGCGCCGCCTTGTGGAGCGGGATGTCGGCGTTGATCCGGCTGACGTCGGTGCGGTACTCGCCGTCCTCGCCGATCACCCACCCCGAGGGGATGCTGCTCTTGCCGAGGCGTTCGTAGAGCTCGATCTTGCCCTGCGGAGCGACGCAGGTCGCGCCGTCGAAACTGAACGGAAACGGATCGTCCGAGGGCATCGCCCACGCCAACGGGTTGGTGCCGAGCATGTTCTCGGTCGAAAAGGTCGGCGCCACCGCCGGTCGGGCGTTGGTGCCGCAGATGCCGATCATGTCGTTCGCCGCCGCAAGTTCCGTATAGTACCCGGCGATGCCGAAGTGCGTCGAGTTGCGCACGACCGCGATGCCGATGCCGTGTTCGCGTGCGCACTTCATGGCGTGGCGCATCGCCGCGTCGGCGATCACCATGCCCATGCCGTGGTGGCCGTCGATCACGCAGGTCGCTCCCGCCTTGCGGACGAATTCGACGTTGGTGACCGCCTGCTGGATGCCGTTTTTAATCCTGTCGAGGTAGTGCCCCGTGATGCGCCCGATCCCGTGCGAACTCACTCCGCGCCGGTCGGCGGCGATCAGTATTTTGGCGCAGAGCTGCGCCTCCTTTTCCGGTACTCCCGCCTTGAAAAAGGCGGCGCGGGCGAATCTTTCGGCCTCCGCGCAGGGCATGTAAATCACATCTTCCGCCATCTCGACAATATCTCCATCATGAATGACCGGCTTTGTTACCGGATCGATCCGGCGCCGGATGCGGCGCGACGATCCCGGTGCATCGCTTAAATATTACCTCGATTTGGCATGATTGTCAAGCGTTTTTCACAAAAAAACGCATAATTTTTGTCAACAAACAAAGAAAATGACATTTTTTTATCAGAAAAACCTGCCTTTTTCCGTGGATTCCCCGCCGGCGGCATGCGCCTGCGCTTTTGGTTCGCGGGGGGAGATCGCCGGAATCGGCAAATGAGTGTGCGATCGTATTCGACTGAGCGAACGATCGGGCAAGGTGCGACGGAAGTTCTGCCCCTTTTGCGAAGCCATGTGGATGCGGAACGCCGCGGCGGGCAAGGCGGCGCGAGGGAGCATACTTGGGCATGTGACCGAGTAACGCTGCCGCGCGACGCAAGTATCCGCGCCGCATGGCAAAGCAAAAAAAATGGTACACCCGGCGCGATTCGAACGCGCGACCTTCTACTCCGGAGGCAGACGCTCTATCCAACTGAGCTACGGGTGCCCAATGCTTATGGTTGCTTAATATATTACGCCGCCAACGTTTTTTCAAGGGAATTTTTGCGCCGCGGAGCGCCGATGAGGCGATTTTTCTCCGGAAAAAACGCGGGCGAGGTTGACAAAAACCGGCAGCGGTGGTATGTTATGAGGAAGCTCGATATTTCGAGGCGTGGTAGCCAAGAGGTTAGGCAGCGGTCTGCAAAATCGCTCAGACCGGTTCGATTCCGGTCCACGCCTCCATTTTTTTTGCCTTCGTTCCGCTCCCGCGCGGCGAGTTTCCGCCTCACGGCCGCATGGGCAGGACGGGCGGGATGTCCGCCCTTTCGAACTTCCGCGTCCGCGTCTGCGAGTCAAGGATCACCTTTTGGTCGAAGGCGCCCAGAAATCCGTTGACGACGTTGGTAAGGGCGTCCCGGTCGTCGCCGCTCCGGGTGATGCGCATCTTCAGGATCTTCCCGTTCTTCGCCGTCAGCAGGGTGAAGCTTTGGCACTTCGCGAGCTCGTGCTTGTCGTTGAATCCCGGTGAATCGAACCCGGCGAAGAAAAAGATGAAGGCGATTTTTTCGCCGTGCCGGAATTTGCCCTCGCGGAATCTTTCGTCGATGCGCGCGTTCCGGTAGGAGGCGCTGATGCCCCCCGCCACGTTGCGGAGCTCCCGCACCAGCGCGGCTTTTTCGTCTCCGGCGTCCGCCGACAGGTCGTAGATGTATATGTCGGCGACGGTCTTGGTCCCGGGATCGATGTACTTGATGCTGTAACCCATCTCCTTCGTCGGATACACCATTATGCCCCGCGCCTCGAAGCCCGCCAGTCTGCGGGGAAATCTGAAGTCGAGAACGGTGTTCACGTGGGCGATCTTGGGGTACGGGGTTATCATCGTCCGCGGCAGGATGCACACTCCCTCGGTGGAATAGTAGGCGCAGTCCGGGGGATTGATCGCCTGAATGACGCCGCCGGGATTCTTCTGCGCGGCCTTCCGATAATCTTCATACCGGAGCTTGTATGCGGCTTTGCGGCTCTCCTTCCAGGCTGCGGCGGATCTTTCGTTCTTGAGCATTTCGGCCATGGACTTTTCTTCCCGCGCGAACTCCTGCTCCAGCTTGAGCTCCTCGGCGTCCGGGCCGTTTGCGGCGGCGGTTCCGAATGCCAATACGATTGCGGCCGCAATGAACAGAAACTTTTTCATGGAATATCTCCTTTCCGTGTCGAAAAAAGCTGAAAAACGGTAAGCCGTTTTCATCTCCGGGCATCTTTGGCAGATTGCGGCTAAATATACCACTTGAAATGCCAAAATGCGACAGGAACGGGGAAGAAATGGGGAAGAACGCCCGGATTTTAGGTTAAAACTGGTAGTCCGGGCGGGGATCGAACCCGCGACCACCTGCTTAGAAGGCAGGTGCTCTATCCGACTGAGCTACCGGACCGTATGCGTGATGATGTCTTATAATATTACCTCGCTCGGGCGCTTTTTCAAGGGGTTCGCGGCGGATGCGTCCCGCTTCGCGGCTCTCCGGCGCAAATTCGGCCCCGGCGAATACCTGCCACTCCTTAATTTTGTACTGTCGATTTACGTGATGGTACCGCCTCAAATCCAAAATTCCCCATTGCTTGAAATTATGTTTCGCGCTGGATAATTTTGTGCTGCCACGCTCTGCGTGGAGAAAAGACGCAATATTATGCTAATTAAGACTAGCTTTTACTTTTTCAAGGTTCGGCAAAAAAATCAAGCCGTTTTTTTGATCTTGCCTTGATTTTTTTGAAATCGGTGCTATCATAATAAAATATGTGATAGCGGGTCGAAATGTGCGCTATTGCAGGGCTGATTGAAAACCGTTATATTTCAGCAAATGCGAGTGAAACCGACCAAGTTGAAAAATGTATTTGCTACAACTATAGGTGAAATGTATCCGGTGAGATTGTGTCTACACATCTTACTGGACGCATTCTGGCATGTTGTAGCAGGCTCTTGGTCGGGCCTCACTCGCAGTGTTTGGATGCGTTCGGTTTTTTTTGAGCGTAGCCAAGCATGCTGGGTTTCGCAGCGAAAGTTGTGGGATCGGCAGCTTGTTCAAAGTTTTAGACTTTCCCAACCATAAGCCAACAGCACAGACGGCTTCATCAATGTTGCTGACCGGCATTGATGTTATGCCGTACTACCACCGCTGAAATTGCCAGAAGTGAGCAGATTATGCTTGCTTCTGTCTCTCCGGATGCTAATTCACGCATTTAAAGTGCGACATCATTGCGTCCGAAAAGACGGTATTATCCTCTTTTGCCGCCGCGAAGTCCAGAGTTGGACTATCGCGGTTTTTTTTTGCAACAAATCAAACTGTTAAAGGTAAATTTCTGCAATGCAGTCTTTTATCAGGAGGGGGAAGCATGAAACAATTTTGTATTCGGTATTCAAAAATCTGTCGTTTGATATTTGCCATATTGTTTGTTGTCAACGCGGCGGTTCCTCTGATAATTTGCGGAGTCAGGTACAATATACCGATATTGGGAATAGTGACACGTCTTTCATTTAACATTTTTTTTGCCGCCTTTTTGTTTTTTCTGGCAAAAATGATTTGCCGCAAAATCGCCAAAACTTTATTGACAATTGTTTTTTCAATATTAATTGTTGCAAATTTTCTGCTTCAAGGGCTGGAACTATATAATTTCTACATGGTCGGTGAAAGTTTCAACTTCGCTTTTTATTCGACGATGTTAGATTGGCGGCTGATAATGGAAATGTTGCCTGCCCAAATAGCGCCTGCAATATGGGGATCGCTTTATGTTTTATGGACGACTGCCCTTTTTGTTATCAATATTACTTTGAGTTGGAATAACCCCGAAAACAAGAAAATGTGGGGGGCCGCATCGGTTCTGTTTTGCGCGTTGTCGTTTTTGGTATTCTTCATTGGGGAAACGGCATTTGGAAATTTTTTGCGAATGATCAAATATGCAAATCCAACCGATGTCGAAATCACGTTGAAAAATGAATCAGAATATTTCAAAGCTTTTGGAATTTCAACTTGTCCTGTAACAAAAAGAAATTGCATCGTATATGACAAGGGTACACAAAAGAACCTAGTCCTAATCATTTTGGAGAGCACGGAAAGGCAGTTTATGGACGAACAGCTTTTTCCTGGGCTTACCCCAAATCTCAACCGGCTAAAAAATGCCGAAGGCACTATTTGGTTCAATCAAATGCATCGTCATGCCGGCAATACTGCCGAATCCATGATCGAAACTTTTTGGGGAATGCCATCGTTTCCAACTTTTTCATCTTCCAACGGCATTGGCGGGTTCAACAAAAAGATGCTTGATGTGTTTATATCTATGCCTTATATTTTTATAAAATCCGGATATTCATGGGATCATATACAAACCCTCTCTCTATCAACAATGGGTGATGCACTGGCAGAAGAAAAAATAAACACCAAATTTGCCGATGAATTGAATTTGCCGATAAATTTTCGTCAACGCGATCACCATCTGTTCGAATATGCATGGCGCATTTTTGAAAGACGTGCCGAAGCCGGTAGGCCCTTCGCAATCTCAATATCGACAATAGATGCACATGGCCCCGACGGATTCGTCGACGATCTGACATTGCCATACAGAAATAAAAGCAAATACGGAAAAATTCAATATCTGGATGCCATACATAACTGCGATCATCACCTTGGCGTTTTTATTGATAAAGTTCTGAGTTCGCCAGCTGGGGAAAATACTGTCGTCGCCATAATGAATGATCATCCCTTTATGGGTACAGGCGGCGGAATATTAAAAGGGAATCGGGATTGTATTTTCATGATCGTAAATGCCGGTAAAAGCGCCAAGATAAACGAACATGGTTGTCAGCTAGACGTCCCTCCTACTTTGTTGAACCTATTCGGGATTAAATCCAATTATGTGTTCCCTGTAGGTGAATCTTTGTTGATGAAACCATCAAAAGATTATAGTGTCAGGATAAAATCAACATTGAATAATCGATCTGAATTGATGCGTTATGCAAAATTGAAGTGCACCAAAAAGCAAATTCGGACAAGTAAAATATTTTTCGACAACGCTTATGATAATATACTTAATGTCTTTGGCGAGGAAGTCCCAGTAATGGATTCCGATAATTTATTTATCATTAAGTTAGATGATAATAGCAATATTATATCTGCAAGATTTGGACCGGTAACCAACACAACCGAGTCTATAAAAATTGTTGATGACGCTTTAGAATCTAAAGATGCTATCATCTTTATCTTTCGCGGTGTTCGAAGAGCAGCAACCAGAACAATATGCCAAAGATTGGGATTAAAAGTGCGCCCGGAGGAATATGGACTCGTTTTCAAAGATGCCTTCGGAAAATTTTTTGTTGTTCTTTCTCCATCAAAAAAAGATCTTGCCATAGACACGAGTGTGAAAGGTAAGGAAAAGGTAAACATAAGCGATTTATATCCCACAATAGCGGAACATGGGAATGCCGATTTTCATCTCAAGGATCTGATTTTAAGAAATTGCAAAGGCACGATCAAGTCGAATGCGTTTGTCGTATCCGGGAAGCTCTGCGAATTGTCATCTTCGCTATGTTTTCCGGCCTCCGGCGATGAGGCGGCTTCATTTTCGTTGAGTATTAAGAACATTGGAGCAACGAAGATGACCTGCTTTTGTGGATTTATTTTGCATGACAAAGATTATCTCGATCTGGGGGAGGCCAATTTCCCATATGAGTCGGCGGACAGGGTTTTCGCGGTTGCCGGCGGTGCGGAAAAGGGAAGTAGTGTTATTACCGTATACGGACAGCCAAACGCATCACATGGCTTGCATATCGCAAGACATGCCAGTTCGGACGGGACCGATTTGCCAAGCCATGATCTGTTGACCCAGAAAGTGGTGTCTGTCAGACGATGCGGAGAGGATCGGTCAGAAATACAACTGTCTGGTCCGTTGTTTGAAAAAATTCCGGCGGGAGAAAAAATTCGAATTCACGGACGTGATGGAAAATATTTTTACAAGAGCATCAAGGTATTACCAAGCGGCAGTACAGAAACTTTCGATTTTTCGCTTAAAAGAAATGATGATAATGTAGTTTTTTCGAATACCAGTTTGCGTTTACAAAAAAGTTTGCCAAGGGGGACATGTTTTGTCAGACCTTTTGTACTATTGAGATCCGGGGGCAGAGAGGAAGTTTCTGTCGAAATAAGCAGAGCTATATTGACTTGGTAGGATATGATTGCAATTCTCCTGTAAAATCAGCAGACACAAGGTCAAAATAAGCGTAAGGTAAAGTATATTGGTGGTCGCCGGCAAAACAGGGGTGATTGAATTTTGAAAGGAAGCTCCAATGACACTGACGAAATATGGTCTTTGGGAATGGGGTTCGGCGCTCGTCGCCGCAATTATTCGATGGTCGGGGTGCGCTTTATTGTACTGTTACGGGTATCCGCGCACGGCGGTGGTCGCCGCCGCGGTCGTGTTGGTGATTTTTCTGACGATTTCGGCGTTCTTCCGCAATCCGCGCCGCACTGCACCGCGGGATGAAAAACTGCTGGTCAGCCCTGCAGACGGGACGATTCGTGACATTGAGGTCGTCCACGACTTCTATCTGCCGCCCTTCACGGGCGACGCCCTGCGGATCGGCATCTTCCTTTCTGTGCTGAACGTCCACGTCAATCGCGCACCGTCGGCGCTGGAAGTGTTAAGCGTCAACTACCGACCCGGGAGGAAATATCTTGATGCCAGGAACCCCAAATGTGGGCAGGAGAATGAGGCGATGACCATATCTGGTGAAGCGACGGTCGAAGGACGTGCTTTCCCAATGGCGGTACGGCAGATATCCGGAGCAATCGCGCGGCGGATCGTCTGTCCGGTCGAACCGGGGCGTCGACTCAAACGCGGCGAAGTCTACGGCATGATCAAATTCGGTTCCCGTACCGAACTGTATTTGCCTGCAATTGGTTTCGCTCCGCGGGTTCGGATCGGTGATAAGGCCAAGGGCGGAGAAACCGTGCTTGCTGTCATGGAAAATCCGGTTGAGAACGGAGATGAAAAATGAGTGTTCGCGACGCCAAGATATTGAAAATCGTACCCAACGCGTTGACGATCGGCAATTCGCTGTGCGGCTTCTTCGCTATCCTCTATACCCAACGAGCTTGCGAGAACAACGACATCGGCGACATGCTTAAGGTCTTTGTCATGGGTGCGTGGATGATCTTCGCTGCGATGATATTCGATGCACTCGACGGTCTCGCGGCGCGGACTTTCCGCGCCACCAGTATGACTGGTATCCAAATGGATTCACTATCGGACATGGTCACCTTTGGTGTCGCTCCTGCAATACTGGTAGCGAGCATGACGCGTTGTCTCTGCAACTATTCACCGGGATCGTGGCAAGAGCTGATCGTTTACGCCTTCTGTTCCTTATACCTCGGCTGTGCCGCGTTGCGATTGGCGATCTACAATGTCAAAGCGATCACCGAGCATAAAAACTCCAAATCTTTTTCCGGGTTGCCTTCTCCCGGTGCGGCGGCGGCGATTTGCGTGACTATCTTCTTCGTCTATTCGCTATCCTCCCGCGAAACCAGTCGAGTAGACCACTGCTGGGTGGCGTTCATACTGCCGGTCTACGCTGCGATGTTGGGAATGCTGATGGTCAGCCGCGTATCGTATCTCCACGCGGGAAAGTGGTTGATTTCAATGTTTCGCAACCGCAAAAAACAGTTGGTTTTCGGTGTACTGCTACTGCTGGTTATAATCTTCGAGATCGATGCGCTGGCAGCGCTTGTCACGGGTTATATTCTTTCCGGACCGCTGTCTCTGCTGTTGTCGAAAAAAATGCGCCGGAAAATATTCGAGGATTGACGCGATGCAAATCTTAATCCTAGCGTCTGCGGAGGGACTTTTTCATCCGCAGGCACTGCTGCGGTCGAACCGCCGAAGCACTTTCTTGTACACCAAAACCACCTTTGCCCCCTCGCGGGCGAAAGCCAGTGCGGTAGCCGCGCCGATCCCCTGCGGGTTGTTCGCCCCCGTGATCAGCGCGACTCGATCCTTCAGTCCGTAGTCGACCATTTGTACTACCCTCACGCTTCGCAAGTTTGATGATTTTTCCAGTAACATAGCGCCGCCGCGCGGAAAAATCAACCGCGGTCGCGCGGCTGCCGCTCTGCGTTCGGCAAGGGATTTTTGCTTCGGAGGCTTGAAAATACCGCGTTTATGTCATATATTCACTATTTGTAAAAAAACGGCTGACAAAACGGCTTAACAGGGAATGGAGGTGCGTTTTGGATATTACCGATACGATGCTGAGTTTGAAGGACACCCCGTTATTTCAGGTGATCATGCGGCTGGTGGCCGCGGCGTTCTGCGGAGTGCTGATCGGGCTGGAGCGCGAGCTGCGGGCGAAGGAGGCCGGGGTGCGGACGCACTTTCTGGTCTGTTTCGGCAGTGCGCTCTTCATGGTGGTGTCGGTCTACGGGTTCCTGAGCATGACGGATCCCAGTCTGGTCTCCGTGACCGAGGCCATCAACATCGCCAACGGGCAGGATTTCCGCCGTTTCGATCAGGCGCGCATCGCGGCGCAGATCGTTTCGGGCATCGGCTTCATCGGCGCGGGCACGATCATGGTCAACCGCGGCAGCATCACCGGACTCACCACCGCCGCCGGGCTGTGGGTGGCGGCGGGGATCGGCATGGCGATCGGCTGCGGTCTGTACGTGATCGGGCTGGTGGCGACGGTGTTCGTGCTGATCGGGTTGGAGATGCTGCGGCTCTTCTTCCACAAGGAGCGGCTGAACTCGATGGTGGTCTACAAGACGGCCAACCGCGGGCTGATCCCGCAGATCGAGCAGGAGCTGCGCAACCGGGGCTGGAACGTCGTTTCGCACGACATGGCGGTCAAGGGCAAGGGCAACGACGCCTTCCGGGTGACGCTGACGCTGCAGAAGCACGCTTCGATGAGCGACGAGGCGCTGGTGACGTTCCTGCAGAGTTTCCCGGACGTGACTCTGGAGAAGATCGATTCGCAGAAATAGAGCGCACAACGCACAAAAAAGCGGATTTTTTTCGTAAATCATTGGGAATTTTCCCGAAAGCGGGCTAAATTATAGAACGACATTTGTCGATGTACAACTAAAACCAGTGTGGTGAATCATGGGCAACCTGAAGAAAAAACGTCGCAAGAAGATCGCGAAGCACAAGCGCAAGAAGCAGCTGAAGGCGTTGCGTCACAAGAAGAAGTAACGCGAGGCGGGCGACCGCTTCGATTTTTCGGTTTTGCGAAGGCCCGCGGAGGCGGGGCGAAAAGCAAAACGGCGGGATCGTTTCGAACGGGGTGGACATGGTGCCTGCTGCCGGAAATGGTCGGATGTCAAGTTTCCGCTTCCCGGGGATCCGCGGATCGTTTCGGGGGGCGGCTTTTTTTTGGCGGCGGGCGGGGTTCTCCTCCGGCCGCAAAGTGGAGTCTGAAAGATGAGAAAATCGGCATTGATCCTGTTCCTTTCGGCGTTCGCGCTGACCGCGGCGGCCGCGTCGGTCGACCGCGAACTAGAGTTCGTCCGCGCCGTCAACGAAGCCGATCCCAAAGCGCGCGGCGAGGCGCTGCTGAAACTCGCGGAACAGCCGGATCATATGGCGGAGCTGGCGCTGATCTACCTGACTCGGGCGCAGCTGCCGCCGAAGAGTCTGGCCCGGATTCTGCCGGTCGCCGAGCGCTCCGGCGAACTCGTTCCGGCCGTGCTGCTGGTGCGGGCCTTCCGGGCGGAGTCGGATGACTCGCTCCCCGAGCCGATGCCGCTCGACAAGCTCTTCGGACTTGCGCACGCGGCGTGGCAAAAGGCCGCGGCGCGCAAACTTTCGCCCTTCGAAGCGGGGATGTTCCGGGAGCTTTCCGGCGAAGTCCTGACCTTGGCGTGGGAGTGCGGCGCGACCGCGCGGCTCTTCCCCGAAGTCATGCGCCGAGTCGAATCGCGCGGCGAGGACGGCATCCGGGACTTCCCGTACACCAAGCTGATGGAGTTCTTTTACCGCCATGCCTTCGTCGCCGAGGGGTTCGAGCTCTATTCGCCGGCGTGGAGCGAATCCGCCGCGCCGGGGCGACGCGCCCTGGCCGCCATGCTCGGCAAGTCGCAGCAGCATTTTCCCGCTTCCCGCGAAGAGGCCGCGGAGCGGGTGGACTTTCTGATCGGAGCGGGCGAGGGCCGGGCGGCGCTGCTGATCGCGGCCGAGCATCTGGACAAAAGCAACGGCAAGGCCGATCCCGCGGAGCTGAAGAATAATGTTTCGCTTCTGATCTACACGGTGATCGAAGCGGGCGGCTACGACATTTTCGACCACGTGCGTCCGCTGATCGAGGCGGACAGGCTCCCGGCGGTCAAGGCGGCGACGCTGGCCAACGGCGGCAAGTGCCGCGAGGCGCTCGCGCTTCTGCCGAAAGTCGCCGACGCCGGGACGCGGGCGCGGCTGGAGTGGGCGTGCCGCATGAAGCTCGGCGAATTTGCCGCCGCCGCGGCGCTGGCGAAAGATCCGTCGTCGCCGCTGCCGAAGCGGCTGCGGGTGTTCGCGCTTCTGGAGGTTGCGGAGCTTCTGCGCGACAGATCGTGTTTCGAGGCGGCGGCACAGCTGGCGGGCACCGAGATCGACACCGACGCCTCCTTCGCCAACAGCTTCGGATACGTGGCGCTCAAGCTCGGTTTGGACCGCGACACGGCGGAGCGGCGCATCCGTTACGCCCTGTCGGTGCGTCCGCACGAAAGCGCCTTCGTCGACAGTCTGGCGTGGGCGCGTTACTGCGCGGGCGACTGGGCCGGCGCGTGGAAGCTCATCGAAGAATCCCTCCGCAGCTGCGATCCCCAGCCGGAAAGCTGTGAGATATTGGCGCACGCCGGGGCGATCCGCCTCAAGCTGGGCGACCGCGACGGCGCCCGCCGCTGCTGCGAAGCGGCGCTCGCTCTGGCGCTCGCGGGCGTAAAGAGCCCGAGGCACGGGATGCCCTACCGGATCTACGCCGAAGAGATCCGCAAAATGCTGGAGCAGCTCAAGTGACGGATAAGCCGATCCTCGCCGGAACGACACTGCCGGAGCTGACGGAGTATCTGCGCAACTCCGGCGTGCCCGCCTACCGGGCGAAGCAGATCCGCAAGTGGATCTGCGAAAAGTTCGTCGTCGATCCCGCCGCGATGTCCGATCTGCCGGAGGCACTGCGGGAAAAGCTCGGGTGCGACTTTTTCGCGCCCTCCCTCGCGGTCGACGAGCGCGTCGAAGCCGCCGACGTCGAAAAGCTCCGGCTGAAACTCCATGACGGCGAGTTCATCGAAATGGCGCTGATCCCCTCCGGCGAGCGTCTGACCTTCTGTCTGAGCACTCAGGTCGGCTGTCCGGTGCGCTGCCGCTTCTGCGCGAGCGGGGCCTTCGGGCTCAAGCGCAACCTCGAATCCGGCGAGATGATCGAGGAGTTCCTGACCGGCATCGCCGCCGCGGGAAGACGCCCTGACAATCTCGTCTTCATGGGCATCGGGGAGGGGCTGATGAATTTCCGGGAGCTTTCGCGCACCCTCGCGGCGCTGACCGGGGATTTTCAGTTCGCGCCGCGCCGGATCACCGTTTCGACGAGCGGCTTCGTCCCCGGCATGCGCGAGTTCGCCGAACTCCGCCGCGAGTACACTCTGGCGGTGAGCCTGCACGCCCCCGACGACGCGACGCGCTCGACGCTCATCCCCGACGCCTGCCGCTACCCCATCGCGGAGATCCTCGCGGCGGCGGACCTCTGCCGCGAGCGGAACGGCAGGGACTACACGCTGGAATACACGCTGATATCCGGCGTCAACGACGCGCCGGAACAGGCGGAGGCGCTGGGCAGGATCGCCTACCGGCACCGCGCCAAGGTGAACCTCATCCCCTACAACGAGACGACCGGCGAATTCCGCCGCCCGCCGGAGCGGGTGCTGCGCGAGTTCGAGGCCAAGGTCGCGGCGACGGGGGCGCGGGTGACGCGCCGCGTCGAACGCGGGGGCAGCAGCGCCGCCGCCTGCGGCCAGCTTCGGATCAAGGCGCTCCAAAAGAAAAACGATCCCACGGGAGGGAATTGAAACATGGCCGAGGATAAGAAAACTTCCGCCGGGCGGCCGTTCCAGACGTCGCTGGCGGCGCAGATGGCGGCGCGGGCGGTCGTCGGGACGGCGCGCGAGTGCGGCTTGCTGGACGACGGCGGACTGGTCGTCGATCCGGCGCTGGCCGAGATGGAAAAGGCGCTCTTTGCCGGGATGTTCAAGGCGGTCGCCCGCCGCGGTTCGGCGGAGCTTTCGCCCGACGAATTCAGTTCGATGTTCCACTTCGTCACCGCGCGCGCGGCGGAGGCCGCCGCCGCCTGCTGGAGCGGTCGCCCCTTCGAGACCGGCACCGACGGGCTCTTCGACGGCAAGACGCCGTTCTACGCCCCGGATGAGCTCAAGGGCTATATCCACGGCCTCGACTTCCCGGTCCGCTGCGCCCAGAAGTGCTGGGACCTCTACGCCGCCGCTCCGGATGCCGGGGGCGAGCCGCTTTTAAAACTTTTCGAGTCGCTCAAGTGGTGCTTCCGCATCGGCTGTCACGCGAGCTTGCGCTTCCTCGAAAGCAAAGCGAACCATTCATAAACCCGCCTCACGCCGGCGTGCCGCACACCCGGCTTCCGGCACACAAAAAACGCGCCGGGCGGCGGGTGCCGTCCGGCGCGAAGCGTCGGATAAAGCTCTTACTTGTCGGAGAGCGCGGCGACGCCGGGCAGCTCCTTGCCTTCGAGGAATTCCAGCGACGCGCCGCCGCCGGTCGAAATGTGGCTCATCTTGTCCGCCAGACCGGACTTTTTCACCGCCGAGACGCTGTCGCCGCCGCCGATGATGGAAACTCCGCCCCGGGCCTTGACCTCGGCGACCGCCTTGCAGACGCCGAAGGTGCCGTTGGCGAACTTGGGCATTTCGAAGCAGCCCATCGGGCCGTTCCAGACCACCGTCTTGGCGTCCGCGATCGCCTTGGAGTAGAGCTCGACCGTCTTGGGGCCGATGTCGAGGCCCATCCAGCCGGCCGGGATGTCGGCGCCGACGATCCGGGTGTTGGCCTCGGCGTCGAACTTGTCCGCGGCGACGTTGTCGACGGGGAGCAGGAGCTTCACGCCGCGGCTCTTGGCGAGCTCGATCATCTCCTTCGCATAGTCGAGCTGGTCGACTTCGCAGAGCGAGCTGCCGACTTCATGTCCCTGCGCCTTGAGGAAGGTGTAGGCCATGCCGCCGCCGATGATGAGGGTGTCGACGTTGCCGAGCAGATTGCGTACGACCGCGAGCTTGTCCGAGACCTTGGCGCCGCCGAGGATCGCCGCGAACGGGCGTTCCGGATCGCCGGTCGCGCGCCCGAGGTAGTCGAGTTCCTTTTCCATCAGGAAGCCCGCCACGCAGGGAGCTCCCTGCATGTACTTGCAGACCACCGCCGTCGAAGCGTGGGCGCGGTGCGCGGTGCCGAAGGCGTCGTTGCAGTAGATTTCGCCGTAGGCGGCGAGCTTCTTGGCGAGTTCGGCCTGCGCCTCTTTCATCGCGGCTTTCTTGGCCTTGTACTCGTCGTCGCTCATGCCCTCGGCCTTCTTGACCTTGCCTTCCTCGGCCTTGTAGAAGCGGGTGTTTTCGAGCATCAGCACTTCGCCGGGCTTGAGGGCCTTGGCCTGCGCGAGCGCGTCGGCGCAGTCGGTGGCGAACTGGACCGGCTTGCCGAGCAGTTTGCTCAAATGCTCCGCGACCGGCTTCAGGCTGAAGTCCGCTTCGTAGCCCTTGCCGGAGGGGCGCCCGAGGTGGCTCATCAGCACCAGACTGCCGCCCTGTTCGAGGACGTACTTGATCGAGGGCAGCGCGCCCTGGACGCGGGTGTCGTCGCGGATGACGCCGTCCTTGATCGGCACGTTGAAGTCGACGCGCATGAGCACCTGTTTGCCTTTGAGGTCGATGTCGCGCAAAGTCTTTTTGTTCATGATCTTTTCACCTTACATTTTTTTGTTTTTCATCGCCGTTGGACCGGCTGAAAAGCGGGGCGAGATGAAAAATGGATGATTCGGCTAAGCGAAATCAGGTTTTGCGAGTGTCTGGATAACAGAGTCATTCAGACGCGGGCAAGGCGTGATTTCGCAGTCGAGCAACATTTTTTCAGCCGCATCCGATTTTAAGTCGGTCCAACATAAAAAAAGGGACGGGCGAATTGCCCGCCCCTTTCGAGGTTCAGTAAGTCGAGTCCGCTTACTTGGAGATGACGCGCGCCATCTCGAGGACCTTGTTGCTGTAGCCCCACTCGTTGTCGTACCACGCGCAGACCTTGACGAAGGTCTTGTCGAGCTGGATGCCGGCCTTCGCGTCGAAGATCGAGGTGCGGGCGTCGTTGCGGAAGTCGGTCGAGACGACCGCTTCGTCGGTGTAGCCGAGGATGCCCTTGAGTTCGCCTTCGCTGGCGGCCTTCATGG
>Ga0310696_10002089_pt1 | contig 27199 bp, 23 predicted proteins | sample AusTroGonzalo_MG_4_FD_203885 | JGI IMG/M metagenome (GOLD analysis project Ga0310696, IMG submission 203885) | Bovine rumen microbial communities from tropical cattle in Woodstock, Queensland, Australia - Gonzalo_02 (v2) (version 2) | ecosystem: Host-associated > Mammals > Digestive system >...
GGCCAGACATCTTTTTCAAAAACTTCATTCCATCGAGTTTTGTGCTGCTAATTCTGAACGGCATCACACAATTTACGGCGGCGGTTCTGTTATTCAAGAAACATCGACTCGCTCCCTACGCTGTCCTGATCTGCGGCGTTATTCTCATGCTTTGGATAGTGCTGGAATGGTGGGTGTGGGGCTTTAACGCAATGAGCAATATCTTCTTCGTCCTCGGTCTGGTTGAAGTTGTCGCCGCCGTTGTAAGTATCCATAATATACGATCATAAAAACTAAAGACCCATAATAAAAATTTTGTTATATTTGCAAAATTAAATACAAAAGCATGGAAAAACCTGATGATTTCAATTTATTAGATGACCTCAATAACAATCCAAATCAATTTATCAATTTATATAAAATGGGTATTGATGGAATTGCGGCAAAACTTGAATTATCAACACCTGATGACAACAAGTTGATTGCCGAGGTACTTTTTAAATATTCCATTTTAACTGCTTTTACGCAGACAGTATATATTCCTGTAAAGAATATTTATGATGAATATCTTAAGACTCATGTTGCACCAGACAAACTTGCAACATATGATGACATTGCTAATGTCGAGGTTCAAAGTAATGAACAGACCTATCATGATCTAAAAAAACTTCCTCCAAATTATATTAAGTTCTGTTTAACAAAAATTGATGGCATCAATCCTGATGATTTGTTTTATTTACAGAATATAGTGATGAAGGGAAGTAACGATAAGGATTTCATCGAAACGATCAGGCAATCTAATTATAATACTGTGACATGCGGAAAATTTGCGTTTTATTATGCCCTAATGTTTTCGACTATGGATTTTGATAGTATCACCGAACCCTTTAAAAAGTTATTACAAACAGCCGTAGCAGTAAAGAAAAACCAAATTTTAAACAAATCATATAAAGAAGACTCTTTAAATATAGAAAATATCGTAAAAACGATAGATATCTCTATTATTAAATTGCTTAATGATATAATAGACTTGCGTCCAAACGACGATATACTTGAAGAAGTTCGAGAGTTGGCAAAAAAAACCGATGTAATGCCGTATGTCGATGAAATTATCGTTAGTGAAGAATCTGGTGATCTTTCTTTCGATATTCCCACAACACTTGAACGAAAGCTCAATTATTGCATCATTAACAAGGCTACCAATTGGGATTATGAAATAAATCCAAATTTATTCTTTGGAGAACAATTATCCATCCTATCCAACACCCTACCCTATTAGTGATAATAACCGTATCTAACGATATAACATATTACGTTTACCAAACTTACCCTTAAAATCATCTCCTGGTTCCGACTTGCTCATCTGTGTATTATCCAAATTCAATTCCTTTAATACTTCATTGTACCAATCGTCGTCAAACACATGGTTCTTACGTAGTTTATAAAGGAAATATCTGATTTTGGTTTTATTTCCTCCTTGTTGATAAAATTCGTTTAATCCGTTTACGTTACATATCAATGTGATAAATTCAAAAAACTCCAAGTATTTTTTAGCGAAAACGCCAGAATCAGACAAAATCCCATACCATTCTCGCCACAAATTTTCATTATTGTAAATCCCTAGAGGTTTAAATATAACCAAGACATCTGTCTCAATTTCGATATTTCTGAATGATGAATAATGCTTTATTGCTATAAGAATCAATATTTTCTGAAAATAATCTACAAAACCTACAGCGTTATCCGTCCATCTTGAATCGTTTCTCTCTTTCAAAAACAAATTGCAGTACGTTTGGTCCATGAGGTATAAAAACTCTTCATAATAATCACATTCAATGCTATGTTTGGCAATGAATTCTTTCGAGTTTAGCATAATATCATACGATTCAAAAAACTCTCTTGGAAGATTATCATTATCAAGCAATCCATCATTGCGGAGACTTACAAATAAATCACAAATACTCAATATTGTATTGAACTCCATCGGATGCGCATTACATGAGTTTAGCTTGTGTACAATACCTTTGGACTCTTCTGAAAAATCGTCAATATACAGCACGTTTAAAGCTATCGCTTTTTGAAGCACACTTACCATTACAGAAGTACTCTTTCTCAATTTGATGTAAATATCATACCTCTGATTTGCCTCATCATGTTTTTTATTTTGTTCATCAAAATAAGCGCAAATTCTTTTAAACACCTTCTTAGTTGACATTATCGTCATCATGTCAGAGTTTACAGATAGGCTATCTTCAACGCTCCAGTTCTCTATTTCCTTATCAAAGACTCCCAGAAACAGATTTAGGTCTTCTTTTATTGTTTTATACGTATTTTGTAAAACAGCCCTTTTCTCTTCAAACGCCATATTATCGGCGACGACTTTACTCAAATCCTTAATAATGCTCTGAAGATTCATCATATCTAAAAAAATTTTACAAAGATAAAAAATTTTTCATCTCGTAATGCTTCCATGATACCAATTACAGACGAAAAATCAATTTGCGGACACGGTTGCGGACATGGTTTAAAAATAAAAAATGCTAACCGATTGATTTTCTTTCGATTAGCATTTTGCTCCGTGGTACCAGCGGGAGTTGAACCAGCGACACACGGATTTTCAGTCCGTTGCTCTACCAACTGAGCTATGGTACCCCTTTTTCGCGCTGCAAAAATACAACATTTTTTTATACCCGCAACATTTTTTTGAAAAAATTTTTTTCACTGTCATTAGCTAATGACAGCCCATGACGGTCGACAATAAAAAAAACTTCAAACTTCAAACTCCAAACTCCAAACTTTTTACTACTTTTGCATCCCGAAAACACTCAAAATGAACAATGTTTTAACCATCGATATAGGCAACACTAAGGCAAAATATGCGGTTTTTAACGACAAAAACATCGTGGAAACCAACTATTTTGAACCTGAAAACGACGATTTGCAACGACTGCTTGAAAAATATCCTGATATTAATAAAGGTATTATATCATCCGTAGGCGGAAAAATCGATGAATGTCTCGCACAGCTGAAAAACATTAAAATGATAGTGCTTTCAAACGAGACAAAACTGCCTTTCTCGCTGACTTACAAAGAGAAATCGAAAATCGGAGCCGACCGCCTCGCACTCGTAGCAGCCGCCTTCGCCGAGAAACCACATCAAAACAGCCTCGTAGTCGATATCGGGACATGCATCACCTACGACATCCTCACCAGCGACGACCGTCACCTCGGCGGACCGATAAGTCCTGGCATGAAACTGCGCTTCAAGGCAATGCACGAACATACCGCTCTCCTACCCCTCTGCGAGCCAACGCATAACGATCTGAAAATCATCTGCGACGATACCATAGAATGCCTGCAAAGCGGCGTGCAACTCGGAGTTTTACACGAAATAAAAGAATTTATTAAGCTTTACTCATTGAAATTCAACAACTTAAATGTTTTTATCTCGGGAGGCGACAATATTTTCTTGCAAAATCAGTTAAAAAACTATACCTTTGCAAGTTCAAACTTTATGTTTAACGGCTTAAGATTGATTTTGGAATATAATGATAATCAATAAGTTACATAAATCTGTATTTTTATTCGTCATGATTTTTGTCATGGCTGGCGCGGTTTTTGCGCAGTCAGACATATCTTCGCCCTATTCACGATTCGGCCTCGGAACGATGAGTAAAAACAGATCAAACACCATCATTCAAGGTATGGGCGGAATATCTAACGCGATGGACGGCAAGTACTTGCTCAACAACGCCAACCCTGCCTCCTATGCCGAGATGGACTCGCTGACATTCCTGTTTGATGCCGGTTTCTACATGAAATACATTACCTATAGAAACGCAAACTCTTCGGAAAAAGGTTCAAACGGATCGTTCGACTACTTCGACCTCGGATTCGGCATCACAAAATGGTGGAAAATGGGCGCAGGCGCCGCTCCTTTCAGCGACAGAACCTACACCTCGACCGCCGACTTCGACTTCTTATACGACTACAGCATCGATTATGACGGCGAAGGAGGTCTCAATAAACTGTATTGGGCAAACGGCTTCAAAATCTGCAAAGGCGTGTCTTTCGGTTTCAAGATGAACTACCTCTTCGGTAACATCTCCGACGCGACGACTTTATACTTCCCGAATGACATCTATTTCCACAATGTCAGACGTACTATCATCACGAGTATAGACAATCTGACGTTCGACCTGGGTATCATTTTGAAAAAACAGTTTAAAAAAGACTACTTGCTCACATTCGGCGCGACATATTCTCTGCCTTCAAACATGAAAGCCCATCGCAAAGAATATATCAGGACGATGTTCAAGGGATACGGCGATAACACCGAAACCGCAATCGATACAATCTTGTATAAATCAAACGAAAGAGTTGATTTGAAATATCCGCAAGGCATAGGCGCAGGTATCTCTTTAAAGAAAGGCGACCGCTGGCTTATCGGCATCGACTTCAACTGGGATAACTGGTCGGCATTCCGCATGAACAACGCCAACGACTCGCTTCAAGACTCATGGAAAATCGCAATCGGAGGATGCTATACTCCATATAACACCAGCGTTTCCAGCTATTTGAGCAAGATAACTTATCGTGCCGGTTTCCATTACGACCAGACATATTTCAAAATCTACGGAACGTCTATTAATAAATATGGTGTCACGCTCGGCTTGGGTCTCCCTGTGCCTCGCGCCATGACATCAATAAACTTCGCAGTGGAATTCGGAAAGATGGGAACAACGAAAAACAACCTCATCGAAGAATCATATTTCAACATATCAGTCGGAGTTTCGATACGCGACAGATGGTTTGTAAAAAGAAGGTATAAGTAATTAAAATATTAAAAAAATGAAATTAAGAAAAGTTTTATTCCTCGGAGCAATTTTATGCATGTCATCACTGGCATTTGCACAAAATCCAGAATGCGACGCCGACATCTCTGTCTATAGAGAAGCGTTCAAACAATGGGACGGAAAGGCATCATCAGCCAATCCTGTTATGATTCAATCATGGAGAAGAGTTTTCCTGAAATGCCCTGGCTACAAAGAGAGAACCCTCACTGACGGAACTAAGATTGTCAACAACGCTCTTATCAGAGGCACCAAAGACGAAGCTCTCAAAGAGAAATACATCGACACTCTCGTGATGGTTTACGAGACACGTATCCAATATTTCCCACAGACAAAAGCCGGCAACCAGGTCGGTAACATCAAGGGACGTATGGGTCTCGACCTCATGGGATTCCCGTCACGTATGGAACAGGCTTACAACGCCTTGAAGGATGCTATCAATATCGACGGCAACAACAGCAACTACGCATTCATCGACGGTTATTTCTCAACAACAATCAACATGGTTAAGGCCGGCAAACTTGACGAGTCAGCAATCCTCGACGAATACAGCCGCCTCATGGATATCGTTGAATTCAACATCAAGAAATACACCGACGAAGGCAATGAGAAACAATTGAACAGCTACACAGCGACAAAGGGCAACCTCGAAGCAGGCGTGCAGCCATACGCCAACTGCGAAGACCTCATCCGCATCTATCAGAAGAAGTTTGACGCCGAACCTGACAATGTCGAACTCCTCAACAAGATAGCAACAGTGCTGGCAGGAAGAAACTGCGACAAGTCAGACCTCTATCTCGCTGTCGCTATCAAATTGCACCAGCTCAACCCATCACCAGAGTCAGCATATTTCATCGGCAAGAGATACCTCTCAGACCAGGAATACGCAAAAGCCACAAACTATCTGCTTGAAGCTACAAAATCAACAGATACCAAGTCGGCAGAGCAAGCCTACAAATATCTCGCACAGATCATGCTGAAGGAAAGCAAATGGGAACAGGGCCGCACATACGCAAGAAAAGCTATCGAGCTCGACAAGACCGACGGTGAGCCTTACATGATTATCGGATACCTCTACGCATCAAGCGGTAAGGATTGCAACGTCAACCCACTCCACGCAAAAGCAGTGTTATGGGCAGCAGTCGATAAGTTCCAGAAAGCAAAGGAAGTCGACCCATCAATGGCAGCAAAGGCAAACGAGATGATCAGAGATTACTCGAAGATGTTCCCTACAAGTGAGGACGCTTTCTTCTACAACGTGTTTGAAGGCGACACCTACGAAGTGGGCTGCTGGATCAACGAGACAACAAAGGCAAGATTCTCGAATAATTGAAAAGACTGATTTATATAATATTGGAAATCAACATCATAGCACATCTTGTTATGATGTTGTTTTCTTGTGAAAACTCGATGGAGAAAGTCAAGCAGTTCATCGACTACGACACTATTTCCGGTGTTATGGCTTATGATGTGGTCATCGAGCGCAGCGACTCCGGCATGCTTGTGGCAAAACTCACAGCACCTGTGATGCGCAAAATCGAGCACGACAACGCCGACAGCTCGATGCTTGAGTTCCCAAAAGGGTTTGAAATCGTCATGTTTGAAAGCGGCGACACCACACCGGCATCCATGATACGCGGCGACTACGGAGTGCATTACGACAAAAAGGAAATGGTTGTCGCAAAACACAACGTGGTGGTGGAAAATATTCAGAATCAAGAGGTTTTGGAAACGGAGACGCTGTTTTGGAACCAAAAGAAAAAAAAGATTTACACCAGCTGTTTCGTCAAGATTTCGAGTCCCGACAAGATTATTTTCGGCGACAGCCTGACGGCAAACGAGAACTTCTCGCGACGTGAGATATACGGAATTAGGGCAACCATTGAGCTAAACGAAGATGAGTAATTGGTTAGTTGTCATATTATCATTGTTGGCTTCGGCACTGTTTTCTGGTGTCGAGATTTCCTTTATCAGCGCCAACAGACTGCAACTCGAGCTTGACCTCAAAAAGAATAGATTCTCGGCGAAAATCATCAACAATTTCGTGCGTCACCAGTCGCAGTTTATGGGCTGCATTCTGCTTGGAAACAACATCGCGAACGTGGTTTACGGCATCGCGATGGCACGGTTGTTGGAACCTTCGATAATCCGAGTCCTGCCTAACGCCATCACCAACGAATTCACCATTTTGTTATGCCAGACCATCATCTCGACGCTTCTGGTGCTTTTCGTGGCGGAGTTCATCCCGAAAACGCTCAGCCGCCTCAACCCTAACGGCCTGATGAAAGCGATGGCTATCCCGATGATGTTATTATACATCGTCCTTTACCCGTTGATTTTCATTTACATAGGCATCTCCGAGCTGATAATAAAATACATTTTCAGGATGGAAATAAAGCCTGAAGACTACAAGCTCAGTCCTATCGACTTGAACGATTATCTCAAGGAATACGCCGACCCTAACGAAGAAAACGAAGACCTTCAGCAAGGCATAGAATTATTCCAAAACGCCATTGATTTTCAGACAGTTAAGCTTCGCGAATGCATGCAGCCCAGAAACGAGATACAAGCCGTGGAAATCAATGAGTCGATGGAAGAGGTGAAACGCATTTTCGAGGAGACGAAACACTCGAAAATCATTGTGTATGAAGACAATATCGACAACATCGTCGGTTATATTCACATCAACGACCTGTTGCATGCGGGAGGCAGCATCAGGAAAAAGATAAGACAGATTGAGTTTTATCCCGAGACTTACGGCGCTCAGGACCTGCTGCAGCGACTGTCGAAGAAACGTCAGAGCATCGCTGTCGTCGTTGACGAATTCGGCGGAACGGCAGGCATCATCACCACGGAAGACCTCGTTGAGGAGATTTTCGGCGAGATTGAAGACGAATACGACGAGGAAGACGACATCGAGAAGACCATCAACGAAAACGACAGGATTTTCTCGGCCCGACTAGAAATAGACTATCTCAACAAGACCTACAAATACAATTTCCCGGAGTCGGACGACTACGAGACTTTAGCCGGATATATCATCCATTATCACGAAAGTATTCCTCAAACAGGCGAAGAAATAGCCATCGGAGACTATCTTTTCAAGATTATCAAGGCATCCGAAACGAAGTTGGAGGAAGTGGAAATCAAGAATAATCAATGAGTTAGCAGATTTTTTACAAAAATGTTGGGTGTATTGACATTTTTTGTAAATTTGCAGGCTTAAAATTTATATAGAAAAATAAATAAAAAATAATAAAACTATGGCAGCAATTGGAAAAATCAGACAGCACTATGGTATCTTAGTGATTATCATTGGTTTGGCTCTTTTAGCATTTGTTTTGGGTGATTTGATGAAGAGCACCAACAGAAGACAGCAGAATGATGTGGCAGTCGTCAATGGAGAGAAGATCTCTTATCAGGACTATGCAAACAGAGCAGACCAGGCATTGCAGAATCAGAAGAGAATGTATGGCAACCTCACAAACGATCAGACATTCAGCATCCGTCAGCAGACTCTCGACCAGATGATCAGAGAAATCATCATGAAGAAGGAATTCAAGGCTCTCGGTCTTGCTGTTTCAGAAGAAGAACTTACAGACCAGTTCTATGGTGAGAAGCCACATCAGGCTGTAGTACAGAGCTTTACAGGTCAAGACGGCAAGTTCGACAAAGAGTTTATGAGAGACTACATCAACAACTTCGATAATTTCGACGTTGAGACACAGAACGCATGGATCAACTTTGAGAACGCCATCGCAGAGGACAGAATGAACACCAAATATGAGAGCCTTCTCAAGCACGGTTTCTATCTGCCTAAAAAACTCGCCGACCGTTACAACGAGAACAAGAACCTCAAGAAGACAGCCGAGGTTTATGCTGTCCGTTACGTTTCAATCCCTGATTCAACAGTGGTCGTGACTGAGCAGGATAACAAGAATTACTACGAGACATACAAGACCAAATATCCAACCGACGCTATGCGCGGCATCGACTATGTCATCTTCGAGGTGAAGCCATCGGCAGCCGACAGAGAGGCAGCTAAGAACTATGTCGCCGACGTGAAGGACGGTCTTGCACAGACAACAAACGTTGCAAACTTTGTGGCTTACAACTCAGATGCTCCATACGACAGCACATGGGTAAAGGCTTCAGAGCTTCCTGTTGAACTCGAGTCAGCAGTGGCAAAGAACGCAGTCGGATATGTTTTCGGACCATACGAGAACAACGAGTCATTCAATGTCGCAAGAATCATGGGCAAAGAGATGCGCAACGACACATTGTGGGCACAGGTGGCAGTCGTTTCACACGAAATCACAGCCAGCACAGCAACAGACCAGGCAGTGTTCGCAGAGGTCAACAAGTTCGTGACCGAAAACAAGACAGTTGAGCAGTTCAACGCTGCTGTTGAGGCTCAGGGCTTGAACAAGCGCACATATCAGTCAATCAGAAAGAACACCAACCGCATCGCTGGTATCAACAACCCACGCGAAATCGTCCGCTGGTCATTCAAAGACGGCGTGAAGATTGGTGACATTTCAAATGTGTTCGAGCTTGAAAACATGTACGTCATTGCAGTCCTCACCAAGATCGTTCCTGAGGGATATGCACCATACGACGACATCATCGAGCGTTATGCTTCAACAATTAAGAAAGTTAAGAAAGGCGAGATTCTCGTTGAGAAAGCTAAGACTTTCGGCACTGACTACCAGAAGATGATCGACGCTCTCGGCGGCGAGAAGACCACTGTTGAGAACATCACCATGGAAGGTCGCGGCTACGGCAGCTTCGGCGTTGAGGAGAAGATCGGCGGCACAACCCTCGGCATGAAGGAAGGCGTTTATTCAGCACCTATCGCCGGTGGTAACGCAATGGCAATCGTGAAGGTGACAGGCAGCACACCAGCCGGCGCCACCGACTACGACGCTATCCGCAGAGAGTACGTTTCAAGATTCAACAACGCAATTTTGAACGGTAGCCCATACTCAGCAATGCTCGACAACGCAAAGGTTGAGAACAACGGAATTTTGTTCTTCTAAGAATAAATCCAAAGCAAATAAAAAAGGCGTTTCGAATGAAACGCCTTTTTTATTTTATATGTGTTTTTAACACATCTCCAACACCGCGTCAGTGACATATTTCAACTGCTCGTCGGTGAACTCTGTGTGGATTGGTAATGCCATCACATGGTCGCAGAGGTATTCGCAGACCGGGAAGTCGCCTTTCTTGTAGCGCGGGTCGGCGTAAGCTTTCTGCATGTGCAATGCCACCGGGTAATAGATGGCGCATGCGATGCCTTTCGACTGCAGATGCTCCATAACCTTGGCGCGATCCAAGTCCTTCAACACCACCACATACTGATGATACACGTGATCAGTAAACGGAGCGGTCTTCGGAGTGATAATCTTGTCGGTCTGTGAAAAGGCCTTCTCGTAATAAGCCGCCGCATACTGACGAGCCTTGATATATTCGTCGAGATGTTTCAACTTGATATCGAGAACTGCCGCTTGGATAGCATCAAGACGTGAGTTAACTCCCACATAATCATGATAATAGCGAGTCTTCATACCATGATTCACAACCACTCGCATCATGTCGGCGAGAGCGTCGTCGTTGGTGAAGATAGCGCCACCGTCACCATAGCAGCCGAGGTTCTTCGAAGGGAAGAACGAGGTGCAGCCGATGTTTCCGATAGTTCCCGACTTCTTCACCGTGCCGTCTTTAAAGGTGTAATGAGCGCCGATAGCCTGTGCGTTGTCTTCAACGACATACAAGTTATGACGTTTCGCGATGTCCATGATGGCATCCATGTTGGCGCACTGGCCAAACAGATGCACTGGAACGATAGCCTTTGTACGAGGAGTGATTGCGCGCTCAACAGCTTCAGGATCAATGCAATAAGTCTCCATATCGACATCCACGACAACAGGTGTCAGGCGAAGCAATGCCACCACCTCAGCAGTCGCGATGAATGTGAACGAAGTTGTGATAACCTCGTCGCCGGGCTTCAGGCCGAGACCCATCATGGCAACCTGCAAAGCGTCGGTGCCGTTGGCGCAAGGAATCACGTGTTTCACATTGAGATATTCCTGTAAATCTTCTTGAAATTTCTGGACGAAAGGACCGCCGATAAAGCCGCCCGTCGATAAAATCTGCTGGATGGCTGCATCCACCTCAGGCTTGATTTTGTTGTATTGACCTACGAGGTCGACCATTGGAATTTTCATGGTTTTTTAATTTTTAAAGCGCAAAAATAAAAAAAATCTCGAAAAATGTTCTGATTTTTTTCATTTTTTTGTTTTCTAATCATGGTTTTATTAGTCATTAGTCATCAATTATTGAATCTTCAGCTTTCGTAGGAAGGTGGCAATTCAATAATGATGACTAATGACTTTAAACAAAAACATCATATGAAAAATTAATTTTCAAAAAAAATGTTTTTTATATCAAAAAAAGTTGTAATTTTGCACTCCGTTTCGTAATAGAAAAATAAGAACAATAAAATATTAGAAAAATGTCAAGAATTTGTCAGATTACAGGTAAGAAGGTCATCAGTGGAAACAACGTTTCACACTCAAATAAGAAGACCAAGAGAACTTTCCAGCCTAACTTGAAAATCAAGAGATTCTTCGTTCCAGAGTGGAATGAATGGGTAGTTTTGAAAGTTTCTGCAGCAGGTTTGCGTACCATCGACAAGAAGGGTGTTTACCAGGCAATGGTCGACGCAGCAAAGGATGGTAACCTCAACCGCTGGTAAGATATGAGATTTTGAAAAGAAGCCGTCTGTATCAAGGCGGCTTTTTTTTATAATAAATCAGTCGAAATGACGTTATTATTGGAATGAGACGTTGGTTGTTCCTCATACTGTTACTCCTCCCCTCTTTTGCCTTCGCGCAGAAGAACGACGGTGTTTTGTATGGCAAAATCACCGATGAGGACGGAAAAGCAGTGGAACTTGTCAACGTAGCGGTGCAAAACACTCCGTATGGCGTTGTCTCCGACTCACGAGGCAGTTACAGCCTTACCTTACCATCCGACACCTTAATTAATGTGGTGTTTTCGTTCATCGGATACGAAGAGATCCGCCTTGAACTCAGGTTAAAGCCTGAAGAGAAACGCAGACACGACGTCCAGATGAAGGTCGTGTCAACCATGTTGCCCGAGATGACGGTTCAGGACCAATCAATCAAAGCGTCAACAATCACAAGGATTGACGCGAGGGAGACGATACTGTTGCCGACGGCGGGAGCCGGCGGCGTGGAAGACATGGTGAAGACACTCGCAGGCGTGAGTTCGACAAACGAACTTAGCTCACAATACAATGTGCGTGGCGGCAACTTCGACGAAAACCTCATTTACGTCAACGGAATCGAGATTTACAAACCGTTTCTGGTAGGCTCCGGACAACAGGAAGGCCTCAGCTTCATCAACTCGCGACTCATCTCAAACATCGACTTCTCGGCAGGCGGGTTCTCATCGGAATATGGCGACAAGCTCTCTTCAGTGCTCGACATCACATACAAAAAACCGACAATTCCTGCTGGCTCGTTGACACTCAGTCTGTTAGGAGCCGAAGCACATGCCGAAGGAATGGCGTTCACGGGAAAGATGAGCTACCTAATCGGCGCAAGATACAAAAACACTCAGTATCTTCTCGGCAACATGGACACCAAAGGCGATTACAAGCCGAACTTCACTGATGTTCAAGGACTTATAACATATAATGTGTCGTCACGGTTTGAGATTACAGCACTCGGATACTACTCCAGAAACAGCTATCTCATGGTTCCTACGACACGCGAAACAGACTTCGGCAACCTGCAGGCATCGTATCGTCTGAAAGTTTATTTCGACGGTCAGGAACTCAGCAAATACACCACAGGATTAGGCGCTATCTCATTGAATTTCAGCCCGAATGAGGATTTGAACCTCAAACTTATAGCTTCTGCCTATTCCGCAATGGAATCGGAGACTTACGACATTCAAGGTCAGTATTGGATTGGTCTTCTGGAGACCAACCCAGGCAGCGAAGAGCAGGGCGATGTCATTGCTAATCAAGGAGTTGGAACATATATCGAACATGCAAGAAATGCATTTTACTCAAGAGTTTTCAACCTCGACCACAAGGGAGCTTACAAATATCGCGACAACGTCTTGAAATGGGGCTTGCGCTATCAGCATCAGCTTTTTGACGACATCATCAACGAGTGGGACATGACCGATTCGGCAGGCTACACCCAGCCACATGTCATCGATTCGATTTTGAATCCCAACAACCCGATGCAGACACCGCTGGAACTGAAAAACGTCGCAAACGGACATAACACATTGTTTGTCAATAATTTAGATGGATATTTACAAAACTCATGGCAGTTTGAAAACGAGAAAGGCAACATCTGGGTTTTGACAGCCGGATTGCGTGCAAACTATTGGGGTTATGCAGGTTCGGTGAACGTGAGTCCGCGCGCTGGCATTGCTTTTCAGCCTCACAAACATCCTAACATGACCTTCCGTCTGTCGGGCGGAGTTTACGTGCAGCCGCCATTTTACAGGGAATTGCGCATGTTCGACGGCACTTTGGTCTCCAAAGACAAGGCTTCTGTGCAGAAATCATATCAGGTGGTTTTGGGTCACGAATACAATTTTAAAGCTTGGGACCGCCCGTTTGTGCTGACAACCGAGTTGTATTACAAATATCTCAAAGACATCATCCCTTACGAAGTCGACAACATCCGAATCAGGTATTATGCCGACCAGAAAGCGACAGGCTATGCGACAGGTTTAGACGTTAAAATCAACGGAGAGTTTGTGAAAGGCATCGAGAGCTGGGCATCCATGTCAATCATGAAAACCGCTGAAAACATTCAGTATTTCATTGACGCAAACGGCAGCATCCTCTCGCAAACCGACATCAACAACGGCGCTGATTTTGTGAGAGACACCATCATTTCAGGTATCCCCCGTCCTTCCGACCAGCGCATCAACTTCGCCATTTTCTTCCAGGATTACCTGCCGATGATTCCGTCGTTCAAGGTCAATCTGAAGCTCATTTTCGGCACAGGATTGCCATTCGGACCGTCTGAATCAGAACGTTATCAGCAGAAAAACAGGATGACACCTTACCGTCGTGTCGATTTAGGATTCAGCAAGCAGCTCATCGGCGATGCGACATCATTCAGAAATCCACGTAACCCATTGAATTACATAAGAAACTGCTGGCTTAGCCTCGAAGTTTTCAACCTCCTCGGCGTGAACAACGTGAGCTCATACATGTGGGTTACGGACATCTACAACATCCAATACGCCGTTCCTAACTATCTGACTAACAGACAGTTGAATCTCAAACTAATCGTAGAGTTTTAAAGTTTAATCTCCACCGGCTTAATCATATTTTCAGGTTTCAGAATCCAGTCGAGCTGTTCTTTTGTGAGGATACCATGCTCGAGTACGAGTTCATACACACCACGACCTGTCTCGCTTGCCTCTTTTGCGATTTTTGTCGATTCCTTGTAACCGATTATCGGATTCAGCATTGTGACTATGCCTATGCTGTTTTCCACCATCTTACGGCAATGCTCCACATTGGCTTCGACACCGTCGATACAATGCGTTCTCAGAGTGTCTAACCCTTTGGTTAACATATGAATAGACTCAAACAGACAATAAGCGATGACCGGCTCCATCACGTTAAGTTCGAGCTGCCCGTTGTCGGATGCGAGCGCTATTGTCATGTCGTTTCCGATGACACGGTAGCACACCTGGTTCATCACTTCAGGGATGACAGGGTTCACTTTTCCAGGCATTATTGACGACCCAGGCTGTCGTTGTGGTAGGTTAATCTCGTTGAATCCGCATCTCGGTCCCGAACTCATAAGTCGCAAATCGTTACACATCTTATTGATTTTGATGCACAAACGTTTCATTGCGGCACTATATTGAATCATGCATGATGTTGCGCTTGTCGCCTCAATGAGATTATCGGCAAGGGTGATATTCCATCCAGTCACTCGGCGCAATGCGTTGATGCACGCTCCGCTGTAACCAGGTTTCGAGCATATGCCTGTTCCGATGGCGGTTGCGCCCATGTTCACGACGAGAAACTCGCGAGCCGCCATGTTGAGAGTCTTGAGTTCGCCACGGATAGCGGCGGCAAAACCGCTGAAAGTCTGACCCAATGTCATAGGGACGGCATCCTGAAGCTGGGTACGACCCATTTTTATGACATCTTTGAACTCTTCGGCTTTCTTTTCGAGAGCGCCAATCATCTCAACAAGATGAGGCAGGAACTCCTCGTGTTCGAGCACCATGGCGAGATGTATCGAGCATGGATAAGCGTCATTCGTTGATTGTGATGCGTTTACGATATCGTTTGGCGAACAGTATTTGTATTCTCCGCGTTGGTGTCCCATCAGTTCGAGAGCACGGTTTGCAATGACCTCGTTGGCGCACATATTGGTAGATGTGCCAGCTCCGCCCTGAATCATGTCGATTGGGAACTGGTCGTGATATTTGCCTTCGAGAAGCTCGTCGCAAGCGGTGCAGATGGCATCACGTTGTTGCAAGTCAATCATCCCGACCTCGTAATTTGCAATAGCGGCAGCTTTTTTCGTAATTGCCATTCCTTTTATGAAGTTTGGATAGTCCTTCATGAGGTGACCGCTGATGTCAAAATTCTCAATCGCGCGCAATGTCTGAATGCCGTAAAGAGCGTCAGCAGGCACTTCTTTACTACCTAAAAGGTCACTTTCAACACGGAATTTCTCTGTATTCATACCAATATCTCTTTTTTGCAAAATTGGGCTGCAAAGTTACTACTAAAATTTGAGATATCGGAAAAAATAGTAAAATATTTTACTATAAAACAGGTTACAAACAACCGGCATTACGAGCGAAGTGAAGCGGGATGGAGATCTGAGCTTGAGAAAGCATTCACCTCTGGTGAACAAATCTCCTGTAAAATTTTATAATTAATTACTTTCATATTCAAAAGATTTATATCTTTGCAATCGGTTCCTATGATCATAGGAACTTTACAAGTTATAAATCAATTAAAACATGAAAAAATTATTACTTATCGGCATACTATTTGCATTAGCTGCATGCACTTCAAACAAAAACGGCAATGCTTTTATGGCTGATGAAAACCAAACTTTTACCATCAATGACATTTCTTTTGAGATGATTGCCGTTAAAGGCGGCACATTTATGATGGGAGCTCAACGTACTAATCCAAACGGTATTAATTACGACACACTAGCCCAAGACAATGAAGCTCCGGTACATGAAGTCACGTTATCCGATTATTACATTGGAAAACACTGTGTTACAGTTGAAGAATTCAGCGAATTTATAAAGGAAACAGGTTATCGCACCACTGCCGATAAAAAGGGAGGACTGATATTGATAAACAGACAAAGATCTGAAAGAGTTCAAGGCCTCAATTGGCAACATGGTGTTGATGGAAAACTCAGAGGTGAAGAGGAAAATAACCATCCGGTAATATTTGTCAGCTGGGACGACGCAATGGCGTATTGCAAATGGCTAAAAAAGAAAACCGGACTCAATTTCTGCCTACCGACAGAAGCCCAATGGGAATTTGCCGCCAAGGGAGGAAATTTAAGTAAAGGCTACAAATACAGTGGCAGCGACAGCCTTGACGATGTGGCTTGGTATCGATACAACAGCGACGGGAAGACACATCCTGTTTGCATGAAAACGCCAAATGAACTTGGCATTTACGACATGAGCGGAAACATCGACGAATGGTGTTATGATTGGATTGACATGTATCTTCCTATCGCTCAGAAAGATCCTGTCAAAGCCAAGCGGACTAGCAATTCATACAACAGAGTGCGTCGTGGTGGTTATTACGATAGCGAAGAATATGGTTGCCGCACAACAACAAGAATGAACAACGGCCCTGAAAACGGTTACAACTGGGTTGGATTCAGAGTAGCAATAAGTAAATAGCTACTACAACGTTATACACAATAACTCTTCAGCAAAACGATGTATACCTTTCCGAATGCGGTCGGTTTGCTTACGACAAGGTACTGACCTGTGGTTCAAATAGTTAGAGAGTCATTCTATTTTAACAATCCCAGTATTGTTTCTGGTGCAACCGACATTTCAGTAATGGCACATAATCCGACACCAATGTCTTTCAAGCTGGCACCAAGCAGATATACTCGGTCGTCAATGATTAGGAATCGGTCATGACTTCGATGATGCAGTTGAACAAACTCAATCTCAGGATATTGTGCATTATGTTTCTTAAGGTCGGTCAAAAATTGTTCATTAAAACGTGTGTGGATAGTTGCCGAAACATCATTTGGACGCTTCGTCAGCATAGACAACACTCTATCATCGACAAAGTTGTCAATCAGAATAATCCTGTTTTTGGCTAATCGAACTAAATCTGAAACGTTAGTCCAGGCATCCCAAACGCAACCAGTTGGAAACACTTGCTCGGGAAGTAATTTGGGAGAATTCTCTTCTATTTTTTCTAAAATAGCTTCAATTTTATTGTCTGTCGACTGCATCCATTGTATATTCTCCAACTGTTGGAGTTCAACACGGTATAATCGTTGGAATATTTCCATGCTTGCGGCAATATATCGCTGCATGCCGACAAATGCTCGCATTATTTTAATGTTGGTATCAATTGCAATCTGACTTCGGAGCAGTCCGCTTAGCATTCCTATACCTTGTTGTGTAAACGCATATGGCAATGCCCTACGGTCGCCGCCTCTATCGTTTGAAGTGCCATTTTGGCACTTCAAACAATTATATTCTTCTTTGGTTAGTTGAAACATGAAGTCTTCTGGAAAACGTTCAATGTTACGTTTCACCTGCCGGTTCATCTGTTTTACTTCCACTTGATACAGAAAAGCCAAGTCGCGGTCAATAAGCACTTGTACTCCTCTAAGAGTAACAATAAGTTTCTCAATATCATGAACACTGATTGTTGTTAAATGTTCGGTTTTATTATTCATAATAAAACGATTGCATATGCAGTTAATAACTTACTTTCCCCAATTGTCCCTATCCAAACTTCTATACTGAATCGCTTCGGCAAGATGTTCGGGCATGATGTTCTCGGAACCTGCCAAATCGGCGATGGTTCTTGACACTTTCAAGATTCTGTCGCGGGCGCGGGCTGAGAGTCCGAGGCGTTCCATGGCGTTTTTCAGAAGCGAGCCGCATAGTTCGTCAAGGTCGCAATATTTCTGAATCATCTTGGCGGTCATCTGTGCGTTGCAATGTATGCCGGGCACGTCGGCAAAACGTTGCACCTGAATCAAACGGGCTTTAACCACACGCTCACGCACATCGGCACTCTTCTCGCCAGGTTTTTTCTGTGCCAGCTCCTCATACGACAGCGGAAACGTCTCGATATGCAAGTCGATACGGTCGAGCAAAGGACCCGAAATTCTTGAGAGATACGTCTCCACCTGACCGGGTTTGCAAGTGCATTCCTTCGTCGGGTGGTTGTAGTATCCACAGGGGCACGGATTCATCGCCGCGACGAGCATGAAATTCGCTGGGAACTCCACTGTTTGCTTGGCACGAGCGATGGTCACCATGCGGTCTTCCATTGGCTGTCGAAGCACCTCAAGAACCTGACGTTTGAACTCGGGCAGTTCGTCAAGAAACAGCACGCCATTATGAGCGAGAGAAATCTCGCCAGGCTGAGGATAGGTGCCGCCACCCACCAAACCGACGTAAGATGTTGTGTGATGCGGACTTCTGAACGGCCGTGTCTGCATGAGAGAGACGCCATGCCCGAGCATCCCGACAACCGAATGAATCTTTGTCGTCTCCAGCGCCTCTTTGAGTGTCATCGGAGGCAAAATCGTAGGTAAACGTTTGGCTAACATGGTCTTACCGCTGCCGGGAGGACCTATGAGTATCACATTATGTGAACCTGCAGCCGCTACCTCCAAGGCTCGTTTTATGTTTTCCTGTCCACGGACATCGGAAAAATCGAAGTCATAGACTGCGCTGGCAACCTCATCTTCAAGATTGAGTTTTGTAGGCTCAAGATGATGAAAACCATTGAAAAAGTTGATGACATCCATGATTGTCTCCACGCCATAGACATCGATATCCTCTACCACGGCAGCCTCATTAGCGTTAGCTTTCGGCACAATCACGCCTTTGAAACCCTCTTCGGCAGCTTTAATCGCTATCGGCAACGCTCCTTTTATCGGGTTGATGCTGCCGTCAAGTGAGAGCTCTCCCATAATGATGTATTTGTCGAGCAAATCGACGTTCACCTGTTCTGACGCGGCAAGGATTGCTATTGCCAAAGGGAGGTCGTAACTCGAGCCTTCTTTCCGGATATCCGCCGGCGCCATGTTGATAGTGATTTTCCGTTTCGGATAACGTAAGTTATTGTTATTCAATGCAGATTCAATTCTCTGCTGACTTTCCTTCACAGCGCTGTCGGGCAATCCGACGAGAAAAAACTGCACTCCACGGTCAATGTTGACCTCAATAGTAACTGTAATAGCATCAATGCCATTTAAGGCACTTCCAAAAGTTTTGACTAACATAATTTTTGGTTTTTAGTTAATAATAATGTTAATTTCATGTAGGGACGCGGCACACCACGTCCTTACAAATCATTTTCTAGGTTTATACCCCGATCGCTGGAAAATGTCCTGACAATCAGTGATTTCCATAAGATTTTGCAGCGACTCGTCGTTTTTCGACATGAACGACCTCACAATCTGCAGACCTATGAAATCACCGAGGCGTGCAGGTGCGTTTTCTGAAAATGCCGCCGTAAACGGACCGTCGCCGAACAACACACGATATTGTTCAAAACCATTGGCATACAACATGTTATTGCCAACAATCGTAGCCCAAATCTGTCCTTCATTGTCCTGCGCCCATTCCATCTGACGTGACGAATATCCGAGAATAATCGAATCTGGCAATGAAGGATCCATGGCTTCAATGAAATAATATCGTTTACCCTGTGAAATCATCTCCATCAGGACATTTTTCGATTGCACACCCATATTAAAATATGAATCGTAAATGTCTTCCGCCAAATCTTTTGTCAGAGAAGCAGGCTGGCAACGACGTGAAAGATACCGAGGCATTCCAATCTTATCATACACTAAGTCGTTGTTACTCAAATAGTAATCGAGGCTTAGCATCACACATTCCGAGCCAATCATCACTGGACCGTTTTCATAATTTATTCCGGAAACATAGGTATAAGTCACTGGCATGATTATATTCGGATAATAATAATTCAGATGCTGATAAACGCCTTGAACTTTTTCGGAAACAACGTTGATGTCAGGAAACACTTCTTCTGTTAACGCATTGATTTTCATGATAAAAGTATCCGTCACAAAGGATTTCAAGCCCCAAATATCCAGATATTCGATATTATCGCCTAAAAGTTCAGGAAAACGAGACATTATCTCACTGACGCCTTCCACAAAATTGGCAGTGTCGATATCAAAAAGTGCTTTGTTATACTCCACGACAGCAAATTCACGAGGTTCACAGTTCTTGTATGGAACATCAAGTTTCTTTTTGTAACCGTCTGATTTTGTGCAAGATACAAACAATACAACCGTTAAAAGAAATAGTATTCTCTTCATCTTCAATTCTTTTACATTATTTATCAATAACTGAGCGACGCACCATTTCCAGTGCTGTTATCGCAGCGCGTTCTATGTTATTTCCTCTGTCGTTGCCGAAATTATGCTTTTTCGACACCACACCATCAGGTCCTGCCACTGCGATCCACACCGTGCCGACGGGGTTCTCCTCAGTGCCACCGCCAGGTCCTGCCACGCCTGTTGTCGCTACTGCATAATCTGTCTTCAGCAACGCTCTGACGCCTGTCGCCATTTGTTCCGCAACTTGTTGACTTACAACGGTATATCTCTCCACATCGTCATGGCTCACGCCAAGCACTTCCTCCTTCACAGAGGTTGCATACGAAACCACTGTTCCTTTGAAAACCTCCGAGCTTCCTGGGATTGCCGTTATCATCTTCGCTATCGTACCGCCTGTGCAGCTCTCAGCCGATGCCAATGTCTTCCCTGCCGCTTTGAGTTTGTCTAAAACAGCCTCCGCAATAGGTTTCTCATCATATCCAAAGATATGGTCACCGATAAGTTTTGTAAGCTTATTTACTTCATTATCAATCGTTTGCTGTAAAAACTCACGATCAGGATGACGGCCTTCGAGACGCAGGCGCACCATGCCATATTGAGGCAGATATGCCAGCGACAAGAAATCAGGCAGTGCGTCTTCCCAGTCTTTGATGGCATCGGCAAGGAACGACTCGCCCACACCCGTTGTCATCACCACTTTATTAATATATGGTGTCACCTTGAAATGCTTCAACAGTTGAGGCAGTATCTCCTGTTCGAACACGTTTTTCATCTCAAACGGCACGCCCGGCATCGAGATATACACCGATTTCCCCTTCTCGAACCACATGCAAGGCGCTGTGCCATAACGGTTTGGGATATATTTGCATGATTTCGGGATGTATGCCTGTCCACGATTTCGCTCGGTCATCTGATAGCCGCGTTTCATAAAGATGCTCATCACGTTGTCGTAGGCATCCTGACAAAACTCCAGCTCCGTGTTGAAATATTTGCACAGTGTCGGTTTTGTGATGTCGTCGGCGGTAGGTCCCAGTCCGCCTGTCATTACGATGATGTCGACATCGGAGCAAGCGTCCAAAGCCTCCACAATGTCACGCTCGCCATCACCGATGGTCAAAGTGGAAATCACTTCTATTCCATTGGTTGTCAATATATTACCAAGCCATGCAGCGTTGGTGTTTATCACCTGTCCGATCAGCAGTTCGTCGCCGATGGAGATGATTTTAGCCTTTACAAAATCGTTATCTCTCTTCATTTTTCAATCATGTTAACAACATTTCAAATCTAAAAACGTTACAAAAGTAAACATTAATATTTTATGTTTTTCATTTTTAACAATTTTTAACATAAGTTGCAGAAATTTGACTAACTTTGCAAAAATTTTTTAACAATTCATTGAATATGAATACAAAACCCATACCTGAATCACAGCTCGTCTTCAACAACGAAGGCGCAATATATCATTTGAATCTTTTACCTGAGATGCTTGCCGACAACATCATTTTGGTCGGTGACCCAGACCGCGTAGCGATGGTATCGAAGCATTTCGACACCATTGAATACAAGCGTCAGAACCGTGAACTTGTAACGCACACTGGCACTTACAAAGGAAAACGCATCACGGCGCTGTCAACTGGAATGGGTGTTGACAACATCGACATTGTGATTAACGAGCTTGACGCTCTGGCGAATATCGACTTCAAGACACGCACGCCGAAAACGGAGCATCGCACGCTCAACATGGTACGTATCGGCACCTGCGGCGCTTTACAGCCTGAAATCGGGGTGGAGAACAGCTTCGTAGCCTCACGTTACGCCATCGGCCTCGACGGCATTGCATACTTCTACAAAGACATCAACAAGGTGATTGACAAGGACATGACCGATGCTTTTATCCGCGAGATGAAGTATCCTTCAAACCTTCCGAAGCCGTACATCGTGGAATGTTCCAAAGAGCTTTTCGACCGTCTCGCCGAAGGTTATCACCAAGGAATCACAGCCACATCGCCAGGTTTCTACGGCCCTCAGGGACGTGCGCTCCGTCTCGAGTTAGCACATCCGCAAATCAATCCGGAAATCGAGAAATTTGAGCACAACGGCTGGAAAGTCTGCAACTTCGAGATGGAGTCGTCGGCATTGTTCAGCCTCGGAAAGATGTTAGGACACAACTGCACAACAATCTGCACGGTAATAGCAAACCGTGTCACGGAGAAGTTCGCGGCCGACTATCATCCTTACGTTGAAAATCTTATAATAAATACTTTGGACAGGTTATAATTCGTAATCCTGCTGTTCGTCGACGTGTTTCATCGAAATCAGACATTCGAGGTTCACGTCCATGACAGATTCTTCAAAGAATGGCGCGGAGGCAACCACATAACTCTCGTAGCCGAAAATCATAGAGCCACCGTCAAAAGTGGCTTCTTTTTTTGTCGCCACGTTGTTCACAAACACCAGCGGACGTTCGGTCTTCAACACATTCTGTCTCAATGTGTTGCGACGAATTCTCGATTGATTCGCTCCGCATTTTTCAGCACCTATATTAATAATGACGTCAGGAGCGAGCGGCATAAGCTCATCAACACGATTTGTCAGCAAAAACTCGTCATCGTTAGTGTTTGCGAGGTCTTTGCCTATTGTCACGGCATATTTGTGGCAGCCGATTTGCAGGAGCTCGTCGGCATCGGAAGGCTCGAAAACATCGCGTTCAAAATCCTCCAAGTATTTCTTTTTGAACACTTTACGCTGTCCTTGGAAAAGATATACCGCCGCATTGAACTTCCCGACGGGGCATCCCACCAGCAGTCCGACATTTTCGCATTCGGCAGCGATTTTATCGAGAGCTTTTTCGCATTTTTCAATAAATCCAGGCGATTTGAGCATCTCAGCAGAGCACATTCCGCTTACCGAAAGCTCAGGAAATATCACCAAAGTGGAGGCTTTAGCCTTGTGAGCCGCCTCTATAATTTTCGCCACGTTGCCTTCAATATCGCCGGCGACGCAGCTGATCTGTGCCAAAGTTATCTTCATCAGAATAAAAATCCAAGTTCAAAACACAAATTGCTCATCTTAATATTATCGTTTTTCATCGTCATCATGCTTGAGAAGATGGTGTCGTAGCCGACGATGAATTGGAGAACGCTTCGGTTCAATACCTCCATCTCAAGACCCAGATGCACTATGAAAGAGCTGCAAACATCACGATAAGGGCTGGCTTGTTTTTCATCTATAAGCTTGTATTCACCTTTGACAAGGATATCGAAGCCATAGCCAATCTCGCCCATCAGCCTGAATTTTTCGGCAAAATTATCAGTCCGCATCTTCAAAAGCACCGGAATCTGGCAATATGTCGTTTTATATTTCGATTCGATATTGGAGACCTTAAACGAATACTCACTGCCAATAATATTGAATCCGCTGGTAATACCATAGCTCTCGCCGAAATAGTAAACACCGGTCAGACCGTATTTATAGCACAATCCGTTTTCTCTTCCCGACACATCGTCATTATCGACGACAGGCCAGTCGAAACCGAGAGCGCCTTTCAAACCAAGCTGATATTCAAAGCGTTGCGCCGATGCAGCAAATGACATCACAATTGCGAAAAGCAAAAAATAAAATTTCTTTCTCATAATTTGACGTTCGTTTAAGAATTTTAAATATCTTTGCAAAAATAACAAAAAATATTCAACGATAAAAATTTATACTATGAAAAAATTATTACTTATTTTAGCAGTAGTTCTTTTCGCCAATGTGGCAAGAGCAGAAGGTTTCGGTTTACACATCGGAGGTAAACTCGGTTATCAGACAGCAAAATTGTCGATTGAAAAAGCCGACATCAAGTCAGGATTTTCAGAGCATTTCACAGCCGGCATTTTCGGTCGCGTGACAGTAAAAAACTTCATCATTCAGCCTGAATTGATGTGGTTCAAGAGCAGTCAGATTTTCAAGATCGAAAACGAAGGCATTTTTAATCCGACACTCACAATGAGCCAGCAAAATCTGGCATTGCCAATCTTTTTAGGATACCAGTTCTTAGACCTGAAGCTCGTAAAATTGAGAGCCAATGTCGGTCCGGTGATGTATTTTGTCCTCGACCAGACAAACAAATGCTCATACGACGATCAGTCGCTTGACGTTCAAGCCAGCGGCATGACATGGGGCGGCGCCTTGAATCTCGGCATCGATGTTCTCATGTTCACCCTCGACATCAACTATAGCTTCGGTTTGTCAGAAATCGTCAAAGCCAACGAAGTGACTATTGGCGGCGAAGTATGCAAAATCGACAACACCAAACAGAGCATCTTCACTGTGACTCTCGGTGTCAAGCTTTTTAGCTTCGGATTGTAGTAATACCATGTCTATCAATAAGATACCAAGCTCGCTTTTTGTCAGAAATCGTAGGAATTTCGCCTCGATGATGACAAAAAACTCGATAGCTTTGTTCACGGCCAACGAGGAGATGCCTCGCAACGGCGACCAGTGTTATCCGTTCCGTCAAAACTCCGACTTCTACTATCTCACGGGCATCGACCGCGAGGGCGCGTTCCTCATCCTTTATCCCGACCATCCGAAACCAGAGATGCGCGAGATTCTGTTCATCGAGCCTTACAGCGAGACGAAAGCCATATGGCGAGGCGAGATGCTCGACGCGAAACAAGCCAAGGAGATATCGGGCTGCGACAACGTGATGTATGCCGACAGCTTCAACGACGTGGCTAAAGAATTGATACTCAACAGCTCAAAGGTGTATCTCAACCTTTACGAATACTCACGTTTCGAGACGAAAGTGTCGACAATTCAGGACCGCTTCGTGAAGGAAATCAAGGAACAATATCCGCTTCACACATTCGACCGCTCGGCACCGATACTCAACAAACTCCGTAAGATCAAATCTCAAGAAGAAATCGAGATTATCAAACACGCCTGCGACATCACCGGTAAAGCGTTTCTGCATTGCAAAGACACAGTAAAACCTGGTCGTTACGAATATGAGATGCAGGCCGAGATGGAATACATCTTCAAGATGAACAACGCTTCAGGTCACGCCTTCCATCCTATCGTCGCGGGAGGCAAAAACGCCTGCTGTCTGCATTACTCGAAGAACGACAGTATATTGAACGACAACGAGTTGCTGCTCTTCGACATGGGATGTGAGTATCAAAACTACGCTTCGGATTTAAGCCGCACTATCCCTATCAACGGCAAGTTCACGCCACGTCAGAGAGAGTGTTACGAGGCAGTTTTGAGAGTAAAAAAAGAGATAACGAAGCTATACAAAGTCGGTGGCACGATTGACAAAATCAATCAGACGACCTACCAGCTGATGGAGAAAGAGATGATAAAACTCGGCTTGTTCACCCAGCAAGACGTTGACAATCAAGACCCTGAAAAACCGTTATACCGCAAATACCTCATGCACGGCATGGCGCATCACATCGGACTTGACTGCCACGACAACCTCGACAAGTACGAGCCTTTCGCACCGGGAATGATTCTCTCGTGCGAGCCGGGGCTTTACATCCGCGAGGAAGGCATCGGCATCAGGCTTGAAGACGACATCCTCATCACCGAAGGCGAGCCGGTAAATCTCTTCGGTGATTTGGCAATTGAAATTAACGACATAACAAAATAAAAATCATATCATGAAAAAATTATTTTTTATCGTAGCCCTCGTTGCTACAGCATTCTGTGCAAAGGCACAGGTCAACATTCAGGAACAGTACGATTTTAACCGTGAACATTTGACCACAACCCTTGAGATGTTCAAGACAGATAACTGGGGAAGCACATTCTTCTTCACCGATATCTATCACCCAGACAAACTCTCAGGTCCTACAGGTTATTACACAGAAATCGCACGTGGCTTGAATTTCTGGCAGAACACCAAGCTCGGTGGCTTGAGCGCCCACGTGGAATGGAACGGCGGTCAGTTTGCAAGCAACGCATGGCTGTTCGGTTTAGAGTATTTTCTGCATTCATCAGATTTCAGATACACCTTGACACTCGAGGTGTTATATAAGACCATCAGCGGTCAGAAGGCATTGGATGCCATGGATCCTGCTGTGCGTCCTTGGAGCAAAGTCAGTGATGTGCCGCTTCAGTTTACCATCGTGTGGGGCTGCACCGACATCTTCGGTCTTAAAGGCTTGACATTCAGCGGCTTTGCTGATTTCTGGTGGGAAAACTGCGCATGGGTTGACCCTACTGGCAACACCACCAAGACAAGCTGCGTGTTCATCAGCGAGCCACAGCTCTGGTACAACATCGGTAACCTCTTCGGATGCCCTAACCTCAACATCGGCGGTGAGGTTGAATTCGCATACAACTTCGCAGGCGGCTGGCGCAGCGACCTCGAGTTCCACAAAAACAAAGGACTCACCATCGCCCCTGCTTGCGGTATCAAGTGGAATTTCTAAGCCATGGAAATTACAGAAAAAGATAAGGAATTCATGCGCGAGGCCATACGCTTGGCCAACGAGAGCGTGAAAAATGGCGGCGGTCCTTTCGGCGCTGTCATAGTGAAAGACGGCGAAATCATTGCAGGCGCATCCAACTCGGTAACTCTCGACAACGACCCGACGGCACACGCGGAGATGAACGCCATCCGTAAAGCTTGTAAAAAACTCGGCACCTTCGACCTCACAGGATGCACTATCTACACGTCATGCGAGCCTTGCCCGATGTGCCTCGGAGCCAACTATTGGGCTCATATAAAAA
>Ga0310696_10002092_pt1 | contig 27169 bp, 24 predicted proteins | sample AusTroGonzalo_MG_4_FD_203885 | JGI IMG/M metagenome (GOLD analysis project Ga0310696, IMG submission 203885) | Bovine rumen microbial communities from tropical cattle in Woodstock, Queensland, Australia - Gonzalo_02 (v2) (version 2) | ecosystem: Host-associated > Mammals > Digestive system >...
TCCCATGTCAGGCATTATCTACCTGGCGGATTCGGGCATTGCCTTGGACTATTATCTGAAGGAATCGGGAAACACCCTGATTATGGGAGGAACCTATCAGAAGAGGGGCGGAGACTACAACACCGTCTCGGATATGGACTTCTCCCTGGACGGGGTACGCAATGTCGCATCCAGCCCGCTTTCGAACAAGTTCATCTCGGGTACGGTCTCCGCGGCAGGAGGACCGCTGCAACTGTATGAATCCGAACCTGCTTCCGCGGCGATAAGCCACATCAAATACGTCAACAGCCAGACCGTCGTGACCGCGTCTTCCAACGGATTCTCGACCTTCAGGGTCGTGCCGGGCGGAGTCTACACCAAGTACAAGGACTTCAACGTCGCAGTGCGTGACATGGCCAGGGACAGATTCGGTTATCTGTATGTTGCGGACGGCAGCAAGAACCTCATCAGCTACAGCGCCTCCGGATACGAGCTGACCAGGCTGGGATTCACAACATTGGAAGACCAGATTCTGAGGATCGCCCTTGCAGACGGTCACCTGGTTGCCCTGACAACGGGCAACAGACTGGCCCTGTTCATAAAGATCGAGTGAGGCGGCTATGGGCAGAAAGACATTGATTTTCATTGTTGTCCTTGCTCTATTCTGTCTTCCGCTTGCCGGCGCAGGTCGCATGGGCGTCTGTGCCGACACGGCGGTCCTTCAGGATGCTTTTCTTGGAAAGGGCAGCTACCAGGTCATGCTGGATCTCAGAACGATGGTCTCATCCGAGTTCCAGGTCAGGATTCCGATGTCTGTTGTGTTCAGCAAGACATCGTACATGTTCGAGGTCGGAGTCACTCTTGTCTGTTTTCCCTGGGAGACGGGACCCTTCATGGGCATCTCGATGTTCCAGATAGGCATGACGGGGAAATGCCCCGACCTGGAGAACCTTGTGAATCTGAACGAGGTCATCGTCGGGTGGTCGTTCGAGTTCGGACCCGGCCTGTTCGTCGAACCGGCCGTAGTGATCAGAGATCCGTCCGGGACCTTCTCGGACGAGTATTCGCGGATAAAAGGAACCTTCCCCTGTTACACCACCTTCAGGGGAAGGCTGGGTTTCGGGTGGTATTTCTGGAGGTAGCAAATGAGATACATCAAGAGAAACGGACGGTTCATCGTAAACGAGGTCGTGGCCGTTCTGGTACTGATTGCGTTCGTGGCGTGCAACGCCAACTTCATCCCGTCGTTCAAGGAGTCCATAACGGATTCCACCATGAGAAAACGCGTCTCTGGAATAATCGACGCCCAGCTGGACAACATCCGCGGAGAGCTGGAGCCCGACCTGCAGGCCGGAATCGACAGCATACAGACAAGGGCCCCGGGAGAAGGAAAGGGGAATCAGATCGTAGAGCTCACGCTCGATGAGTCCGGAGGCAGGGACTATCTGGATTTCTGCTATGCGGTGGACTATTCGCAGACGTCCATGACGGTCGACGAGGTCATGGACACCGCCAAGTGCATCCTGCCTGAGGACGAGTACAACTCCCTGCTTCAGAAGACGGAGGAGGTGGAGCGGGCCATAACCGTTATGGGCGATGAGATGGCCAGGGACATCCCGCTCAACCAGCAGGCCGCGTTCTACAAGGACCTCAAGACACTCGTGACCAGGGCCATAGTCCTTCTGGTTGCCGGAATAGTGTATGCCTGCATCCCCGATGTGGTCTTCTGGGGCAAGATCAGCGCCGCCTGCGCCATAGCCGTGGGAGCCGGGCTTGTGGCCGTCACCATAATGTCCATATATGAGTACTACAGGTTCGGAACCGGGGAGGAGAAGGACTTCGACGAGTGGTTCAAGGAGCTGATTGAGATTCCAAAGGCCGACTTCGCGCTCACTACGGCCATCACGGCAATGGCAGAGTCCATGGGTCTGGGGCCGGTGGTGACCGGAATCATCATATGCATCTACGGGCTGTACAACGTCACAGGTCTTGTTCGCAAGATGATGAAGACCTACAACTTCGATGCATAGGTACTCACACTACATGTAGTGCTTTTCATTTTTTTGATTATATCATTTGCGCTACGGTTTTCCGTATTATCTGTATTATTTCGGAAAAATGGGAGCAAAATGGGAGCACGGAATTCTATATGTATCCCGTGCTCTTCCTTTGATTTATAGGTTGCCAAAAGGATTGTTATGAAGGATTCAGGCACCTATCTGCCCTCCTTGGTTACAATCCCATCGATAATTCCGTAGGTCTGTGCCTGACTGGCATCCAGCCAGAAGTTCCGATCGCAATCCCGTTGAACTTGACGATAGGTCTTGCCGGTGCAAGTGCTGATGAACTCATAGATTTCACGCTTGACCTTTGACATCTCTTGAGCTGCAATCTCGAAGTCTGCTGCTTGCATCATCTGAGCACCTCCGAGCGGTTGGTGAAGCATAATGCGGCAGTGGGGAAGTGCTTTGCGTTTTCCCCTGGTTCCAGCCATGAGAATAACGGCACCCATGGATGCCGCCAGCCCCATGCATATGGTCTCGACATCGCACTTGAGAACCCTAATCGTGTCGACCAACATGAAACCGGCTGAGATAGAACCGCCAGGAGAATTAATCATGATAGTGATATCCTTCTCCGGATCCATGTCTTCCAGATGAAGCAATGCGATGCATGCTTGGGCGCATGCATCGTCATCTATCTCCCCGTTGATGATGAGGACCCTTGAGTCCTCCAGAAGCTTAATTGTGCTCTCCATCGCATCCTCCTTTCCCTTAGAAGGGTATTTCATCGTCATCGATAGATCTGGATTTCGGATAGGAAACGGATTTCTGTTCCTCCGAACCATAGTTGCTGTTGAACAGCTCCCAGATTCCTGCATCATCCGTCTTGCCCGGCTGTCTGCGTTTGTCCGAGAGCCTGGCTTTGTCGTCAATGCCCCATTGTTCCCAGTCAGGTACATGACCGATGTATGGCTGCTCGGAATCATCGAGAACCACCACGCACCCGTTTCTAACTGCGTTCAGGTCTGTGATCGAGAGTACTGGTCTGGTGGCACCCGTGGCGGTGTTGATAAGCCTTCCGCTGAGTTTGGAGATCTCCTCCATGAGCCAGAGGTCCCTTCCTCCCAGATAGACCAGAGTCCTGCAGTTGGCAAGCAGTGTCCTTGCCCCGCTGTCACCGTGGCGGGAGATGAGCTGCGACATCGACTGAAGAGCCAGAATGAATCTTATTCCTCTGCTTCTTGCTGCAGTCAGCTTTGCCGGCCAGTCCGAGCAAATGAAGTTTCCGAACTCATCGAGGACAAAATCGACCTTGATGGGAAGCTTGTTGTCTTCTCGTGAATCGGCAAAGCGGATGAGCTCGGAGTAGGTCTGCTCCACAAAGAGCGATGCTATTCCATACAGAGCGGTTGATTCATCGGGACAGACAAGGTACACGGCAGTAGGCTTGTTGACAATGTCCGTCAGTTCAATGTCTGAGCAGGATAGAAGATCCCGTACATCCTCCTGGTCCACGTAAGCGCTGATGGCCGTGTTGAACTCGCTGAGAATGCATGCCAGTGTGCTCTCCGTTTCCGTTGTCGCAAGATTCAGGATTGTGCTGAGCCGTTTCTGCGCTTCATATTCCCCGTTCTGGAAATTCTCCAACATTTCCAGTCTCTCTTCTTTTATTGAGACAAACCGGTTGAACAGCCTGTGGATGCGCTCTAGTGTCAGAGGCCAGCCTCGTTCAAGAATCAGGATTGCAAACCCGATGAATGAGTCCTGAGCTGCCAACATCCAATAGCTGTCTTTTGAGCTGATAAGCTTTGCGGTAAGAATCTCACTGATGTCTTTCAACAGGATGATGGCCTTGCTATGGTCTCCGGATTTCCAATAGCGTTCAACCAATGATAGTGGGCTGAAGCGGTCTCCAATCCACGGATTACGAAGGTTGATGACTTTGATGTCGTGGCCGCAACGACGCACCTCGTTTGCAGTGTGCCTGTAGATTTCGCCTTTCAGATCGGCGATTACCATTGAGCGCCCTGCACGGGCAGAGAGCGTGACAGCAGGGTAGAGCATTCTTCTTGTCTTTCCAAGACCAGATGCTCCACATATCATGCAATGCGTTTCCGGGTTGCTTATGGCAACTTTGCCGTCCTGGAAATCCAACGGGATTCCGGATTCCTCCGTTTTCGGTGCATCGACTGATTCTGTTGGGTGCGTGTCCCAGAATCTGTCGAGGGGCTCGATGCCAGACATGGACTGTTCTGGTTGTGTTGAATGAAGTGAATATGGCATTTTACACCTCCTTTCCTGTGCCTCAGGCGATGTGATTTCCAAGGCTTCGGCACATGGCAATGGCCTTGGATTCGATCTGTCTCACCCTCTCACGGGTGATTCCGTACATGTCTGCTAGCTCCTGGAGTGTCATCTTCTTGCGTCCGAACGCCCCAAAACGATGCATCAGGACTTCACGTTGCCTTTCAGGTAATTGCTGCAGCACATTCCACAGTTCCGATGCCCTGAGACCTTCGAGGTAATCAACCGATACTGAGAGGAGCAGATCCGCAAGAGATTCCCCCTCGTCACCATCGGGTGTCCTTGCTTTCGCATCAAGGCTGATTGTTCCAAGGATGTAAGGGAGTAGCATCCTTACGGACTCGGTTTCGATTCCAGTTGAGATGGAAAGGGCTTGAGGGTCCATCGAGCCCGATTCTATGACTGCGTTGCGAATCTTCTTAAGTTCCTCAGCCCGGTGTTCAGGTAGTCGGACCGCGACTGACTGCTGATTTGCAAATCTTGTAAGTGACTGGAGAATCCAGTACCTGCAGTAGGTCACGAATCTGTTGCCTGTCGAGGGGTCGAACTTGTCTGCGGCACGCATCAAACCGATGTTAGCTTCCGAGACCAGGTCATCAAAATCCAGATGGGTATGTCTTGAGTGGAATTCGGCGACCGTCTTAAGCAGAAAACGTTGGTTTGACATTACAAGGGTGTTTCTTGCTTCAATGTCGCCTGAAAGTGCCATTCTTCCGAGTTCGGCTTCTCTGTCGGCTGTCAGAAGGTCATGTCCGAGGGCCTGAGTGAGATAAGGATTCCCCGGACGGGTTCTGTCATGTGTTTCATTTTCCTTGATTGTGCCTCCTTGTATAGTCCATATAGATATATCGGGTCGAGGCGATGACAGTGGGTGTAGTCCACTGAGACTAATGTACTGTTTGACTTGTTGGAGACATTCTCCTTTTCCAGGCCTTCCAGGTCATGGTGCATCATGGCCGTGCCTCACGCAGAAGCCCGTGGCCAGGCTTCTGTCGTTTGCCTCTAAAAGAGGCTCCTTCGCTATATTGTCAAAAATCAGGGTTTATGGGGGTAGGGCGAAAGAATCCCCTGATGCCCATCGGGCAGCTTCTTCGATGTAATAGATTGTCTTTGGTTTTTCCTGCGGCAGATTGTCGCTTTCTCAGGTTCTGCTTCGGCATCTATCAGCCGGGGCAGCTGTTCTGTTTGTGTCCGTGCCTCGGGCTCCTTCGCACCGGGCAACGTGATAACAAACATAGGCAGGAATCGTTACACCGTCAAGCGTATCAATGGAAATAGGTCAAATAATTCAGTTTTGTATTCTGTGTTGACACTACAAAGTGGTTTTATGTTGATCAATGGCCACATAATATATGCCAATGTTAATTAATGAAAAGAAATCAATCTACTAGAAGTGATAGAATAGCAAGTAATCAGTATGAAGTGTGTTAAAGGTCCACCCTCCATGTGTTTTCCTCCTAGTTTCATCTATATGGTGAATTATGATATGTGGCCATTGGACAACACATTTGACTTTTTTCTGAGGCGTGGTAGGATTGATTCATGGCACAGATAAGTCAGATAGATATTCTTTCAAGAACACTGCAGATAATCAGGCTCATGGCCCGGGATCAGGGGGCTACCGTTACCGAGATTTCAAAGGAAACGGGCATTGACCGCTGGACGGTGCGTGACATGATCGACCGCATGGAGAGTTTCAATCCGGACGGCAAGGGGTTGTATATAGAGGAATCTCAGGATGAGAAAGACAAGAGGGCTACGCGGTACAAGGTGCCAAAGGAACATCTGTGGACACTGACGCTGCCGGGCATGAACCTTTCCGATGACGAGGCTCTGCTTCTGGCTCTGATGTTCAACCAGGGCTTTGCGAGTCCGGATTTACAGGAATCTGCACTGGCTCTGCGCAAGAAAATGAACATGTTCCGTAATTACAAGGAATATGAGGTGCTGAATCTCAGTTCCGCCCGTAAGATAACGACCAAGGAGACGCAGAAGGTCATTGTTGCCATACTGAATGCCTTGCGTGACGGTAAGTGCATCAACTTCTCATACAAACCGGTGCGCCGTGATGTGACTGAGTATCAGCTCATGTACTCCCGTCAATTCTTCCAGGAGACATCATCAAGGTTCAGGGTGTGGGTTGGTTGCTGGCATGGATGAAATCATCTTTTTCGTAATATTCGTAATAATTGAATAGATTGCGTTTCAATTGTCTGATTTGGGCCGATGGTTTTTCGATATGTCCGACAACAACCCTGCAGTCTACAGATCTTCCGTCCTCTAGGTTGATTCTTCTGAGCTCAGACTTTTTCCATTTGCACAGAATAATGGACAGTCCGCTTCCTCTTTCTGTTGCATTGCACATGGCTTCGAACTTTTCAGAATCACATCGCAGTATGAAGTGAAGCCTGTGAGTATCGTCTTTCCCAGCCGGAAGGGTAAAGGGATCCGAGAGGACTACCACATTCTCCCCGAATAGGGCGCTGGAAATAGCCGGGTTTGTTTTTCCGGCAACAACCAGAATGGGTCTCCCGAAATCTGTTTCTCCACTCCTGAATTCCTGAATTGAATAGCTGTTCACAAGGCATTCGCCATATGTGAATTCGCTCTTCGGCATCAACTCGTCAGGGTCACATGTTCTTGTTTGGATATAGTAGTCAACAACAGTCTTCGGTTGAGTCTGCGGTAGCTCTTTTACGGGCAGGTCAAATGTCGGAAGGACCTCAACGGAACTGTCTTTCTTTTCCTTGTTCTTTTTCGACTTCAGAATTCTGTTCAGGAACGAATAACAGTTATATCTGACGATGGGTGAGATGTTGTATTTTCTGCTCTCGATTTCATGGTTATGGATCTGCTTCGGCCGGGTTGAGAATGAATATGAGTAATGTTGATTCTCTCCATTTCCTGATTTGTTCCTGCGGGGAAATAGCAATGCTTTGCAGTAATCTCCTGTGTCGTCATCGTGTGCCGGACAGTAGAATCTCAAGGACAGTTTTTCCTGTTTGTCTTGAGAAGCGTCATATGACCATTCTGCGTCTTTCTCTCCGAGGAAAGACTCTTTACCATCATCTCCGATTCTGAAAACTCTGGCAGTCTTGATGCTGTTTGGGGATGTGAGGAGGTAGGTCGTTGACGTAGAAGTTTCCTTGTTTTCTGAGTCCGTCGGCATGGAACAATCATACCACATGGTATCTCTTCTGCACATCGGTTATGAGGGAGACTCCGGAGTATGTGAGAATCTGGGTCAGAGGGGTAGGGGAGAGATAATAATGAAAATTTACATAATACATAACAATCAAGTGGAATAATGATTAATAGTAAAAATGTAAAAAATGGGAGCATTTGGGGAGCAAAAACCAATGTAACTACTGATATAGAAATGAAATACAGTCTATGTGACCGAAACCTACAACTTCGATGCCTGATTATCGGAACACGGGGTGTCCGCACCCCGTGTTTCTTTTGTGCGCTTGATATTATTGCGTTACTAAAAAAAATTTTTACCGGACGAAAAAAAATATGAAAATTTTTTACCACGGCCCGAATTCATATGGTATACTCCAATCACTGAGGACCGTAGACGTGTTCGAACGCGTATACGGATATACATTTCGAGGGCTGTATGGGAAAATGGGGCACTTTCCTTCGTGAACGCACTAAGCAGCAGCAGATGCTGGATGAAGTAAATGCATTGAACAGAGTCCCTGTCTGGGGATTCGTTCTGCTTCTGGCACTGTTCATCGGCGCGAACATCATGGTACGCCTTTCATCCACCTCGGAAGGTGTTCTTTTTCTTTTCGGCAGACCCATCCCACACAGAATGCTCACAGGAGCGTTCTCTTCCATATGCAACCTGAGCATCCTGCTTCTGGTCGCCCTTTACAGGAAACCCGGATACATAGCCTCCATGATCGTTCTGGTCGTCCAGTTTCCAAGCATCGTAGTTGCCTTCATACGTGGTGATGTCTCCACTGTTTCAGGTTTGTTCACGAACATGCTCATCATCTTCGCGGCAAGTCTGCTGTACAAGTTCGTAAGCAGGTCGCAGACCTATCTGGCAAAGATGAGGAAGCAGGCATCCATCGACCGCCTCACGGGAATTGCCAACAGGTTCGCAGTGATGGAGCTGATGAACCATTTGGTCAAAACCAACGAGCCCTTTGCGTTCGTCGTGTTCAAGTTCAACAACTACAACAACATCAGCCGTGCCCTGGGACAGAAGGCAGGTGATGAGGCCCTTGTTCAGATTGCCGGTCGTCTTAGAAACATATCGGAAGCCGGGACATCCGGTACAAAGGATTTCGTGGCAACCCGCAAGGGAAACGACTTCCTCATCCTCATCAGGGATTTCTCCTCGGAGGAGCAGGTGCGCAGGACCATCGATTTCTACGCCGATGCCCTGAAGGAGAAGTTCATCGTCGAGGACTTCGACTTCGTGCTGACCACCAGCATGGGTTATTCGATGTTCCCCGGGGATGCGAACGACGCCCAGCTGGTTTTCGACTATGCATATCTTGCCCTTGAACATGCAAAAAAGGAAGCCCATGAGGCAAGAATCTGCCGTTTTTCCACCGATATGCTTGAGAAGGACCGCGAGGTTGAACTTGAAAGGACCATCAGGTATGCCATGGACAACGGAAAGCTGTTCTTCAACCTCCAGCCCCAGTTCGATGTCTCGCACAAGCTCAGAGGCTTCGAGGCACTGGCCCGTCTCAGGGATCAGCTCGGCAACGTCGTCAGTCCTACGGAATTCATTCCTGTTGCCGAGAAAGCCGGTCTGGTTGACAAGATCGACCACGAGGTCATGTTCTCAGCAACGAAGTACGTCGGAGAACTGGTCAAAAAGACCAAGAGCAAGATTATTCTCAGCGTCAACGCCTCGGTCCGCCATCTTCTCAGAACGGGCTTCGTGGACGAGGTCAAGGCCGCTCTGAAGGAAAGCGGACTTCCGGCAAACCAGCTTGAGATCGAGATCACCGAGTCCATCATGATCGAATCCGTCGACAAGGCTATCGACTGCATCAAGCAGATCGGCGCCCTTGGCGTGAGGATTGCAATCGATGACTTCGGAACAGGCTATTCATCGCTCAGCTATCTGAACACGTTCCCCGCGGATGTGGTAAAGATCGACCGCTCGTTCATCACCACGATGAACTCGACCGAGACTTCCAAGCAGTATGTCGCTGCAATCATCGCCATAGGCCATGTCATGAACTTCAAGGTCGTGGCAGAGGGAGTCGAGGAAGAGGATCAGGTAGAGACTCTGAAGAAGATCGGCTGCGATTACATCCAGGGCTTCATCTGGGGCCGTCCCATGGATCCCGATGACGCTGCCAAGTTCGTTTCCGGGAAATAAGACTTCACAGATCCATCAGTATCGCCCTGCAAGGCGATCCGTCAGAGCCTCCCAGATTCAGGGGGGCTGCGTTCAGTATGTAGCTGCCCTCGGGAACTTTGCCCAGCCTTATTCCCTCTAAAAGCACTATCTTCGCTCCCAGCATGATCAGATGGACCTCGGCCGGTGCATCCTCGGGTCCGACGGTCTGGGATTCGTTTCCGTAAAGAAGAATCTTCTCATCGGCGAAGACCTGAGCCGCCTCCTTTGTCACAAAGGCCTTTCCCTTGACAAGGATGCGCTTTGCCGATTCCGGATTGCAGGCTCTTGCCCGGCTGATGATGGCCTTGGCGTCGGAAGCCGTCAGCGGGCCTTCGTGGGCGGCTACATAGGCATGACCTACGAAACGCTCCAGGTCCACGCGGTCGATGGTTTCCGCACCGTCGTAGAAGTGGAAGGGGGCATCCACATGGGTGCCGTTGTGAACGCACATCCTTATTTCGCTGAGATTGCAGATCTCTCCGTCCGAGATTCTGAGTAGCACCTTCTTCTCAGGCTGAGGATCGCCCGGAAACACCGCGCAGCTGAAGACTTCCTGTGATATGTCGTATATTCTCATGTTCCGCCCCCTGGTCCGGTTAGCATGGCACAAGTATAGCACGGAATCTTCGGGTACATTGTTGACATGGATGGACCGAGGTGCTAATCTGTCTGTGAACATTTTAGAGATTGCTTAAATGTTAAAGTGATTGAAGGAGGCTTCCCTATGAAGAAGACATACAAGATTGAAGTCGACTGCGCCAACTGCGCGAACCTCATGGAGCAGGCTGCGAAGAAGACCGCAGGCGTTGCATCGGCCACAGTGAATTTCATGACGCTCAAGATGACCGTCGATTTCGAGGAAGGGGCCGACGAGAAGAAGGTCATGAAGGACGTCTTCAAGGCCTGCAGGAAGGTCGAGCCCGACTGCGAGATAGAGTTCTGAGGTTTAAGATGAGCATGACGAGGAAGCAGAGGAAAAACCTTGTACGTATCTGCGTGTCTGCATTTCTTCTGGTTGCGATCAACATCCTGAGGATGACATCGGTCGTTCCGACAGAGGGAACGTTCGGCTTTGTGTTCAACCTTGCTTTCTACTGTCTCATCTATCTGATCATAGGTTATGACATCCTGCTGAAGGCGGGCAGGGGAATCATCAACGGACGGCCCTTCGACGAGTGCTTTCTGATGGCCTTCGCCACCGTGGGGGCCTTTGCCCTTGCCGTCTATGAAAGAAGCGGGGACTACAACGAGGCCATAGCCGTCATGCTCTTCTACCAGGTGGGCGAGTTCTTCCAGAGCTACGCCGTGGGAAAGAGCAGACGCAACATCAGCGAGCTGATGGACATCCGCCCCGATTATGCCAACATCGAGAAGGACGGACAGATCGTCCAGGTCAGCCCCGACGAGGTCGGGGTCGGAAGCATCATCACTGTCCTTGCAGGGGAGAAGGTCCCCATCGACGGCATAGTGCTTGAGGGCTCCTCATCTCTGGATACGTCCGCACTGACAGGAGAGAGCGTTCCGAGAAGCGTGGGTGAGGGCGATGAGATCATCAGCGGATGCATCAACCTTTCCGGCGTCCTGAGAATCCGTACGACCAAGGCCTTCGGAGAGTCCACCGTCTCGAAGATCCTGGACCTGGTCGAGAACGCAAGTTCCAGAAAGTCCAAGTCCGAGGAGTTCATCGCAAGGTTCGCAAGGGTCTACACTCCGGTCGTGGTTCTCAGCGCGGTGGCTCTTGCGGTTCTGCCTCCGCTTTTCCGCACACTGGTTCTGTCTTCAGATCCGATGTGGACGACATGGATCTACAGGGCCCTCACGTTCCTGGTCATCAGCTGCCCGTGCGCCCTTGTCATCAGCATCCCGCTCGGGTTCTTCGCCGGAATCGGAGGTGCAAGCCGTCAGGGCATCCTCATCAAGGGATCCAACTTCCTTGAGACCCTGTCAAAGACGAAGACCGTTGTCTTCGACAAGACGGGAACCCTTACCCACGGTGTGTTCGAGGTCACTGCAATCCACAGGGCCACAATCGACGAGAAGCGTCTTCTGGAGTATGCGGCGCATGCCGAGTGCTACAGCAACCATCCCATCAGCCGAAGCATAATCCTGGCATACGGCAACGAGCCTGAGAGGGCCAGGGTCTCCGATGTGAAGGAGATAAGCGGACACGGGGTGATTGCCCTGGTGGACGGACACGAGGTTGCGGCCGGAAACCTGAAGCTGATGAAGCTCAAAGGCATTGAGACAACCGAGTGTCACAGCGTGGGGACAATCGTCCACATCTCCGTCGACGGTGTCTATTGCGGGCATCTTGTGATTTCGGATGTGATCAAGCCCACTTCGGCTCAGGCGATAAAGGCCCTGAAGGCCGCCGGAGTTTCGAAGACAGTCATGCTCACCGGGGATGCCGAGGCGATTGCACGGAAGGTGGCCTCCGAGCTCGGTGTGGATGAGGTCCATGGAGGTCTTCTTCCGGCTGACAAGGTCTCGCAGGTCGAGAGGCTTCTTTCCCAGGTCCCGGCAAACGGAAAGCTGGCCTTCGTTGGCGACGGAATAAACGATGCCCCCGTTCTTGCCCGTGCGGACATAGGAATCGCCATGGGTGCGATGGGTTCGGATGCGGCAATAGAGGCTGCGGACGTGGTCCTGATGGACGACGACCCGCTTAAGATCGCCAAGGCCATAGGGATTTCGGCCAAATGCCTTCGCATCGTTCATCAGAACATAGTCCTGGCACTTGGCGTGAAGTCGCTCTGTCTGGTCCTGGGTGCTTTGGGAATCACCGACATGTGGGCCGCCATCTTCGCCGATGTAGGCGTGATGGTGCTGGCCGTGCTGAACGCCGTGCGTGCTCTGAGGACTTCAAAGGTCTGAGTTCTTCAAATCAGAGATATCTTGAGAGGACAAGAGCGATCTTGTCTGCAGCCTCGTCAACGAGTTCCCTGGTCACGTTGGCCATGAGGCTTGTCCTGATCAGACACTCGTTTTCGGCTGTTGCAGGGGGAAGGACTGCGTTTACGAAGACTCCCTCGTCGTACAGGTCGCGGACGATCCTGAGGGTTGTTTCCCTGTCGGTCGTGTAGATCGGGACGATCGGGGTTTCCGTCTTCTTGTACTTGACGCCTCTCTTCTCCAGGGCCGAGCCGAGGTATGCGGCAATGTCATGCAGCTGGTCCTTGAGCTGCGGATGCTTTACAAGGCACTCCAGAGCCGCAAGTGCCGTGGCTGCGTTTGCAGGGGGCAGGCTTGCGGAGAAGATGAACGGACGTGACATGTGCTTCATGTAGTCGATCACGGTCGCATTCGCGACTCCGAATCCGCCCAGGCTGGCGAACGACTTGCTGAAGGTTCCCATGATGATGTCCACTTCGTCCTCAAGTCCGTAGTATGAGGCTGTTCCTCTTCCGCCTTCGCCCACGGTTCCGATTCCGTGTGAGTCATCGACCATGACGCGTGCGTTGTATTTCTTTGCAAGATCAACGATGTCGGGGAGGTTTGCGATGTCTCCGCTCATGCTGAAGACTCCGTCGGTCACGATCAGTTTCGGGGCGTCGGGTCCCAGCTTCTTCAGGATGCGCTCAAGGGAGTCCATGTCGTTGTGGAAGAACCTCATCATCTGGGCGTATGAGAGCTTTGCTCCGTCGTAGATGCTGGCGTGGTTCTCACGGTCGCAGATGATGTAGTCGCCCTTCGTGCAGATGGAACTGAGGATTCCCAGATTGCTCTGGAAACCGGTGGAGAAGGTTATGGCTGCATCCTTGTGGAGGAAATCGGCGAGCTTCTGCTCAAGCTCCAGGTGCAGGTCCAGCGTTCCGTTGAGGAATCTGGATCCGGAGCATCCTGTTCCGTACTTCTCGATTGCGGCAACTCCGGCATCTATCACTTCCTGCTCTGAAGTGAGTCCCAGGTAGTTGTTGGATCCCAGCATGATGCGGCGCTTGCCTTCCATGATGACCTCGGGGGCCTGGCGGGATTCGAGACAGTGGAAATAGGGGTATATACCGGCTTTGCGGACTTCCAGTGATTTCTGGTAGTTACTGGATGTATCGTTAATCTTGTCAAATAAATCCATATTAGGTTTCCTTAGGGTGGATTTTCGCAGAAACACTGGTTTTGAGTCAATAACCTGACATTTCTTGAAGAGAACACTTTGATTCAGTAGAATCACATCCATGGACCGAAAGACAGGGACAATGGTGACAGACCTCACTCAAGGGAACGTGACGACACAGCTTCTGGTGTTCGCCCTTCCTCTGTTCGTCTCCAACGCCCTGCAGGCCGTCTACAACATGGTGGACATGATAATCGTCGGCCAGTTCATAGGCGGAGCAGGCATGTCGGCAGTATCGATCGGCGGTGACATCCTGCATCTTCTGACCTTCGTGTCCATGGGTTTCGCCTCGGCAGGACAGGTTATCATCGCCCGTCATGTGGGCGAGGGCAGGATGAGGGAGGTCCGCGACACCATAGGCACGCTGTTCTCCTTCCTTCTGGCTGCCTCGGTTCTGATTTCAGTGGGATGCTTTCTGTTCAGGACTCCGATTCTCAACGCACTGAACACTCCGGCCGAGTCCTACGACTACGCCATGGACTACATGGTCACCTGCATAGTCGGACTTGTGTTCATCTACGGCTACAACATAGTCTCAGCCATCCTCAGGGGAATGGGCGACAGCAGACGTCCGTTCGTCTTCGTGGCCATCGCCGCGGTCCTGAACATCATTCTGGACTATCTGTTCGTAGTCGTGTTCGGCATGGAGGTCTTCGGCGCCGCCCTTGCCACAGTGATAGGACAGGGTGTGAGTTTCATCGCATCCCTGGTCTACCTCTTCATCAAGCGCGAGTCCTTCGGATTCGACTTCAGGCTCAAAAGTTTCGCCATCAAATGGAGGACTCTCAAACCCCTGGTGCTTCTGGGTGTCCCCATGGCCATCCAGTCGGCCGCAGTCAGCTTCTCCAAGGTCCTTCTCATGGCCTGGGTCAATCTCGAGGGCGTTGTCTATTCAGCCCTGGCCGGAATCCTGAACAAGATCAACACCATGGCCGCCGTGGTCTCCATGTCGTTCACCACAGCAGGTTCGTCCATGGTAGGTCAGAGCCTGGGAGCAGGGAAGTACAGCAGGGTTCCCAAGGTCCTGGGCAACATCACGCTCATCTGCCTTGTGATATTCACAGGACTTTCTGCCGTGATCCTGGCTGCATCCGAAACGGTGTACGGAATGTTCACATCCGATGCCTCCGTCCTTGCCATCTCCGCCATCCTCACAGGACCGATGATCCTGAACTTCTACGGTGCTGCCACAAGGTGTCCCAGCTTCGCTCTGATCAACGGATCGGGCAACACGAAGCTGAACCTCGCCATCGCTCTTATAGACGGCATCATCATGAGAATCGGCCTTGCCGCCCTGATGTGCTTCGGACTGGGCATGGGAAGCCTGGGATGCTGGTACGGAGATGCCATAGCGGGTATGGTGCCTCTGCTCATAGGCCTTGTGTTCTTCCTTTCCGGAAGGTGGAAGAAGTAATGTTTCCCATGGGTTGAAGGGCCGGGACATAATGTATATAGTTCCTTTAGTTAACTTATGACCAAACGGGAATTCTGGAAGAAATACGGAACATTCATCCTCTACAACATCTTCGGCCTGACAGCAACGGCGCTGGAGACATTCACGTACTGGCTGTTCTATTCCAAGTCCGGAATCAACAACGTCATGTCCACGGTGATGGCAACCTTCATCACCATCACATACGCCTTCTTCACCAACAAGATCCTGGTGTACAGGTCCAAGGACTGGAGGATCAGCACCCTGCTGAAGGAGTCGGGTGAATTCTACGGTTTCAGAATCGGTACGGCCCTGTTCAACGTCGGTTACATGTACGTGACCGTCGACCTTCTGAAGTGGCCGCCCATTCCCATGAAGATAATCGCCGCATTGGCTGTAGGCCTTATGAACTACATGATCGGCAAGAAAGTCATATTCAAGAGAAGACGCAGAAAAATGAAAAAGGAGACCGAAGCGAAATGAAAGGTCCTTTCGGGTGGGCGTTCGTAGGAACGGGGACTCTGGCAAAGAAGGTCATAGCCGAAATCACGGCTACAGGAAGACACAAGGTCGTATCGGCTTACAGCAGAAACAGGGAGAAGCTTGCATCTTTCTGTGAGCCTTACGGAACATATGCAGCCCTTTCGGTGGAGGATGCGGTGATGCGGGACGGGGTTGAGGCCGTCTACATCTCCGTCACAAATGAAAGCCACTACAAGGTCTGCCGTCAGTGCCTTGAGCTTGGAAAGCATGTTCTTCTTGAGAAACCTTTCACTGTGAAGGCGTCGGAGACCGAGGAACTTCAGAATCTTGCAAAGAGCAAGGGTCTGTATCTCTCAGAGGCCATGTGGACCTGGTACAGCGAGGTCCCCAACAAGGTCCTCTCCCTGGTCCGTTCGGGAAGACTTGGCACGATCAAAAGCGTCTACATGTCATACTCCAGAGACAGCATCGGCTATGCCCCCAGAGTATCAGACCCGCTTCTCGGCGGAGGTGCCCTTCTGGACATCGGGATCTATCCTGTCACCTATGCCTACAGGCTCTTCGGAAAGCCCAAGGGCATCAGATGCACGGGAGCATTGGAGAACGGAATCGACTACGGAGAGGAGATAGTCCTTTCCTACGACGGCTTTGACGTCAGGATGGATGTCTCCATCGTGGGAACCAAGGGTGAGGCCCTGGTCATAGAGGGTGAGAAGGGCACGCTGATGAACGTGGACTACCACTACGGCTTGCCTGCCGTCTTCAAAATCGGTGATGATGTTGAGATACTCGAAGGTGAGAGGGGCTACACTCCCGAATTCGACAATGTGGCATCGGAAATCCGATCCGGCAGGACGGAGAGCGCCTTCATCCCCGCAAAGTCCACCCTGGACTGCATGCGCATACTGGACGAGTGCCGCTCACAGCTGGGTCTGGTCTATCCTTTTGAGAAATAATCTGACAGGTTCAACTCTTCCAGGCTGAGAAGGGATAGCTCTCACGTGCCTGGGCAATCATCTCATCCGTAATCTCTGGTACGTCGGATGACTGTTCATCGATTCCGAAGGCCTTAAGGGCGTTTGTGCAGAAAAGCTCCGAAAGCCTTTCTTCCTTCATCCCCGCCTCACGCAGTCTACGTATCAGAATCAGCATGCCCTCGAAGCCGGGAAGCCCGCATGCCCCGCCTTCCTTGTCCGAAAGCGAATGGGGAGCATGGTCGCTTTCTATCCAGTCCACCGTTCCGTTGAAAAGTCCTTCCCAGACGGCAAGTCGGTCAGGTTCGCTTCTGAGCGGCGGATTCATCTTCACAAAGGCCGTCTCGTCTGCACAGGTCAGAAGAACATGGTGGGGAGTGGCTCCGCAGGTAATCCTGATGACGCCCCTTGAACGGGCCTGCCTCACGGCATCCAGGGCCCCGTTGGTGCTGATGTGGGCGATGTGCAGCGTTCCCTTGAAACCAGCCTTCCCGGCATTGTCTATCTGGTCCAGGACGGACTGCACCTCGCTTTCTACGGGGCGCTTTCCGAAGTGGGAGGATTCCTGATACTTGAACAGCTCCTCTTTCTCGCAGTGGACGGCAAGGACTCCTCTGTAATCCAGAGAGGCAAGGGTCCTGTAGACGGCAAGCTGCTTCTCCTTTCCGATGATCCCCATGTTCCCGGTGGACTGGGAGGCGAACATCTTCAGGCCGCAGACTCGCGGAAAGAGCTCGTTGTATGTGCCCACCATCTCGGCAATCTGCTTTTCATCAGGTGTGATTCCGAGATACAGGTGGTAGCGGACCGAAAGACCTTCGGAAGAGAGTGCCTTCTCCGCCTCCGATGCAAGGTCCAGTCGTCTTATGGCCGTTTCCCTGTCGGTGACGGGCGGGTTTGTGTTGGGCATGTCGAAGAAGACGTCAAAGCCGGCCAGGGCCCCTGTCTTCATGCCGTGCAGGACGGTCTCCTTCTGACTTTGGTTCCAGTCCCGAAGATGCACATGGGGGTCCGTCACAGCACATTCTCCTTCTTCAGAAAGTCAAGGCCCATGAAGGTTCCCCACTGGCAGGCCAGGTGTCCTGCGCAAGAGCATTCTCCGCAAAGACCCACTCCGCACATTGTGTTCTTCTCCATGGAGAGCATAATCCTTTCGGGAGAAATGCCCTTTTTCATGAGGATGTCACCTGCGATCCTCATGAAGATTTCGGGTCCTATCAGGTAGAAGGCAATGTCGCCGAGGGCAGTGCCGTCGGAAGTCTCCCCGTCTATGACCTGACCAAGGCTGTCCAGGACCCTGCCGGGCTTTCCGTCGTCGGAGATGCACCGGTAGGAGCCGTAGGATGAAAGCTCCTTCTCAAGAATGCCCCTGTTTCCGTCAACGCTCGTTCCGACCAGGAAGGCCATCTTTGTTCCGTCCTTGGCAAGCTTCTGCGCCAGGGGGAGGGCGACCGCTTCTCCGGTTCCGCCTGCAAGAACCAGGGCCTTCTTTGCCCTGAGAGTCTCGACAGCAGCTCCGTAGGGACCTCTGAGGTAGATGACATCACCGTCCTTGATCTGCCCGAAGAAGGCCGAGGTGAACTGTCCGCGCTTTTTGATGATGAAGGAAAGCGGGTCCGTCTTTGCCACGCTGAAGGGCTTTTCTCCCACTCCTGGAATCCAGAGGAAGACGAACTCTCCGGCATTGAAGTCCTTCATCTGACCGTCGAGGGTGATTACAGCCGTATCGTCGCTGTGAAGATAAAGCGATGTCACCCTGTAGGGGCGGTAGTTCATCAGACTGCCCTTGGAGAGCATCGAAGACGATTTAATCTCAACATCCTTTCCGCTGAGGATCGAAGAGGCTTCAGTCTTGACCGCTTCAAAGAATGATGCCCAGTTCTTCTGTCCCACATGGGCAAGGGCGGATCCGATTCCCACGGCATCGGCTCCGGCTTCGATCATCTGAGCACAGTCGGGTCCGTCGAAGACTCCTCCCATTCCGATGATGGGAACATCGTCACCTACGGATGCTCTGATTTCCCTTATTGCCCTGATTGCGGTGTCAAAGACGGGCTTTCCCGAGATTCCGCCTTTTCCTCCCTTTGAACTGTTGAGGATGGAGAGCTTGGAGGCGGGGTCAATGTGGTTCACGGGACCCACGGTGTTGATGGCACTGATTCCGTCGGCACCTGCGTCCATCACGGCCTTTGCAATCTCACCGATGTTGTCCACATTGGGGGTGAGCTTCACGAACAGAAGACTCTTTCTCCCAGGATAGATTTCACAGATTCTCTTCACATAGGAGGCGGCCACATTCTTGTCCACTCCTATGGATGCTCCGTAGCCTGAACTGGCATGAGGACATGAGAAATTAAGCTCAACAGAGTCTGCCAGGCTATCGAAAGCCTTGACCAGTGTGGCAAAGTCATCGGGGTTGTCGGCAGAAAGAGATACGTTCAGCCAGGCTCTGATGCCCTTGTCACGCAAATCCCTGAACAAAGGAAGCACGGCTTCCATTCCCGGGTTCCTGAGTCCCACCGAGTTTCCGAACCTGCCTTCCGAGGTCTCGCAGATCACAGGTTCCCTGTTTCCCGGATTGGGACGGACCTGGTAGCTCTTGGTGGTTATGATGTCCACCGCAGAAACGTTGCGGTCTATCCATGAGACCAGCTCCGGCTTTGTGGAGGCAACTCCGCTCACCGTTGCAAGGAGGACCTTGCCGTCCTTGTGTCCCATGGGAAAGGGTCTTCTTTCAAAGCTCATATCGCGCACTCTCCGACAAAGCGCTTGATCGCATCGATGCAGACTGTCTTCCAGTCGGCAGGTGCGCTTTCCTTCTTCCTGGCCCACGGATGGGTCAGGGCAGATGAGGAGTTGATCCTGCAGAGTTCAAGAGGGTAGCCTGTGCGCTTCATGATGGAGATGACATCCTCTGCGCTTCCGCCCTGGCTTCCGACTCCGGGAATCAGAAGGGGGATCCTCTTGTCTGCGTAGAACTCGGAGAGTTCCTCGAACTCCCTGAGGTTCGTGGCACCCACGACGGCTCCGATTCCGCTTCCGAACTCGCTGTTCCATTTTGCTATCAGCTCTGCCACATGCATGTAGACGGGCCTTCCGTCGGCCATGCTCTGGTTCTGAAGGTCCTTTCCTCCGGGGTTGCTAGTCCTGTTGAGGATGTAGATTCCCTTGCCCTGAGCATCCTTGAGAAACGGCGAGACGCTGTCGTTTCCCATGTAGGGTGAGACTGTCACGCAGTCGGCTCCCCAGCACCCGAAGGCCTCGTGGGCATAGTTGGCAGACGATGTGGCTATGTCTCCGCGCTTGGCATCGAGGATGAAGGGTCTTGCCGGCAGGGCCGAGACTATGGCAGCCAGGGCCGAAGAGCCTTCGAACCTGCCCTCAAGGGGTTTGTCCAGGCGGGAGAAGTAACCGATGTTGGGCTTGATCGCCGCGACCTTGATTCCGGCCTTGTCCATCTCCTCGAAGAGTGTGAGGAAGAAGGTCTTCACATCCACGCCCTGGGGCAGGGCGGAGAAGTTGGGGTCTATTCCCATGCACGAGCAGCTTCCGGAATCCTTTGCGGATGTTCTGAGAAGATCGATGTAGTCCATCAGCGTTCCTCCTTCTTCCAGCCGTGTTTCTCACCCCATGTGAACGGAGAGGATGACCATTCCAGAAGCATCTTCTCCTGCTCGGGCCGGATGAGTCCGGCTTCCTTTGCAATGGGGATGACGAAGTCGTAGTCCAGTATTGTAACGGGTGTGCACTTGGGATCAAGCTCGGCGAAGGCCTGCTTTCCCTGGTCGGTGCCGTACGAGAAGATTGCAAGACAGTAGGGGACTATTCCTCCGGCCTCCTGGATGGCCTTGACCGCCTTGATGGATGACATTCCGGTGCTGATCAGGTCCTCGATCAGGACGACCTTGGAGCCGTTGTAGCCGCTTGCCCTGCCCAGGCCCTCGATCTGGTTGCCCAGGCCGTGGTCCTTGGATGATGAGCGGATGTATGAGACCGGTTTCTGGAGCAGGTCGCCGAGTGTGGTGGCGTGCGGGATTCCGGCGGTGCTGGTTCCGGCGATGTTGTCCGGGTCGAATTCAAGCTTGGAGAGGATCTCCTTGAAGGAGAGGGCTATCATGCGCCTGGCCTCCCAGTCCCCGAGAAGGGTCCGGTTGTCGTTGTAGATGGGCATGTAGTAGCCGCTTGCCCAGCAGAACGGTTTGTCCGGTGAGAGTCTGATTGCGCCCATCTTCAGGGCTTTCATTGCTATGTCGTATGAGTTGGCGGTGAGCTGCATATCTTCCTCCTCAGCGCTTGAAAATCTCTTTGAAGGTGTGCACCTTGCCGCAGTAGGCGCAGGTGTACCTGTTGTCGTTCGTCCTGATGAACATGGCCTGGACGTGCTCGTTCTGCGCGTCGTTGGAGATGCAGGCTTCGTTCTTGCACATCAGGTCGTCAAAGTTGTAGATTCTGGGCGGAAGGGCAGTTCTGATCTTCCTGGAGACCTTTCCGTCAACGATGATGTTCAGCGTGCATCCCGGGGCCACGGCTGCAAGGCGTTTGATCTGCTTGTGGTCCAGTGAGAAGCGGCCGGGTCTGAAGATGATGCCCTTGAACTTGCCGTCCGAACTCTGGCTGACCCATTCGCCGCCCTTTAGTCCGTCCAGGTCCATGACACGGCGGATGAGGATCATGTAGCGTCTGATCTCCTCCGGAGAGTCTCCCTTGCAGATATGGTCTATCACGATTCCGTCGCGGATCGGTCTGACTCCTTCGGAGACGTCCTTCTCCTTGGATCCGGACTTTGCCTTGGGCTGTGTCTCGATGATCCACGGGGTCTCGGGAATCTCGGCCTTGGCCTCTGTGCCCTTGAAGTCGTCTCCGATTCTTCCTGCCACAAGACCCAGAAGCACTATCCTGCAGTACATTCCGTTGATGGACTGCTTCTCCCAGCCGTTGAGCGGGGTGTCGTCCAGGAATGTGGGGATGGTGGGGTGGACCTTGTGTCTGGGAAGCGGATGGTAGAACTTGGTTCCCTCGGGGAGCCTGTCCATGAACTCCATGCGGAATGTGATCGAGGTCCTCAGCTCGTCGGCCTTTGCCAGGATCTTCTCACCCATGCGCTCCAGCTGAGGTCTGGTGAAGTACCACTTGGTGGCCACGTCCTTCTGGTTGAGATATTCCTCGATTGAGCTGAAGGCCCTGACCTTGAAGCCGTTGTCCTTCATCTTGGTGACGTAGGATTCGGGCATGGCCAGCTCCTCCGGGGCGATCAGGTCGACTCTGACCTTGTCCCAGAGCTTAAGGCCGTCGGCCTTGCTGTGGACCGTCCTGCCGTGGTACAGGTCTCCGACCAGGGCGATGTGGAGCTCTCCGGTGTCCCAGTTGTTGTCCTCAAGGAACGAGTACTCGTCCAGAAGCTCCTGCGTCGGATGCTCGTGCTTTCCGTCTCCTGCGTTGATGAAGGCCGGGGTGTAGGGGAGGCCGTTTCTCTTTGCGAATGCCGAGCACTCCGAGCTGAGGTAGCGGCACACGCCCTCGACCTTGCTTCTGATTATGAAGATGCAGTTGTTGTAGCCGCACAGAGTGTTGAACGTGTCGGCGTAGCTTTCACCCTTGTTGAACGAGGAGCTTTCGGCGCTCATCTCGGTGAGCTTGGCGTGGTGGAAGTTCGCAGCGTTGCGGAAGCTTTCCTTGGTCCTGGTGCTGTCCTCCAGGAAGACCTCGTAGATTCCGAAATCGGGGTCGTTGATCCTGAAGCTGTCGACCGTCTTTGCATCGTCTTCCCTGACGGCCTTCTTGAGGCGTCTGACCTGCGAGAAGAGGTACAGCCTCTCCTCCTTTGAGAAATCGTCTATGACGCAGAGCGAGCGTCCCTTGAAAGTGTTCATAACAGCCTCCTGTGGCCCCAAGGCAAAAAAAATACCGGACGTTGCCGGCATCTCATATGTTCAAGTCTGACTCAATTGAAACTCTTCTAACCTTGTCTGTCATTTCATGTGAAAATCTATCAGAAAAAGATGTCGATTTCAAGGGTCCGCAACTATTCAAGATGGTCCGTTGATGCGATAATCTCTGTTATGAAATTCATCTGGTCGTACATGCGCAAACACATATGGGCGATAATCCTCGTTCTGTTCGTCAAGCTGTCGGCCACTGTTCTGGAACTGTTCCTTCCGTCCATCCTCGAGTACATGATCGACGAGGTCGCCCCGACGCGGAATGTGAAGATGATCCTCATCTGGGGCGGAGTCATGATAGCCCTTGCCCTTGTGGTGAGGTTTCTCAGCGTAGGAGCCAACCGCGGCTCTGTCAAAATCGCCAGAAAATGCATCTACCAGGTCCGTCAGGACCTCTTCACAAAGGGCATCAACCTCTCCGGCGACCAGCTGGACCAGGTGGGTCTTCCGTCTCTGATCTCCAGGATGACATCGGACTCCTACAACATCCAGTCCTTCATGCAGGTCACACAGACCATCGCGATCCGCGCCCCGATCCTGCTCTTCGGCGGAATCTTCATCACGCTCTCCATGGACACCGGCCTTGCCATGATCCTCATCATCCTGGCACCGATCCTCCTCGTTGCGGTGGTCATCATCTCCCGCAAGGGAATCCCCCTCTATGACACGGTCCAGACCAACCTGGACAGCGTCGTGCGGATCATGAGGGAGAACATCACGGGTATCCGCGTCGTCAAGGCCCTCTCCAAGGAGGACTATGAAAAGCGCCGCTTCTCCCGCGCCAACAACAAGATGAGCAAATCCGAGATCAAGGCCAGCGTCGTCATGTCGCTTCCGGGCCCGGTCATCAGCTTCGCCATGAACATAGGCCTGACCCTTGTCGTCCTTTTCGGAGCCTATAGGGTCAACAAGGGCACCACCCAGCCCGGCGTCATCCTGGCCTTCCTCTCGTACTTCCAGATGATCCTCATGGGGGTTCTGATCCTCAACCGCTTCTTCCTGAACATGAGCAAGGCCAACGCATCGGCCAACCGCGTCCGCTCCGTCATGGAATGCCCCGACACCCTCACCGTTCTCAAGGACGATGCCTCCGGGAAGCCTCCGGTGGGAACGGAGAACTGCTCCGTCGTCTTCGACAAGGTCTCGTTCACCTATGCCGACAGGAGTACCAAGACGGGACACGGCAAATCCTTTGCCGGAGGCCGCAGGGAGAAGACCCTGTACGACATAGACTTCTCCATACCCAAGGGCGGAAGCCTTGGAATCATCGGAGCCACGGGAAGCGGAAAGACCACCATCATCAATCTCCTGATGAGGTTCTACGACCCGCAGGACGGACGCATCTACCTGGACGGAAAGGATGTCAGATGCTACGAGCTGGACGCCCTGAGACGTCATTTCGGAGTCGTCTTCCAGAACGACGCCATCTTCGCCGACACCATCTCTGAGAACCTGTCCTTCGGAAGGGAAGTGGACTCCGACGGACTTGAGGCCGCCGCACGCAGCGCCATGGCCAGCGAGTTCATCGAGGACTACGACGACCGCTACCAGCACGAAGCCGACATCCACGGAGCCAACTTCTCCGGAGGCCAGAAGCAGCGCATCCTCATTGCCCGCGCTCTTGCCGCACATCCGGACATCCTGATTCTGGACGACTCTTCAAGCGCCCTGGACTACAAAACCGACGCAAGTCTCAGAAAGAACATAAGGGAGAACCACGGCGATGCCACCCTGATAGTGATCGCCCAGCGCGTCAGCTCCATCATGAACCTGGACCGCATCATCATGCTCGACGAGGGCAGGATAATCGGCTCGGGCACCCACGAGGAGCTTCTTTCGACCGTCCCTCAGTACAGGGAGATCTACGAAACACAGATGGGGGAGGTGTGACATGGCACGCAACGACAGCGTAAACGAGCACAAACCCCAGAACAAGCGCAAGGCGATAAAGCGCATCCTTTCCTATGTGGGTGAGTTCAAGATCCTGATCTTCATCGCCCTGATCATGAGCTTCGCCTCCAACATCCTCTCGCTCATAGGTCCAACGCTTGCCGGAAACGCCATCAACGAGGCTGCCGCAGGAGCGGGCAAGGTCAACTTCCAGAAGGTTTTCTACTACGTGAAGCTGATGCTTCTCTTCTATGTCTCGTCCTCTCTGATTTCACTGGGAATCAGCATAATGATGACCCATGTGGCCAAGTACACTGCGAAAAAACTCAGAAAGGACTGTTTTGAGAAACTGTCGCGCCTTCCTGTCTCGTTCTTCGACAAGAACCAGGCCGGTGACATAATCAGCCGCGTTAGCTACGACGTGGACGTTCTTTCGGCCTCCCTTCAGACGGACATAGTTGCCATCATGACCAGTATTGTAACCGTTGTGGGCTCGCTGTTCATGATGATCCGCATCTCCATCCTTCTGGCCGCAATAGTGCTTGTCACCATCCCCGTCTCGGTTTCCTACACCGTCTACATCAAGAGGAAGACCAGGCCTCTTTTCATCAAGCGTTCCAAGAGCTACGGCTCGATGAACGGCTTTGTGGAGGAGATGTTCACCGGCGAGAAGACGATCCAGGCCTATGCCTACACGGGCAAGGTCTGCAACCGCTTTGCCAAGGTCAACGGAGAGGCGGCAGATGCCTACTACAACGCAGACAGCCGCGGTGTGGCCATAGGTCCCTCGATGGGAATGATCAACAACATCTCCCTTGGTCTGATTGCAACGCTCGGATCCCTGCTGTTCATGGGCGGCAGGGTGACTCTGGGAAACATCTCCTCGTTCATCCTGTACTCACGAAAGTTCTCCGGTCCCATCAACGAGATTGCCAACATCATGAACGAAATCTTCTCGGCCCTCTCCGCCTCGGAGAGGATATTCAACCTCCTGGACCAGGAGGAGGAGAGCGTGGACGCCAAGGACGCAGTGGTCCTTTCGGATGTGAAGGGCGATGTGCAGTTCGAGGATGTGTCCTTCGGCTACGTTCCCGGAAAGACGATCCTCCATGACCTGAGCTTCAGGGCGGACCCCGGAAAGCTCGTGGCCATAGTCGGTCCCACGGGAGCCGGAAAGACGACGATCATCAACCTCCTGATGAGGTTCTACGACTGCGACAGCGGAACGATCAGCGTGGACGGAAGGGACGAGAAGCTGTACACACGCTCCAGCCTGCGCTCTGCCTACGCCATGGTCCTCCAGGAGACCTGGCTGTTCAACGGAACGGTGTACGAGAACATAGCCTACGGAAGGGAGAACGCCACGATGGACGACGTTGTGCACGTGGCAAAGAAGGCCCACATCCATCCGTTCATCATGAGGCTGCCCGAGGGCTATGACACGGTCATCAGCGAGGACGGAGGCAACATCTCCAAGGGCCAGAAGCAGCTTCTGACCATAGCCCGCGCCATGCTGTACGACTCAAAGATGCTCATTCTGGACGAGGCCACCAGCAACGTCGACACGTCCACGGAGCGTGAGATCCAGGATGCCATGCTTGAGCTTATGAAGGGCAAGACCTGCTTCGTCATCGCCCACAGGCTGTCCACCATCCGCAATGCGGACAACATCCTTGTCCTGGACCACGGCGATGTGGTGGAGCAGGGTACACACAAAGAGCTGATGGAGAAGAAGGGTTTCTACTACAAGCTTTACGCTTCCCAGTATGAATAATCGGCGTAATCAGATTTCGCCGGCAGGCCGAAATGAGAAGGCCTGGCATACCTTGCTGGTAGTCAGGCCGACGAAGTGCGGGGATGTCGGATGAAATATGGTTACGTAACCGGGAACTCCATGTTCTTGGCTTTTAGCATAGGATCGCCTGAGAGCGAGCTCTCCTCCCAGTCGTCGCGCTTGGCCTGAAGGAACCTCTCGAAGAGGATCCCGGGAATCATCGATTTGACGAACCTGGATTTCTCCGCAGCCCTGATGGCGTCGATCATCGTGTCGGGAAGCTCCCTGCCGGTGTTGAATTCATCGGGATTCACGTGGTCGCGCAGGCCTTCCATGGCCGCACCTGAGAGAAGCAGGTAGACAAGATACGGATTGCATGACGGGTCGGCCAGTCTGACCTTGACGCGTCCCTCTTCCGGATGCACCTTGATCAGAAGCCTCTGGTTGCCGTAGCCGTAGTTCATCCTTGCAGGGACCGACCTCTCATAGGAGTTTGCGATGGGGTTGAGGAAGAGGGTAATCTCCTCGATCCTGCGCAGGATTCCTCCCGCCATCTCCATGGCCGTCTTCTTCCTGTCGGATTCGGATCTGCATGTGATGCTGATCGAGAGGGCGCTCTCGTTCTCCGAGAACAGGGGCTTGGGGAGGAAGGATGCGAAAAGGCCCATCCTGGCAGCCGTGACCTTGACTATGTCCTTGAACGCGATGAGATTGTCAGCGGCATCGATCATGGGAAGGGAGGTGAAGCGGACCTCGTTCTGACCCGGGCCCTTCTCGTGGTGGCTGGCCCCGTAGGGTATGCCCATGCGCTCCATGGTGAGGCAGATCTCGCGCCGGATGTTCTCGCCCTTGTCGATGGGAGCGACCTCGAAGTATGAGGCCCTGTCCATGGGGGTGTCGGTG
>Ga0310696_10002093_pt1 | contig 27159 bp, 22 predicted proteins | sample AusTroGonzalo_MG_4_FD_203885 | JGI IMG/M metagenome (GOLD analysis project Ga0310696, IMG submission 203885) | Bovine rumen microbial communities from tropical cattle in Woodstock, Queensland, Australia - Gonzalo_02 (v2) (version 2) | ecosystem: Host-associated > Mammals > Digestive system >...
AGGATGCCCTCCCGAGTGACCATGGGATATTAGCAGCCGTTTCCAGCTGTTTTGTCCCGGTTGGGGGCAGGTTGCATACGCGTTACGCACCCGTGCGCCACTCGTGTACCTTCCGTATTGCTACTTCCGGCCTTACCGTTCGACTTGCATGTATTAAGCCTGCCGCCAGCGTTCATCCTGAGCCAGGATCGAACTCTCCATAATAATTAATGTCTTTTTTATTTTAAGTTGTCTGTCCTGACTTCGTCGCTTGCGAATCTCAAATTCCTATTCTTGAGTATTTGCTACATTCTTTCATTCTTTCAATGAACAATTCCCTGTTGACAACCCCTCTCTGCGTCCGCCCCATATCGTCGTCGTTTGGGAGTGCAAAAATAGATTTTTTTTTATACCAAACAACACTACCACGTATTTTTTTATTTTTTTCTGCATTTTTTTATTATCTTGCTGATAATCAATTGATTAAAATATATTTTTTCTAAGATTTTAAGATAAAAAAGCATTATTTTGACCCGTTTTTCCCCATTTTTGGCATAATCGGCATGCACAATTTCGCAGATTTTTCGAAAATTTCCGCAAAAATCGATTTCGGACAGCATTAGAAAAGAACTGTTTTTAGTGTAATTTTACGTAAATTATTGATTATATGTAATATACATATTTTATGTGTTTATATCTTATTGGTTTTATGATAGTTATATAATATTGTGGTATATTATTTTGCGTATTTGTAGTTAAACAAGTGTTATATATACAATAATATATTTCGTAATATTTTCGCAGAGATGCAAAATTGTGCGTCTCTACAAAGGGATTCATCTAATAATCTTACGGGATTTTAGTATGTAATAATGATCTCAAAGCTGTATTCCATAATACTCAAATCTTTATTACAAAATGTTCAAATCCGGGTGCAAAAATGAAAAAAATCCAACACTCTGCAACCATTTGGTTTCCTTGCGTCATATAAATATAATTTATAGTATCTTTGCCGCAAATTCATGAACAATGAACGATAGCACCGCCTCTCAAATAATCCATTGGCTGAACCGTTTCCGCATGGCTTTAGTGGTTCTCGTGCTGTTATTGTCCTGTTTCCTGCAAGCACCCTTGTTGGCGCAGCAGAAAACGGAATTTATCATCCAAGAGCCGTATCAAGAGACTTCTTTCTTTAGTCAATACACATGGTTGAACATCTCGCTGAACGGGTCTGTTATGTCAGTGGTGCAAACCGAAGTGCCTGCCTCAGTGCTGAAAAACGGCATTTCTGGGGGTGCATACGTCAAACAGAAAGAGTGGTGGTTTACCAATACGGGCTATTTGTTTCGTTGCTATATCAACAAAATTTATTTGAAGGATTCTTTAGAATACGATTTTTATAATGATTTAACTTTTTCCGAAGAGGAACAAGATTCCACGGAACTTGTGTCATTTTATAACATAAGTTATGGTCAAATTAGTCAAACATTGGAGTCAGGATATGATAGACATTTCGAATATGATAGAGACGGGCGACTGACAACCATATCGACGTATTTCAAAGGTGTTGATGTTATGTCCCAAAAGGTTATCACCTTAAACGAGGATGGAAAACCTATTCGAGTGGAAGAAAACATCTATAAGGATGGACGGAAGCAACCGAAATGTCCTTCTGATCTCAGCCCCAGAGGTAAAAAGAAAGTCGGTGTTGTTGACACCTATTGGTACGATGAGCGGGGCAACAAAGTGGCGCATCAGATGAATAATGGTAAGATTGTCACCAAAATGTGCAAGTATGTTTATGACAGTCTGAACAACATGATTCTCGAAGGCAGTTGTAATGGCTATAACGGCAACAACAAGACTTGTGAATGCAAGGATTTCAGCGCATACGAAGGATATGAATATGACGATCAGCATCGTCTGATCCGAGATTATTCCATCGGGGAGTGGCAGCCGCAAGGGATGGACAATTATTACCAATATGACAGTGCGGGCAGGGTAATTGATTACCGACATTATGTTGTCCGCGGTACACAGCGGAGATTCACGGACCATATTCAAACCACGTATGATTCCGCCGGCCAAATGGTAAAACGAGAAGCATTACTTGGGGAATTTAGGATTAACAAGTCCATTTTCGACTTTACCATGGCCGTTTTAGAGGAATGTGCGTACGACGAACACGGCAATCTGGTGGAACATGTCGTTTATCAAACAAAAGTCAAACCGTTCAAGATTGTCCGTTACCAGTATACCTACGACCAACAAGGAAATTGGGTAAAACGCATACGTTATGAGGGCGTCAGCGAATCATCGCTAACAGCAACAGAAGTTTTGGAGCGAAAAATTAAGTATTACGAGTAGCGTATTTACACGTGTTGTAACCCGAAATTTTGTACCCTTCCTCTGTAATACGTAGAGACGGGGCATGCCCCGTCTCTACATACGGTAATTTCATCACGCCTGTGTATATTTGAAATTTATGTACATTTGCACCCTTTTTGAAAAGAAACAATGAAGAAAACAGGTTTATATTTCGGCTCGTTCAACCCGATACACGTCGGGCACATGATTATTGCCGAGTATTTGCTGGAACATTCTGACTTGCAGGAACTCTGGTTCGTGGTGTCGCCACAGAACCCGCTGAAGAAGAAAGCCTCGCTGCTCGACGACCGCCAGCGGCTGCATCTCGTGAATCTCGCCATTGGCGACGACCTGCGCTTCCGGGCCTGCGACATTGAGTTCTCGCTCCCGAAACCCTCCTACACGAGCTACACGCTGCAGGTGCTACGCGAACAGTACCCCCAGCGCGAGTTCTGCCTCATCATGGGCGAAGATAACCTGCAGACCTTCACCAAATGGTTCAACTACGAATACATCCTCGAGAACTACCACCTCTACATCTATCCCCGCCCCGGCTACGACAGCGGCGACTTCCGCAACCACCCCCACGTACACCTCGTGGAAGCACCCCTCATGGCACTCTCCTCCACCCTCATCCGCGACAACCTCAAAAACGGCAAATCCGTGCGGTATATGATGCCCGAGAAGGTGTTCCAATATGTCGATCAGGAAGGTTTTTACCGATGACGTGCCCTGGCGAGTTTGATAGTATTTTTTCCTTGAGCAGCCCCGTAGGGGCAAGAGCTCGGTAGCCCAGGGTAAGGCCGCAGGCCGCAGCCCTGGGGGCATGACGAATAACCCAACGATTATGAGTTTCAAACGATATAACATAGAAAACCTCGAAATCATCTCCGCAGGGGCGGAGGGAAAGGCCGTCGGCAAAGTTGATGGGCTCACGGTGTTTGTGCCGTATGCAGTGCCCGGCGACATCGTCGATGTGGAAGTCTATAAACGCAAACGTGGCTATGCGGAGTGCAACCTGCTGGCCATCAAGCAGCCGTCGCCCGACCGCGTGGTTCCGCCGTGCGGACACTTCGGGAACTGTGGCGGATGCAAATGGCAGATGCTGACGTACGAGAAACAATTGGAATTCAAGCAGAAGCAGGTGGAAGACAACTTCAAGCACCTCGGCAAATTCGAGTTCCCACCGCTGATGCCCATCCTCGGGTCGGAGAAGATCTACTACTACCGCAACAAGTTAGAGTACACCTTTTCCACGATGCTTTGGCTGACCTACGACGACCTCAAGAAGCAGGCAGAAGGCGAGTTCTTCGAGAACCGCTGTCTCGGCTTCCACGTGCCCGGCATGTTCGATAAAATATTGGATATCAAGCACTGCTGGCTGCAGGCGGCCCCGAGCAACGACATCCGGCTCTTCTGCAAGCAGTACGCCATCGAGCACAACCTCGACTTCTACGACCCGCGCCAGCAGAAGGGTCTGTTGCGCAACCTCATCATCCGCACCGCCTCCACCGGCGACCTCATGGTGGTGCTCATCGTCACGAAGTACAACCAGGAGGTGAAGGATATGCTCGCCGCCCTCATGGAGCGGTTCCCCGAAATCACCTCGCTGACCTTCGTCATCAACACCAAGCTCAACGACGCCATCTTCGACCTGCCGTTCCACCTCTATGCCGGTCAGGACTACATCACCGAAAAGATGGAGAACTTGCAATTCAAGGTCGGGCCGAAATCGTTCTACCAGACCAACAGCGAGCAGGCCTACAACCTCTACAAGGTGGTGCGCGAATTTGCTGACATTCAGAAAGAAGAGGTCGTCTATGACCTCTTCACCGGCACCGGCACCATCGCCAATTTCGTGGCGCACCAGGCCAAACGGGTGGTCGGCATCGAGTACGTGGACACCGCCGTGGAGGACGCGAAAATCAACTCCGCACAGAACAACATAACGAATACCGAGTTCGTGGTCGGCGACATGGCCAAGATCTTCACCGACGAGTTCATCGCCAAGCACGGAAAGCCCGATGTAATCATCTCCGACCCGCCGCGCGCCGGCATGCACCCGAACGTCATCGAGCAACTGCTGAAGTTGGAGGTGCCGCGCATCGTCTATGTGAGCTGCAACCCCGCCACGCAGGCCCGCGACCTCACCCTTCTCGACCCGAAATACCGCGTGGAAAAGATACAGCCCGTGGACATGTTCCCGCACACGCAGCATGTGGAGAACGTGGTGCTGCTGAAGTTGAGGACGTAAGACGTAGGACGGGAGATTTTGGGGTTGAAATGAATTGTTTATAAATGAAAGATTACTGCATAATACTGATGCTTGTTTTGACCCTTGCCTCGGCCGGACTTCGGGCGCAGAGTCCCGTTGCGACTGCACAGCGTCCCATCGACGGGTTGGCGCACCGTATCCTCGGCGACAAAGACACCCATTTTATCTTTGTGCGTCAACCAGATACAATCGATTTTTTTCAGATTGAAGCCGCATACGACCACCACATCCTCATCATCGGCAACAACGATAATTCGTTGGCGGTGGGGCTGAACTACTACCTCAAACACATCGCGGGCGTGCATGTCTCGTGGCTGTTATGCGAACCTGTAGAACTGCCCGTTGAATTCCCGACTCCTCTCGAAACCATTCGCAAAGAGGCTCTCGTGAAGGATCGTTTTTTCCTCAATTACTGTACATACGGCTACACGATGCCGTGGTGGAAGTGGCCGCAGTGGGAGCGGTTCATCGACTGGATGGCGCTGAACGGCATCACCATGCCGCTCGCCATCACCGGACAGGAGGCCGTCTGGTACGAGGTGTGGAAGGAGTTCGGGATGACCGATGAGGAAATCCGCAGTTATTTCTCGGGACCGGCGCACCTACCTTGGCACCGAATGGCCAACCTCGACGGTTTCGGAGGCCCGCTGCCGATGTCGTGGATTGAGGGGCAGAAGGAGCTGCAACGGCAGATCGTGCAGCGCGAGCGGGAGTTCAACATGACGCCGGTGCTGCCCGCCTTCGCCGGACACGTACCCAAACGGTTCGCCGAGATGCACCCCGAGGCCGACATCCAGCAGCTAAGCGCGTGGTGCGGATTCGAACCCACCCACTTCCTCAACTCCTCCGACACGCTCTTCGCCAAAATCCAGCAATCGTTCATAAAGAAGGAAATTGCCCTCTTCGGCACCGACCATATCTACGGCGTGGATCCCTTCAACGAAATGGACCCGCCCAGCTGGGAACCCGACTACCTCGCCAACGTGGCCCGCAACATCTACACCTCGCTGCAACAAAGCGACCCCGCCGCCCGCTGGCTGCAGATGACCTGGGTGTTCTACTACAAACGCAAGTCGTGGACCCCAGAGCGGCTCCGCTCCTACCTCTCCGCCGTGCCACAGGACAAGCTCGTGCTGCTCGACTACTTCTGCGAGAAGACGGAAGTGTGGCGCACCACCGAAGGCTTCTACGGACAGCCCTTCATCTGGTGCTACCTCGGCAACTTCGGCGGCAACACCATGTTGGTGGGCAACATCAACGAACTGGAGAAGAAACTGGATGCCGCATTAAAGGAGGCCGGACCGAACATGACCGGCATCGGCTCCACATTGGAGTCCTTCGACGTGAGCCCGCAAATCTACGAGTACCTCTTCGACCGCGCGTGGGAAAGCCAACCCGATGTACATCAGTGGATTAATGATTGGAGTTATCTTCGAGCGGCTTCTCATATTTACAAGAATGACTGGCAGCTACTAAACGACAGCGTCTATAAAGATTGGTCGTTTTACGGACTTGGCACGCAGTTGGTGGCGCGTCCTTCGCTGGAAGGTCACGGTACCTACTACACCAAACCCTACTATTCATACAGCAACGACACGCTCAAAAAAATCTGCATGGGGCTTGTTACAAAATTCGACAGCAAAGACAATTATCTCAACAATAATCAATCAATCTGGAAGTGGAAGGACACATACAAATACGATATCGTCAACCTTTTCTCGCAATGGATGGGCAACCACTTCATGGACATCCGCAACGATTTCACAGTAGCCTATAAAAATCGAGACATCAAGAAGATGGAACAACAGGTGGAACTCGCCAATCAGTTATTTGACGATGTGGATACGTTGCTCAACACGCACCCCGCCTTCATGTTGGGGCCCTGGATTGAGGACGCCCGTGCGTGGGGTACCACACCCGAAGAGAAAGACTACTACGAACGTCAGGCTCGTACTTTACTTACCATCTGGGGCGGCCCCATCCTCAACGATTACGCCAACCGGATGTGGGGCGGATTGGTGAAAGACTACTACGCCAAGCGGTGGAACCTCTTCTTCGAGGCAGTCATCCAAACAGTGAAAGATGGCAAAGAGTTCGACGAAAAGGCTTTCGGAGAAGAGCTCTCCAAATTTGAACACGCCTGGACGGAGAGTCATACGAAATATCCTGTGAAGCCGCAATCTGTAAGTTACGACAACATCGGGTTGGGGCCTGAACATCCGACATTCCGCGTAGCCAGAATGATTTACGACCGGTGGATGAAGGAGTGAGAGGAGAATTGAATAATCATGTAATATGCACAAAAAACGCTTAAAAATGCTATTTTTGCACCGAGTTTTGAAGAAATGGCATTACGGTTTAATTTGCTGAACAGGACATCCTATAAAATTGCCTTTATTGACATTGAAGCGACAGCAAATGGCAAGAAAATAACGGATTATGGTGCGTTGAAGGATTCGGGAGCGGAATTTCACGCGTCTTCAAAATCCGACTTCTTCAAATTCGTGGACGGTGCCGAATACCTTTGCGGACACAACATCGTTCATCATGATCTCAAAATCCTGGCCGCCAATTCTTTAAACAGAAAGAACAAGATTGACACCCTTTATCTGTCCCCGCTTCTTTTTCCCAAAAAGCCTTACCACAATTTGCTCAAAGACGACAAACTACAATCTGATGACCTGAATAATCCGCTTAACGACTGCAAAAAAGCACAAACTCTTTTTTTTGACGAGATAAACGCATTTAACTCCCTTCCCTATCCACTCAAACAAATATATGCGAATCTTCTAATTTCGTTTGACGAATTTAAAGGATTCTTCCACTTTGTTGAATTTGTCGTCGAAGAAATTGACACGGCCGCTCAAATCCATAGCTTTTTCGAAGGAAAAATCTGCAAACATGCCGAATTAAGCCAATTTATCCAAAACAAGCCCATGGAATTGGCCTATGCACTGGCACTCATTAACACTAACGATGCATCTTCCGTCACTCCACCATGGTTACTGCACAACTATCCAGCAATAGAACACATCATCCGACAACTGTGCAATACCCCGTGTTTCAACCCTGACTGCCTGTTTTGCACCGACAAACTGAATATTCACAAAGGGTTAGAGGATATCTTCGGTTACCAAGAGTTCCGCACGTTCGACGGAGAGCCCATGCAGGAACGAGCCGTTCAAGCCGCCATCAACGGAGATTCTCTGTTAACAGTTTTCCCGACCGGCGGTGGAAAATCCCTCACTTTCCAGCTTCCCGCCATCATGTCCGGCAGAGCAGTACACGGACTAACCGTCGTCATATCGCCCCTGCAATCTCTCATGAAAGATCAGGTGGACAACCTTTTGGAACGCGGAATCACGGACGCGGTGACCATCAACGGGCTGTTGGATCCCATCTCGCGGGCAGATGCCTTCGAGCGAGTGGCCAACGGTACCGCTACCATGCTCTACATTTCCCCGGAGATGCTACGCTCCAAAACTGTCGAGAAAATGCTGCTTTCTCGCAATGTAGTTCGATTTGTGATTGATGAGGCGCACTGTTTTTCCTCCTGGGGCCAAGACTTTCGCGTGGATTACCTTTACATTGGTGATTTCATCCGACAGCTACAAGAAAAGAAAAGGCTGGAGACTCCCATTCCTGTTTCATGCTTTACCGCAACAGCCAAACAGAAGGTGATTTCCGACATATACGACTACTTCAAACGGAAGCTAAACATTGAACTGAAAATCTTCGCCTCCACTTCAACACGCAAGAATCTAAAATATGCCGTAATTCATGCGGAAACGGAGGAAGAGAAGTACAACTACATGCGCAATCTACTGATTGCCAACCAAGAACCCACCATCATTTACGTTTCACGCACCCAAAAGGCCGTTGATTTAGCCAACAAACTCTCCATGGATGGTTTTCAGGCACTGCCTTATCACGGGAAAATGGATTCCAACGATAAAATCGCCGCCCAAAACAAGTTCATCAACAACGTGGTGCGTGTCATGGTGGCCACATCCGCTTTCGGAATGGGCGTGGACAAAAAGGATGTGGGAATGGTCATTCATTACGACATCTCAGCTTCTTTGGAGGATTATGTTCAAGAGGCCGGACGCGCAGGTCGGAATCCTGAAATGGAAGCCAAATGCTATGTGCTTTATAGCGATCATGATTTGGACAAACACTTTATCCTACTAAACCAAACAAAACTGAGTATCAGCGAGATACAACAAGTTTGGAAAGCAGTAAAAGACCTCACGAAACAATTCAAAACCGTGCAGTGTTCGGCACTAGAAATTGCGCGACAAGCGGGCTGGAACGATGATGTGCCAGACATTGAAACCCGCGTACGCACAGCTATTTCTGCTTTGGAGCAGGCTGGATACCTCAGTAGAGGAAGCAATGTCCCACATGTTTTCGCCACCGGCATAACAGTGAAAAACATGGATGAAGCCCGCCTGCGAATCGAAAATTCCGAACTATTTGACGAAAAGGACCGCCAAAACGCCATCCGTATCATCAAATCGCTAATCTCCTCCAAACATGTTGCCAAAGCAACTACTACAGATGGCGAAGATGCCGAATCCAGAGTGGACTATCTGGCTGATATTCTCGGCATGAGCAAAGCGGAAGTAATCAACGCAGTAAACATCATGCGGCAGGATGGCATTTTGGCCGACACTCGCGACATGATTGCCCATCTTCTTCAGACAGACAATGAACGGAAAACATGGAGCACCGTTGAAAAATTTGCACTCCTTGAACACTATTTACTAAGGCGCTTTGCACAAAATGACAGCGAAAGCACTTATAAAACCATCAACGAAGAAGCAAATGCCGACGGTATCCACTCCACGGTGAAAGACATCCACACTGTACTTAATTTCCTGTCAATGAAGTCATACATCAACAAAAGAGAGCACAACAACAGCAACAGTGTTCAAGTTTTGTTGAAGCGGGAGCCAAATCAACTCTTGTCAAAACTGGAAACCCGAATAGACCTTTGCCGATTCATCATCAACAAGTTATTCCAGTTACAAAAAGAACAGAGCCAATCATCCTCCCCTGAAAGCCAAATCTCGTTCTCCTTGACTGAATTGCTCAAAGAATACATCGAACAGCCCCGTGATTTACTTTCGCAAACGCAAAACATCCATATCAAAGACATGGAAGAGGCGTTGCTCTATATGTCCAAAATAGGGGCATTGAAATTGGAAGGCGGTTTTCTCGTCATTTACAATGCCATGCTCATCCATCGCAAATCTGAAATGAAGTACCGCTACAAAGTCGATGATTACAGAATGCTGGATGAATTTTACAAACAGAAAATCAGACAAATACACATTGTCGGAGAGTATGCCAACCTTATGGTGAAGGATTATGCCGCTGCGTTGCAATACGTGCAGGATTATTTCCAAATGGACTTCAAAAAGTTCATCAGCACTTATTTCAAAGGGGATCGTGCCGTCGAGATTGAGAAGAACATCACCCCCACGAAATATCGGCAGTTGTTCGGGGAACTATCAGAAACCCAACGGAAAATCATCACCGACAAAAACTCCAAACACATTGTGGTGGCCGCCGGTCCCGGTAGCGGCAAAACTCGGGTTTTGGTTCACAAATTAGCCTCGTTGCTGTTGCTGGAAGACGTGAAACACGAACAGTTGTTGATGCTCACCTTTTCCCGTGCCGCCGCCACCGAATTCAAACAGCGTTTGATTGACTTAATCGGAAATGCCGCCTACTTCGTTGAAATCAAAACTTTCCATTCATACAGCTTCGACCTGCTCGGCGAAAACGGTTCCCTCGAAAATTCTGACGATGTGGTGGAACGCGCCACCCAAATGATTGAAAACGAACAAGTGGAACCCGGACGAATCAGCAAGACTGTGCTGGTGATTGACGAGGCGCAGGACATGGACATCCATGAGTATAGTCTGGTCAGGGCATTGATGAAACAGAATGAGGAGATGCGTGTCATTGCTGTGGGTGACGATGATCAGAACATCTTCAGTTTCAGAGGTTCCGATGCCAAATATATGCGCATGATGATAAACGAGTTGGGGGCAGTAAAGTACGAATTGACAGATAATTACCGAAGTGACCAAACCATTGTCTCATTTGCGGAAGATTTCGTAAAGCGACTGCCAGACCGAATGAAATCCAATGTCTGCACTTCCGTGAACAAACAGCCCGGTCAGGTGGAAATCACAGAATACCTCAACGACAACCTCCTTTTCCCGCTTGTCCGCGACATCAAATGCACCTATCACGGAGAGCGTGCCTGTGTTCTCACCAACACCAATGACGAAGCGGCACAGACGGCAGGGCTTCTGAACAAAATGGGACTGCGCGCGCGTCTGATTCAATCGGCGGAAGGGTTCCGTTTCTATAATTTGATGGAAATCCGCTATTTCCTGAAGAAAATCAAACAACAGCTCGCTTCCCCTATCATAAGTGACGATTTGTGGCAATTGGCAAAAAGTAAAACTTTAACCAAATACAAAAACAGTGCCTGCCTGAATTACATCCAAAATTTCTTCATCGCTTTTGAGACAACCCACAAGGAAAAATATTTTACGGATTTGAACGAATTCCTGTTTGAATCAAAACTGGAAGATTTCTGTGGGGAAGACAATGAAGTTATCTTTGTTTCCACCATTCACAAAGCCAAAGGACGCGAGTTCGACTCCGTTTATATGCTGCTCAACCACGAAGAGGCAACTACGGAAGAAAGTGTTCGTAAACTATATGTCGGCATCACACGTGCCAAACACAACCTCCATATCCACTGCAACACCCCAATATTTCAAAACAGCATTCAACATGCTCAATACAAGCACGATATGAACTTATACCCCGAACCTGATGAAATCGTGTTGCAATTGTCCATGCGAGATGTCAACCTAGGTTTTTTCAAAGAGATAAAACAACATATCCTCCAATTGCACAGCGGCATTCCTTTGTATTACGACAACAGATTTCTTAGAGATTCTGCAGGAAACCGTGTTGTCCACTTATCAAAATCAAAACGAGAGGAACTGAAGCACTGGTTTGAGAAGGGATATTCCGTCACTGAAGCCCGTGTCAGCTACATTGTAGCATGGAAAGGCGAAGAAGAGGGGGAAGAGTGTGCAGTCATCCTGCCAGATTTGGTGTTGAAAAAATAATCTTTTCGCAATTTTTGCAAAAATCTCAAAAAGGTGTATCTTTGCACCGTCAAAAAATCTCAAAAAGGTGTAATATCCTATAGGATAAAAATCTCAAAAAGGTGCAACAATTACTATTATGAAAAGAAAAATATATCAGCAACTTCTTGATTGGAAGGAGAAAAGACATGGTGAAACAGCACTGCTCGTGGAAGGGGCACGACGCATCGGCAAAAGTTATATCGTGGAGGAGTTCGGCAGAAACGAGTATGATTCTTCTATCCTCATTGACTTCAACAAGGCGCCTCAAATAGTGAGGGAATGGTTTGACCTATATCTAGAAGACCTTGATACGCTGTTCCTGTATCTGAGCCAGCATTACAAAGTGAAACTCCACGAACGTAAGTCGCTCATCATCCTCGATGAAATACAGTTGTGCCCGAGAGCGAGGGCTGCCATCAAATTTCTGGTGGCCGACGGCAGGTATGACTATATCGAAACCGGATCCTTGGTAAGCATCAAAAAGAATACGCAAGGTATCGTGCTTCCTTCTGAAGAACGCAGCATCAAAATGTATCCGATGGACTTCGAGGAGTTCCTTTGGGCAACAGGAAACGATATGCTGATGGACTTCATCCGAAAAATGTACACAGAACAGAAACCGATGGGACAATCATTCCATCGACAGGCAATGGATGCATTCAGACTCTATATGATAGTAGGAGGAATGCCCCAAGCCGTCAAAAAGTATGTGGAAACAAAGGACTTCGATGCCGTAGATGAGGCCAAACGTGACGTGCTAACCATCTACCGTAACGACATCTTCAATTACGCTGGAGACATGGCCGACAAGGTGGTTTCTATTTTCGACCAGATTCCCTCCCAACTCTCCAAGCATGAGAAAAAATTCCGCTTGTCGGCCTTGAAACCTGGTACCAAATACCGCGATTGGGATGATGCCTTCTTCTGGCTGAAAGACGCAAAGGTTGTCAACATCTGCTACAATTCTACAGAACCCAACATCGGACTGAAGATGAACGAAGACCGCACTACATTAAAATGCTATATGAACGATACCGGTTTGCTGATCAGCCACGCTTTCGATGAAAAGGGCATCGTCTCGTCGGAAATTTACCAGAAACTGCTGTTCGGAAAGCTGGAGGTGAACGAGGGAATGTTTATTGAAAATATCGTGGCACAGATGCTGACCGCCAGCGGTAACAGTCTTTTCTTCTATAGCAAGTCATCAGAAGAGGCCGAAGAACGCATGGAAATAGATTTTTTGCTCCAGAAAGAAAAGGTTACCAGCCGCCACAACATCCGACCTGTAGAAGTCAAAAGCGGCAAAAACTATACGCTGTCTTCCTTGACAAAATGTTTAAAGAAGTTTGGTGATTATATGACTATCCCCACCGTTCTTCATGCTGCAGACTATAAGGTAGAAAACGGCATCACCTATCTGCCGATATATATGACACCTCTGCTATAACCTTCTTTTTGGCTGACCATTAAAAAAGAAATTTTGTATGTTTGCACTTTCATAAAAAAACATAATGATGAAACACATTTTCTTTTTACTGTTAGCCTTCTGCATGCTCCTCTCGCTGAACTCTGCAGCACAAACCCAAGACAGCCTTATCTCCATTCCTAACGGCAGTTTCGAACAATGGTCTACCGGTAGCGGCTATAGTGTCACCGTGCTCTTCTTTCCCCTATCCGTCTATAGCAGCTACACTTATCCCACCAACTGGAATTACCCGACCTATCCGGTGAACGAGAGCATCACCTATAGCGGCATAACCGTGAATGTGAACACCAACCTCCCGCTGCTGAAAGTGTCCAACGAGACCAGCAGTGTGCCGGAAGGCAGCCACGCTCTCAAATTGCAAAGTTTTATGCTTTCCGACATTATCAGTTCCACTGTTTATAGCCTCGCTGAATCCTCGCTGGATCCCATGCTGACTACCACCGTTTTCCCCACGGTGCTCACCACCGGCGTAGTGGACATCGACCAGCTGCTGCCCATGATGGACAACATCGTCACCTACCTCGGCAACATGAACCAACTGCTGGCTATCTTCGACAATGTGGACATCAACACGCTGATTGACGGCGGCATCGCACTGGAAGGAGCTATCCCAGACAGACTTACCGGCTCCTACAAATACACCTCGGCCACCAGCGGAGACAACGGCGGCATTATGATGCTCGGCACCAAATACAATCCGTCCACGCACAAGCGCGAATTGGTGGGCATGGGTTACACCACAGCTCTGACCGACACCGCCAATTACACCCCTTTCGAAATCGCCTATTCCCCGCTTTCCGAAATTAACTCTTCCTATCCGTATGTTGAGGCCGATTCCTTGGTTATCCTCCTTTTCTCGTCCGCCAACACCAACCCGCAGCAAGGCTCAGCCCTCTTCCTCGATAACCTGCAACTCTGGGCTCAGCAGGAAATCATCCCCGAGGACACCTGCAGCGCGGTCTTCAACCTGCACCTCATCGATGTCGATACCATGCACGCCTCCATTGGCTGGGGCTTTGAAGGCAATCCCGACCACTTCGAGGTAGAATACGTCGTGCAAGGGTTCGCACAGGGCAGCGGAACAACCGTCGGTGTCACCGAAAGCTTCTTGCATTTGTCAGACCTGCAGCCCGACACCTATTACGACCTCTACGTGCGCTGCGTGTGCGACACGGATCTTTTCGGCGAATGGGCAATGATGACGTTCCACACCGACACACTCGTGCCACCTGTCATTATTGAGGACACCTGTAGCGCAATCTTCAGTCTGACAGTAAACAACGTGGACACCATGCATGCTACAATCGAATGGGACTTTGAAGGCGACCCCGACCATTTCGAAATAGAGTATGGATTTCAAGGGTTCACGCTCGGTGGCGGAATCCAAACCGCAACCAGCAATAACAACCTAACTTTGTCGGATCTGCAACCCGACACTTATTACGACCTCTATGTACGATGCGCATGTGACACGGATCTTTTCGGCGAATGGGCGATGACGACCTTTCATACCGACACACTCGTGCCGCCTGTCATTATTGACTCCACCGGAATCCAAAATTTCAAAATTAACAACCTGTTAATCTATCCCAATCCGGCAAACGGACAATGTGTCGTGCATTTTGAACAAGAAATACCCAAAAACGTAAAACTTTACTCTATTGAAGGTGTCTTATTGCTGCAAACATCACCGGATAGAGAATCAATGAACCTGCTCTTGCCTGCCAAAGGCGTATATATCCTCACCTGTGAGATGAAAGAAGGAACGGTGACAAGAAAAATTATCAATCAATAGTTTCATTATAAAATATGAAAAAACAAATAATTAGGCTATTTTTTCTGCTAATATGCCTTTCGGTAATAAAAATCGTTTCGGCAGACACCTACCGCTGCACCGCCTCGAAACTCAATATCCGAGAAACCTCTGAACAATCAGGAAAAATCATCGGACATATCTTACAGAATGAAACCGTCGATATTCTGTCCATCAACAACGGCTGGGGTACCGTTTTAGTCAATGAAGACACGGGGTATGTCAGTATGAATTATATGGAACCTGTACAATCCACGTTGAGTGAAGAGCAAAATGTGAATGAAGAACCATGGACAGACAAACAAAAGGCAATTTTCTGGCTTTGCTTTGCCATCGCAGTCGGCTTGTATGCTTTTGCCGTGGTCAAGGTGAAAAAGGGCGAAATGGTGGTCATCAAAGGATGGCTCGACTTCGGATTGCTGATATTTCCATGGCTTGTTGTTTCAGCCCACTTTTGGGATGCCGTCTTTGGACACATGATTTTTGGCAAATATGTGCTTATTGCCCTATACGTCATAGCTGGTATTTGCCTAATTGCCAGCCTTGTACTCACCTTTATCGCCAATTGGGGCAAACCTTTTTATCTTATTTTCGCGCTTATTATGAAATTGGTGGTCATCCCCATTATGGCTTTTGGTGTATTCTATTTGTTATACAAAATTTGGGATAAACGCGGTATAAACTACAAAAGTATCCTTATCTTCGCCATCCTCGGTATCCTTATTGGCGGACTAATGAGTTTTGATGATTAAATAGTGAAAAATACAACTATGAACCACATTAAAAACCTATTTTTAAATGACAAATTCATCCTTGGCGTTATTCTTATAAATGCCATTATTATCTTCCTCCAAGCCAGCGGAATCGATAATCCTGGGATACAAATTCTTGACGTGACGTGTACACTGATTTTCATGATAGAAATGATTGTGAAACACGTCGAATATGGAGTGAAAAATTATTGGTCTTCAAGATGGAACCGACTTGATGGCACTTTGGTTATCCTGTCCATTCCATCCATAATAGCACTTTTTATTCCCACAGATTTGATGGACTTTTCCTTCTTGATGGTATTGAGATTGCTGCGAATGTTCCGCTTCCTCCGTGTTTTGCACTTTTTCCCGAATATCAGCCAAATTGTCAACGGATTCAAACTCGCCGTACGAGAATCTTATGCCGTCCTTATTTGTTTTTTTATAACTATTGTGGTGATTGGTCTCATTAATTGCAGTCTTTTCCAAGATATTGCACCAGAATATTTTGGCACACCATTGGATTCCATCTATTCCGTGTTCCGCATTTGTACTGTAGAAGGGTGGTACGATATCCCTGATGCTATCGCTTCGGCAACATCCCCCGGTATCGGCAGACTTGTTCGTTTTTATTTCTGCCTCCTGCTCATCGGAGGCGGCATCATCGGATTGTCCTTCATAAACTCTATCTTCGTGGACGCAATGGCAGAGGATAATAACGACAGTGTACATGAAAGACTGGACAAACTGGAGGAAAAAATCGACCTCTTGTTGGCTGAGAAAGGTTTGCAAATCAATGCTGAGCAAAAGACTAATGAAGAAGAAACCGAGGTGAATTCTCACAACGAAGAATCTGATAATCAGAGAATTGAAGAAACGAAATAGTCTATGAAACGGATTTTGGCCATTTTTACTATTACACTTGCCCTGTTTACCCCCGGTAAGGCACAAACAGTGCACCAAAAAGATCGTTGGGGCGCAAAATTATTCTATTTCGACGGCAATACCATGCGACAAAAAGATCGTTGGGGTGAGAAACTGCTCTTTTACGATGCCGGCGCAAACACCATCCGAATGAAAGACCGCTGGGGCGAAAAACTTCTGTATTTTGACGGAGAAACGGTGTATCAAGTAGACCGCTGGGGCGCGAAACTCCTATACTTCGACGGGACAACCATCCGAATGAAAGACCGCTGGGGTGAGAAACTCTACTACATCGACGGTAACACCCTGCGACTCAAAGACCGTTGGGGAGATCCTGTTTTTTACTTTGACTTCATGCCTGCCCGGTGGCAAATTATATGTGCTATCATGATATAAAATCCACGCGAGCGCGTCGGAAAATTGTGTACCTTTGCCGTTTGAAATATTGATACAATATGAACGAACAAAAAATTGAAACAGCCGGCGCACTCGGCAACGCTTTAGTTGACCGGATTGATGACTTCCTGCACCATTTTACAAAATACCCCACAGATTTGGTCGTAGGCATCCACCCTGAAACTTTCGACATCATACTCGACAGCCCTAACAAGATTCCACAAGGCTATCGGCAGCATAATATCGCTGATTTCATCCTCACGAATGACCGTGGCATGTACGAGCCCGACGAAAAAACAATTTTCCAAGTGGCGGAACACTATTTTTAACATTTTTATTTGTAAGGGCACTTCAAATACGCCCTTCTGACAACAAAAAACACGGTTATTATGGCGGCCAAAAAGGAAAGTTCGGCAAAAACGGTTAAATTTGAGGACATTGTGGAGCAAATCAAGAGAAAACAGTTTGCTCCTGTATATCTGTTGCACGGTGCCGAACCTTTTTATATTGACAGGCTCTGCAAAATGTTCGAAGACGGCATCCTCGAACCTGATGAGCGCGACTTCAATCAAGTGGTTCTCTACGGAAAGGATACGGAAGCCGACATGGTGCTGGCCAACGCAAAACAGTTTCCTTTCGGAAGCCCTTATCGCGTGGTTATCCTTAAAGAAGCTAAAGACCTGAAAAACATAGAATTATTGAATTCTTATGTGGAAAATCCCAGTCCGCAGACTATCTTTATTGTATGTCACAAATATGGAAAAATCAAAAACTCCAAACCGTACGCCGCTAAAGGGGTGGTTTTTGTGTCGGAAGGGGTGAAAGACTGGCACCTCAACGCATGGATTCAAAATCTGGCGACACAAACTTTCCAATATAGGATCAGTCCGCAAACGGCAGCCGTTTTGGGCGAACATATCGGCAACGACCTTTCCCGTATTTTCACTGAATTCCAAAAACTGCAAGTGGTACTCCCCGCCGGCAGTGAAATCACACCCGATATTGTTGAAAAATACATAGGCATTAGCAAAGAGTATAATATTTTTGAACTTCAAGATGCACTTGGCTCCCGAAATTTGTCGAAAGCCTACAACATCATGCTCAACTTCACCCAACATCAGAAGGAAAACCCCAACATCAAAACCATTATGATGCTCCACTCCTTCTATAACAAAATGATCCGCTACCACCTCGCCGCCGATAAGAGCAAAGAATCTCTGGAGATAATCTTCGGAACAAAATTTCCCAATCTGATTGCCACAAATGTGGGTTATGCCAACAATTACTCCCTACCTCAACTGATAAAAATCGTCTCCATATTGCGGGAATACGATTTGAAATGCAAAGGTGTTGATGCCAATAATGACGATGCCGAACTGTTGAAAGAGATGATTTATAAAATTACCCATGCTTAATATTAAAAATACCCGTTTCTTTGTAGAGACGCTCCATGGCACGTCTCTACCGATGATATTATTGTTCGTTTTTACGATTTTCTTAACCCACGCCCAGGCTCCCGCCGGCTACTACGCCGCTGCTGAGAATAAAAGCGGTGAAGCACTGCGCAGCGCTCTACATACGATTATAAAAAATCATACTTCATTGTCTTACAACGAGTTATGGCAAGCGTTTTACACCACAGATGCACGACCTGACAACGGAAAAGTATGGGATATATACTCTGACCGCCCCGGCGGCACCCCTTCCTACTATTTCACTTTCGGCAACGACCAATGTGGTCAATATTCCGGAGAGGGCGATTGCTATAACCGTGAACATTCCGTGCCCAAAAGTTGGTTTAACGGCAGCGCCCCGATGTACACCGACCTTTTCCATCTCTATCCTACAGACGGATTTGTGAACTCCAAACGCGGCAACCTGCCCATCGGCAAAGTGACTAGCACGAATTGGACCAGCACCAACGGGTCCAAAGTGGGCTCGTCCAACATTTCCGGCTATTCCGGACAGGTGTTCGAACCCATCGACAGTTTCAAAGGCGACTTCGCCCGCACCTACTTCTACATGGCGGTTTGCTACATGGACAAGAATCTCGGCCAAGAGTCCCAGTCCAACTTCTCCGGCGGTGACCTCAAGCCGTGGGCAAAAACCCTGCTGCTTCAATGGGCTGCTCTCGACCCCGTGAGCCAAAAAGAGAGAAGCCGCAACAACGCCATTTGGCAAATCCAACACAACCGGAACCCGTTCATCGACCACCCCGAACTGGCTGAAAAAGTCTTCGGCAACGATGCAAGCCCGTTCACTATCGGCATTTCCGACTTTACAGATTTAAACCGCTGGATGGTATACCCCAACCCTGTAACCACTGTAGTAAACATTCAATCTTTTGATTATCAAGAAGATGAAATTACTATTAAAATCACAGACATCGCAGGAAAAACCTTGTTTTTGCAACAGACCGTTATTTACGACAATCTCCAAATAGACCTATCCAACTTTCCCGCCGGACTTTACCTAATGACCCTCTCTTCGTTGCAAAACATCCATACCTTCAAAATCGTAAAACAATGAGTATCATAAGAATAACTAAGCAATTCTCCTTCGAAATGGCGCACGCGCTGCGCAATTACGATGGTCTTTGCCGTAATATCCACGGACATTCCTACAAAATGGATATTACCCTCGCCGGTCAACCATTACACGATGAAAATTCACCCAAAAACGGGATGGTGATGGATTTTGGAGATTTGAAAAAACTTGTCAATGAGGAAGTTATCTCTTTACTTGATCACGCTTTGGTGCTGAACGCTAAAACCGATGCCCAGCTTATCGAGGTGTTGAAACAAAATTACGAGAAAATCGTTACGGTGGATTTCCAACCCACAACGGAGAATTTGTTGAATTTCATTGCCGGAAAAATCCAGTCACGATTACCGAAGAACGTGACCCTCGCCTGCGTGCGCTTGCGGGAAACAGATACGTCGTATGCGGAATGGATTCCGTAGAGACGTATGGCATACGCTCGCATTATCAATGCATTGCTACATCCGTACCATCAAAGAATATCCACCGGCGTGATCATTCCCTGCAACACGCCGTCTGAACGGCCGTTATCCGTTATAAACAACATATCCAACCGCACCTTGCGCGTTTTGGAACGTTGAAATTTTAGACTGACATCTTCAACGGTAGTGTTCGGATCAATGAAACCATAATGCGACACCGACTCGTCAAGCAAGCGTATAAAATCGGCTATATCTCTGAATTTCAAGTTATCCGAGAGCAGTATGGAATGGTTCTCTGACACTATCCGCATAATAGTTTTAGTACTGAATACGCCCACAATCCGATGATTTTCCACAATTGGAATGTAGGAATAGTCGTTACGCTGCATCACCTTCACGGCGGCAAGGACCGAGTCATCAAGTGAAGGAGCAAAAATCTGCCCGGCACGGATGGCCACACGCATCAGCGTCATCGGATTAAGCGAATAATAGAGGTTATTCACCTGCCGGACCGCCTGCTCCGTAACAATTACCATATCATTGCCCGCTTTCGACCAGTCGTAATGAGACAACAGATTACGCAAGATGCGGCAAAACGCTAAATTGCTACGTAATGTTTTATATTTCGGTATCTGCTCCAAATCTTTCATGTCCTCAACATTCAGATTGTTGAGCACCCATTCCTCAATTTCACGATACCTTTCCAAGAATTGCGCGGCCTTGTTTTCCATTTTCCATACATTTTTGTGCGGCAAAAGTACAAAAAAAGGTTAAAAGGTCAAAAGGTTAAATGTTAAGTATCTGAAACTTGAAACTAAGGATGCTAATACACAAACCTTCCTTTTTCAACATCGAAACGGGCGGTATGGTCGTAGCCGCAACGTTCAAGTTCAACCAGCGCCTCGGGAACAAACAACACCAATTCGTCGGCTTGATGCGCGTCGCTGCTGACAATCACTGGAATGTCTGCCTTACGTGCTTTCATCAATAATTCTGTAGAAGGATAAAAACTGTCACTGCGCTTCTTATATAAGCCCCGAGTGTTCACCTCAATGATGACATCGTGCCTTTTGATTAATTGTATTGCTTTGTCTGCCAATATTTTATACCATTTTTCATCCTCTGTGAAGAAACGGTTTCGATTATGCATTTTGATTTTGTCAAAATGGGCGATAACATCCATTCGTTGTGTTTCCAACATCTCAAAAGTCTGTTCCCAAAAAGTGGTAACCGCCTCTTTGATATTGTTATCAAACAAGTTGCGCAACCCTTCGTCATAGATTACCTGCTTAGGTCCGTCAATAAACCAAAGGCCGTCTGCTCCATGAATGGGTTTCACGAGGTGAACACCGCCAATAACGTAATCAAGACCGCACACTCGCTGCCGTTCTGCAAAATCCACGGTCATATCCGGAATAAAATCACATTCCAACGATTTTAGCAGAGTCACATTCGTAGTCGACTTCAAACGATCGATTTCGCACACATATTCGGGCAGTTTTTCCTCTGAAATGGCAAATGAGTTCTCAAAAGGCACTGGCGCATGCGATGATAGTCCCAGTTGCAAAAGCCCGCATTTCTCGGCAGCACGCACCTGCTCCTCCAAGGTACTTTTTCCGTCACAATAAAAACTGTGTGTATGATAATTGGCGAGATAATGGTTCATCATTCCTCAATTATTTCATTATCAATGTTTTCGGTACGAGTCCCGTCGAGAATGTTGAGCATTTGGTCACTGCGGCCAGAATGGGCTTTGTTGTAAAGATTGCTAAGGAATATAATAACGACGTTGTCCGATGGACGATAGAGGAACAGATTCTGGAAACCGTTCCAAAGTCCACCGTGGTATACCAACTTCCCATGCTCACGACTCTCTTGTATACGATAGCCAAATCCGTAAATACTTTTCGGCAGTGTGCTGTCGGAGAGTTGGTTTTCACGCTGGGACGCAAGTTCCACCCATTCTTTAGGCAATATTTTATAATCAACGAAGAGCGCATTGGCCCAACGGAGCATATCCTCCACGTTGGAATAGATACCTTTATCGCCAAGGATACCGTTTAGCCTGTCGTATTTGGTTGTGACAGATACTTTTCGATGCCCGCGGGCTATCGGAATATCCGTAGGTAACGGCTGCACATTCACATCCTCCGATTTTGGATTGACATCTGGATACTTTTTGCCGTGTTTTGCATCAATACCTACAATTTCCGTGAAAAAACGAGTGCTTTCCATACCCGCCGGCTTGAACAAATTTTCATGAACATACTCTTCAAACGGCATTCCCGACACTTTTGCCACCAACGCGGCCAAAATCGCATAATTGGTATTCACATATTCAAACTGTGATCCAGTAGCAAAGGTTTTGGCATATTTTTTTGTTTCCAAAACCTCTATAAGATGCAGGTTATCAACAAAGGCTGTCGACCCATAAACCGTATATTTGAATTTGAAATACTCGGGAATTCCTGACGTATGGGTCAACAGATGTTTAATTGTAACCCCGTTGTACGGTAATTGTGGAAAATAGTGTGTGATCGTATCTTCAAGGGAAATTTTTCCTTTTGAACAGAGTTGCAGCACTGAAACGGCAGTGAACTGTTTGGAAATGGAAGCCAGATCAAACAACGTTTTCTCAGTGATGGCGTTATTTTCACGAACTTGGCGGCGTGGAGGTTCTCCTGTCAAACGGAGCTCCCCATAGGCGTACTCCAACAACACCGTATCGCGCACCGCCAACAACATCACTCCATTGAGCTTTTTTGACATATCGTTGGCCACAAATTCCAATCCCTCAATATCATAACGCTCACCGATAGTGTCAATTGGATCTTCCGGGACGCGAATTTTATTATAATACGGGGTCGTGCTTGCCTCCCATAACAAAACAAGGATTATAAACACGACAAAGTATAAAACCGTCCTCTTCATCACTATCTTAGGAGAAAACCAGCAGGGCGAAAAAAAACAGATTATCCGTTCATAGAATTGAGGAATTCCTCATTGTCTTTAGTGTCCTGCATGTTATTAAGGACTAACGTCATCGCTTCGATCGTTGTCATGTCGGCAATATGGTTGCGCAGAATCCATACTTTCTGAAGGGTGGCGGCATCCTGCAGCAAGTCGTCGCGGCGAGTGCTGGAGGCCACAATATCTACCGCAGGGTAAATACGTTTGTTGGAAAGTTTGCGGTCAAGTTGCAGTTCCATGTTACCCGTACCCTTGAACTCCTCAAAAATCACCTCATCCATACGGGAGCCTGTATCGATCAAAGCGGTGGAGATGATGGTTAGGGATCCTCCATTCTCCACGTTACGGGCCGCACCAAAGAAGCGTTTGGGCTTTTGAAGGGCATTGGCTTCGACACCGCCGGACAACACTTTGCCAGAGGCCGGCGCCATGGTATTGAAAGCACGGGCCAGACGAGTGATGGAATCCAACAAAATGCAGACATCATGACCGCATTCAACCATACGCTTAGCCTTGTCGAGCACCATGTTGGCAATTTTCACATGGCGTTCGGCCGGTTCGTCAAAGGTGGAGGATATCACCTCCGCATTCACGCTTCGTTGCATGTCTGTCACCTCTTCCGGACGTTCGTCAATGAGCAGAATAATAAGGTAAATTTCAGGATGGTTATATGCAATAGCATTTGCTATATCCTTGAGCAACACTGTTTTACCCGTTTTAGGCTGAGCCACAATCAATCCGCGCTGACCCTTGCCGATAGGTGCGAACAAGTCGATGATGCGGGTCGAAAGATTACATCCGGGATGACCGGTGATGTTAATTTTCTCGTCCGGGAACATCGGGGTGAGATAGTCAAACGGGATACGATCGCGGATCTCCTCCGGGAGACGACCATTGATTTTATCAATTTTGGTCAGAGGAAAATATTTTTCGCCTGGCTTGGGTGGCCTTATGGCACCCAGAACGGTATCGCCATTCTTCAAACCAAAAAGTTTGATCTGCGACATGGAGACGTAAATATCATCAGGGGAAGACAGGTAGTTATAATCGGAAGAACGCAGGAAGCCACAATTTTCGCTTGTGATTTCAAGCACCCCCTCGGCCACGACGGAACCGTCATACTGGGCATTGGCAAGATAGGGCATAGGCGATTCCGCCACTTCCGGAGCAGTCGTCTCAGTCGATTCGGTAGAATATGCTGACTGCTCTTGTTTTTTCTTTTTCCGCCCCTTGGAGTCTTTATTTTTCTCTTTTTTATGCGTTTCCGCTTGAGGAATGCTTTCTTCTGATTCGGACGCCTCGTTTTTTACCTTTTTTGGACGGCCACGGCGAGGTTTGGTTACCGAACCCTCTTCCGCATCAACGATCAGCCGCGAATCTTCTTCCGGCTCGGAAACCGGCCCATCCGGAACAATCGCCGGGCGCGTTTCGTCGGGTTCCGGTTTTATTTCCGCAATAGCGGGCTTGGGCATTGCCATCAACTCTTCAACAACATTTTCGACAGGAGCTTCAGGTTGCTTTTTAGGACGGCCCCGACGTTTTTTCTGCGGCTCGGGAGCAGGAAAACTATTTGACGGTACTATATCTGGATTGAGCATTGCCGCTGACTCCACTTCTGAAACAGGTTGGACTTTGGCCTTTCGACCTCGGGATTGACGAGGTTTTTCCTTTGAAGGCAAAGGATTTGCAAATTGTATAATTTCATCCATCTCCACTTCTCCTGTTACCGCATTGGCTGTTTCTGGCACTGCCGGCTTCGCAGTAATAAACAAAGGGGTAACGCTTTTCTCCACCACACGGGCTTTCTCTTTCATTTTCGTTTCATTGGAAGTGGCCATTAAAGCATCTCCGCCCCTAATAACTCTTCTTCTTCTGGGTTTGCTTTCGCTTACATCTGACATACTGGATGGTCTTGTCAATTGAATAATTGAGGTTAAACTTGCATTGGATTTTCGCAACGATATCGCCATCTAACGAATGACAGCTTCAAAAAATGGTTGCGAGTCTTCTTTTGAAAAGCGGTGCAAAAATACAATATTTTTTGATACAACAATAATCCACGTTTATTTTTCTCTTTCCCAGCCTATAATTTTTATCAACAAGATAATATTAAGATTTTTTATGAAAAAAAATATCCGAGGCAATGATAAAAACAGTATCTTTGCCGCCTTGATTGAATTAACTAAATTACAGTAATAATCAAAACAATTAAACAATGAAAAAACTTTACATCTTAATGGCTGCCATGCTGATGGTTTCTTTCAGCTTCGGTCAAATCGAAACTAAAACGTTTCGTCAGGAGAATGTGAAATTGGAGCCGAGACCGGCCTTCTTACACAGCAACTCCAGCAAAAATGCCGCCTCTGAGGAATGGTTCAACTACGTAAACACGATTTACGCTAACTTTGCCTCAGAACCGACAGGTGATAACTACGCAGTCGGCCGTGTTGCCGTTGACTCCAACGGTCTGACCTACTATAGCGACGGTACTACCGGCCACGGTTTCTTCTTCGGCTGGGGCCAAACCTATGACTTCAACCACACAGTATGGGATGACAATGCTGTTGAAGGTGAAATTTCCATGGCCAACACCAACTCCTACAACATCGACTCTGTCGCCATCCTCGGTCACTACAACCGTGGCGCTTATGTCCCCACCACCGCCGTTGATACCTTAATTGTCGGTATCACTACCGCCATTGAGGATGATGACCTTGTCCAATTGTCTGTCAATGATGGCGCTATCATTATCACTCGCTTCTACGGTGTGGAGTATGATCCGGCTACCGGCCTCCAAAAATACGCCACCATCTACAAACTGCCCCTTACCGCCAGCGATGTCGCTGAAGTGAACCCCGAAACCGACGGAATCTATCCTGCTTACTATATTCTGCCTGTCAATTTGACCAACATCAGCAACAAACTCCTCAACATTACCTATACGCTGAAACGCGATGACAGTTACACTGTTCCTATGGATTCCAATATTAAAGACTATTCCTATTTCTACGCATGGTTAGCCGCTGACCCCCGCGAAGATTATTTCCCGCATAACGGCAGTGGTTGGTTCCAACCCGAGGATGATATCCTCAACAACCAAAACCAAGGCACCATCGTCCAAGAAGACAACCTGATTTATTCAAATCCCTCTGCTTGGTATTGCAAATATCTCTATCCTGCCACCATTTGGAATGCTAACACCTCTTATCCGGATATCTCCTTCAAAGTCTCTTGCAACGATTGCGCTATCGTGAACGTTCCTGAACTGGAGAAGAACAACCCCACCGTTTATCCGAACCCCGCTACCAACAACTTCACCGTGGACCTCGGCAACGACGAGAAGGCTAACATCCAACTCTTCAACCTCGTTGGTCAGCAAGTCTATAGCGAGACCATCACCGGCAGAGCCCAAGTGAGCGTCGCTAACCTGCACAGCGGTGTCTATATGCTCAAGGTGAACCAGAACGGCAATGTTTACACCACCAAAGTGGTTGTGAAATAATTCCGAACTGATACATTATAATATATATAAGGAGGGATGGTCGAGAGGCTGTCCCTCTTTTGTTACACTGATTGAATGTGAGACGCAAAATTTTGCGTCTCTACTGAAACTTAAATCGTGAAACCTGAATCCAACTATGTACAAATTCAACGGGAAAATCACAGGCAACGAGCCCCTCATCATGGGCATCCTCAACGTCACCGACAATTCCTTCTACGATGGCGGAAAATATACCACTGACCAAAAAATCCTCCAACGGGCAACACAAATTTTAACCGATGGCGGCGATATCATTGACATCGGGGCGATGTCCACCAAGCCGGATGCTCCGGAACTGCCTGAAGAGGAAGAACTGACGAAAATCGTTCAGACCGTACATCTTTTGCGCAAACAGCATCCTGACGCGATTCTCTCTATCGATACCTACCGCGCCTCCGTAGCCGAAGCGGCGGTGCATGCAGGTGCCAATATGGTCAACGATATCTCCGGCGGAACTTTCGACCCCGAAATGATCCCCACCGTTGGCAATCTGCAAGTACCCTACGTGC
>Ga0310696_10002094_pt1 | contig 27159 bp, 29 predicted proteins | sample AusTroGonzalo_MG_4_FD_203885 | JGI IMG/M metagenome (GOLD analysis project Ga0310696, IMG submission 203885) | Bovine rumen microbial communities from tropical cattle in Woodstock, Queensland, Australia - Gonzalo_02 (v2) (version 2) | ecosystem: Host-associated > Mammals > Digestive system >...
CTATACCCGCACCCGCGACTTTGCGCCCGAATTCGCTCAAGCGCTGAGCGGACTGGACAAAGTCATACTTCTGGACATCTACCCCGCCCGCGAAGAGCCCATCCCCGGAGTAACTTCCGAGATAATCTTCAAGGACATCACCGCCCCCGAAAAGATACTTCTTACCAAGGAAGAACTAATGTCCTACCTCGAAAAGGAGCCGGTGGACGTGCTGGTCACTTTCGGAGCCGGCAATATCGACAGATTCATCGAACCTATCAAAGAAATGCTGCTCGCCCGCTGATGAAAAAGGTCGTGAAATACCTGATACTGGCATTGCTGCTGGCCCTGTTCGCCGCCGTCACCTACATAGTGTCGGCGGAGGCCCGTTCGCGCAGGCATCTCACGACATGCAAGAGGATGGAGATCATCTTCCGCGACACCCTCAACTTCGTTTCGGAAGACGATATCAGGAAATACCTCAAGGACGGCTGCCCCGTATTCATAGGCCAGCGCATCGACAGCATACAGCTCTACCAGATAGAGAAAGTGCTGGATTCCAGAAGTGCCATCCTTTCCAGCCAAGCCTGGACCTCCGACAGCGTGCTCTTCGTGAGCATCACCCAGAGGGAACCGGCCGCAAGGATGGAAACCGCGGACCATGCTTTCTACGTGGATGACCGCGGATACATCTTCCCTATCCAGGGCGACTGCGGAAAGGAATTCATGGTGGTCAAAGGCCATCTCCCGCTGTACGAGCCAGTCGGATACAAGGGTATTCCTTCCACCGAGAAGGGCCGTGCATGGATGGACGGTATGCTCGCCATGCTGGAGTGGATGAAGAAGAAAGGCTGGGACGAGCACTTCGGCACCATCAAGGTCGAAGCCAACGGCGACCTGGTGCTAATCCCGGATGAAGGAAAAGAAACCATCATCTTCGGCAAGGCGGAAGACGTGGCCGCCAAGTTCGGCAAGATAAACGACTACTACAAACGCATACGTCCCGTGAAGGATGATGGATACTATTCCACGGTGAACGTCAAGTACAAAGGACAAATCATCTGCAGAAAATAATTATTCATATAGTATGGAAGACCGTTACATAGCAACAGTGGACCTTGGGACGTCGAAACTCGCCCTCTCCGTAGCTAAGATCACCGGCGACAATGCCGAGATTATCTACTACAAGGAGAGGCCCTCCGACGGAGTCCGCTACGGATGCATCTACAATCCTACCAAGGCATCCATCCCTCTCAAAGAAGCCATAAATGAGGCCGAAGAAGAACTAAGCATCAAGATCACCCAGGTGGTGATCGGAGTACCCCGTTACGGGGTGAATCAGGAAAGCGCCGGCGCAAAGATCGAGCGCAGCGACGCGGAATCCTGCATCACCCAGGAAGAAATCGACAACATCAAGGATATGGCCCTCGACTCCTATCCTCTGGACGACCCTGCAAAACAGGAGATCTACGGAGCCGCGGCACAGTCCTTCAGCACGGATGACGCCTGGTCCTGCACCGAGAACGACGTGGTGGGCATGCCCAGCTCCGTCCTGCAGGGTAATTTCAAGATTTTCGTAGGTGTCAAGAAGGCTTCGCGCAACATCGATATCATGCTCAACAAGGCGGATATCGCCCCTGCGAGGAAGTACTTCCTCCCCCCTATCACGGCAGATGCAGTTCTAACCAGCGAAGAGAAGGAAAACGGCGTAGCACTTGTAGAAATGGGCGCCGGTGTAACATCAGTAACGGTTTACCAGGGAGGAATACTCCGCTATTATTATTCGATACCTTTCGGCGGACGCGCCATCACCAACGACATCAAGCTCGAGTGCGGTTTCAACGAGACCCTTGCCGAGAACATCAAGCTCGGTTTCGGTGCCTGCATGCCGGAGAAACTGCTCTCGATGAGCGACAAGATACTTCAGATCATCGACGAGGAGAATGGTTCCGACCAGCAGCTTCCCGTCAAGTACCTTTCCGAAATCATCACCTCCAGGGTCAAGGAAATCGTGGATGCCATCCTCTTCCAGATACAGGAGAGCGGCTATTCCGACAGGCTGCGCAACGGCCTCGTGCTTACCGGCGGCTGCGCCAACCTTGCAGGCTGCGCCAACCTCATCAAAGAGATGTCCGGATACAATGTGCGCATAGGATTCCCGCGCGCCAAGAAGTTCTCGATCTGCGACTGTCCCGGCATCAACGAGACCGGTGCCGTTTCCACTATAGGAATGTTGCTTTACGCACGCAACGATAAGCACTTGAATTGCATCGAAGAAGTGGTTGCAGGCGCAACGCGTCGCGACAACCCCGTCGTAAAGGAAGTAGAATCGGAAGAGGCGCCGGTAAGCGAGGGCACCGTTTTCGACCAGAACGTCTGGGAGGTCAAAGAACCCGAGAAGAAAAAGAAAGAAGACAAGCCTGCCAAGGAGTTGTTCTTCGTGAAATGGACAAAGAAGGCCATGAAACCGGTGGAGGAATTCGTGGGTGGTCTTTACGATAAGATGGAAGATAATTAATTACGAGCATTATGGGAGAAGACAATAACATCATCACCCCCGCTGATTGGGTGGTATCCGACAAAACCATTAAAGTATTGGGCGTCGGTGGAGGCGGTTGCAACGCTGTTTCCTACATGTTCGAACAAGGCATCGAAGGTTGCAGCTTCATAGTCTGCAACACGGACTCCATGCACCTTACGGACAGTCCCGTTCCCGTCAAGATCCAGCTCGGTCATGGCCTCGGCGCCGGCACCAACCCTACCAAGGGCCGCAATGCCGCAATCGACAGCCAGGACGAAATCGCAGCCAAGGTTCTTGACAACAATACCCAGATGCTCTTCATCACTGCCGGAATGGGCGGCGGCACCGGCACCGGAGCCACTCCCGTGATTGCCAAGATGGCGAAGGACCGTGGCATCCTTACCGTAGCCGTTGTTACCATCCCCTTCCAGAACGAAGGCAGGAAGGCCCTCTCCAGGGCCCTGGACGGCATACACGAACTCGAAAAGAACGTCGACAGTCTGATCATAATCAACAATGAGCGTCTCTACGACTACTATGGCGACCAGCTCATCCACGACGCCTTCCCTAAGGCCGACGAGGTGCTGGCCACTGCCGTGAGGGGCATCATCGAGATCATAAAGAAGAAGGGTTACATCAACGTGGACTTCGAAGACGTGAAGACCATGATGAAGGACAGCGGCATGGCCCTTATGGGCTGCGGCACCGGTTCCGGTCCCGACCGTATCCAGAAAGCGGTCAAAGAGGCCTTCGAGAGCCCTCTGCTCAACGACTTCGACCTCAAGACAGCCAAGAACGTGCTGGTGAACATCACCGGCGGCAAGAACGAAAACGGCCTCACCATGGACGACATGAAGGAGATCAACCGCCTCATCGACGAATATACCGGCGGCGACAACAACTTCAAGCGTGGTCTTATCTGGGACGAGAACCCCGAAATCGGCGACACCATCCACATTACTTCCATAGTGGTAGGCTTGCGCTTCTCCGACGTCATAGGCCCCGGCCTCAGCGACGCCGACAACTATATCACGATAAACAAGAGCTATGTATACGACCCTGAAGAACTCGCCACAGGCGAAGGAATCTCCCTTTCAGGCGACAACAGCTCCCATATCGGATTCTCCAGCAAGGACAATGAGCGAGCATTCCGCTACGATCCCGACAAGCGCCCCGTGCTCCTCGTGGAAGAGGGCCAGGACATCAGCGTCCTTGAGAATGAACCGGCCATACGCCGTAAACCCAAAAAAATCGAACAATGAGAAAGACAAGAGTAAGATTCGCACCCTCCCCTACCGGTCCGCTCCATATGGGCGGCGTGCGTACGGCACTTTATAATTACCTGTTTGCCAAGCAGAACGGCGGCGACTTCATCCTCCGCATCGAGGACACCGACTCCCACCGTTTCGTGCCCGGCGCAGAGCAGTACATCATCGAGGCCCTACGCTGGTGCGGCATAGTTCCCGACGAGGGAGTGGATGCCGACGGCAAAGTGGTGGAGACTCCTTCGGAAAGGCATCCCCACGCCCCCTACAGGCAGAGCCAGCGCCGCGGTATCTACCGTAAATATGCCGAGCAGCTGGTTGCGGACGGATTCGCATACTATGCCTTCGACAGCGCCGAAGAGCTGAACGCCAAGCGCGCCGAGGCCGAAGCCGCAGGCCAGACCTTCATCTACAATCACGAGAACCGTGGGCAGCTCCGCAACTCGCTTACCCTGCCCGCCGCCGAGGTGGAACGGCTCCTTGCAGAAACCACCGACTGGACGGTGCGCTTCAAGATGCCCGAGAACGAGGTAGTGCAGATGGACGACCTCATCCGCGGACATATCGAAGTCAACACCAAGACTCTCGACGACAAAGTTCTCTGGAAGCGTGCCGACGAGCTTCCCACATACCATCTCGCCAACATAGTGGACGATCATCTCATGGAGATTACCGAGGTCATCCGCGGCGAGGAGTGGCTGCCGTCCCTGCCCCTGCATTATCTGCTTTACAGAGCCTTCGGATGGACCGACACACAGCCCCGCTTCGCGCATCTGTCCCTGCTTCTCAAGCCCGTGGGCAACGGAAAGCTCAGCAAGCGCGACGGCGACAAACTGGGATTCCCCGTTTTCCCGCTCCGTTGGGTTAACGAAGAAGGAGAGGTTACCCGCGGTTACCGCGAGGATGGATACTTCCCCGAGGCATTCGTGAACATGCTCGCCCTGCTGGGATGGAACCCGGGCACCGAGCAGGAACTCTTCTCGATGGAAGAGCTCGTGAAAGCTTTCTCGATGGACAAGGTGCAGAAGGCAGGCGCCAAGTTCAACCCGGACAAGGCGAAATGGTTCAACAAGGAGTATCTCCGCATGAAGAGCGACGAGGAGCTCGCAAAACTCTTCGTGCCAGTGCTGGCAGATCATGGCGTGAAGGATGACTTCGACCACCTCGTGAAGGTCGTACATCTGATCAAGGAACGTGCTACCTTCGTGGCCGACTTCTGGGACATAGCCTGGTATCTTTTCAAGGCACCTGAGACCTATGCCGAGAAGGATGCCGCCAAGTTCTGGAAGCCCGAGAACGTGGAACCCGCCCTCAAGGTGGCCGATTTCGTGGCTGCATACGACGGGCAGTGGACCAAAGAAGCACTTGAAAGCGCACTCGAAGAATTCATCCGTTCGAATGAATGGCCCATGGGCAAGGTGATGAATTGCATCCGGCTCGCCCTTACCGGTTCCGGCAGCGGACTTGGCATTGCCGACATAGTCGTGCTGATAGGCAAGGATGAGTTCAAATCCCGCATCGACACAATCCTTAAAGTTTTGGGAAAATGATAATTGGTATTTGCAGCGACCACGCAGGCGTGGAGTACAAGTCTAAGCTGATTTCTTATCTGCTTGGCAAAGGCTATGAAGTAGTCAACTTCGGAACCGACAGTACGGACAGTTGCGATTACCCCGATTTCGCGCATCCTATGGGCAAGGCTGTGGAAAGTGGAAAGTGCAATCTGGGTATTGCAATCTGCGGCACCGGTAACGGCATGGCGATGACCCTTAATCATCACAAGGGCATACGTGCCGGACTTGCATGGAATACGGCTATAGGAAAACTGGTAAAGGAGCACAACAACGCCAACGTGCTGGTGCTCCCTGCCAGGTTCATCTCCTATCAGATGGCCGTGAGCATAGTACGCGCTTGGCTTTCCACCCAATTTGCAGGCGGACGCCATCAGCGCCGAATCGACAAGATTCCTCTCTAGAGAAGGAGTCTGTAACCGAAAGTGATATTGAAAGCTGCCGGGTGTTCGGTGTAAAAAGTTTCAAGCTTGGAATTATCCTTGAAATGATACGAGAAGCCCGGCTGCAGGAATATTGCGCCATGCTTGAAGACCTGCAGCTGCATGCCTGCATTGGCATTCAGCGACCACTTGTTGTCCTTGTAGCGTCCGTGGTCGTCGTTGCGGGTGCGGGATGTGCCTATGGAAGTTGTCGTCGAAGTATTGGTACCGGTGGAGAACTCATACATAGGCCCGGCACTCATATAAATCCCGAGCTTCTTCCAATCCAGCAGGTTGTAGCACAGGTACAGGGGGATACCCACGTAGTTTATGGACCTTTCCTGCATGCTTTGGGTGTTTCCGACAGTAGTCAGGAAGGAGGATGATATGGTGGAAGAAACTATCCCAGTCTCTATCCCCCACCTGTAGTCCAGATTGACCTTCAGCGCGAGGGATATCCTCATATCCTGTGCGTGGCGGGCCTCGGTAGTGCTAGGCTTGTTGCGGCTGGTCACATAGGGATTGAATACCGTCTGGGCATTGAAATCGGCCGACTTGGTGGCCAGTCCGCTTCGCAGTCCCGGCGAAGAAGGAATGCCCACGCCGCTACGCACGCTGCTCGCCTGGGCGAAGTATCCGGTGGTGGACATTCCCACCTGCACCCTCGTTGCCGGCCTTCTCCTCCTCTTCTTCATCTCCTCACGCACCGCTCCCTCCGGCCAAGTCACCCCTTCCGCTTCGGCCTTCACCGCCTCCTCCTGCCCGGCAGTCCGGACACTATCCCTTGGCAGGTCGACCTCAACCGACGGCGTCAGCCCCTGCTGGGAGGGATCCGCAACTGACGGTGTCAGGCCCTGCTGGGAGGTATCTGCAACCGCGGGCTGGACAGAGTCCCCCTGGAGATCATAGCCCCCCGTGGCTGTAACGGGAGGGACCCAGCCCCGCTGGGAGGGTTCTGCAATCGCGGACTGGGCAGTTCTACCGGAAGCCGGAGAGGCACTGGCGTCTGCAGCCATAGCCCCCCGTGGCTGTAACGGGAGGGACCCAGCTCCGCTGGGAGGGGTCTGGCTTGCCAGACGGGCGGAAGACGCCAGTGCCTCTTCGGCCTCAGTCAAACTACCACCCTGGCCGAGAAGAACGTTTCCGGGAACGACGGAAACATCTACCGACGGCCTCACCGGCCAAAGAAGAACCACGGCAACGACGGCCGCAGCAGCAAGGAGCGCACCCCCCGCATACCACCACCCGGCAGCAACCCGCCGCCTGGCAGGAACGATACCGCCCCGGACCGCGTCCCACAGCCCGGCCGGCTCAGCCTCCGTATAGTTCTCGAGGAGCTCCGGAAGCCTGTCTGTCCAATCCTTATTACTCATGTTCCTTCAAATAAGCCTTGATTTTCTTTGCCAGCATCGCCCTTGCACGGAAAAACTGCGACGCCGACGAATCTTCCTTTATACCTAGCAGGGAAGCTATCTCCCTGTGCGATTTCTTTTCGAATACGAAGAGATTGAATACGGTCCTGTATCCATCCGGAAGGGCCTTTATCATCTCCTGCACCACTGCGGGAGGCAGTTCCGGGAAGGACGGCGCATCATCCTCCGGGATGTCGGGGAGGTCGTCCACGAAAGTGAGGCGCGATGCCGCCTTCAGGGATTTCAGGGAATCATTCACGACTATACGGCTGGCCCATGCCCTTACGCTGCCCTCCCCCCTGTACTCGAAGGATTCCAGTCCCTTGAATATCTTTATGAACGCCTCCTGGAGTATGTCCTTCACATCCGAGCGGTCCACCACATAACGGGAGCAGACCGCAGTAAGATACCCGACGTAGCGCTCATAAAACAGACGCATTCCCGAAGAGTCCCCGCTGCGGACAAGCTTCAAAAGCTCAAGTTCACTTAGGTCATTTTCTCGTCTTGAACTTGAACTCCTTTTTAGAAGTCGCAGCTCCACCACTCGTCCAATTTAAAGTAAGCGTCTTATACGCCCCGCCCGTATCGGGAAGGCCGTTCAGATCAAAACAGATTATCGATTCTCCAAATTCTTCCTTGGCATCGCCGCAGGCATCGTGCCTTAGCACCACTTCGTACGGGTCATCGGGATTGGTACCGGTCACCAGAGTGAAGATATGCCGGACGGGATTCTTGCCCCAGTAGGTCGCATAGTGTATGGTCAGGTATCCATCTTCCACCCCGGTCATCCAATCTTCATATACCGAAAGAGGATCCGGACCCGCGACCGAACTGTCCGAAGTAACCGTCCCTTCCTCCAGGCTCTCCAGCCAAATCACATCGGCGGTGTAACGGAAACGCCCGGTAGGCCGGTTCGACACGGACAGCCCGCAGTACACCCTCTCCATACGGGTGAAACCATCTTGATAGTTCCTGGGATATACGGTAGTGGTATCATCAAGCTGGAAATAGACAGTATCGCCAGGCGTCTTCTTGATGGTGAGGATTGCCGTGAACTCCCTGGTATCGAAATCAGGGTCCCAGCCCATTTGGCCATTCATCTCCTTCGCACAAGAAGCGAGAAGGAGAGTCGAAACCGCTAGAAGTATGTATAGCCATCGTCTGTTCATAATGCGCTTACACATATTCAATCCGTATAAGTTGTAATCTTGCACGAAATTATAATTTTTTCTTTGCATTTCACGCAAGATTGAACGTCATATCCAATTTATTGTGCAGAAACCAAGCAATGATCGATATGAAAAAGTTTATCCTTCCCTGTGTCCTGACAATCATTTCCGCATCTATAGTATCCTGCAGTATGGCTGAAGACGGTGTGTCGTCATTTCCCGGCAATTACACTTCTGACGGCAACACGGAAATAGACGGAAATAGCGGCGACAATTTCAAAGAAATCAAGGAGAATGATTTCGTGGAAGCCAGCGCACAGCCCACTTCGACCTTCTCGGTCGATGCCGACGGCGCAACTTACGCATATATGCGCGCCTGCATAAAAAGAAGTTGTGTCCCTGACCCCAGGGCGGTCCGCATCGAAGAATACCTCAACTACTTCACCTTCGATTATGCAGAGCCTGAGGGAGAAGAGAGCGTTGCCATCAACGCAGAGCTCGGCGCCTGTCCCTGGAACAAGACCCATAAGTTGCTCCGCCTGGGTCTGAAGGGGAAATCGATGAAAGACAGCGAAATCCCGGACGCCAACTTCATCTTCCTGATAGATGTTTCTGGTTCGATGATGGGAGAAGACCGTCTCGACCTGGTGAAGACCGGCCTCTGCACCATGGTGGACTATATGAAGCCCAGCGACAGGATAGCCATAATCACATATTCGGGAGATGTCAAGAAGGTGCTGGAATCCACCTTGGTAAAAGATGCGGCGGGCATAAAGAACGCGATAAAGGGCCTAAGTGCCAGCGGATGCACATCCGGCGGGGCTGCGATGAAGATGGCGTACGAAGAGGCCACGGAGCATTATATGAAGGGTGGGAACAACAGGATAATAATGTGCACCGACGGCGACTTCAATGTCGGAGTCTCCAGCACCGAGGCCCTGGTAGAGATGGTGGAGAGCTACCTGGACAAGGGAATCTACCTGAGCATCATGGGTTTCGGTATGGGGAATTTTCAGGATTCCAGGATGGAGGAGATTTCCAATCACGGCAACGGCACATACAATTATATCGACAGCGAAGAAGAGATGATGAAGGTCTTCGTGAGCGAGAGGAGCAGGTTCTACTCGGTAGCGAACGACACTAAGTGCCAGGTGAGTTTCGATCCTGCCGCCGTCGGCAAATACCGTCTGATAGGTTATGAAAACCGCGTGATGAACAACGAGGATTTCGAGAATGACAAGAAGGATGCAGGAGAGATAGGCGCAGGGCAGACCATAACGGCCCTATATGAGATTATTCCTGCGGAAGGCTATGTAGCGGACGCCTTACTGTGCAGTTTCGACGTCCGTTACAAGAAAGCTCTTGGCGAAGACAGCCGGAATCTCGGCCTGAAGCTGAAAGTGCCCGCAGAGGATTCGGACTCCGAAAACATACGCTTCGCCTCGGGGGTCGCCGCCTATGGCCTTTGCCTCAGGAATTCAGAGTATAAAGGAGAGGCCAGCCTGGATATGGCAGCCGAGATAATCGGAAGTGCCAGGGACTTCGACCCCAACGGCCTCCGCAAACAACTCTGCACCCTTATCGGAAAAATCAAATAACGCCCAGTCCGGCTTTACATCCTGTTACGGAGGCCGTGACGGGCTATGTCAAGGACGGCAAGCAAAGCAACCAGGCCATTGAACCAGACGGCATCTCCCTGCTTGAAGATATAATAGACGGAACTGCCCAATAAAAGGACATCCATCATCAGGGGGAGCGTAATCTCCCTGGCAAAAAACTCCTTGACGGTCAAACCCTTGTAGCGCTTCTCGCAAAAACCGAGAGCGATGCGGGCTGCGACCATCAGTACGGCCGCAATGGCGAAAGGAAGCAAGGGTTTTACCTTGGCAGAATAAACTATCAGCGTGATACCGAGAGCAAGGATTATGGCTTCGAGCAACAGAGTGTCATCCTGCTGCCTCTCCACTTCATCATCAAACTTAGCATTAGCAAAGAAAACCAGGGTCACGCCAATCAAGGCAATCAAGGCACAGGCGATGTATGCCACCGGTTTGGAAATGCCCGGATAAAACTCGGGAAGCCAAAACACAATCCAGCAGATGACAAAAAACAAAGCCAATCTGGAAAAACGGATTAGAAATACTCTCATAATCGTTATAACTATGTTGACTCCGTAAATATACAAACAATAATCCTTCTGGCATACATCTTGAGAAATACGGAAAAGAAAAAAGGCTATATGAAAAAGATATTCTATTTGATCGTGGCTGCGGCGTTGTTTCTGAGCCTTTCTTCGTGCTCGGTATTCAACCAGTCAAATGTGGTAGCCGCTTCCCAGAGCCTAGGCGGGCTAAATACTTCGATGTGGACCGGTAAGAGCCGTAATGCAATTATGGTTAGGTTCGGCGTTCCGGACCGCGAAGTTTCCGATGGTGCAGACGGAGTGATACTGGTCTATGAAGACATAGAGACCGTTATCAAAACGACAACCTCCGAGAACACCCACTTCGGTATGTTCGACACGGACTACGAAACCAAAGGCAAGACCACCACGACACGTCGTTTCGCAGAGTTCTTCATAAATGCAGAAAACCACTGCTACAATGTCCGATCGAACCTCACCCAATGGCAGTTCGACAATCCGGAAAAACGTCCTTGGAACTAGCAGTGTCGGAAATAAAAAAGAGATGGCCAAACAGCCATCTCTTTTTGTGCGGGAGATCAGAGTCGAACTGACACGTCTTCACCAGACACTAGCTCCTGAAACTAGCGCGTCTACCATTTCGCCACTCCCGCGTTCAGGGAGTGCAAAGATAGTAATTTTTTTTCTTTATTTTCAAAAAATATAACTTAACGCGACCATCAGGTCATTGGGCAGGACGAAAAGCTTATTGCCGTTATCCGTAATGCGCCCGCAAGACGGGCAAGCGTAGGTTACGTAACGCGAATACCCTGTCCAGAAACCAATCCCCATATCGAGGTTCAAGTGCTTTCCCAGCATCTTGGAATAACCACCGGCAAAGCCGGCCCCGTAACGGTCCCCCTCCGAAGTAGCCTGCCCGGGCGCACTCGCCTCGTTGAACTCTTGGTATTGCATCTTTCCGCTTAGCCACCAACCCGAATAGATGTGCCATGGCCAGTAACGCCCCCCGAAGGAATAGAGCTGCTGGCGGTTATTGCCCCCAGCATCATACTTGACTCCGGCGCTCACGGTCCAATGGCGGGAGAACCCGTAAGATGCCTCCAGATTAGCCGAGCCGCTCCTTGCATAGTCGATGAAATTGGTCGAAAAAGATAGTTCCTGCGCCCCCGCCAGCAAAGGCAGGAGGGAAAGCAGCACAGCTGCAAGATATTTAGTTTTCATATTACAGATATCGGTTGAAAGCCAGCATTATATTGGTTTTGAATTCAGGATAGAGCGACAGCAGTTTCTGCTGCAAAGCATCCCTGTCGGTCACGCTTGCGATAAGGGCCTGGAAAATCTTGAACTGATCCAGCCCCCGGTCATCGAGCATATAGAATATCTGGGGATAGAACCACCAGCTTGTGCCGAACATAATCTCGCTTTCCGGATAACGCCTGCGGAACATCTTGGTGGAAAGATAGTATGCCCACATCTCCGCCACCTCGCAGTATCCCGCATACTGCTCTCCCCCCGTGCCATAGGCCATCATCCCGGAAGTGACGAACGAAGTCAGCACATGGGTCATAAGCTTGTCCCACCACTGTATGCCCACCTGCTGGAAATGACTGGCATGCGCCAGCTCATGAGTAACGGTGGCGTAGATGCCCTCATAGTCGTTTATTCCCTTAAGCCCAAGGGTGATATCCGGCAGGAACCACTTCACTATAGTCGCCCACTCCCCCAGGAACTCCTTGATCTTGGTATTGTCGAGAGCCGCGCCGTGCTGCATCATGGGAGTGCTGCTCGCATTCAGCATGTTGAAAATCCAGATACGGATGTTGGCCGGAGGGGCCTTGATGCTGCCAGTCTGGGTCTTGCAGTTTTCGAAGTAATCCCACACGCTGTTGTTCACCACGCAACGTGCGAACAGACTCTTATCGTTCTTATTGCTGATTTCCATGCTGCAGCCCTCCTGTGAATGCCGCCCCATGGTGGAAACCGACCCGCCCACAAGGATAAGGTTCAATCCGATACCGAAGCCCTTCTTGTTCTTGAAAACAAGCCAATAACGGGGCTTGCTCGAGAATTTCTTTCCAATCTCGTAATTCCCCTGGTCGTCGGTATAAGTCTGGGCAATCTTCACGAAAACATTGCAGGCAACACGCACACCCTTCACTCCCTCAGGATTGTCCGGATATCGCCCATCTACCAAGGTAATCCTCCCGGATGGTTTGGCGGCTCCGCCCTTGCTCTGCGCAGCATCCTCCAGCATCCCGGCATTTCCGGTCAGGCGGAAAGACTCTCTCTCAACAGCATCCCAATCTATGTCTTCCCATCCCGACCGGGTAATGACGTCGTGCTCCGTGATATGACAATGGTCCAGTATCTCATACTTCACCCCGTCGGGGAAGTCAAAATCCGGTGGCACGATCGCATACTGCCAGGTTATCTCATTCTCCGGTATGGAAGGATCATGGTAATAGTCCCCTTCCTTTATGATTTCAAAGTCCACGGGGTGGTCGAGCATCTCCACGCCATAGGCTTCCAGCATGTCGTATTGTTCCTGGCTCTCGGGCAAGAAACGCACATAGAGATCGGTCGTGGAGACATCCACGCTGCCTGCTTTCGTGGGATACAGCGCCTCCACGGCCTTGGTTATGTTCTTGACGGAATATGGATCCTCCAACTGCTTGCCAAGGACCATCATCCCATGGCTAAGAACTCCATCCTCGGAGGAGTTCTTTTTCTTGTCGGCGAAGCACTCACCCATATTGCAGGAAGAGACCGGCAGCAACACCGACATAATCTTCAATACATTCCAAATCCTTTTCATGACGATATGTTTTTCTCGATGGCAAAAGTAGGAAGCCGTAGCAGTTTTAGCGGTTTGTAAACGTTTATCTGACATAATGCCCGTTCTTTGGATTTCCGTGATTATTTGCTAACTTTATTTTCATCTTTTAAAGAACACAAAAATGAATTTGCTGATCAGCCTACTTTTCGCTTTTGCCGCAATCTTACCCACTGATAATGAAATGCTTGACGCTATCAGGCGCGATCCGTACCTGGCAGCCGGCAACCTGCACCCATATATAGCCCCGGAGGAAACAAATCCGAAAAACTTGGACACCAAGGCTCCCAAAGGATTCAAACCCTTCTACTTTTCGTATTACGGAAGGCATGGCAGCCGATATATGAGCGGGACCTACGAAGTCATCGACGGCATCGTAAAGGCTCTTGACGAGCTTTCCGGGCAGGGTGCCCTTACCGAGCAGGGAGAGAAACTGAGAACTTGGATGCAGTGGACAGGAAAACAGCACAAGGACAACATGGGCACGCTCACCAGCATAGGCTACAAGGAAGAACAGGGCATCAGCCAGCGCTATGCCAAAAGATACAGGCGCATCTTCCGACAGAGGAGCAGGAGGATGGTGGTGAGCCGCTCTTCGCCCATACTCCGCAGCGCACTCACCGGCACCAGCTATATCATGGAAATGCGCAGGCACTTCCCTAAGCTCGATTTCGACGTGAAGGCCGGCGACAGGTATTATTTCACCCGCTGGGACGATAACGAGGCCGTGGACAGGGCCGAGGAGAACGTGACCGATTCCCTGATCCGCGCCAGGTTCGACACGGTGTCGTTCATGACCAAGTTCTTCAAGGATACCACCGTCCTCAGGAAGTTCCTTAACGCGAAAGGCGCCGGCGTGGACGAACTCCAGTATATGCTCATCCATATCCTGAGCATCAGCAAATGCCTGGATTCCGAGGCGGATCCTTTCGAGTGCTTCAGCGAAGACGAAATCTTCCAGTATGCCGTGGTTCATAATGCAAGGGCGGCCGCCTGGTTCCTTCACAGCAAGGAGACGGGAGTATTCCGCGACACTAACGCAGGACGTCCCCTCATAAATGAATTCATCTGCAGGGCCGACGAGGCCATAGCAGGCAACAGCATATGCGCGGACCTGCGCTTCGGGCACGACTCGGGGGTGGCACCCATGTTCAGCTTCCTCCATACCGAGGGATATGAGCAGCATGCTCCCCTGGCCGACACCTACATCACCTGGCCCAACTACAAGCACATCTTCATGGCCTGCCATCTGGCCATGGTGTTCTACCGCAACCGCAAGGGAGAAGTGCTGGTCAAGCTGCTGGAAAATGAAAAAGAGACCACCATTCCGGCGATCCCTTCTTACAGCGGCCCATACTACAGATGGGAAGATTTCAAAGAGTACTGCTCTAGAAGAATGTAACTTCCTTGCCTTCGATGGCGCTCATAAGCGCATTGCCCACACGGCTCACACCGTAGCGGAAGTAATCTTTGTTAAGCCATTCTTCCCCGAGTATCTCAAGACCGATATTGTAATATACCAGGGCGTCTTCGGCCGTGGCGATACCGCCTGCAGCCTTGAAGCCGACCTTGCGTCCGGTGGCCTTATAGTAGTCGCGTATGGCCTCGCACATCACCTTTGCGGCTTCGGGAGTGGCATTCACGCTGACCTTTCCGGTAGAAGTCTTGATGAAATCGGCACCGGCCTCCATCGCAAGCATGGATGCCTTGCGTATGAGTTCGGGGGTCTTGAGAAGACCGGTCTCGAGAATGACCTTGAGGACGATCTTGCGGCCGGCCTTTGCTCCGGCGGCATCAATGGCCTTCTTCATGGTTACGATTTCTTCGCCGGCGCCCTTGACGTCGCCTGCGAGGAACTTATTCAGCGCCAAAACTATGTCGATCTCGTCGGCACCGTTCTCGACTGCGAGCTCGCATTCGCGGACCTTGACCTCGAGGAAGCTCTGGGCCGTGGGGAAGCAGCTGGAAACGGCGGTTACGTGCAGAGCCTCGCTGGGCCTGTTGGCACGTACTACATTGGCAAGATTGGGGAAAACGCAGACCGATGCGGGAAGCGGGTAGGAAGGATACTCCTTCTGAAGGAGGGTAACCTTGTCCACGAGTTTCTTCACGGCCTCGGGAGTATCCTCGGGATGGAGGGTGGTGAGGTCCATGAAGGAGAAGCATTTCTTGAGAATTTCTGTCTGGTTCATAATTATCCTTTTATTTGAATATTGAATCCTTCATCGAGCAGAGGCTGCACCAAGGCACGCATCTCTGCTTCGGTAAATTTCTGTAATCCTGTCGCGGGGGTAGGCCTGTCGATGGTGTAAACCATTATCTCGCGGGGGCGCATCTGCCTCACAAGATCCATCCAGGGCAGGAGCACTTCCGGCGAAGATGAATCGAAGTCCCGGCTGCGCAGGAACATGGTCTGAAGCACGAACTTGCCTTCGAAGGCCTTCATATGCTCAACAATCTGCAGGGGTTCGTAGGGTCCGGTGGGCTTGTTGATCCTGGCGGCTAACGCGGCGGTAGGAGCATCCAGCTTGAGGATGGGATTATCTACCAAGCGGAGGGTATCGAAGATTTCTTTCCGTCCGATGCGGGTGGCGTTGGTTAGTACCGAGACCTTGGCATCAGGGTAGAAAGCGTCGCGGAGCTGGATGGTATCCCGGACTATGCGGGGAAAATCCGGATTGAGGGTCGGTTCGCCATCTCCCGAAAAAGTGATTGAATCGATGGGCGTGCCGGCCAGCAGGCATTCCTGGAGCTTATCCTCAAGGGCAGAGCGCACCTGGGCGGCGGAAGGAAGGGCCTTGTCGGCGGTGCCGTCCTTGTTCCATCCGCATTCGCAGTAGATGCAGTCGAAGTTGCATATCTTTCCATTTCTGGGAAGAAGGTTGATTCCCAGGGAACTCCCCAGCCTGCGGCTGAAAATGGGTCCGAATACAGTATCTTCGCGCAGCATTATTCTACTAGCAGGGAATCTCGTTTCAAGGAATCGCGCATGGCAAGGGAATCGCGCCTCAGGGAGTCGCGGAATGCGAGGGTGTCCCTCCAAGGGGACCATATCAGAGCAGTGTCCACGCGTATGGAGTCGGCCGCGAATACCGGAAGATGGAATACGCCCAACCCGGCCAGGATCTGATTCTGGCGTTCGATTTTCTTCTCGAACAGTTCCAGGGCGGTGCTGCCCGAGCGTAGCTTCTTCGCAGCACGCTCGAGAATCTTTTCATACTTGTCGGGCTTGTGCAGGTAGTAGTTCACACTAGCGTCATAGTCCTCGAAAGTATATCCGAATTTGCGGAAGATGGTTTCGTAGAAGCGGGTGGTGTCGGCCTTGCGGCGCAACGAATGATTGTCGGAAAGCCACTGGTCGGCGAGGTACATCTCGGCATATATATCCGACATGTCCTTCGGACTCATGATCTTGGCCCGCCGGCACGAAGGTAGCAGGCAGACACAGACCGCGAGGCAAAGGAGGATATATTCCAGAGATTTTCGCATATACCCTAGCGGAGGATTCCTCCGAATTCTTTCTTGAACGAATCCAGGAGCCTTTCCATCACCCTCTCCACATCCTGGTCGGTGAGAGTCTTCTCCACATCCTGAAGGGTGAAGCTGAGGGCGTACTGCTTCTTGCCGGCAGGAATCTTGTCGCCACGATATACATCAAAGAGGCTGACCTGCTTGAGAAGCTTCTTGGCATTCTTGAAGGCGGCGGCGCGCAGGTCGGCATACTTGACCTCTTCGTCGAGAAGGAGGGCGAGGTCCCTGCGTACTTCGGGGAACTTGGGCATCTCCTTGAAGGCGACCTTGTCGCGTTTGACTATGGTGAACAGGGTGTTCCAGTCGATTTCGGCGGCAACGACCTGCTGCTTCACCCCGAACTTGCGGGCAAGTGCGGGATTGACAACGCCTATGACTGCCAACTGCTGCTTTCCGCCGGGGAGGCTATACACGGTCCCTTCCGAGAAGATGTCGGAGGGAGCGGCCTCGGCCCACATCTGGTAGAGGTCTGCGCCGTAACGGCGGAGCAGGAGCTCAAGATAGCCCTTGAGCTGATAGAAATCACCCTTTGATGCGGCGTTCTTCCAGTTCTTCTCGGGAGCACCGCTGATGACCATCGAGAAGCAAGGATGCTCCTCGTAGCCTTCCAAGGTCTCGGAGCTCTTCTCGGGTATCCTGCGGTACACGGAACCGTACTCGAAGGTCTTGATGCGGGACACCTGCCTGTTGGCATTGTATGCCACGACCTCGAGGGCGTTCAGCAGAAGGGTCTGACGCATCACGTTCAGGTCGGAGCTGAGAGGGTTCACTATATGTACCAGGTTCTCGGCCGGGAAGGTCTTGAGATCCTTGTAGTAATCTGCCTTGGTGAGGGAGTTGTTCATGGTCTCGGCGAAGCCGTTCGCTGCCAGGAAGTTGGAGATCTGGTTGCGGATAGCCTCGGGCTGAGGGGTCGGGGATGCGGACACGCTCATCTTCATGTGATGAGGAAGGTCGATGTTGTTGTATCCGTAGATACGGAGGATTTCCTCGACCACGTCGCATTCGCGATAGACATCTATCATATAGCTGGGAGCAAGTACGGTGGCCTTGGAGCCATCCTTGCTCACGAATTCGTACTGGAGAGCCTCGAGTATGCGCTCGATGCTGTCGTGGCCTATCTTCTTGCCTACGAAATTCTCGATACGGTCGTAGTCAAGTTCGATGCGCTTGCGTTCGATCTTCTTGGGATAGATTTCCACGATATCACCGTCGATATGGCCGCCGGAGAGCTCGCAGATGAGCAGGGCGGCACGCTTGAGTGCGTAGATGGTGATGTCCGGGTCGGCGCCGCGCTCGTAACGGAAGGAGGCATCGGTCTGCAGGCCCTGGCTCTTGGAAGTCTTACGGATGGATGCGGGGTCGAAGTATGCGCTCTCGAGGAAGACCTCGGTAGTTGCCTCGGTAACGCCGCTGTCTTCGCCGCCGAACACGCCGGCGATGCACATGGGGCGCTGGGTATCGGCAATGACCATATCCCTGGCGCAGAGCTTGTGGTCGGCGCCATCGAGAGTACGGATGACCTCTCCCTCGGCTGCGCGGCGGACCACGACCTTACGGCCGCCGATCTTGCCGGCATCGAAGGTATGCAGGGGCTGCCCGAGCTCGAAGAGAATGAAATTGCTGATATCGACTATGTTGTTGATAGGACGCAGCCCTATGCTGAGGAGTTTCTTCTGGAGCCACTCGGGTGAAGGGCCTACCTTGACGCCCTTGATGGTAAGGCCGGTGTACCTGGGAGCGCCTTCGCTGTCCTTGACCTCCACGGAGATGGGGCTGGACTTGCCTTTGGATGCAAAAGCGGACACGTCCGGGTATGCGAACTTGCAAGGAAGATTGTTATAGCGGAGATAGGCGTAGATATCGCGAGCTACACCGATATGGGATGCAGCATCTACGCGGTTGGCAGTGATCTCGTACTCGATTACGGCCTCGGTCTTGAGGTGCAGCCAGTCCTTGGCGGGGGTGCCTATGGGAGCATCCTCGGGGAGCACCATGATGCCGTCGTGATTATTGCCGATTCCGAGTTCATCCTCGGCGCAAATCATACCGAAGGACTCTACTCCGCGGATCTTCGACTTCTTGATCTTGAAATCGCCGGGAAGTACGGTGCCTATCTGTGCAAAAAGCACCTTCTGCCCTGCAGCCACGTTGGGAGCACCGCAGACGACGGTAAGAAGCTCCTCCCCGCCGGCATCCACCTTCGTGATGTGAAGATGGTCGGAGTCGGGATGTGCTTCGCACTCCACGACCTTGGCCACGACGACTCCTGCGAGCCCGCCGGGAATCTCTTCCTGCTCTTCGAGGCTATCTACCTCAATTCCTATCGAAGTCATTGCCTCGGCTACCTGTGCCGGGGTAAGATCCATCTCAAGATAATCCTTGAGCCAATTGTAAGAAAGTTTCATATCTTATTTCAAATCTTCCGGGTTGAAAAGAGAGGCCACGAAGGCGTCCCTGTCGAAATATGCTATATCGTCTATCCCCTCGCCCGTGCCTATGAACTTGACCGGCACGCCGAACTGGTCGGTAAGCCCTACTACGACGCCGCCTTTGGCAGTGCCGTCGAGCTTGGTGACGGTGATGGAACTGATCTGGGTAGCGCGCGAGAACTCCTTGGCCTGCTGGAAAGCATTCTGGCCGGTGGAGGCGTCGAGGATGAGCATCACATCGTGAGGGGCATCGGGAATGACCTTGGCGCATACGCTGCGTATCTTCCCAAGTTCGTTCATCAGGTCGATGCGGTTGTGCAGGCGGCCGGCGGTATCGATTATGGCCACGTCGGCACCGCGGGCGACTGCTGCCTTGACGGTATCGAAAGCAACCGAAGCGGGATCGGAGCCCATGGCCTGACGGACAATGTCCACTCCGGCACGCTCGGCCCAGATCACAAGCTGATCCACCGCCGCTGCGCGGAAGGTATCTGCCGCACCGAGGATGACCTTCTTGCCCTGACTTTTGAAGAGATGTGCGAGCTTGCCTATGGTGGTGGTCTTGCCCACGCCGTTCACCCCTACTACAAGGATGACATAGGGTTTCTTGGAGAAGTCGGCCGCGGGAGCATTACCGCCCTTTTCGAGCAGGTTGGAAATCTCCTCGCGGAGGAATCCTACCAATTCGTCGAAAGATGTGTACTTGTCCCTGCCCACGCGTTCTTCCAAGGCGTCGACCACCTTCAGGGTGGTATCTACGCCCATGTCGGACTCCACGAGAGCCTCTTCGATAGCGTCGAGAGTGTCGTCGTCGACCCTCGATTTACCGGTGATCGCCCTGGATATCTTCTGAAAGAAACTGAATGCCATAACAATGATTGATATAGTTTACAAATATAGTCATTTATCAGCAAAAAAAGAGCCGTTCCAGTTGCGGAACGGCTCCCTTTCAGATATATCGAGCAAATTATTTCTTGTTGAAGAAGTCTTTTGCTTTCTCGGCCTCGACGAGCTGCTCAGTGAAAACATAAGCGCCGGTCTTGGGGGACTTGTCCATACGGATGCACTTGACCATGCTCTTAGCACCGGCCTTGGCTGCGAAGGTTGCAACGGCTTTCTTTGCCATAACTTAATCTCCTTTAACTTTAATTACTTGATTTCACGATGAACAGTGACTTTCTTGAGGTAGGGATTGTATTTCCTGCGCTCGAGACGGTCGGGAGTGTTCTTCTTATTCTTGGTAGTGATGTAGCGGCTCATTCCAGGAACACCGCTCTCTTTCTGCTCTGTGCACTCGAGGATGACTTGCACCCTGTTTCCTTTAGCTTTCTTTGCCATAATGCGATAATTTAAACAAGGTTAACAAGACCTGCTTTGCGGGCTTTTGCCAGCGTGGCATCCAGACCGTTCTTCTCGATCTCGCGGATACCCTTGCAGGATACTTTAAGAGTTACGAATCTCTGCTCCTCTTCGCTCCAGAACTTCTTGTTCTTGAGGTTCAAGGAGAAGTCGCGCTTGGTGCGCAGTTTGGAGTGGGCAACGTTGTTGCCTTTCATCCTCTTTCTTCCGGTTACTTGACAAACCTTTGACATAGTTTTATACTTTTTAAAATTTTACTTTTCCAAATCTTTTCCACCTTATGTTCGAAGGGAACTTGCGCCCCGCATCGGTCGAGAGCCATACTATCGCCGGCGTTCCGACTACGTGGTCTTCGGGAACGAATCCCCAGTACCTGGAGTCAAGGGAGTTGTGCCGGTTGTCTCCCATCATAAAGTAGTAATCCTGTTCGAAAGTGTATTTACCTTCTTCAATCGCACGGTTCAGATCGTTGTGCTCGTAGTCCCGGATGATCCTCTCGTAGAGCGGCAGGGTCTTGGCATTGATTTCGACCGTGGCACCCTTTGCAGGAATGCACAGCGGGCCGAACTCATCGCGCGTCCATCCGTATCCACCTTCGTAAGGGAAGACGAATGTATCCGTCGAATCCACGTTGAGCGTCACTTCCACTACCGAAGGGAGCGCCTTGACCTGCTCGAGCATCCTCGCGGTCAGAGGCATGGCCTCGTAGCCGGGAAGCTGGTTGCTGTAGGCAAGCTCCGACATGTTGAGACCAAGCTTTTCGAGAGTCTTGGTGTTCAACTTGCCGCCCGTGGTCACGACCTTGTAGCTGAGCTGGACTCCGGGCCATACTGTCTGCTGTTCACCGTTGACCCACACAAGCCCTCCACGGACTTCGAGAGTATCGCCGGCAACTGCAACACAGCGCTTGACGTAGTGGTCGGTCTTGTCCGCGGGACGGACTGTGACCGGGCCTAAATTTTCAATGATCTGCTTTCTTCCGTAATAGCGCGAGAGCATGTAATAATCCGCTGCCGGATCTCTGCGCAGGACGGTATCACCGTTCGGGAAGTTGAATACCACGATATCTCCTCTCTTTACTTCCCTGAACCCTTTCAACCTGCGATACTTGTTCTGGATCAGTTTCGAATACGATTCCTTTCCGAAGATAGTATTGTGGGTGAACGGGATGGTCAGCGGAGTCTGGGGAACCCGTGGCCCGTATGTCAATTTGCTCACGAAGAGATGGTCTCCGGTATAGAGGCTGCTCTCCATTGAGGAAGAAGGTATCTTGAAGGCCTGGAGAAAGAATATATTGATGAATGTTACGACTACGACGGCGAAGAATATATCATCGAACCATCCGTCTTTTTTCCAGAAGCGCCACTTGACTTTCTTGCTGATGAAGATGTCGAAGATGATGACGAGTCCGAAAAGCCACCAATAATTTCCCAACCAGATAACCCAAAGAGTATAAAGCAAAGTCCAGATAATGAACTTGGCCCATCCTTTCGGGGTTACATCCTTCAGATTCACTTCACTTTACTTTACAGAGTTGATGATTGCTTCGAACGCCTTAGGGTTGTTCATTGCAAGGTCAGCAAGCACCTTACGGTTAAGACCGATGTTCTGCTTTGCGAGTTTACCCATGAACTGGGAATAGCTGAGGCCGTACTGACGGGCAGCTGCGTTGATACGCTGGATCCACAGTGCACGGAATGCACCTTTCTTACGACGACGGTCACGATATGCATAGGTGAGACCTTTCTCGTAAGTGTTCTTTGCTACGGTCCAGACATTCTTTCTGGAGAGGAAATTACCGCGGGTTCTCTTGAGAATCTTCTTGCGGCGCGCCCTTGAGGCGACTGAGTTGACTGATCTAGGCATAATTGAACTTTTTTAGAGAACCAACAATTCTTTTACTCGCTTCTCGTCGACTTTGTCGAGGATGGCGAAATGATCAAGATTACGTTTCTGTTTCTTGGTCTTCTTGGTGAGGATGTGGCTGTGGTAAGCGTGTTTCCTCTTGATTTTTCCCGACCCGGTAAGCGTGAAACGCTTTTTGGCACCGGAATTGGTTTTAAGCTTTGCCATTGTTCTTTTGTTTTTATTAATAATTATTATCTACCGCAACACTGCGGACTATTTCTTTTTAACCGGGGCAATCATGATGTGCATGCGCTTGCCCTCGAGCGTAGGCATGTTCTCGGCGCGGCCGAATTCCTCGAGCTCCACTGCGAAACGCAGAAGCTGCTTCTCGCCCTGATCCTTGAACATGATCGAACGACCACGGAAGAATATCGTAGCCTTAACCTTCGAGCCCTCCTGGAGGAACTCCTGGGCATGCTTCAGTTTGAACTGGAAGTCGTGCTCGTCGGTATTGGGGCCGAACCGGATCTCCTTCATGACGACCTTGGCGGAGTTGGATTTCATCTCCTTGGCCTTCTTCTTCTGCTGGTACAGGTACTTCTGGTAATCCAGTATCTTGCACACAGGAGGATCCGCCTTATCGCTGATCAGAACCAGATCGAGCTCAAGCTCATCCGCTAAGGCCAGAGCCTTGGAAAGGGGATAGATCCCTTGTTCGGGGATGTTCTCTCCAACCAGGCGAACCTGGGGTGCGGTTATCTGCTCGTTGATAAGTGCCTCATTCTCATCGCGCTTCTGCTGGAATCGCGGGTCGGGCTTGCGAGCTTTGTTGAAGCCTGAAGGCTTCGGTCTGTAAGGTCCTGGCATCTAGGATAATTCTTCAGCTATCGCTGATTTAATGTATTTAACAAAATCTTCTGCACTGAAAGTGCCCACGTTCTGACCGTCCCTGCGTACAGAGACAGTGCCGTCGGCCTCTTCTTTTTCACCGACAATCGCAAGCAGAGGCACTCTGAACTGGGCTATGTCCCTGATTCGTTTGCCGAGCGTCTCGTTACGAGAGTCTATTGAAGCGCGAATTTCGCTATTTTTTAGCAAATCACAAACTTTTTTTGCATAATTCTCAAATTTCTCGCTGATTGGCAGCACTTTAACCTGCTCAGGAGAAACCCAGATGGGGAGATGACCGGCCGTGTGCTCGAGCAATACGGCGGTGAAGCGCTCCATGCTTCCGAAGGGAGCACGGTGGATCATGATAGGACGCTTCTTGCTGCCATCGGCATCGGTGTATTCGAGATCGAAGCGCTCAGGAAGGTTGTAGTCCACCTGTATGGTACCGAGCTGCCACTCGCGCCCGAGGGCATCCTTCACCATGAAGTCAAGTTTGGGGCCGTAGAATGCAGCCTCGCCGTATTCTACCTTTGCAGGAAGGCCCTTCTCTTCGCAGGATTCGATGATAGCCTGCTCTGCCTTCTCCCAGTTCTCTTCGCTTCCGATGTACTTGTCGCGGTTCACCTTGTCGCGGAGCGAGATCTGAGCCTTGACCTTATCGAACTTGAATACCTTGAATACGTACTGAATGAGGTCGATGACCTTCTTGAACTCTTCCTTCAACTGGTCGGGACGCACATACATGTGGGCATCGTCCTGGGTGAAGCTGCGTACGCGGGTGAGACCGTGGAGCTCGCCGCTCTGCTCGTAACGATAAACGGTACCGAACTCCGCAAGGCGGATAGGCAGTTCCTTATAGGAGTGGGGCGAGGATGCGTAAATCTCGCAGTGGTGAGGGCAGTTCATGGGTTTGAGCATGTACTCCTCCCCTTCCTGGGGGGTATGGATGGGCTGGAAAGAATCCTTGCCGTACTTTGCCCAGTGACCGGATGTTACATAAAGCTGCTTGCTGCCGATGTGCGGAGTAACGACTTGGAGATACCCCTGCTCCTTGAGTTTGGCGCGGAGGAAGCTCTCCAGCTGGTAGCGCAGCACCGCTCCGTTGGGAAGCCACAAGGGCAGACCCATACCTACGCGGCTGGAGAAGGTGAAAAGCCCCATCTCCTTGCCGAGTTTGCGATGGTCGCGCTTCTTGGCCTCTTCGAGCAGCACGAGGTATTCGTCGAGCATGCTCTTCTTGGGGAAGGTGATGCCGTAGATACGGGTGAGCTGCTGACGGTGCTCGTCGCCGCGCCAGTAGGCACCGGCGATGGCGGTCAGCTTGACGGCCTTGATGACCTCGGTGTTGCGCAGGTGAGGTCCGCGGCAGAGGTCGGTGAATGCGCCATTAGTATAATAGGTAATGGAACCGTCTTCGAGTTCGCTGATAAGCTCGCACTTGTACTGGTCGCCCTTCTGCTCGAAATACTTCATAGCCTCGGCTTTGGGCACCTCGATGCGTTTGAAATCTTCCTTCCCCTGGGCAAGTTCGAGCATCTTCTTCTCGATCTTGGGCAGGTCGGCTTCGGTAAGGGTTGCTCCGGCGAGGTCGACATCATAGTAGAAGCCGTTCTCGATAGCGGGTCCGATGCCGAACTTCACACCGGGATAGAGGCTCTCGAGGGCCTCTGCCATAAGGTGGGAGGATGAATGCCAGAACACGTGCTTGGCCTCCTCGTCTTCCCACTTGTGAAGCTTAATCTGAGCATCTGTCTTGATGGGACGGGAAAGATCGTAGATTTCGCCGTTCACGCTCGCTGCGAGTACTTCTGCAGCAAGCCTGGGAGAGATGCTCTGAGCTATTTCGTAGGCAGTTACGCCTTGTTCAAAGGCCTTTACGCTGCCGTCGGGGAAAGTAATGTTAATCATTCTGTATATATTATATCAGCCTACAAAGATAATAAAAATTATTGCTACCTTTGCATTTATGGGAAACAACAAGAATAATTTCTGGAATGAGGCCGGCAAGGGCGGTCTCATCCTTGCCTGTGTCGCTATCGCTTATTTCTTTATCCAGCTCCTGGTTGGCAAAGGGCAGGACGGCGGCGCCTTTGTCAAGGTTATGAATTTCGTCCTGTGGGCAGGTAAATTCGCGCTCTGCATCTGGCTGATGGCCCGTCTTCTCCGTGCCGAAGCTACCGACAACGGAGCCGACCGCCGTCGCACCTTCCGCTTCGGTATGGCAGTGGCATTCCTTTCCGCCCTCATCTATGCAGGCTTCTACATGTTCTACGTTTCAGTGATCGATACCGATTTCTTCAAGGAGGCCTTCGACGCCATGGCTGCAGGGCTTGCATCCCAGCTCCCCAGCGACCAGATTGACGCTTTCATGAACATGGAGTCCTCCATGCCTGTCTATTCTTTCGTCGGTAACCTTATCTGGTGTTTCCTCATCGGAACCATCATCTCCGCTATAGTGTCCAACAAGTACTGCGCTCCTTCAAATCCCTTCGAAGACTAGTCTTTCAACCCATGAATATTTCCGTTATAATCCCCCTGTACAATGAGGCAGAATCCCTTCCCGAGCTTTCCGAGTGGATCGCGCGGGTGATGAAGGAGAATGCCTTCAGCTACGAAATCCTCATGATCGACGACGGCAGCAACGATGGCTCGTGGGATGTCGTCAAGCGACTCGCCGAGGCTGATCCCAATGTGCATGGAATATCTTTCCGTCGCAATTATGGCAAGTCGGCTGCGCTGTTCTGCGGTTTCGAGAAGGCTCAGGGAGATGTGGTGATAACCATGGATGCCGACCTTCAGGACAGCCCGGACGAGATTCCGACCCTGGTCAGCAAGATACGCGAAGAGGGTTTCGACGTAGTTTCAGGATGGAAGCAGCACCGCAAGGACAATCCTCTCACCAAGAATCTTCCCTCCAAGCTTTACAATGCGACCGCCCGGCGCATCACCGGCATCAAGCTGCACGACATGAACTGCGGGCTCAAGGCCTATCGCAAGGATGTAGTGAAGGATATCGAGGTTTACGGAGAAATGCACCGCTATATCCCCTATCTCGCAAAGAATGCGGGATACTGCAAGATCGGCGAGATGCCCGTCCATCATCAGAAGCGCAAATATGGCAAGAGCAAGTTCGGGATGAACCGTTTCGTGAACGGATTCCTGGACCTTCTCAGCCTCTGGTTCCTTTCCACTTTCGGAAGGAAGCCTATGCATTTCTTTGGCTATACCGGCATTTTTATGTTCCTGGTAGGTTTCGTGATGACTATCTGGATTATCGTCGCCAAGCTGGTGCATCAGGCAAACGGCACTCATTTCCGCGCAGTCACCGACCAGCCGCTATTCTATCTGGCCCTTGTTGCTGTTATCCTGGGTGTGATGCTCTTCCTCGCCGGATTCGTGGGCGAGATGATTGCACGCTCCGGCAGCGAACGGAACAACTATAATATCAAAGAGAGATTCTAGACCTGTTCCCGCATCACTTGTGATAGGCAATCAGACCTTCGGACGGTGATGCTACGAACTTGGAAATCCTGAAGCCGTCCTGTTCTCCCAGGGCGGCTATTATTTCGCGGCAGGCATAGCCGAAACTCCCTGCAACACCCACGGGAAGATTCTCCGCCTTGAATCTGGCCAGGCAGCGCGCAAAGAAGAGACGGAAGTTCTCATCTACCAGGTTCTGCATGTAATGGTCGGTGCCGTAGAAGGAAAGTATATCCTTCGAAAAGGCGCCCAGATATGCCGATGGGGATGCCCCGCGATAGACGTTGCGGACAAACTCGGGAT
>Ga0310696_10002095_pt1 | contig 27158 bp, 31 predicted proteins | sample AusTroGonzalo_MG_4_FD_203885 | JGI IMG/M metagenome (GOLD analysis project Ga0310696, IMG submission 203885) | Bovine rumen microbial communities from tropical cattle in Woodstock, Queensland, Australia - Gonzalo_02 (v2) (version 2) | ecosystem: Host-associated > Mammals > Digestive system >...
CATCCGCTCTGATGGCGGCGGTGTAAACCGCAAGAAGATGTGTGGTGCGTGGTTCGACAAGCTCACCATGAGGGATGTGGAGGATTGCAGGGAGCACTCTTCTGCAATGGTTCCGATGAGCGTTACCGCACAAACCTCCCTCATGGTGAGCTTGTCGAACCACGCATAGACCGCGACACTGTTTCAGCCCGGTGAATTTGGGGTGTCAACCCATCGCTTTTGCCGTATGCTGGTGACAACGCAAGACTATTGGCTGATTGCCTGGAGTAGGACATGTCCACAAGCAACCCGATGAAAATGACCGGATCGGTCAAGCAGATGGATCCGATCTGGCTGTCCATCCGTGCCGAAGCCGAGGAAACCATCCGCCAGGAGCCACTGCTGGCGACGTTCCTGTACACCACGATTCTCAACCACCAGTCGCTGGAGCAGGCGGTTATTCACCGCATTTCGCAGCGGCTCGATCATCCGGATGTCGAGTCGGAGCTGCTGCGCCAGACCTTTACCGCGATGATGGACGCCACGCCGTCCTGGTCGCAGATTCTGCGCGTCGATGTCCAGGCCGTCTATGACCGCGATCCCGCCTGCACGCGGTTCATCGAGCCGATCCTCTATTTCAAGGGGTTCCAGGCGATCCAGACGCACCGGCTGGCCAACTGGCTGTGGAACGAGGGCCGCAAGGACTTTGCTCTCTACCTGCAGAGCCGCTCATCCTCCGTCTTCCAGACGGATATCCATCCCGCCGTGCCGATGGGGCAGGGCGTGTTCTTCGACCATGCCACCGGCATCGTCGTCGGCATGACCGCCGTCATCGAGGACAATGTCTCGATCCTGCAGGGCGTCACCCTCGGCGGCACCGGCAAGGAAACCGGCGACCGTCATCCAAAAATTCGCCACGGCGTGCTGATCGGCGCCGGGGCCAGCATCCTTGGCAATATCGAAATCGGCCATTGCTCGAAAGTTGCCTCCGGTTCCGTGGTGCTCAAGCCCGTGCCGCACAATGTCACCGTCGCCGGGGTTCCCGCCCGGGTCGTTGGCGAAACCGGCTGCGCCGAACCGTCCCGCGCCATGGACCAGCTCATCACCAATTTCGACTGAAACCGGGCGCTTCAGTGATTGAAACGAACATGCCGGCCCTTTACAGGGCCGGTTGCTGCATGCCACAAGCCCGCTTCACAATTTTGCATTCGACAGGAGAAACCGCGTGAAACCCGAAGAACTGAAAAAACTCGACAGCTATTTCAAGCGTACATTCAGAAACACGGAACTCACGGTAAAGGCCCGTCCCCGCAAGGACGATTCGGCTGAACTCTATCTTGGCGATGAATTTCTCGGCCTGATCTACAAGGATGAAGACGAGGGCGAACTGTCCTACAACTTCTCCATGGCCATTCTCGACATGGATCTCTGACGGTTAACGCCGTTTGGAATGGAAGTGCCGCCCGCATTCGGCGTCACTTCGGTGTCTTGAGATGGCCTTGCGCAAAGGCCAGGACCTTTTGCTCCAGTTCCTGCCAGTTGGCGAGAAATTCGCGCGGGAATCGGTAGGTCAGCTGCAGATCCTCACCGATGAAAACATCCCGCTGGCAGGAGGCGAGGTTGCTTTTCGACGTCGCCTCGTCGAGGCAGCGTGCGACAAAGAAGCTGCGGCCCTTGCTTTCCGGTGAGGAGACGAGCTGTTCACTGACGAAACCGCTGGTGGCGCGAAAGGTCTGGATGGTCAGGCCTGCCGGGCCTTTGATGCCGGGGCCGTCCGTCAGGGTACTGTAGACCGGACCGTAGCGGCCGGACATGTCGCGCGAGGTTGCGCGCGGCTCAAACGTCAGGAAGAGCAGCGCCTTCTTTTCGCCCGCGCCGTTGAAATCCCGGATGAATTCCGGCTGGTAGCCCTGCATGTCGGGCCAGTGCAGGTAAAGGTCAACCCGCTGCGCCACCCCATCGCGCCGCTGCGCCCGGAAGCGGATGGTGTTGGCCGGCAGCGCCAGCACGCTGTTGCCGATCACCACCTCATGCACATCGGTGTTTTCCGTGTGCCCGCCGAGGGAAATCGTATGGCCGAAATAATGCCCGGCAACGACAAGCCCGATGGTCAGGAGCGCCAGCGCCGCGACGCCATAGAAAATGCGCTGCAGAAAGGGGCTGCCCGTTATCGATTCCACGCGCTGTGCGGAAGCTTGCATCAACCTTCAGGTCCTGTTGCCTCGGTTGACAGGAAGGCTAACGTCAAAGTGCTGATTTATGGTTAACCACACGTGAAAGTTGTATTCGCATCGGCATCGCCAAGCGGGCGGCGGCTCGCTAAGCTAAGCGTGAAGAATCTGAGGAGGAACGATGCCCCTATTCACGCTCGACGGCCACGCGCCTGAATTTGAACACCGCCCGTCAAACTGGATCGCACCCGATGCGACGCTGGTCGGCAAGGTCTTTCTCGGTGAAAATGCCGGCATCTGGTTCGGTGCCGTTCTGCGCGGCGACAATGAACTGATTCATGTCGGCCGCAACACCAATGTGCAGGAACATACGGTGATGCACACGGATATGGGCTATCCCCTGACGATCGGCGAGGGCTGCACCATCGGCCACCGCGCCATGCTGCACGGCTGCACCATCGGCGAGAACACGCTGATCGGCATCGGCGCCATCATTCTCAACGGTGCGAAAATCGGCAGGAATTCGCTGGTGGGTGCCGGGGCGCTGGTGACGGAGCGCAAGGAGTTCCCTGACAATGCGCTGATTGTCGGATCGCCGGCGCGGGTGATCCGCACGCTGGACGAGGCTGCCATCGAACAGCTCCGGCTTTCCGCCGCCCACTATGTCGAGAACGGCCGGCGCTTCATGCGGGGGCTTGAGGTCAGCTGATCCTGTCCGGCATTATTTCCCGATGCTGCCGACCAGAACCTGGCGGTCGTCGGTGATGGACACCCATGCGCCGGTATAATGTGTCGACTGGCGCTTCAGATAGTCATAGCTCGTTTCGTTCCACGGCTTGATCTGCGGTTCCAGATTGTCGAGGACATAGTCTCCCCGGTCGGTGCGCACGGTCAGAACCGCGTGGCCTTCGCCATTCATCTGGCGCACGACGGTGATCAGCAGCGCGCTGACGGGCAGGCCGCGCTGCATCAGCATCCGGCGCTTGAGCAGCACATAGTCTTCGCAGTCGCCGACATTGCCGACCTTGTCGGGATAACCCCAATATTCCTCGACGCCGTAGATTTCCATATCCGTGGCTGGCTTGATATCCGTGTTGACCTGGGTGTTGACCTGAACCAGCTGCGCCCAGACTTTTGGCGTCAGGGACACCGGCGTGTCGCTGATGCTGCGGATGCGGCATTCGTCCTGGTAGATCTGGCAGAAATCGTAATGGCCGATGGGCTGCGAAGTGCGCCCGCCGGTCTGCATCACCGTCGCCGTGGACCGCGCCGGGCCCGCCTGGGTGCCTATGCTCATCAACAGAAGGGCTGCGCCCGCAAGAATTATGCTTTTTATCATACCGTCGTCTCCCCGGTTGAGGTGACAATGACAGGGAGACCTTGATCTGACGGAAATCTGAAGCAATAAATCCGAACAAAACGGGTAGCAAAAAATAAACTATCGCCCGTTGCAAAGTATTATTGAATATTACTGTTTTGTTTAAAGCATGAATTGAGTGAAGTATGCGAAGTATATTTCGGTTAAAGTTTGGTTTTTCTCAGAGGGCAATTATTTATGATCGCTTAAAGCGCGCCGCTCTATGGCTTGCACGCTGAAGTCATTTGGTAACCAAGCGAAGGATATTTAATTCTGCAGGGAGATTTCGATGGCTTCCCGGCTCTGGACCGTCGCGAACTCGATGGCAATGCCTTCCTCGAAATGGCGCACGACGCGCCCGCGCATGGAGCCGAGAACGACCTGGCTGTGCAGGGCAGGGCGCATGCGGATTTCAACCGCCGCGCCGGAGATCGACAAATCGATGATGCGGCAGGGATATTCGCGGCCATCCGCCATGCCGAGCTTGGCAATGGGATTGCGCGGCGCGATACGCTGGTGGCGCCGGTCTTCCGGCATGTCCAGTTCATGCTTGTTGGCAAGCCAGGTCAGCTGCGCCGCGATCTTGTTCTTCTTGCGCTCCGATGCGACGAGCGAAAGGTAAAAGCCGTTGCTGACGAGGCGCTCCACCGTGCCTTCGATGCGGCCGATATGATCGACATAGGCAATGATGCGCTCGCCCGTGCCGGCCATGACCTCCGTGGTGAACAGGGCCTCGCCCGGCGACATTTCACTGATCTGACCGACATGTTCGGTCCGGTCTTCCAGCATGAAGCGGCCGTAAAGTTCGACCTTCACGCGATGGAATTTTCCCGTCGTGGCGATAGTCTGGGTTGAATCGTCACGGGTCAGATGCATGAAGTGTGTCCGAAGGCTTAAAATGACTCTTTATCTCTGAAGATTAGAACACAAGTCTTAACGGCGATGTAACGCAGGCGTGCTCTGCTTAGGTTTTACTAACCTAGTCCAAGATTTTCCCGCCGTCGAAGACCATGAGATGCCTGACCCGGCGGCTGCCATTGGGAGCAGGCAGGAGTATATTGGAAATCAGGGGCTTGTGATCTTCAGCCCGGACCCCGCCGGCAGGCTTGTTGGCTGCATTGCGCGGATCGATCATCGCGATGGACCGCAGGCTGTTTTCGATGATCGCGTCGGATTCCAGCCAGAACGGCTTGCCGGCCGGTGCGATCATGCCCAGCAGGTGCCGTTCATGCACCTCGTTGGCGAGGGGCAGCAGGATGAGGTTGAACAGCATCTTGCGCCCGCGGCTGCTCTTGCCCTCATAGGTCGACTGGACGACGGTCTTGCTGGTCAGGCTGCTGGCGACGATGCGCGCGATGACGGCCTTGTCCTTGGCCTGCCAGATGGAGCTGAAGCTCTGGCCTTTCAGTTCGCGGCCATAGATCGAGCAGATGCGCGTTCCGGCCAGCCGGAACCGCGCTTCGCCGGGGCCGCTGGCGCGCAGGATGAAGGTTTCGGACAGGCGCGAGCGGATGAGCGCGGGCGAAATCTCCCGCCGTTCCGGCGCTGCGCGGGTTCCGCGCAGATCGTTCCAGTAGGCGAAGATCTCGCTGGTTCCGTCGTGCCGCATATGCTGCTTCCTGTTGATATTCCGGTCTTGCGCCGTATGGGGTGCGTGGTTCGACAAGCTCACCATGAGGGTGTGGTCTGGCTGCAATGCCAATAGCAAACGCCGCAGACTATGACTCCCTGCAACCCACAACCTCCCTCATGGTGAGCTTGTCGAACCACGCGCCGCGAACCCCCGCTGTCCACGAGCGCTGACTTTGGCACCGGCAGGCGGGAAGCGCCATTGGCGAAGCGGCTGCGTCCACCGCAGGGGACGATTAAGGTTAACAAATGGTTTAGATTGAGCGGGCGGTGCAGGCATGCGACAAGGGGGGCGAGTAGAGTTCTATGTTCATGTATCCAGCTCGGGGCCGTTCAACATCATTGAACGGCCTTATTTTTGTTTGGAGAGTTTGCTGCTAAGCACGGCATTGCACTGAATCAGTTGCGGGAAGAATGACGGACCTATGAGCACCCCTGATCAATCACCGGCACGCGAGCCGATCTTCAACATTCCCGGCGTCATCCTCGCCATATTCGCCATCTGCGCCGCGGTGTTTCTGGTTGAAAACTATGTGCTGACCGAGGCGCAGGACAACAATTTCCTGCTGGATTACGCCTTCATTCCCGCGCGGTTTTCCCAGTTCGGCGGATTTTATTCGCCCGCCGCCTGGCTGACCACCATCACCTATTCCTTCATGCATGGCAGTTTTGCCCATATAGCGCTCAATATGGTCTGGCTTGCCGCCTTCGGCTCGCCATTGGCGGCGCGCATCGGGCCGCTGCGCACGTCGCTGTTCTGGATCGTCACCGCCGTTGCCGCCGTCATGATGCACTTTGCCATTTATCCCGCCAGCCCGATCCCGCTGGTCGGTGCCTCCGGCGCCATATCCGGTATGATGGGGGCGGCCGCGCGCTTCGGTTTCCGCCGCTCGACCCAGCGCAATTCCGCGGCGTTTACCGGGCCGATCCTGCCGATTGCCGTTGCGCTGCGGACCCGCACCGTTCTCGTTTTCGTCGCCGTCTGGTTCATCACCAACATCGGCACCGGCCTTTTCGCCGTCGTGCCGGGAGATGCCGCGACGATTGCCTGGGAAGCGCACATTGGCGGCTTTCTCATCGGGTTTCTGGGCATTGCCCTGTTTGACCGCAGCGACCGGCGCTGAATTGTCGGCATGATTGCAAAGCTGTTGCATTGGGGGCAACATACGCGCACCATGGCGCATTGATCGCCGGGATAAAGGAGGATCGCGGCGGTCAGCGTTAGGACTTATGTGCAAGGAGGACGTACATGACAGTCAAAATGATACTGGAACGCAAAGGCTACGACGTTTTTAGCGCAGCACCCGAAACGACCCTTGGCGACGCGGTCGCCGCACTGGCCAAGCACAAGATCGGCGCCATTGTCATCGTCGATGACGAGAAGGCCATCAAGGGTATTCTCTCCGAGCGCGACGTCGTGCGCGCCATTGCTGCCGATGGCGCCGATGTGCTCTGGCGTCCCGTTTCCGAAATCATGACCATCAAGGTCAGCGTGTGCTCGGAAAAGCATACGGTCAACCAGGTCATGGAAATGATGACCCGCGGCCGCTTCCGCCACCTGCCGGTCGAGAAGGATGGCCGGTTGCACGGTATCGTGTCCATCGGCGACGTGGTGAAGCTGCGCATCGAGGAAGTGGAGCGCGAGTCCCAGGAAATTCGCAGTTATATCGCAACCGCCTGAAGCGGTTGCTGAGGTCGTGTCAGAACACGACCTTCTGCATGCGCTCGAGCTCGCCGAGCCGGGCCATGGTTTCCTCATAGCCGAGTTTGATCGCCTCGTCGGCGCGGTGAAACTCGGCAAGTCCCACATGGCCGATTTTCGGCAGCAGCGCGATGTCAGGCGGATCGCCGGCCATGCGGGCGCGGGAAATCCGGTCCTGAATGATGTTGAACGATTCCATCATCACGCCCGTAATGCCAAGCCGCGTGGCGCGCGCCGCGCGGAAATGCGCCACCGCGCCCTCGCGTTCGGCATCGGCGGCAAGCGTCGCTCCGGCGGAATGCTTGATCACGGCGGCACGCCCGAACTGGTCGTAGTGCAGGTTCACCGCCACCACCAGCGGCTGCTCGTAGGAACGGCAGACGGAAACCGGCACCGGATTGACCAGCGCGCCGTCCACCAGGATGCGGCCGTTGCACTCGACGGGCTCGAACACGCCGGGCAGGGCATAGGATGCCCGCATGGCGGTGATCAGGTTGCCGCGCGTCAGCCAGATTTCATGGCCGGTATTGATCTCCGTGCACACCGCGATGAACGGTTTCGGCAGGTCTTCGATGGAAAGCGCGGAGAGATGATCGCGCAGGCGCTTGTCAAGCTTCATGCCGCCGAACAGGCCGCTGCCGCCGAACCGCAGGTCCAGCAGCGAGAAAATGCCGCGCTTGGTCAGGCTGCGCGCGAACTCTTCCAGCTGGTCGAGCTTGCCGCCGAGATAACAGCCGCCGACCAGCGCGCCGATCGACGTGCCCGCAATCATCGAAATCTCGATACCGGCCTCGTCGAGCGCGCGCAGCACGCCGATATGCGCCCAGCCGCGCGCCGCGCCGCCGCCCAGGGCCAACGCGATTGGGGCTCTCTTGTCACTGTGGGGGGACGGATCCATGACCGGTGTTTCAGGACCGTTCGTAACGCCAATCGGTTCTGCCGCACGTAGCCGTCGCGATGCCCATTCGAGCATGGCATGCACTCCTAAAGTCGTATTCGCACATTATCCCCTCACTTTGGTATCCAAAGGATGAATATTGCGGAATTATGGCCGCTTAGCCAACCAACGAAAACGAGAGCATCCGATCAACGGCACCGGAGAGCAGAAATATGCTACGCCTCCGGCGTCATGACCAGATGGGATGTGCCATTTTCGCTGACGACCTGACGGTAGAAACATGATCGGCGGCCAGTATGGCACGTCGGGCCGTTTCCAGCCACCGTTACCTCCAGCCAAAGCGCGTCCTGATCGCAATCGGTGCGCATTCTGACAACGGTCTGCAGGTTTCCGGAGGTCTCGCCCTTCTTCCACAGCGACTGGCGCGACCGCGACCAGTAATGGGCGATGCCGGTCTCCAAAGTCAGGCGCAGCGATTGCGCATTCATGTGCGCCACCATCAGGAGGTGGCCGTCACGCGCGTCGGTGACGACGGCGGTCACCAGACCGGCGGCATCGAAGCGCGGTGCGAACACCGCGCCTTCTTCGTTTGCATGTGTGTCGGCAAGGGGCGACGAAAAGGAACCGTTGGACATGACTGCCAATTCTGGAAAAGACTGGTTTAGCGACCCTTGACGAGGGTCATGAAGCGGACCTGTTCGTTGACGTCACCCTTGAAGGCACCGGTAAAGGTGGTGGTGGTCGTCGTCGAACCGGACACGCGGATGCCGCGCATGGCCATGCACATATGCTCGGCCTCGATCATGATGGCCACGCCGCGCGGGCGCAGCGACCCCTGGATCGCATTGGCGATCTGGGCTGTCATGCTCTCCTGCGTCTGCAGGCGGCGGGCATAGATATGCACGACGCGGGCGATCTTCGACAGGCCGACCACTTTCTCGCCATCGGGCAGGTAGGCGACATGCGCCTTGCCGATGATGGGAACCATGTGATGCTCGCAGTGCGAAAAGAACGGTATGTCCTTGATGAAGACGATGTCGTCATAACCGGCAACTTCTTCAAAGGTGCGTCCGAGCACTTCCTCCGGGTCTTCATCATAGCCCGAAAACAGTTCCTTATAGGCTTTTGCCACGCGCTGCGGCGTGTCGAGCAGGCCTTCACGGTCCGGATTGTCGCCGGCCCAAAGCAGCAGCGTGCGAACGGCAGCTTCCGCTTCTTCCTGGGTTGGGCGTCGTAGGTTGTTCTGATTGCCAGTCGGTGACTGCAAACTTTTTATTACCGCATCCATCGCGATCTCCCGTAGTCGCCCTCAAGGGAGCGACGAGTTAAACGGCAATACACGATAGTCGTTCCGAAACGAATACGTGGTGTATTGAAGCCGGCTTGGCCCTGAGGCTGAACCTGGGCGACTACATCTACCATTGACGCAGAATTTACGCCATGGCGCTTTGTGCTCGCCCGCTCACATACTATATAGAGAGTGAATTCGGGATTCATAGGGCCAAAGCGATGGACAATTGTCTGTTTGCGCTTCGCTTCGGGCCGTGTCACCAGCGGAAGCTCAATATGATCAATGACGTCTACAACACGCGCATTCTGGAGTTTGCCGGGAATATCCAGCGCCTTGGCCGTCTGGACAATCCCGATGCAACCGCTACGGCGCATTCGAAACTGTGCGGATCGACGGTGATCGTCGATCTCAAGGTCAAGGACGGCGTGGTGACGGATTTCGCCCATGACGTCAAAGCCTGCGCGCTCGGCCAGGCGTCGTCGTCGATCATGGCGCGGCATGTGGTCGGCGCGACCAGCGAGGAATTGCACGCTGTGCGCGATGCCATGTTCAAAATGCTGAAAGAGAATGGGGCGCCGCCGCAGGGGCGCTTTGAAGACCTGAAATTTCTCGAGCCGGTGCGCGACTACAAGGCCCGGCACAATTCCACCATGCTGACCTTCGAGGCGGTGGTGGATTGCCTCGACCAGATCGAGAAGAAAAACGCCGAAGCGGCCGCCTGAACCGCCGATGTGCGCTGACCCCGCCCACAACCATTCCCCTGCGGCGGGAAAGAAATATTCCCGCAACTGGAACGGACCATGGCGCAAAACGCCGGGGCGGCTGTTCGGCACGGCCTTCGTCCGGCTGTACCAGCTGACGCTGTCCGGCTTCATCGGCAATTCCTGCCGCCACTTGCCGACCTGTTCCGAATATGCCTATGAATCCATCGCCCGTTACGGCCTGTGGACCGGAGGCTGGATGGGCCTGTTCCGGTTTGTCCGCTGCGGGCCGGGCGGCACCAGCGGTCACGATCCCGTGCCGACGACGCTGGACAAGCGTTTTGTCTGGTACCTGCCGTGGCGGTACTGGGGTGTGAGCAAACAAAATACATAGAATGGGTTGTCAGCATTGGTCTAACGCCACCCGGGCGCCGATTAAGCGCGGGCCATCTCGGATTCGGCCCACACGGCGTATTCTTCGAGTTGGGTCAGCAGTGACTGGGCGTCAGAGAGCAGCATGAAACGCCCGCCATATTGGGCCAGGTCTTTATTCCCGAGTATTCGGGCCAATTTCGTTTCTTGGGCCTTCGGTAGGCGATTACCCATAACCTGACGCAGGGTCTTCACCATAGCCGAATGGTCCTGCTGGTTTATCTTGTTTCCGAAGGTTGCAGTCAAGGCATCCGTATAGGCGATTGCCGCATTGACGATCGTCGCGGCGATCGGGTTTCCCAGGGTGCCGCATTGCGCTATGGCCACCTGATTCTGCGCGGATTCCAAAAATGCTCTGGCGATCGTCAGGCGATTTAAACCATGGCTGGCATCAACTGCTTTCGTGGAGCCGCTTCTGGTCACGCCGGAGTTTCCTTATCGGGAGTTGCTTGGAAGATGGACGTGGGTCGCGGACCGCTTACCACCAAAGCATCGGCAGCAAATGCTTTCCATAACGGATCATTGTTTTCCATTAATCGTCTAAGATCGGCGCGTGAAAGCGTATTGACCGATGGCGAGAACGATAGGGCCTCACCTCTGGCCAACAGAAAATCGACGCTCCCGCCTTGCACAGACGAAACATCTTCGTCTTGAGCGATAAGGACAACATCCAGATCGCTCTCCGCACGGTCTTCTCCCCGGGCGACACTGCCATAAATCCATGCCGCCATCACTTTGTTGCCGAGTGAGGCCACACACTCTCTTACAGCGTCGATAACAGCATTGAAGCGTGCCTCTTCTGCATCGAAGAGAGACAGAATGGACGTGTTGAGCGGCGATATTCGGCTCATGCTGAAAAGTCGAGTGCGTCCGCTGCCCACTTCGTCAAGTATGCCGAACGCGACGAGAATGGAAAGCGCATTGAGCACAGAAGGCAGCGTCAGTTTTGTTCTCTTGACGAGAGTGGATGCATCCAATTGACCGCCATGGCGTGACAGTTCACGCACGACCCTGACGTTGGCTTCGGTTCCGAAAACCGACGAGAGAGGAAAGCGAATAGCGCTTTGGGGTTTGGGGCGGGCCACGACGACTCCTGAACGATATCTGCCTTTATATATGAATGTCTTTAGAAAACAATAGATATCTTTAGTTTACTATTGTTATCTATATTAAAGTCAGTTCTGTCCCGATACGTAGGGCTGCCGATTTGTGCCAGCGCCACAACGCGGTAAAAACCCAAATAAATGTGTCTGGAGTGTGCATGCCGGTATCAGGGAACCAGATTAAAGCGGCGCGTGCCTTGGCGGGGATGGACCAGAAAGCCCTTGCCGATGCAGCCGGGGTTGGCATCAACACGATCCGTAATTTCGAGGGGGCGGGCCAAGCAATCGTTCGCGGCAGGATCGACACGCTGGAAGCCATTCGCAGCGCGCTGTTTACGGCCGGTGTCGAACTGCTTGATGACGGCCAGACCTCCGCAAGCGGTCCGGGGGTGCGCTTGCGCCGGGAATAGGGCCGCACGTTGGATGATGATTGGCATCAGATTGTGCGTGGTTCGACAAGCTCACCATGAGGGAGGAGGATGATTACAGGGAGCTAAGTTCTGCAACGTTCGCGATTGGCCTTGCAGCCCACCCAGCTCCCTCATGGTGAGCTTCCTGAGCTTGTCGAAGGGCGAACCACGCACCACCCACTTGCAGCGGCCAAAACCCGCTTTTCCGCAACCGCCACTTTACGCCGGATCATTCTGCGCATAAAAGTCCGCTCGCCGGAGCCGTTCCGGTCATGAAACACCACCCGCGATTGTTGGCGGGACTGGATAGGAGCAACTGATGTCACAGACAGTTTCCAAAACTGTATCCATGCAATTCCCCGATGGCTCGAAGCGCGAATACGACGCGGCCATATCCGGTGCGGAACTTGCCGAATCCATTTCGAAATCCCTGGCCAAGAAGGCCGTGGCCTATGCGGTCGACGGGGTCGTGCGCGATCTGTCCGACCCGCTGCAGCATTCCGGCAGCATCGAGATACTGACCCGCGACGATCCGCGTGCGCTCGAGCTGATCCGGCACGATTGCGCCCACGTCCTGGCCGAGGCCGTGCAGGAGCTGTTTCCGGGCACCCAGGTCACCATCGGCCCGGTGATCGAGAACGGGTTCTATTACGATTTTGCCAAGAACGAGCCTTTTACCCCCGATGACCTGCCGCTCATCGAGAAGAAGATGCGCGAGATCATCGCCCGCAACAGGCCGTTCACCAAGGAAATCTGGTCGCGCGAAAAGGCCCGCAAGGTCTTTGCCGACAAGGGCGAGGCCTACAAGGTCGAGCTGGTCGATGCGATCCCGGAAGGGCAGGACCTGAAGATTTACGCGCAGGGCGACTGGTACGATCTGTGCCGCGGCCCGCACATGGCCTCGACCGGCCAGGTCGGCAATGCCTTCAAGCTGATGAAGGTGGCCGGTGCCTACTGGCGCGGCGACAGCAACAACCCGATGCTCAGCCGCATCTATGGCACTGCCTTTGCCACCGATGCCGAGCTGCAATCCTACCTGCATGTGCTGGAGGAGGCGGAAAAGCGCGATCACCGCAAGCTCGGCCGCGAAATGGACCTGTTCCATTTCCAGGAGGAGGGCCCCGGCGTCGTGTTCTGGCACGCCAAGGGCTGGCGCATGTTCCAGACGCTGGTCAGCTACATGCGCCGCCGTCTCGACGGCGTCTATCAGGAAGTCAACGCGCCGCAGGTGCTCGACAAGTCCCTGTGGGAGACGTCGGGTCACTGGGGCTGGTATCGCGACAACATGTTCAAGGTGACGGTCGCCGGCGATGAAACAGACGACGAGCGCGTCTTCGCGCTCAAGCCGATGAACTGCCCGGGACATGTGCAGATCTTCAAGCATGGCTTGAAGTCCTACCGCGATCTGCCGGTGCGGCTTGCGGAATTCGGCAATGTGCACCGCTATGAGCCGTCGGGCGCGCTGCATGGGCTGATGCGCGTGCGCGGGTTCACGCAGGACGATGCGCATGTCTTCTGCACGGACGAACAGATGGCGGCCGAATGCCTGCGCATCAATGACCTGATCCTGTCCGTCTACAAGGATTTCGGGTTCGACGAGATCACCATCAAGCTGTCGACGCGCCCGGATAAGCGCGTCGGTTCCGATGCGCTGTGGGATCGGGCTGAAAACGTGATGATGGGTGTGCTGGAGCAGATCCAGCAGCAGTCGAACGACATCAAGACCGGCATTCTGCCGGGCGAGGGTGCCTTCTACGGCCCCAAGTTCGAATACACGCTGAAGGACGCCATCGGCCGCGAATGGCAATGCGGCACGACGCAGGTCGATTTCAACCTGCCCGAACGGTTCGGTGCCTTCTACATCGACTCCACGTCGGAAAAGAAGCAGCCGGTGATGATCCACCGCGCCATCTGCGGCTCGATGGAGCGCTTCCTCGGCATTCTCATCGAAAACTTTGCCGGTCATCTGCCGCTGTGGTTTGCGCCGGTGCAGGTGGTTGTGGCCACCATCACCACGGAAGCCGACGATTACGGCAGGCAGGTCGCCAAGGAGCTGAAGGCGGCGGGGCTGCAGGTCATCACCGATTTCCGCAATGAGAAGATCAACTACAAGGTGCGCGAGCATTCCCTGCAGAAGGTACCGGTCATTCTTGTCTGCGGCATGCGCGAGGCGGAGGAGCGGACGGTGAACATGCGCCGTCTGGGTTCGCAGAACCAGACGTCGCTCAGCCTTGATGATGCGATCCGGCAGCTCGGCGAGGAAGCCACGCCGCCGGACCTGTTGCGCGCCGCTGCGGAGTAATCCCGCCCATTGCTTTGTGACAGCGTGGTGACTTTCATCACGCTGTCATGGAGTTGCGTGTGCCAGTGAATACAGTTGTTTCAGCGGGCGTTGAGCAAGGCGGGCTTGTATGCCTCGGTAGCTCTGCGGATTCCTGGGATGCGCATCGCCTGATAAACTGCCTCCACAAATGCAATGTGGATGGGCGCCGTGATCGGGGAAAACGAAGCATAAATCGCATATGGCAGGTGTCGAAGCGTTTGAGCTGAATCTGACCGGCGCTCACCCAAAACAATCCAATGGAAGTGCGACGAGATTGTCGTTTGCAAAAGCCGTCCGCTTGATCTGGTCGCTGAAAAGATGACTCTTGCCAATTGGCGATAATGTGCTAATTTTATGCCAGAAAGAGAGAGTGCCATGCAACTCCAGCCTATTGCTTCAACCCCATTCAACAGATCATCTGCTGAGATCACCGATGTGGAAGCAGGGGCGCTTGCCCGCACAACGGTGAACCTCTTCAGTGCCTGGAAGCTCACGGATGCACAAGCTTGCACCTTGCTCGGTGGTTTGTCAGCCCGCACGTGGGCACGCTGGAAAGAAGGCAATGTGGGGCGTGTCGACCGAGACCTGAAAATGCGGATGGCTCACCTGATGGGTATTCATAAGGGCGTCCGACACCTGTTTAAGGAGCCAGCACGAGGATATGAGTGGATTAAAGCGCCCAATACGGCTTTTGGCGGTAAGTCAGCGCTCGACGTGATGCTGCAAGGCGAGCTTTCTGATCTGGCGGTAATGCGTGAATGGCTCGATGCGGAGCGCAGTGCGTGGTAAGTGGGCTTGCTGTCCGAACCCAGGTACAGTGGCCCAAAACCTACCGCATCATCCGATCCATCTATCCGCCTATCGATTTGTTCGAGGACATCGCCGATCCGCGTGACTGGGAGGCTCTTGTCGCTGTCGAGGCGAAAACGAATCCGCGCATTCGATTTGAGGTGGGCGATCTTGGCAAGGTACCCGCGCACCGTCGCGTTTCGGGCATCGGCGCCAGTTATGTCATGGCCCCCTTTGTCCATTGCTCCACAGGACGGCCGGGTCGCTTCACGGACGGAAGCTATGGCATCTACTATGCAGGCGAGAGTGAAGATGTCGCCGTCGCCGAAACCATACATCATCATCAGAAATTCATGCGTTCAACGCCGCAGCCTCCGGGGTGGACGTCTGACTTTCGCGTCTTGGTGGGCAGCGTGGACCGGGCACTGGATGACGTGAATGTGGTGCCTGACGTTCTTCATCCGCACGATTACACCGCTTCGCACGTTGAGGGACGTAGACTTCGGGCCGCGGGAAGCGATGGCCTCCTGTGGAACAGCGTTCGAATGCCCGGTCAACGATGCATCGGCATCTTCTGGCCGGACGTCATAACCATTCCTGTCCAGGGACGGCACTACAGCTATCACTGGAACGGCACGCGGGTCGATTTTGTGCGTCAGTACGATACCGGAGCCGTCCTGGCGGTAACGTGACAGGCGGCTTGTGGCACTTGCCCTATACGGCGGGAAAAATGAACGAACGCCGCAAAGGTGTCGTAAAATGCGTCCTCTGTTGCGCCAGTACACAAAGTAATCTAGCAGATGCCGCACATTGCTTTGTGACAGCGTGGTGACTTTCATCACGCTGTCATGGAGTTGCGTGACTATTCAGCCGTTTCATTATTTGCCGGGATGCGATCGTGCAGTTCAGAGAACTCTCCTACGCCAATGACACCCAGTCGCGCATCACCCAATGGTTGATCCGTTCGATTGAAGGCCTGTCCGGCCGCGACCATTATGTCCGGCTCTACAATGCCTGGCGCACCGACATCGTCCCGGCGGGAATCGATGTGTTCTGCCGCATGATGGACCTGATCAACATCAGGCTCGACGTTGCGGACCAGTGGCCGCCGCAGCATCTGCCAGATACGCCGCTGGTGATCGTCGCCAACCATCCCTTCGGCATCGGCGACGGCATTGCCGCGCTGGCGCTGGCCGAACAGCTCGGCCGGCCGTTCCGCGTGCTCATCAACAACGACCTGATGAAGGTGCCGGAAATCCGCCCCTATGCGCTGCCGGTCTGCTTCGACGAAACCAAGGAAGCGGTGGCGATGAACATGGCCACCCGCCATGAGGCGGTGCGTTTGCTGAAGGAGGGCGTCACCATCGTCGTCTTTCCGGCGGGCGGCGTAGCCACGGCGCCCAAGGGTTTTGGCCGGGCGGAGGATCTGCCCTGGAAGATTTTTCCGGCCAAGCTGGTGCAGCAGGCCAAGGCGTCGGTCATCCCGGTGTATTTCGGCGGGCAGAACGGCCGGGTTTTCCATCTCGCCAGCAAGATTTCAATGACGCTGCGCATCTCGCTGCTCATCCGCGAATTCCGCAAGCTGTCCGGCAAGGCCATCACCGTGCGCATCGGCCGGACAATGGACTGGTCGGAACTGGCGCCGCTGGCCGACCGCAAGAATTTGCTGGATTATATGTATGGCGCGGTGTTTGCGCTGGCTCCGGCCGCAACGCGCCGCTGAGCCCCGGTCCAGCGGCCCGGTCCTGCGGCTCAGTCCAGCGGATCGTCGCCGCTGGCGGGCTGATTGGCGGTGGAGGCGGCGCTGGCACCGTTGGTCGCCAGAAGTTCCACATCCTGGTTGCGCCCGGCAACGACCTTGAAATCGCGCTGGTAAATCTTGTCCTTGTTCTTGGCGATGATGACGTATTCGCCTTCCGCCAGCACCATGGAGGCGAAGGCGCCGACGCTTTCGCGCACGATGTCGCCCGAGGTCGTCAGCACCGACCAGGCGGTATCGGCAAGCGCTTCGCCGCCCGCCTCGCGCACCAGCTTCATCGTCAGCTGCGCGGCACGGTGCTCCACATTGGCCTCGGTGATCTTGCCGGCCTCGACGCGGATATCCGCGCGGATGACCGCATTGGCCGTGCCGTAATTGGAGACGATCTGATAGGTCCCGGCATTCAGCCGCACGACGCTTTCCGGCTTGACGTCGGGGATGATGAGCGCCCGTTCGCCGCTGGCGTCCTCGTGATCCTCATAGATGGAGAATCGCAGCTGGTCCTGCGGGATGCGCGCGCCGCCGGACAGAACCGCGTTGAGCTTGACGCCGCCCGCGTCGAGAATCATCGTCTCGTTGCGCTTGGTGCGGGTCATGGTGATGCGCTTGGTGGCGCCCGCCCGGCCGAAGGCCACATGCACGAGATAGCTGCCGGGGGCGAGGTTGAACGAGGTCGTGCCACCCTTGGCCGTTGCCAGCAGGGGCAGCTTGCCATCCGCATCGGCATCCGGCGAGAACACGCGCCAGACGAGGCCGCGGCCGATGTTTTCGCCGTTCTCCGCCAGTTTCGCCGACAGGACCAGCTCGGCTTCCGCGGCAAGCGGATTGTTGGCCGGGGCTTTCGGGTTGGCATATTGGTTGAGGTTGGGGATCGACGGCAATTCCACATCGGGCGTGGCGATGTCGGGTGCAAGTGCCTGCGCCCAGGCGCCCGTGGTCAACAGGGTTGCTGCCAGTGCCGCCGGCAAAATCCAGGATGTGCCGGAGCCGAAGCCCACTTTCTGAGTGTCGAATATGCCCATGCACTGTTTTGATCCGAAGCCGGTGGCAATTTCAAGGCTTTTTCACGCGATCATGACTTTACACGGCCGGTGAAACCGCGACATTGTCCGCCCATTCGAAAAACAGCATCTGGTACCCCGTTTCATGCCTTCTCCCATCATTGAATTTCTGTCGCAGCGCAGCTCAACCCCCATTTCCGCCATTGGCCTTCCCGGTCCAAGCGATGCGGAGATCGAAACCATGGTCCGCATCGCCGCGCGCGTGCCCGATCACGGCCGCCTGACACCCTGGCGTTTTGTCCTCTATCGCGGCGATGCGCGCGTCGAGGTCGGCAAATATCTCGCCGATCTGGCCGAGGAGCGGGAAGGGCCGCTGACCGAACAGCGGCGTGAGCAGGAGCTGAAGCGCTTTGCCCGCGCGCCGCTGGTCATCGGCGTGATCTTCTCCAAGGTCGATCATCACATTCCGGAATGGGAGCAGTTCCTGTCCTCCGGCGCGGCGGCGATGAACCTCGTCCATGCGGCCAACGGCCTCGGCTACGCCACCAACTGGATCAGCAACTGGTATTCATCCGATGAGAAGGGCCGGGCGCTGCTCGGGCTGGCGCCGCATGAGCGGGTGGCCGGTTTCGTCCATATCGGCAGCTGCGACACGAAAGTGCCGGAACGCCCGCGTCCCGAGGTAAAGGATATCCTGTCCGAATATGCCGGACCGTGGAAGGGCTGAGCCGCCATGTTCTACAAGTTCGATGATGGCCATGGCCTGCCGCACGATCCCTTGAAGGCCATCGTTTCGCCCCGTCCTATCGGCTGGATATCCAGCCGTTCGGCGGAGGGCAAAATCAACCTGGCGCCCTATTCCTTCTTCAACATGATCAGCACGAAACCCTGCCTGATCATGTTTTCCTCGGAAGGCCGCAAGGACAGCGTCACCTTCATCGAGGAAACGCGGGAATTTGCCGCCAATCTCGTCAGCGCCAACCTGTCGGTGGCCATGAACAAGACCTCGGTCAATGCGCCGCGCGGCGTCAGCGAGTTCGAATATGCCGGCCTCAATGCCGCCGATTGCCGGCTGATCGGCGCGCCGCGCGTGGCAGAAGCCTTTGCAACGCTGGAATGCGTCGTCACCGACATCCGCCATCCGGCCGACCGTCATGGCAATCCGGTGCAGGCGCTGATGGTCACCGGCGAAGTCGTCGGCGTTCACATCGACGAGGCGATCCTGACCAACGGCCTTGTCGACATGACCAAGGCGCAGCCGGTGTCGCGGCTCGGCTACATGGACTTTGCCACGGTGTCGGAAACGTTTCAGATGTTCCGGCCGAAGTGGGAGGGGTGAGGGTGTTCGCCGGGGCTTGCACATATCATTGCAAATACCCCCTCTGGGCTGCCGCCCATCTCCCCCACAAGGGGGGAGATCACATCGGCATCAATGGCATCGCGCTATTTTCAATGTTGAATATTGGCTGAAATAGTTTTGAAAGCTGATCTCCCCCCTTGCGGGGGAGATGTCCGGCAGGACAGAGGGGGGTGATCTCATCCCGGACGGATTCAAGTTGCCGCAACCCGCCCCATCAGCCGTTCCGCCCGGCGCAGGTGCGGGCGGTCGAACATCAGCCCGTCAATGCCGATGACACCCGCTGCGGGATCCTCGGCGAAGGCCCGGATGATCTTTTGCGCCTGTGCCACCGCTTCGGCCGAGGGCGTGAACACCGCGTTGATCACCGGGACCTGCGCCGGATGGATCGCAAGCTTGGCGGTAAAACCGTCGCGTTCCGCCTCAGTGCATTCGAGGGCAAGCCCGGCATCGTCCTTGTAGTTGATGTAGACCGTATCGATGGCGGCGACATCGGCGGCCGAAGCGCCGAGAATGGTCAGGGCCCGTGCCAGCCGGAACACGTCGGTATAGCGCCCGTTGTCATCGCGCACCGCGCGTGCGCCGATGACCGCCGACAGGTCTTCGGCACCCCAGGTGAGGCCGATGAGGCGTGCCGATGCATCGGGGTAGCTGGCCGCCGACAGTGTGCCGAGCGCGGTTTCGGTGATGATGGCGAGAATCCGCGTCGAGCCTTCCGCCGCGTCCGCATGGGCCTCGTGCACGTTCAGCTTGGCCGACAGCCGCGTCACATCCTTGCCGCTGTTGGATTTGGGCAGCAGGATCCCGTGGGGCAGTGACGGCATGACCGCGCCGAGGTCGGCATCGGCAAGGCCGCTCGCCAGATCGTTGATGCGCACGAACAGGCGCGGCGAACTCTTGTCGCGGTTCGATTTGAGAAAATCCGCCGCGATCTGCCGGGCAGCGGGCTTGCGCTCGGCGCTGACCGAATCTTCCAGATCGATCAGCAGCACATCCGCGCCGCTGGCAAGACCCTTTTCCAGCTTCTTTTCCGAATCGCCCGGCACGAACAAAAGCGAGCGCATCAGGCAGCGCTCCTGGATTTCATCATCGCCTGACGCGTGCATTTGGCAACGAGAACGCCGTTCTGGTTGTAGGCGCGATGCTCGAACGCGACGATGCCGCGATCCGGTTTGGATTGGGACGGCCGCGTTGAAAGCACCGTTGTCTCCACCCGCACGGTATCGCCGTGGAACAGCGGCGCGGGGAAGGTCACGTCGGTCATGCCCAGATTGGCAATCGTCGTGCCGATGGTGGTGTCATTGACGGAGATGCCGATCATCAGGCCGAGCGTGAACAGCGAATTGACCAGCGGCTTGCCCCACTCGGTCTTGGCGGCGAAGTCGAAATCGATGTGCAGCGGCTGCGTGTTGAGCGTCATGACCGAGAACAGCATGTTGTCGCTCTCGGTGATGGTCTTGCGCAGGCTGTGATTGAACACGTGCCCGACTTCGAATTCTTCCAGATACAGTCCGGCCATGTGCTGGCGTCTCCTCAATGCGATTTTTGGCGAAAGACTAGGGCGGCTTCGGCGGGTTCGCAACGGGGAAGGATCAAAGTTCTCTCGCGGCGCCGAAACAACATGGTTAATCGACATGGTGAACCGATCGTAAACCTTTTGCCGCTAGCCTTGGCTGCAATAAGGGCTTGGGGTATAAATTCATGACAATACAGCATTATCTGGCGATGGTCGGACATGCTTCTGCGGCGCAGCGTTGCCATGCCGCAGGCGCGCTGGCCCATGTCTATCTCGAAACCGGACGCGCCTTCGAGGACCGCTGTGCGGCGGAGGCGGCGCTGACGCTGCTGCTGGACGACCCGTCGCCAAAAGTGCGCCTTGCGCTGGCCGAAGCTTTCTCCACCAGCGCCCATGCGCCGGCTCACATCGTCGCCGGGCTGGCGCGCGACCAGGCGGAAATCGCGGCCTACATGCTGGCGCGCTCGACGGTGCTGACCGACATCGACCTGATCGACTGCATTGCCGGCGGCTGCGCGGAAAGCCAGAGGGTGATTGCGGGCAGGGCCAAGGTGTCCTTTGCCGTCAGCGCTGCTCTCATCGAGATCGCCGAACCGGTTGCCATTCTGGAACTGCTGGCCAACAGCCGCGCCGAGATTGCCGATATCAGTTTCCGCCGTCTGGTCGAGCGCCTTGGCCATGTCGCCGATATCCGGTCGCTGCTCGCCGATGATGACCGCTTGCCCGCCGATTGCCGCCACGCGCTGGCGATCAAGGTGGCCGAAGCCCTGTGCCAGATGGATATGGTCATGGCCCTGATGGGCGAGCGCCGTGCCAGGCGCATCACCAGCGAAGCCTGCGTCAAGGCCTCGATCAGTCTGGTTGCCGAAACGCCGCCAGCGCAATATCCGGCGCTGATCGAGCATCTGCAGCTGCGCGGCGACCTGACCACCGCCTTCGTCATCCGCATCGTTGCCTCCGGCAAGATCGATTTCTTCGGTGCCATTCTGGTGGCGCTGTCCGGGCACAACCTTGCCCGGGTGCGCAACCTTTTGATCGATGGCCGCGATGCGGCGCTCGGTGCGCTGTTCAGTGCCGCCGGACTGCCCGACAGCACGCACCAGCCGCTGCGCGTCGCGCTGCATGCCTGGCGCGATGTCGCCAATGGCCGGCTGGCCATCGGGCCGCAGGAAGTCACGCGCCGCATGATGGAGCGTCTGGCGCCGGAAAAGCCTGTAATGGCGCATGACCTGACCGCGGCCAATGACGGCATGCAGTCGCTCCTGCGCAAGATTTATCTGGAAGCGATTCGGGAGAATGCGCGCAGTCACGCCCTGGCCATCGCCGCCGCCTGACCCGGCTTTTTTCGCCATGAGCACGCATTTGATTACAAAATCCGATGCCCGTGTGAACGAATGAATATGCGGGCCGCGTGTTCCGTGATGCAAAATTGCTTTTTTCCGGCGCAGCGCCGTGGCCCGGTCCCGAAGCCGCGCCGGAATGATCATAGATTTCATATTGTTGCCGCCGGATATTGATGCTTGCAGGCATTTTCGGCGAGCAGGGCGGAATAATAAGACAGTATTACTGACCTAATATTTCATGGTAGAGTGCGGAAACGTCGCGTGACTGGGAGGTCTGCTGAATGCCCGATGATTCCACGAGTGAATTTGGTCCACTAAGCCTGCACGTGCCGGAACCGGCCGTGCGTCCCGGCGGCGAGCCGGATTTTTCCAATGTGAACATTCCCGAAGCGGGTTCGGTGCGCCGTCCGCCCGTCGATGCCAATCCGGAGGAAATCCGCGATCTGGCGTTTTCGATCATCCGTGTTCTCAACCGCGATGGCGAAGCTGTCGGCCCCTGGGCTGGCGAACTGACGGACGAGCAGCTGGTTGAAGGCCTGCGCCACATGATGACGCTGCGCACCTTCGATGCACGCATGCAGATCGCCCAGCGGCAGGGCAAAACCTCCTTCTACATGCAGCATCTGGGCGAAGAAGCCGTGAGCTGCGCCTTCCGCATGGCGCTGTCGCCGGGCGACATGAATTTCCCAACCTATCGTCAGGCCGGTCTGCTTATCGCCGGCGGCTACCCGATGGTCGAGATGATGTGCCAGATCTATTCCAACGAAAGAGATCCGCTCAAGGGCCGCCAGCTCCCCATCATGTATTCCTCGAAAGAACACGGGTTCTTCTCGATCTCCGGCAATCTGGCGACGCAGTATATCCAGGCCGTCGGCTGGGCCATGGCATCGGCGATCAAGAAGGACACCAAGATCGCGGCTGGCTGGATCGGCGACGGATCGACGGCGGAATCGGATTTCCACGCCGCACTGGTCTTTGCCTCCACCTACAAGGCCCCGGTTGTCCTCAACATCGTCAACAACCAGTGGGCGATCTCCACCTTCCAGGGCATTGCCCGCGGCGGTGCCGGCACCTTCGCCGCGCGCGGCCTCGGCTTCGGCATGCCTGCCTTGCGGGTTGACGGCAATGACTATCTCGCCGTTTTCGCCGTGGCCAAATGGGCCATCGAGCGGGCGCGGCGCAATCTCGGCCCGACCATTGTCGAATATGTCACCTACCGTGCCGGGGCGCATTCCACCTCGGACGATCCGTCCGCCTACCGGCCGAAGACCGAATCCGATGCCTGGCCGCTTGGCGATCCCGTCATGCGCCTGAAGAACCACCTGATCGGGCGCGGCGTCTGGTCGGAGGAGCGCCACACCCAGGCCGAAGCGGAAATTCTCGACAGTGTGATCACCGCCCAGAAGGAAGCCGAAAGTTTCGGCACGCTGCATGCAGGCGGCAAGCCGTCGGCGCGCGACATGTTCGAAGGTGTCTACGAGGAAATGCCGCCGCATCTGCGTCGTCAGCGCCAGCAGGCGGGAGTGTGAGCGATGCCGCGTAAGACAATGATTGAAGCCATCCGCGATGCGATGGATGTGATGATGGAACGCGACGACAACGTGGTCGTGTTCGGCGAGGATGTCGGGTTTTTCGGCGGCGTGTTCCGCTGCACCCACGGCCTGCAGGCCAAATACGGCAAGACCCGCTGTTTCGATGCGCCGATCAGCGAGGGCGGTATCGTCGGTGCTGCCATCGGCATGGCGGCCTACGGCCTGAAACCCTGCGTCGAAATCCAGTTCGCCGACTATGTTTATCCGGCCTATGACCAGATCGTTTCGGAAGCCGCGCGCCTGCGCTACCGCTCCAATGGCGGCTTTACCTCGCCGATCGTCATCCGCATGCCGGCGGGCGGCGGCATTTTCGGCGGCCAGACCCACAGCCAGAGCCCGGAAGCGCTGTTCACGCATGTATCCGGCCTGAAGGTAGTCGTGCCGTCCAATCCGCACGATGCCAAGGGCCTGCTCATTTCATCCATCGAAGACCCGGACCCGGTGATCTTCCTCGAACCGAAGCGGCTCTATAACGGTCCGTTCGACGGTCATCATGACCGCCCGGTGACACCGTGGTCGAAGCATGAGCTGGGCGAGGTGCCGGACGGGCACTACACGGTGCCGCTGGGCAAGGCCATCAAGCGCCGCGAGGGCAAACAGCTGACCGTGCTTGCCTATGGCACCATGGTCTATGTGGCGGAAGCTGCCGCCGAGGAGACCGGCATCGATGCGGAGATCATCGATCTGCGCACGCTGCTGCCGCTCGATCTGGAAACCATCGTCGAATCCGTCACCAAGACGGGCCGCTGCGTCATCGTGCATGAGGCAACGCTGACCTCAGGTTTCGGCGCCGAACTCGCCGCACTGGTCCAGCAGCATTGCTTCTACAATCTGGAAGCGCCGGTGGCGCGGGTGACGGGCTGGGATACGCCCTATCCGCATGCGCAGGAGTGGGACTATTTCCCCGGTCCCGCGCGCGTTGGCCGTGCATTCCTTGAAACGCTGGAAGGGTAGGAGCAGACGATGGGTGAATTTGTCATCAAGCTGCCGGATGTCGGTGAAGGCGTTGCAGAAGCCGAACTCGTCGAATGGCATGTGAAAGTCGGTGATCTCGTGCGCGAGGACATGATCCTTGCCGCCGTCATGACCGACAAGGCGACCGTGGAAATTCCATCCCCGGTCGACGGTGAAATCCTCTGGCTGGGCGGCGAGATCGGGCAGGTGATCGCCATTGGTTCGCCGATCATCCGCCTGAAGGTCGAAGGCGAGGGCCATGCCCCCGCTGCGGAACCGGCGAAGCCGGTCAAGGCGGAAGAGCCGAAGGCCCAGCCCGCCAAGGCAGAACCAAAGCCGGAGATCAAGGCTGCAAAGCCCGAAAAGGCCGCAGCCCCGGTTGTGCATGCGCCGGTATCCGTGCCGCTTGGCATCGGTGCGCCGCGCGCCGAGGGCGACAAGCCGCTGGCTCCGCCGGCGGTGCGCCTGCGGGCGCGCGAGGCGGGTGTCGACCTGCGCCAGGTGACCGGCACCGGTCCGGCCGGGCGCATCACCCATGAAGATCTCGACACCTTCTTTGCCCGCGGCGCGCAAAAGCCCGTGGTCTCCGGTCTTGCGCCGGACACGTCGGTCAAGGAAATCAAGGTGGTGGGCCTGCGCCGCAAGATTGCGGAGAAGATGGCGATTGCCAAATCGCACATCCCGCACATCACCTATGTCGAGGAGATCGACGTCACCTCGCTGGAAGAACTGCGCGCTTTGCTCAACGGCAAGAAGCGTGCCGACCAGCCGAAGCTGACGCTGCTGCCGTTCCTGATGCGCGCCATGGTGAAAGCCATTGCTGAACAGCCGCAGCTGAATGCCCTTTATGACGATGATGCCAATATCATCCACCAGCATGGCGGCGTGCATATCGGTATCGCGGCGCAGACGCCGTCCGGCCTCGTGGTTCCCGTGGTCAAGCACGCGGAAGCGCGCGATCTCTGGGGCTGCGCCGCGGAAGTCAATCTTCTGGCCGAAGCGGCCAAGACCGGCACGGCAACGCGCGAGCAACTGACCGGTTCGACCATCACCATCACCTCGCTGGGCAGCATGGGCGGTATCGTCACGACGCCCGTGATCAATTATCCGGAAGTCGCCATCATCGGCGTCAACAAGATGATGACCCGGCCGGTATGGGATGGCGCGGCCTTCATTCCGCGCAAGATGATGAACCTGTCCTCAAGCTTCGATCACCGCGTGATCGACGGTTGGGACGCCGCAGTCTTCATTCAGCGGATCAAGACGCTGCTCGAAACGCCAGCGCTGATATTCGTGGAGGGGTGATCCGATGAAAGATATTTCCTGCAAGCTGCTGGTCATCGGCGCTGGCCCCGGCGGCTATGTCTGCGCCATCCGCGCCGGACAGCTCAATGTCGATACGGTGATCGTCGAAGCGGCGAAGGTAGGCGGCACCTGCCTGCTGGTCGGCTGCATTCCGTCCAAGGCGCTGATCCACGCGGCCGATGAATTTGCCAAGGTCGCGCATTTCGCCGCACGGCAGACGCCTCTCGGCATCTCGGTTGCCGAACCGGCCATCGATTTCACCAAAACAATCGCCTGGAAGGACGGCATCGTCAGCCGCCTCAACAACGGCGTTGCCGGCCTGCTGAAGAAGGCGAACGTCAAGATCGTCACCGGCAAGGCCCGCTTCCGCGACGGCAAGACCATCGAGGTGGAAACCTTGACCGGCCTGCAGATCATCCGCGCCGAAAACGTCGTTATCGCCACGGGTTCGGCGCCGGTCGAAGTGCCGTCGCTGCCGTTCGGCGGCAATGTCATTTCCTCCACCGAAGCGCTGTCGCTGCCGGACGTCCCGGAAAAGCTCGTCGTGGTCGGCGGCGGCTATATCGGGCTCGAGCTCGGCACGGCCTATGCCAAGCTTGGCTCCAAGGTCACGGTTGTCGAAGCCCAGTCAAAAGTTCTGCCGCAATATGACGCGGAGCTGACGCGCCCGGTGGTCAAGCACCTGAACACGCTCGGCATCACCGTCCTCACCGGCGCCAAGGCCAAGGGGGTCAGCAGCAAGGGCGATGCGCTGTTGATCGAAACTGCCGACGGCAAGGACGAGCGCATTGCCGCCGACAAGATCCTGGTGACGGTCGGGCGCAAGCCGGTCACGTCGGGCTGGGGTCTTGAAGAGATCGACATTGACATGGATGGCCGCTTTGTCCGCATTGATGACAAGTGCCGCACCTCGATGCGCGGCGTCTATGCCATCGGCGATGTCACCGGCGAACCCATGCTGGCGCACCGCGCCATGGCGCAGGGCGAGATGGTGGCCGAGATCGTTGCAGGCGAAAACCGCAGCTGGGACAAGCGGGCCATTGCCGCCGTCTGCTTCACCGATCCGGAAATCGTCACGGTGGGCTTGTCGCCGGATGATGCCAAGCAGGCCGGGCATGAGGTCAAGATCGGGATGTTTCCCTTTGCCGCCAATGGCCGCGCCATGACCAAGGAAGGCGAGGAGGGCTTTGTCCGGGTGGTGGCTGCCGCCAGCAATCATCTCATCCTCGGCATTCAGGCCGTCGGCCATGGCGTCTCCGAACTGTCGGCTTCGTTTGCGCTGGCCATGGAAATGGGCGCGCGCCTGGAAGACATCGCCGGAACCATCCATGCGCATCCGACGCAGGGCGAGGGGTTTCAGGAAGCCGCGCTCAAGGCGTTGGGCCACGCGCTGCACATCTAATCAACCTGTCTTCGTATCAAGGGCGCCGGAAACGGCGCCCTTTGCATGCGCCGGGCGCGGCATTGCCTTGCCACGCCCGCGATCGCATCTGGCCATTGCAAAAGAGGAAAGACGGGCGGTCCCTGGAACGCGGGTCTTGGGGTA
>Ga0310696_10002096_pt1 | contig 27157 bp, 22 predicted proteins | sample AusTroGonzalo_MG_4_FD_203885 | JGI IMG/M metagenome (GOLD analysis project Ga0310696, IMG submission 203885) | Bovine rumen microbial communities from tropical cattle in Woodstock, Queensland, Australia - Gonzalo_02 (v2) (version 2) | ecosystem: Host-associated > Mammals > Digestive system >...
TGGAGCACCGTTTCTTGGCGCTCTCAAAAAGCTTGGCGTAGTCCCGCGAAATCAGTTCGTAGTCCTCTTGGGTAAACTCTGAAAAACTCATATCTGCAAGTTCTTTTGGAAGCGTTCCTTACGTGTACGGACAGCCTCGTCGTTAAGTTGGTTAAGTGCTTCTATGGATAGCTGGTGGCGTTCCACATTCTGGAAGGCGTAGGAAAGTTCTGCGCCGTACAGGATAATGGTCCATGCCAGATTCAGCCAGATCATAAACAAAGGGATGGCCGCAAAAACGCCGTATACGGCACTCTGTTTGGCCACCATCATCTGCGTCTCCAGATACAGGTATTGCACTCCGGTAAAGACCAGGCCGGCAATGAGGGCGGCCTTGATGGCAAAGCGGTAGCGCACCCATGTCCCCGGAATGAATTTGTACATGATGCTCAGTACAAAGATGATGGCTGCGGCTAACGTGGCCCAAGACAGCAGGGATTTCAGATGCTCGAAGAAGAAATCCTTGGTAGGGAACAGCAGGTTCAGCACATGGGAATAGATCACCGACCCGGAGAAAAGGATAAGGACCACGAACGGCGCCAGGATGGTAATGCCGATGATGATACCTATCATCTTGAGGAAGTTGTTCTCCTTGTCCACCTTCCACACATTGTTGAACACCTGCCGTACCGTAATCATCAGGGACAGCACGATCCAAACGAAAGAGGCCATGGAGATAAAGCCGAAGAGGCCGCTCTGGGCCGTCTGCACGATATTATCGGCCGCATTCAGCACCATCGTGGACATTTGCTCGTCCCGCAGGTTGGACAGCACCACATCCGTGAACTTCTCTTTGAGCCCCAGGCCGTCGGTGAGGTAAATGCCGATGGCAATTGCCGGGACCACCGCCAGCATGCTCTTATAGGCCAGGGCGGTAATCTGGTAGGCGATCTTCTGGTCCATGAATGTATTAATCATCAGGACCACCGTCTTGGCATCCCGCACCAGACGCCCCTTCCAGCGGGAAAAGTCTTTCTCGTTCAGCAGCCACAGGTCATGCGTCAAGAAGCGTATGATCCGCGTCACCCAGATGGAAATCCATCGGGCGATCACTTCAATCTTATGACCTAACTTCTTGAACATCAATTAAAACAATGTTAGTTCGGCGGAGGGACCTGTCGGTTTTTCCGGAGCATCGGCCTTCTTTTTTGCGACGGAAAAACCGACTCCCGGAGCCGAACCTATCATCTCATATAGTGTATTTTCATCTATGATTTCGATTCCCAGGTCATTGGCCTTCTTCACTTTTTCGGGACCGGGTTTGGTGCCGGCCAACAGATAAGCGGTCTTGGAACTGACGGAAGAGCCGTTTTTGCCGCCGTTGGCTTCGATCAGGGCTTTCATCTCGTCTCTGGAGATGGAGAAATTGCCGCTGATGACGATGGTTTTGCCGGAGAGTTTGTCAGACGCTTTTTGGGCAGGTTCCTCGATGGCGAACTGCAGGCCGGCGTCGTACAGGCGTTCAATCTCGCGGAGGTTTTCATCGGCCTGGAAATAGGCCAGGACGCTGTCGGCGATGACATCTCCCACGTCTTCCACGGCCAGGAGATCTTCCCGGGTGGCCAGCTTGAGGGCGTCGATGTTGCCGAAGTGGCGGGCGATGTCACGGGCGGTGGTTTCGCCCACATAACGGATGCCGATGGCAAAGAGCACGCGCTCGAAGGGGACTTTCCGCGAATCCTGCAGGCTTTGCAGGAAACGGCGGGCGCTGCGTTCTTTCCAGCCTTCCAGTTGCAGGAGTTCGCCCTCGGTGAGTTGGTACAAATCGGCCGGGGAATGCACCAGGTCCAGGTTGTACAATTGGTCCACGGTGGCTTCTCCGGCCAGGATATTCATGGCTTTGCGTGACAGGAAATGCAGGATGCGCCCCTTGATCTGGGTGGGACAGCCGGTGGTGTTGGGACAGAACCAGCGGGCTTCTCCTTCGGGTTTTACCAGCGGGGTACTGCAGTCCGGGCACAGCTTTGGGAAAACGGGCTCTTTTGCACCCGGGGTGCGTTTGGAAGGCTCTACAGCGGTGATTTTGGGGATAATCTCTCCGCCTTTTTCCACATAGACCCAGTCTCCTTCGTGGATGTCCAGGGAGCGGATCTGGTCCTCGTTTACCAGTGTGGCCCGTTTGACCATGGTGCCGCTCAGCAGCACGGGTTCCAGGTTGGCGACGGGGGTAACGGCGCCGGTCCGGCCCACCTGATAGTCGATGCTCAGGATGGGCGTGCAAGCCTGTTCGGCCTTGAATTTATAGGCTACGGCCCAGCGGGGGCTCTTGGCGGTGAAGCCCAGCTGGCGCTGGACGGCCATCTCGTTGATTTTGATGACAATGCCGTCGGTGGCGTAGGGAAGGTCTTTGCGGGCGGTGTCCCAGTGGCCGATAAATTCCTCGATGCCGGCAATGTCGCGGCAAATCTGCCGATGCTCCGATACGGGCAAGCCCCAGCCTGCAGCGGCTTTGAGGGCGTCGTCGTGGGTAGGGAAGTCTACTTGTCCGGCGGGAATGTGGTAGAGGGTGCAGAAAAGACCGCGTCGGCCTACTTCTTCCGGGTCCAGCAGTTTGAGGGACCCGCTGGCGGCATTGCGGGGATTGGCAAACAAAGGCTCTTCCTGCAGCTCCCGCTCATGGTTCAGGCGGTCGAAGGACTCGTAAGGCATGAGGACCTCTCCGCGGATTTCGAATTCCTCAGGCCAGCCGGTTCCGTGCAGTTTATGCGGGATGTTGGCGATTTTGAGGGCGTTGCGGGTGACGTCGTCTCCCTTGACGCCGTCTCCGCGGGTGAGGGCGCGGAACAGGATGCCGTTGCGGTAGGTGAGGCAGATGGCGGTGCCGTCAAATTTGAGTTCGCAGCAGTACGTGAAGGCCGTGTCGATGGATTTGGAGGCACGTTCGGCGAAATCTTCCACTTCCTGGATGCTGTAGGTGTTGCCCAGGGACAGCATCGGATACTTGTGGGGATATTTGGCAAAACCGGTTTCGGTGGCGCCGTCTTCCAGGTCCGATCCCACTTTGCGGGTGGGGGAGTCCGGCGTGGCATATTCGGGATACTGCTTCTCCAGGTCCTCCAGCTCGTGCATCAGTTGGTCGTACTCGTAGTCGCTCATGGTGGGAGCGTTCTCTACATAGTACAGGCGGCTGTTCTCCCAGAGAATAGCCTTGAGCTGCTCTATCCTATGTTTTGCCTGCGTAAAATCCATTGTACGTGCATAGCGTGCGCGCATATACGTGCACAAAACACAAAGATAAAAAAAAATTGCTGCAAGTGCAAGAATAGAATCAAACCGATACTATTGCATAACAGGAGACAAAAGTTTATATTTGCATAAACGATGAAAAACCATTTCGGTATGAAAAGATTAGCTGTTATATTGCTTGCTGTGATCCTCACCGGGATCACGCTTCATGCACAGGTTGTGCCCGGAATGAAGTATAAGGAACTGAAGAATGTCTACGACAGCAGTTTATATGTGCGTCAGGCCACAGACCCGTATTCTCCGTTCTGGAGCGGTCTTTCATCACTGGTTATCCCCGGCCTGGGACAGATGATGTGCGGTGAGCCCGGCCGCGGATGGGCTTTCCTCGGTGGCGCGTTCGGTATCGGCGTTATGACGGCTGCCAGTATAACCGGATTGACTAATCTGGTTACAGTGAAAGATGGTTTTGTAGTTTACGCAGATGACAGGGCCGCGTCTCGCTGGATGGCTGCCATCATCATTTTGGGCGGCGCTTATGTGGGAGGAGCCATCTGGAGCGTTATCGACGCCGTTAAAGTGGCCCAGGTCAAGAACATGTATTATCAGGACCTGACGAAAAAGACGGACGTGTCCTTTAACATGTATCCATCCCTGAATTACACCTACACCAGCGCCGGCGCCACCACCGCCGCTCCCGGCCTCACCCTGGCTGTCAGGTTCTAATCTTAGTCTGAAATATGAAAAAAGCCTTCGGAATTGCTCCGAAGGCTTTTTTTTGAGGTACCAAGCGGAATCGAACCGCTGTAGCAGGTTTTGCAGACCTGTGCCTAACCACTCGGCCATAGTACCAAAACGGGAATGCAAAGATAGCGCTTATTCCCGAATTTCCAAAATTATTTGAGGACTCCCAGCTCCTTGCCCACTTTGATGAAGGCGGCGATGGCTTTGTCCAGGTGTTCTCTCTTGTGGCCGGCGCTTAACTGCACGCGGATACGGGCCTGGCCCTTGGGAACCACGGGATAGTAGAAACCGGTGACAAAGATGCCTTCCTTGGCCATGGCGGCGGCAAATTTCTGGGAGAGGGGTGCGTCGTACAGCATGACGGCGCAGATGGCGCTCTGGGTGGGCTTGATGTCGAAGCCGGCGGCCATCATCTTGTCACGGAAATAATTCACGTTCTCCACCAGTTTGTCATGCAGGGCATCGCTCTCGGAAAGGATTTTGAAGGTTTCCAGGGCTGCGCCGGCAATCATGGGCGGGATGGAGTTGGAGAACAGGTACGGGCGGGAACGCTGACGCAGCATGTCGATGATCTCCTTGCGGCCGGTAGTGAAACCACCCACGGCGCCGCCGAAGGCCTTTCCAAGCGTGCCGGTGAAGATGTCGATGCGTCCGTAACAATTGAATTGCTCGGCCACGCCGTGACCGGTGGGACCGACGACACCGGCGCTGTGGGACTCGTCCACCATTACCAGGGCGTCGTACTTTTCGGCCAGGTCACAAATCTTGTCCATAGGGGCCACGTTGCCGTCCATGGAGAATACACCGTCGGTGACGATGATGCGGAAACGGCAGGCCTGGGCGGCTTTCAGCTGCTCTTCCAGGTCCTTCATATCGGCATTGGCATAGCGGAAGCGCTGGGCCTTGCACAGGCGCACGCCGTCTATGATGGAGGCATGGTTCAGGGAGTCGGAAATGATGGCATCTTCGGCCGTTAAAAGGGGCTCGAACACACCGCCGTTAGCGTCGAAGCAGGCGGCATAGAGGATGGTGTCCTCCGTTTTGAAATAGGCCGATATAGCCTGCTCCAATTCCTTGTGGATGTCCTGAGTTCCGCAGATGAAGCGCACACTGGACATACCGTAGCCGCGGGCCTCCATGGCCTTTTGGGCTGCTTCTATGAGGCGGGGGTTGTCGGCCAGCCCCAAGTAATTGTTGGCGCAGAAATTAAGGGCCTTGCTGCCGTCCTGGAGCGTGATTTCGGCTCCCTGGGGGCTGGCGATATTCCTTTCGTTCTTGTAAAGTCCGGCTTCCTGGATGGCGCTGAGCTCATCCTTCAGGTGTTGTTGAAATTTTCCGTACATGGTTTTCGTTTTTGTGGTTTCAAATTTACATATTTTATCTTGATTTCTGATGAAAAAATCATAAATTTGTACTCGCATACCCACAAGCTTTAAACGGCACAGATGAAAAACGTTTTAGTCATTGGCTCCACCGGACAGATCGGCTCCGAGCTCACCATGAAAATTCGCCGGGAAGTCCCCGGCAGCACAGTCGTCGCCGGTTATATCCCCGGCGCAGAACCCAAAGGTGAACTGTTGGAAAGCGGCCCTTCGGCCATTGCCGATGTGCGCGACGCCGCCGGCCTGGCCGCCATCGTGGACAAGTACCACATTGATACCGTGTATAATCTGGCCGCCCTTCTGTCGGCCGTCGCAGAACGTAAGCCCCTGCTGGCCTGGGACATCCAGATGAACGGCCTCCTGAACATCCTGGAAATTGCCCGTGAAAAGAGCTGTGCGGTCTTTACGCCTTCCTCCATCGGCTCCTTCGGCCCGGAAACCCCGCACGTGGGCACGCCTCAGGATACCATCCAGCGCCCCCGCTCCATGTACGGCGTCACCAAGGTGGCCACAGAGCTCCTGAGCGACTATTACCATCATAAATATGGCGTGGATACCCGGTCGGTCCGTTTCCCCGGGCTCATCTCCTATACCACGCTGCCCGGCGGCGGCACTACGGATTATGCCGTTGAAGTTTACTATTCGGCCGTCAAGGGAGAAGAATTTGTATGCCCCATCGCCCCCGGTACTTTCATGGACATGATGTACATGCCGGACGCCCTCCACGCCGCCATCCAGTTAATGGAGGCCGATCCCACCCGTCTCAAGCACCGCAACTCCTTCAATATCGCGTCCATGAGCTTTGAGCCGGAGCAGCTCTTCGCCAAAATCAGGGAATATATCCCGGATTTACGCGTGCGTTATGAGGTAGACCCCGTCCGTCAGGCCATCGCTACGTCCTGGCCGGACAGCATGGATGATTCCTGCGCACGGGAGGAATGGGACTGGAAACCCACTTACAGTTTGGATGAAATGACTCGGGACATGATCCTTCATCTGCGTGAAAAGCTGGGAAAATAGCCCAAACAAACGATTGAAATTTATTATTGAAATATTTTACTAATTTTAACGGTGCTGACTATCAATTAGTTGGCACTTTTTGTGTAAAAAAACTTAAAAAAGTTTATAAAAAAATTTGCAAATTAGAAAAAAAGCCGTACCTTTGTATCCGGATTGAGGAAGTGAGGTTCTCTCAACGGAATCAGTCTATTGGTTATTAGTTTTAGTGTTATTAATTATGTGGTTAGTAAGAGCGTCCGCCTGAGACAGGCCGACACTCTTTTTTTTATACCCTTTGCAATCTTAACACGCGTAGGGCCTAAAAACAATTTAAGATCGTCAGCAACGACGATCTTAAACTGTTTTAGCCCGAAATTCAGACTAAGATTGTAATTAAAAGGCAGGAGCAAAGCCATCCGTCACATCCGGGGCAACGGGGGCGGGCTGGGCGGCAGCGGCCAGGGAGTCCGTACGGGCACGCAGGGAATCCAGTTGCAGGGACAGGGCGTCCAGGCGGGACTGCATGGCCTCCACGGTGGCGGCGCTTTGGGACAGTTCCTGGTCTGTGCGGTTGTAAATCTCATCGATAAGCTCGTTCATCTGCTGCTGGCTCATTCCAAAGGAATGTTCTGCAATGGTGATATCCTTGCGCTTGATATGGGCTTCTTCGGCCTTGTCCAGGAATACGTTCTTGAGGCTGTCGGTGAGGGGTTCGCCTGCGATGGCGATCCTTACGCTGTGGCGCTCGATGTCATAGTTATATATATAGGTAAAAGGCCCCACGATACGGTTATTCTCCACAAAGTTCACCACATTGCGCTCAAAGTTGTTCTCCTGCACCAGGACAATGGCGCTCCAGATGCTGGGGATGAGGAACAGGATAAAGATGATGCCTACCAGGTTTTTGCGGCGAAGGGTGATTTCCGGGCGTGCCGATGTGGCGGCGGCGAAACCCAGATACTTGACCATGAGGTACGTGGCCAGGGCGATGAACACGCTGTTGATGAGGAAAAGATACAGCGCACCCAGGAAAAAGTGCATGTTCAGATGAGCCAGGCCATAACCGGCGGTGCACAGCGGCGGCATGAGGGCGGTGGCGATGGCAACGCCCGAAAGTACCGTTCCGCGCTCCTTGCGGCTGTTTTCCAGGATGCCGGCCAGGCCGCCGAAAAACGCGATGATGACGTCGTAGATGGTAGGGGAAGTGCGGGCCAGCAGCTCCGTGGGGTTCACCAGCGCCAGGGGGGTGAGGAGGAAATAGAGCGTGGAAGCGCATAGGGAGATGATCACCATCACCAGGAGGTTCTTGGCGGCCGCCTTCAGCAGGTCCATGTCGTGTGTGCCGAAGGAAAGACCGACGCCTATGATGGGGCCCATGAGGGGGGATACCAGCATGGCGCCGATGATAACCGCAGTAGAGTTTACATTGAGGCCGACGGAAGCCAGGACGATGGCAAAAGCCAGGATCCAGACGTTGGCTCCGCGGAACCAGATGCCGTTTTTAATGCGCACGGCGGCGCTTTCCGTGTCTATTTCGTCGGCCAGGGAGATATATTGCCGAAACATTCTTTTGACGGCACCCCAGAAATCTTTGTCCATGTTAAGTTATTTTTTCGAAAGATACGCATTTTTTCATATCTTTGTGTAATTAATAGCACTCAGATGAAAGAAATAGCTAAAGGAATCCATTATATCGGCGTAGACGATGTGGATTTGGATTTATTTGAAAGCCAATATATTGTTCCGGAAGGAATCTCCTATAATTCCTATATTATAATGGACGCCAAGGTGGCCGTAATGGACACCGTGGATGCCCGCAAGACAGGGGAGTGGATGAGCAACCTGGAAGATGCGCTCCAGGGCCGCACGCCGGATTATCTGGTGGTGAGCCACATGGAGCCGGACCATTCCGGCAGCATCGGCACGCTCCTGGAGAAGTATCCCGATATCACCGTGGTAGCATCGGCCATGGCCCTCAAGTTTCTGGGCCAGTTCCAGCCCGGCCTTGCATTCAAGTCCCAGGCCGTGAAGGAAGGGGATACCCTTGAACTGGGCACCCATACCCTCAAGTTCATGGCCGCATCCATGGTCCACTGGCCGGAGGTGATGGTGAGCCTGGACCTGGAGACGGAAACCCTGTTCAGCGCCGACGCCTTCGGCAAGTTTGGAGCCCTGTCCCACTGCGGCTTCTTTGGCAGCGAAGACGATGACTGGGCCTGCGAAGCTCGCCGCTATTACTTTAACATCTGCGGCAAGTTCGGCGCCCAGGTATCGGCCCTGCTGAACAAAGTGTCGGTCAATAAGATTAGCACCATAGCTCCGCTGCACGGCCCTGTGCTTCAGGCACCTCTGAACGATTACCTCAAGCTTTACTCTATCTGGGCAAGCTATCAGCCGGAGACAGAAGGTATCTTCGTCGCCTTTGCCTCCATCCACGGCGGCACCAAGGCTGTTGCGCTGGAACTGGCCGATATCCTCCGCGCAAAAGGCTGCCCCAAAGTGGCTGTGTCCGACCTCACTCGGGAAGATCAGGCGGAAGCCGTGGAAGACGCCTTCCGCTACGGTAAGATGGTGATGGCCGCCTGCTCTTACGACGCCGGCCTCTTCACTCCAGCCTATAATTTCCTGCACAAATTGCAGATAAAGGCCTGGCAGAACCGCAAGGTGGCACTGATAGAAAACGGCTCCTGGGCCCCGTCGGCCGGCCGTGTGATGAAAGAGATGTTTTCTTCCATGAAGAACGTGGAGTTGGTGGGAGACCTGGTCACCATCAAGAGCCGCATGACGCCGGAAGACCGTCCCGCGCTGGAAGCCCTGGCCGATGCTATCCTAAACGCACAGTAACCATGAAAAAGATATTTGTCCTTGCGGCGCTTTCTATCCTTCTGGCAGGATGCAGCAACCGCAACAATAACCTTCCCATAGAAGCCAGCGCAAAGGTACTGGAAGACCTTCCGGGCAACTATACCCTTAAAACCACCGCCGACGACAGCGTGCGCTATTCCACCGCCGTCGTTACGGAGATTGCCAAGGGGGAATATCAGATTTCCCGTGTCACCGTTTACGGCCCCGTCCTGTACAGTTTTAAACTGGGGGAACATGCCTTGGTGGAATCGCAAGAACTGGGCAGCGGCGCCGTTACATATCAACCCGGCATCAAGAAAACTACCATACGGTTTGAAAAAGGAGGCTCGTTATGCGAATTGTCAAAATAGCCCTTGCAGCCGCGCTGGCTTTTGTTATGGCCGTCGGATGCGACGACCCTGGTTACGTATCCCGGGAAGAATACGACACCCTTCTCAAGGAATATGAGGACCTGCAGGCGGGCTCCAAGTCCATCCGGGAGGAGCATGCTGCCCAGGCCCAGGCCATAGACCGCATCCTGCAGGAACTTTCCCAGATTAGCGGCAGCACGGTCACCTTGCGCACAGACCTGGAACACGGTACGGCCGAAATGACGCAGGTAGAACAGATTGAAAGCGGGCTGGGCAATGTCAAGGCCCAGATGGAAGAACTGGAAACCCTGTCCAAAAACAACAAACAGTTGAAGGGAGTGGTGGCCAGCCTGAAAAAGGTTATCCAGGAAAAAGAGGCCGAGATTGAGCAGCTGAAGGAGGAAATCCGTAAGAAGGATGAAACCATCTCCCAGCAGCACCAAACCATCACAGAGCAGTCCGGCACCATTGAAAGCCAGAATGTTACCATCAGTACGCAGCAGGAGAACCTGCGTGCCCTGCTGGCCGAGCAAGCCCAGATGCTTTTCCAGGCCGGCGTGGACTTTGAACAGCTGGGAGACGACGCCCCGGAGGTAACTCTCAAGAAGAACAAGCAGAAGATGGCCAATTTCCAGGACAACATGTACCAGAAGGCCATCGTGTATTATCAGCAGGCCCGTGCGGCCGGCTATCCCGAAGCCGAATACCGGATTTCCCAGGTAGAAGAAAAACTGGCCCATTAGCATGAAAATCAGAAGCAAAGCGCCCCTGCGGCTGGGACTGGCCGGCGGCGGAACCGACGTTTCTCCCTTCTCCGACATGTTTGGCGGCAATGTCCTCAATGCCACCATCAATCTGTCGGCCTACTGTACTATCGAGCCGCACAAGCAGCCGATGGTGCGCGTGAATGCGCTGGATGCCGGCGTCCGCGGTGAAGTGCCGCTGGGGACCGGTCCTCTGAATTCCGGCGCCCTTCTCATCGACGGGGTATACAACCGCATCATCCGGGATTACGGCCCGGTTCCTTCTCCCGGCTTTTCCATTACCACCTATAACGACGCTCCCGCGGGCTCCGGCCTGGGTACGTCTTCCACCATGGTCGTGTGCATCCTCAAGTGTTTTGCCGAGTGGATGGGGCTGCCGCTGGGAGACTATGAACTGGCACGTCTGGCCTATGAGATTGAGCGCAAGGATCTGGCTCTGGCTGGGGGCAAACAGGACCAGTACGCGGCCGCTTTCGGCGGTTTCAACTTCATGGAATTCCTGCCCAGCGACCTTGTCATTGTGAATCCGCTGAATGTAAAGGACTGGATTATCGAGGAGCTGGAAGCCGCCTTGCTGCTTTATTTTACCGGACGCAGCAGGGAAGGGGCCGCCATCATCGAGAAGCAGCAGCAGGCCACCCGCAGCGGCAATACCGTGGCGGTGGATGCCATGCATCGCATCAAGCAGAGCGCCGTGGATATGAAACTGGCTCTCCTTCAGGGAGACATGGCCTCTTTTGCCCGCATTATGGGGCAGGCCTGGGAAGACAAGAAGAAGATGGCCGATACCATCACCAATCCCATGATCCAGGAAGCCTTTGACGTAGCCATGGGCGCCGGGGCCATTTCCGGAAAAGTATCTGGGGCCGGTGGCGGCGGCTTTATCATGCTGATGGTCCCGCCCGAAAAGAAATATCTGATCTCGCAGGCCCTGAGTGCCCTTCCCGGCAAAGTGGTGCCTTTCCAGTTCACAGAAAAAGGTGCCATCGCATGGAAGTTATAGTCCTGGCAGGTGGTCTGGGAACGCGTCTGCGTTCCGTGATTCACGAAATCCCCAAATGTCTGGCGCCGATTGTTGCCTACCGGTGGTCTGTGTTTCCACTCGCAAATAAGAAGGCCGATGCTCCCGGAAACACAGACGCACCCTCCGGTGAGGATCAAATTATTGAGACGGAGTCAAGGCCGTTTCTGGCGTATTTGCTGGATTGGTTGTGCATGCAGAAGGTGGACCATGTGGTGTTTTCGGTGGGATATTTGCGGGAGCAGGTGATTTCCTTTGTGGAGGGCCGCGAATGGCCGTTTTTGTATGATTTTGCGGTGGAAGAGACGCCGTTGGGAACGGGTGGGGGGATTCGTCTGGCGCTGTCTATGTGCAAGACGGACAAGGTGTTTGTGGTGAACGGGGATACGTTCTTTCCGGTGGATCTGGCTGCCATGCCGTTTGAGAAACCGGTTACGCTGGCGTTGAAGCCTATGAAGGACTTTGACCGGTATGGTGCGGTTTCTGTGATGGCATCCGCCGGGCCGGCGGCCGAAGAAAACCAATTTTCTCCGGCCAACGCGATGCCAACGCTCATAGTATCGGCCTTCCACGAAAAGACGCATTGCGACGAGGGCCTTATTAACGGCGGGGTGTACTCGATAGACCGCAGCAGGCTGGATTTGAGCAGCCTGCCGGAGCGTTTTTCCTTCGAGAAGGAGGTGCTGGAACCGGGGGCGGCCATCGGCCAGATTGGCGGATGGGTGAGTGACGCCTATTTCATTGATATCGGCATACCGGAAGATTACGAGAAGGCACGGTGGGCCATTCCGGCCTGGTTTGCCGTTCAGCGTGCTTCTGAGGCTGTTTTGCAGGCCGATGCGGATACGCTTTTCCTGGACCGGGATGGGGTGCTGAACAGGCATTTGCCGGGGGATTATGTGCGAAGCAGGGCGCAGTGGCAATGGATGCCCGGTGTGTTGCAGGAGCTGGCCCGTTGGTCGGCCCAATTCCGCCGCATCGTGCTGGTGAGCAACCAGCGTGGGGTGGGCAAAGGACTGATGTCCGACGAAGACTTGTCCCGCGTGCATGCGCAGATGATGGCCGATGTCCTGGAAGCGGGAGGGCGCATCGATCTGGCGCTTTACTGCACGGCGGTGGCCGATGACGACCCCAGGCGCAAACCCCATACAGGCATGTTCCAAGAGGCGAAAGCCCTGTTCCCGGAAATAGACGCAAAACGCAGCGTCATGCTGGGGGATGCCCCTTCCGACGCCGCCTTTGCCGCCAACTGCGGAATGCAGTTTATTTTACTGTCGTAATGGCGGCGATGCTTCGGGCGCAGATGTAGGCTGTGCTCCAGGCCGCCTGGAGATTGAAACCTCCGGTAATGGCGTCGATGTCCAGTACTTCGCCGGCGAAGTACAGCCCGGGCTGCCGTTTGCATTCCAGCGTGTTTAAATCTACATTAGACAAAGCAACGCCGCCGGCGGTGACAAACTCTTCACGGAATATACTTTTCCCGGACAGGGGATTTGTGTCGTTGGTAAGGACAGCCGTCAGCCGGTTCATGCCCTTGCTGCCTAATTCGGCCCAGCGGAGATCCGGCCTCAATCCGGCTTTTTGGAGCAGGTGCTCCCACAGGCGTTGCTGCAGAAGGGGCGTGTTGGACACCTGTTTTTGCGGGTTTTTAACCGATGTCTCCAACAACCGCTCTCTCACATCATTCTCGTTTGCATCCAGCCAATTCACGGATACCGTTCCTTTGTAACCGGTTTCGGCCAGGTGCCTGGCTGCATAAGAGGACAGTTTGAGCGTAGCCGGTCCGCTGAGACCCCAGTCGGTAATGAGTAAAGGTCCTTGCGCCTTGTACGGGGTACCCTGCAGGGCAATCTGTGCCTCTACGACTAATCCCATGAGTGAAGTCAACGAAGGATCCGGAATCTTGAAGGTGAACAGCGATGGTACCGGTGGCACTATCTCCAGCCCCAGTCCATCCAAAAACGGCAGTCCCTTTGCAGGTCCTCCGGTGGTAACAACCACATAATCAAAGGATTCACCGTTAACTTGAAAAGATTCTTCGCTGCGCTCAGAATGACAGCGCGTTGGCATCGCGTCGGCCGGAGAAAATTGGTTTTCTTCGGCCGCTGGCCCGTTAAATGCATGATATTCAATGGAATTTACAGGTGTTTTCAGACGAATATCGGCGCCCTTCATGTTGCGCTCCAGGCAGCGGACAACGTCCATGGCATCCTGGCTTACAGGGAACCAGCAATGATCTTCCTGCAAGGTGCAGGGGACACCACGCTCCGTGAACCAGCGGATGGTGTCTTCGTTGGAAAACGCTTTGAGAGCGCGTTTCATTACGCGTTCTCCACGGGGATAAGCTTCGGCCAGGCTTCGGATGCCCTGAAAGTCGTTGGTAAGATTGCAACGTCCGCCACCGGTTATGGCCAATTTGGCCATCGGCTTTACACCCGCCTCAAAAACTGTCACTTCCGCATCCGGCACCATGCTCCTGAGCTGCGCAGCGCAAAAGCACCCCGCCGCACCTGCCCCTATGATGGCAACTCGTTTCATTCTTTACTTAAGAATGATCCTTGATATGAACATCCCGCTGCGGGTAGGGGATTTCGATGCCGTTGGCCTCGAAGGCGTTATAGATGGCTTCCTTGGCCTGGGCGGCGAAGGAGTAGTGGGCTTCCACGGTGGCAAATAGCAGCACCTGCACGTCGATGGCGCTTTCCCCGAAGTTGCGGAAACGTACGGCGATGCCCTTTTTCATATCTATCACGTCGTGCCCGTACTTGTCCTTGCCCAGGAGGGGCTGCAGGGCCTCCAGGATCACCTTGCGGACCTTTTGCACGTCCTCACCATATCTCACGCTTACCAGGAAGTTAATCATCTCGTACTGATGGTTGCGCGTGAGGTTCTTGAAGTTCTTGTTGAACAGGGCGGTATTGGAGAAGGCCACTACGGCGCCGTCTTCGGAGGCCACCTGCGTGCTCTGGTAACTGAGGCTCTGCACCATGCCGCGGATGCCGTCGCATTCGATGGTGTCACCAACACGCACGCGGCCGCCCATGAGCTGTACGCCGTAGAAGAAGTTGTTAAGGACATCCTTCATGGCAAAGCCGATACCCGTTGCCAGACCCGTTGTAATGATGGTTAGGGCCGATGTGGGAATCTTGTGCATGATGAAAATCGTCATCACGTATATGCCCCAGACAAGCAGCGTAATAATATTATTGGCCAGGTTGAAATTGATGTCGCTTTCCTTGAAAACCACGCCTTCTCCCAGCTTCTTGATAACGGAGCGGGTGCGGATGACGCGGTAGAAGGATTTGCCGGCATACACCAGGTATTGGGCCACGAAGAAAAGGCTTATCACGATGATAAGTTTGGCAATGGAGAGATGCAGCGCGCCTTCTATGTTCACCAGGGGAGAGAAGAAGAAGCCGGCCACCACCACGCGCAGGTTGAACACGTCTCCAGCCAGCATGATGGCCAGTGGCAGCGACCATATTCCCATAACGGGAATGACCACCATCTTCATAAGGTCGTACAGCCAGGTAATCTCGATAAAAGACCCTTTGGCGCTGGTAAGAGGCATCCCCGGATTCTTTTGCCGATAATTGGCCTGACGGCGGACGATGCAATTTTTATTATGACGCTCCACCAGGACAGAAAGGGCCATGATTGCCTGCAGCAGGGTGAGCTGGAAGAACCACCAGTTGAGCACCAGCACAGCCATCATCACCAGGCCGAACCAGGACAGGACGGTAGCAGCGGCCATCACCAGGGCCGACAGCCTCATGAGAATGCGGTCCTGTTTGGGCAGCTGGGACATCTTTTTCCGGTTTGCCAGCATCTGACAGATGAAGAAGCCCAGCACCAGCGGAGGGAAAAACAGATTGAGGGCGCTGTTGGGAATGAAGATAATCCGGAAGAAAATGACAATGAAAGCCAGGATGAGGGTGGGCATGTACAGCGACATGGCGGTACGTCCCTGATTGTCGTCCAGACGGATGAGATGGGACAGGATCATAGTGGCCAGCAGCACGGTGAATTCGGCCATCAGCTGGGAGGCAAAGGGGAAGAAGCCGTCTCCCACGAAGGCGCTTCCCAGCACGAAGAAGGAGAAAATGACCACGCCGATGAGCGTAGTAACCATCTTCTTATGCTCCTGGAAATAGTAGCTGCGGAAATACTTGACCCAACGCATGGTGAATTTCACCAGCAGGCGGGCCAGCAGGATGGAGAACAGCAGGAGCAGCAGCATGACGGCCGAATAAACAGCGATGGCAGGGCCTTTCCAGGCACTTTTCATTCCCTCGCTGTTACGGGCATATTTGCTACTCAAATCCTTGACGGCACGGTTCCAGTAACGGTCAAATGAGCCCAGGACCTTGAAATAACTGCCCTGTCCCTCCAGGAACACCTTTTTCTGGACCCCTTCATACCTGCCTTGGGCATAATCGTAGGCTTCCTTGAGCACTTTGTCGGTATCCTCGTAGTAACTGCTGTCTTCCTGGATGATCTGGATGGTGTTCAGGTAGTGCATGACCATGGCGTCGGCAAGGGCATAGCAGCTGTCCCGCAGGGTGCGGGACTCGCTGTCCAGGGTAAACCCTTCCCGCAGGGCGAAGAGGGGAATGCCCATCAACGTATCGGCCTCCATGTCCAGGGAGTCCAGGACCGGAAGGGATTCGACCGGGAAAGACAGGGAATCCTGGATGACAGGAGGCATGTTCCGCAGCGTCTGGACCAGTTTGCTGTAGCGGTCCAGTTCGGTGGACAGATTGTCGATAATCTGGTCGAAGGGCATGCGGTTGGCCTCAAATTCTTCGTACTGACGCGTGGCCTGGTGCAGGGCATACGTGAGGTCGAACATATAGTCCTGCGGCTGGGAATACAGCATCAGGGAAAGCTCATTGCTCTGTTCCACCTGCTTCACCAGCTTCTTGTGCTGGGAAGAGATGCGGCGGGACAATGAGGTATTCCTGGCCGTGATGCCGGCATACTCCGTGCGGAGTTCTCCCAGCAGCACTTCCAGCGTGAGCTTGATGTCCTTTTCCTTAAAAACGGCTAGTGCCGGCAAAGCCAGCACCAGCAGGAATGCGATCAGTACGTTTTTCCTTCTCATAATTTGCCTTGTTCTCCCAGTTGGCTATCCTTGAATCCGATAAAGTAGAGTACGCCGTCCAGGCCGATGGTGCTGATGCTCTGGCGGGCGCTTTCCTTCACGCGCGGCTTGGCGTGGAAGGCGATTCCCAGGCCGGCTTCGTTGAGCATGGGAAGGTCGTTGGCGCCGTCTCCCACTGCGATAGTCTGCGCCAGGTTCACTTTTTCCGTCTGGGCGATGAGTTTGAGGAGATCGGCCTTGCGACGGCCGTCTACCACCTCTCCCACATATCGGCCCGTGAGCTTGCCGTCTTCTCCCACTTCCAGCTCGTTGGCGTACACATAATCGATGCCGTATTTGCGCTGGAGATATTCCCCGAAGAAGGTGAAACCGCCGCTAAGGATGGCAATCTTGTAGCCGCAGGTTTTGAGTACACTCATGAGGCGGTCGGTACCCTCGGTGATGGGAAGATGCTCGGCGATGTCCTGCATCACGCTGATATCCAGTCCTTTGAGAAGCGCCACCCGCTTGGTGAAGCTCTCCTTGAAGTCAATTTCCCCGCGCATGGCGCTTTCCGTGATGGCGGCCACTTGGTCGTACACACCGTGGCGGCGGGCCAGTTCGTCGATGCACTCGGCCTGGATGAGCGTGGAATCCATATCGAAGCAGATAAGGCGGCGCATGCGGCGGTACATGGTGTCCTTCTGGAAAGAAAAGTCCATGCCGGTTTCGTTGCCCATGTTCATCAAGTCCACCTGGAGGGACTTCTTGTCATCGGCCGACAGGAATCCCCGCACGGAAAATTCCACGCAGGACCGTACATTCCTCTCCGGATGCTTGATGCTCATCCGGCCCGTAAGGCGCTTGATGGCGTCGATATTGAGACCGTGGGCCGATATTACCTGCGAAGCGGCGTGGATTTGTTCTGCGCTAAGGCTGCGGGCGATGACCGTGAGGATGTAGCGGTTGCGCCCCTGTCGTCCTGCCCAGGCCTCGTAATCGTCGTCTCCAACGGGTTCAAAGCCGATGTTCACGCCCATCTCGGTGGCCTTGAACAGCAGTTCTTTCATCACCTGGCCGGAATGGGCTTCGTCAATGCGGATGAGGATGCCCAGCGACAAGGTACTGTGGATGACGGCCTGGCCGATATCCAGGATTTGTGCGTCAAAACGGGCCAGGATGCCCATGACTTCGGCGGTAAGTCCCACGCGGTCCTTACCGGATATGCGAATTAGTATCTGTTCTTTTTCCATAGGTATGCAAAATTAATGAAATTTCCGTAAATTTGTAGGTTAATTGAACTATATGACCCTACTTATCATATATTTGCTTCTGACAATGGCCATTTCCTTCCTGTGCTCATTGTTGGAATCGGTGCTCATGTCCACCCCCATCTCCTACATTACCATGAAGGAAGACGAGGGGGACAAGAATGCCGCCCTGCTCATGAAGTTCAAACAGGACCCGGACCGTCCCCTCAGCGCCATCCTGTCGCTCAATACCATTGCCAATACGCTGGGCGCCGCCGCCGTGGGCCATCAGGCCACCCTCCTCACCGGAGACCATTGGTTCGGCATCATCAGCGCCGCCATGACCATCCTCATCCTGGTTTTTTCCGAGATCGTGCCCAAGACCATCGGCACATCCCACTGGAAAGACCTCATGTGGCTGAGCAAAATCATGCAGTTCCTGGTCTATCTGCTTTTCCCCATCGTATGGATCATCGACAAACTGCACAACAGCATCTCCGACGAAGATCCGGACCTGGGCATCTCCCGTGAGGAAGTAAGCGCCATGGCCAATATAGGGGAGGAAGAAGGCGTGCTGGACAACAGTGAGAACAAGGTGATCCAGAACATCATCAAGTTGGATGACATCAAGGCCTACGACGTCATGACCCCCCGCGTGGTATGCGCCATCGCCCCGGAAAACATGACCCTGCGCCAGTTCTACAAGCAGGAAGAGCTCTCCCATAATTCCCGCATCCCGGTATATGCCGATTCCCAGGAGTACATCACCGGCTACATCCTGCGCTATGACGCCCTGGAGAACCTGGCCGAAGACAAATTCGACATGCGCCTGAGAAGCATCAAGCGCAAGATCGCCGCCTTCCATGAAGAGACCTCCGTGGCCGATATCTGGGAAAGCCTCCTCAAGACCAAGGACCAGATTGCCCTCATCATAGACGATTACGGTTGCTTCCAGGGCCTCATCACGCTGGAAGACATCATGGAGACCATCCTGGGCATGGAAATCATCGACGAGAACGATACCATCACCGACATGCAGCAGCTGGCCAAGGAACGCTGGCTCAAGCGCAAGAACCAGTACAAGCAGATCGTACTGCCCGACGAGGACGATGAGTAGGCTTTTCTTCAACCCCTTTACCGGTAAGTTCTTTACCCTTGTCGCACGCCGCAAACCCCGCAAAGCACCCGTGAACGCCCATGTAGAGGCATTGCGCACCCAGGCCAAGGCCGAACTGCCGCCCCGCCTGGCCGAACTTGCCCTGCAGCACGGTTTTACTTATAATAAGGTATTTATCAAGAACAATGTGAGCAACTGGGGCAGTTGTTCGTCTTTGAAAAACATTAACCTGAACCTCCGCCTGGTCACCCTTCCGCCTGAACTTCGGGATTACGTGATCCTCCACGAGCTGTGCCACCTGCGCTATCTCAACCACGGCCCCCAATTCCACGCCCTGCTGGAATCTGTCTGTCCCGGCCACCGCGAATTGGCCAAAGAGCTGAAGAAATACAATCTTAGTCAGTTATAGCCGTGTTTTCAAACTAAGATTGTCATGAACGACGATCTTAGTTTGCGTAGAGCCCCAAAACAGGTTAAGATTGTTGCAGGGCTTCCAGCAGAAGTTCAAATAGGCGGGGTTTGGCGTAATTATCCAGTTCAGATTCCGGAATCCAGACATATCCTTCCGGCAAATCCGGCTTTTGCACCGGTTCCCACAGATAAAAGTCACAAATGAGCAGCCGATGTGTCAGCTGATGCCGCACACCCGCGCGAAGCAGCCGTATGGAGGTCGCTGACGCATTTGCTGAGGCATCTTCGCGCGTTGGGTTCGCGATGGCTGGGGGAAATTGGTTTTTCGCAAAGCCTTGCGAAAAATAATTTTTCCCAGCCGTGGGCCTGGAAGATGCCGAAGAAACGGTTTCGGAAGAAAACGAAAGTGGTTCCCAGAGGCCTTGTAAGATGTCGCCGGGGCCGCGGCGACGGATGGCCGTCTGGCCTTCAAAACGCAAATAGATGTAGCTGAAATGCCGTTCCTGTACGGGAACAGAAGGCTTTTTGACGGGTAATAACTCCACCCGGCCTGTGCGGAAAGCGTTGCAGGACAGCTGCAGAGGACAGGTGAGGCAGGCGGGATTGAGCGGCGTGCACTGAAGGGCGCCGAAATCCATCATCCCCTGGTTAAATGCAGCGGCCTGGTCCCCGGGTAGCAGTTTCTGCGCCAGGGCCGTGAACTCCTTTTTGGCCTGGGTGGTGCCCACGGGCGAGTTTATCCCGAAATGGCGGGCCAGAACCCTGTACACATTTCCGTCCACAACAGCGGCAGGAAGGCCGAAGCAGATAGATCCGATGGCGGCGGCCGTATAGTCACCCACTCCCTTTAAAGCCCGGATACCTTCCAGCGTATCCGGAAAGCCTCCTGCAGCCACTATCTGCCGAGCGGCGGCATGGAGGTTTCGGGCCCGGGAATAATAACCCAGACCCTCCCACAGACGCAGGACCTCGTCTTCGGAGGCATCGGCCAAATCCTGTACGGTAGGGAAGCGCTGCATGAAGCGCTCCCAGTAGGCCGTTCCCTGGGCGATACGGGTTTGCTGCAGGATGATTTCACTGAGCCAGACAGCATACGGGTCCTGCGTACGGCGCCAGGGGAGGTCCCGGCCGTTATCGGCATACCAGTTAAGGATGGTCCGGCTGAAAGGGTCCATGACTAAAGAAAGGCCTGCAGGGCCTGGTAGACACGCTGGACGGGGAACCCAACTACATTGAAGTAAGAACCGTCGATCCGCGTAATGCCAATATGGCCGATCCATTCCTGGATGGCATAGGCGCCCGCTTTGTCAAAGGGCTTGTAAGTGTCTACGTAATAGGTGATTTCTTCTTCGGTAAGGGGCTTGAACCATACTTCGGTGGTAACGTCGAAGGTATGGGAACGGTGGGCGTCCCTGATGGTGACGGCGGTAGTCACATGATGCTCCCGTCCGGAGAGGTCACGAAGCATGCGGCAGGCATCTTCCCGGTCTTTAGGCTTGCCCAGGATTTCTCCCGGTCTTCCGTCTGAAGGAGGAAGGATGACCATCGTGTCGGCCGTAATGAGGATTTCGTTGTCCAGAAGGGGCCGATGGAAGCCGTCCGATTTACCCTGGGACATCAGTCTGGGAACCTGGTCATAAGGGACTTCCGGGCCGAAGTTTTCCTGGAAGTTATTATTAGTATCTACCTCGAAATCAATATCCAGGCCCTTTAACAATTCCTTTCTTCTGGGGGAGTTGCTGCCCAGGATGATATGCTTGCCGTGAAGGTTCATTCCGCTAGAATTTGGCTTTGTAATTGACGGGATCGAAAACCCATTTTCCCTGCATGCGGAGGGTGGCTTCAATGGCTTCCCGCAGGCAGCCTTTTCCGCCGGGCCGGGCCGTCACCCAATCGGCAATCTCCTTTACTTCTTCCACGGCGTCGGAAGGGCATACGCCGCATCCGCTGGCTATCAGCAAGTCCCTGTCCGGAACGTCGTCCCCAAAATACATCACGTCTTCCGGCTGCAGGTTGTAGCGCTGGCAGAAAATGGCAAACTGTTCCCGTTTGTCCCGGCAATGGAGAAAGACATCTTCGGCCTTAACTCCACTGGTTAGCATGCGTTTGCGAATGCTTTCCGAGCTGCCTCCCGTAATGACGGCTACGGGAAAACCATGCATGACAGCCATGCGGATGGCAAAGCCGTCCTTGGCGTCGTACGTGCGGAGAAGGTCCCCCTCGCCGTTGCAGAAAACGCCGCCGTCGGTAGCCACTCCGTCGATATCAAAGGCAAAAGCCTTTATCTTGTCTAAATTCATGTGAGAAATCTGATAATAGGTCTACAAAGTTAATAAGTTTTTCGCTAACTTTGCGACACTAAACGAAGTGAATGATAACCTTAGAGCAGCTCCTAGCCAGCCGGGATGCCCGTGCCGCTTTCCAGCATCAATTACTGGAGGCCCATCCGGGGCAGACTTTGGTATGCCTTACCGTCCAGCTTCCCGGAAGCGAAAAACGGAATGCTCTCTCCCTGGCTATCGGAGATGCCGGCTACAAAGCCCTCCTGGACCGTTTCCGGGGCGTAGTTTCCCTGTCCGAAGTCAAAGATCTGGAAACGGGATACGAAGCCTATTTCCTGGTTTCGCCCGGCGCCTTGGAGGCCAAACGCATCACCTGCGCCCTGGAGGAAAGTCATCCGTTGGGCCGGCTGATGGACATCGATGTCATCGGCCCGGAAGGCCCCGTTTCCCGTGGGGATATCGGCCTGCCGCCCCGGAAATGCCTGCTCTGTGATAAGGAAGTCCGCTTCTGCATGCGTGCCAAAAGTCATTCTACGGAAGAGCTGACGGCCAAAATCCAACAAATGGTCAAAGATTACACTTATGGAATACAGAAAACTGACTCAGGAAGAAATTGAATTCCTGCAGGCCCGGGATTGCCGCGCCGAAGACTGGAATACGGTAGAGACGTCCGACCCCCAGTCCCTTAACTACATCCGCAACGTCCGCTTCTCCGGCACCGTTCGCTGGGGCAGCTTCAACCAGGTGTTCGTGCTGCCCGGCGGCATCCGCAAGCACAGCGGCCTGCGCAACGCCACGCTGCACAACGTGACGGTGGGGGACGACACCCTTATCGAGAACGTATCCAACTACATTGCCAATTATGACATCGGCACGCACAGCTACATTGAGAACGTGGACCTGATTGTCACGGAGGGACCCTGCTCCTTCGGCAACGGTGTGGAAGTGTCGGTCCTGAATGAGACCGGCGGCCGTGAGGTAAAGATCTACGACCGGCTCAGCGCCCAGTTGGCCTATGTACTGGCTATGTACCGCCATCGTCCGCTGCTCATTGAAAAACTGAATGCCGATATTGACGCATATGCCAAGTCCCAGACTTCGGAGCGGGGCCGCATCGGCAACGAGGTTTCCATCCGTAATACGCGCCATATCAACGGCGTACGCATTGGGGATTACGCAGTTGTGAGCGGTGCCAGCCGTCTTAGGAACGGCACCCTGCACAGCAACAAGATTGCGCCCGTGACCATCGCCCACGGCGTCATTGCCGACGATTTCATCGTGTGCAGCGGCTCCCACGTGAGCGATAACACCTCCCTGGAGCGCTGCTTCGTGGGCCAGTGCTGCCACCTGGGACACGGCTACAGTGCATCTGACTCCCTCTTCTTCTCCAACTGCCAGGAAGAGAATGGTGAGGCTTGCGCCATCTTCGCCGGTCCTTTCACCGTGACCCACCACAAGAGCACGCTCCTCATTGCGGGCATGTTCTCCTTCATGAACGCAGGCTCCGGTTCCAACCAGAGTAACCATATGTACAAACTGGGTCCCATCCACCAGGGCATCCTGGAACGCGGCGCCAAGACGGCTTCCGATTCCTACATCCTGTGGCCGTCCCGCGTGGGCGCCTTCTCGCTGGTGATGGGCCGCCACGTTACGCACTCGGATACCTCCCATCTGCCGTTCTCCTATCTGATTGAGCAGCAGAACACCACTTATCTGGTTCCCGGCGTGAACCTGCGCAGCGTGGGTACTGTCCGTGATGCCCAGAAGTGGCCCAAACGTGACGCCCGCAAGGACCCCGACCGTCTGGACTGCATCAACTACAACCTGCTGAGCCCCTATACCATCCAGAAGATGTTCAAGGGTATCCAACTGTTGAAGAACCTGCAGTATTCTTCCGGTGAACTGTCCGATCTCTATTCCTACCACAGCACAAAAATCCGCAATGCCTCCCTGCGCAACGGTATCCGCTATTACGAGACGGCCATCACCAAGTTCCTGGGCAACTCCATCATCAAACGGCTGGAGAAACTGCCCGCCGGTGCAAGCGACGCCCAAATCCGGGAAATGCTCAAACCTACCTGCGAAATCGGCAAGGGAAAATGGGCCGATCTCAGCGGCCTCATCATCCCGCGCGACGTGATCACAGACCTGCTGAACAAGGTGGAAGCCGGGGAACTGTCCCTGCAGGGCCTCTCCGACAAGTTCCTGGAGGTGCACAACCGTTACTACGACGCCGAATGGACCTGGGCCTACGACAAATACGAGGAATTCTTCGGCATGCCGCTGGAGACCATTACCGCCGCTCAGGTGGTAGAGATCGTGAAGCGTTGGAAAGAGGCGGTCATCGGCCTGGACAAGGAACTGTACGATGACGCCCGCAAGGAATTCAACCTGGCGTCCATGACGGGCTTCGGTGCCGACGGTTCCCAGGAAATCAAGGAGAAGGACTTCTCCCAGGTGCGTGGAGACTTTGAATCCAACTCCTTTGTGACGGCCGTTCTGGAACATATTCGTGTAAAAGAGGCCCTGGGAGATGAATTGATTGCGCGTTTGCAGGGAAAGTGATTTTAATTTATAAGTTTCCCTTGGGAAATCGGTGTAAAATCATTACCTTCGTAGTGTAATTCCATAGCAGGCGGAACCGGGAGTATTGGAAAGCTTGCTGCAGGATGAGAACATACGAAAACAGCGACATACAGGAGATACCATTGAGTTCTCCTTTCTTCCGTAATCAAGTTAAGCGGTTCCTCGAAGCCAACGGGCTCCGAATGGAATCGCTTGACGCGTATTATGCTTTCACAGACGATTCGGGGGCTATTTTGGCCGGCGCCGGTATAGCCGGTGACGTGCTCAAGTGCCTGGCCGTTTCCGAAGAAGCACGCTCGGAAGGCCTGCTGGTCCCGCTGGTCACACGCATCATCAGCGAGCATCCCGGTGTAAACCTGAAAGTGTTTACCAAGCCGGAATACCAGGCCGTCTTTGAAAGCCTTGGCTTCCGCCTCATCGCGCAGGCTCCGCTGGCCATCCTGCTGGAAAACGGCAGGGGACTGGAAAAGTACTGTGAGTACCTGCGTTCCTTCCGTCGGGAAGGCCGATGCGGCGTAATCGTGATGAATGCCAATCCCTTCACCCTGGGGCATCAGTATCTGATTGAGCATGCTGCCGCACAGGTAGATACCCTGTTTGTCATTCCCGTAAAGGAAGATGTGTCGGAATTCCCGTATGCCGAAAGGCACGCAATGATTAAGTCTGGTACCGAAGGGCCAGCGGCATCTGCCAGGCCAACGGCTTCGAAAAATTATTTTTCGCAAGGCTTTGCGAAAAACCAATTTTCCGAAGCCATCGCGATGCCAACGCACGCAGATGCCGTGGCGGTGCTGGACGGCTCTGATTATGTGATTTCGGCAGCAACGTTCCCCACGTATTTCCTGAAGGATCTGTCTTCTGTTGCCGAGACGCAGATGCGGCTGGACCTGGACCTGTATCAGCGCTGGATTGCCCCGGCGCTGGGAGCCTCTGTCAGATTCGTAGGCTCTGAACCTTTTGACGCTCTTACAAACCAATATAACCAACTAATACCTAACGCCGTAGTTGTCCCCAGAAAGGATGAAATTTCGGCATCGAAGGTGCGTAATGCCTTAAAGGAAGGCAATTTTCGCAAGGCTGCGGCCATGTGCCCGGAGACAACATGGCCGTATTTGGCGGCGGCGCTGGCTCAGCGGGCGCTGTGCATGGAACTGGACACGCCCTGCAAGCCGGGGCTGGTGGGGCCGGACGGTTCCGGTGCACACAAGGACATGGACTACGGCATTATGCTGCGGGGCATTCGGGCCCTGCGGCCGTTCTGGTCCCGTATGGCGCTGGCAGGCTCTCCCGAGGAACTGCAGCAACTGGGAATAGAGGCCGAATCGGCCATGATGGCCGCCACGGGTGGCGTGAATACACACCGCGGGGCTATTTTCGCCCTGGGCCTGGCCCTAAACGCTTTCTGGACTATTTGCTGTGATGCGCAAAGTACTGATAACCAGAAGAATATGCAAATCCTCCTGGGCAATATTGCTACGGAGATTTTGCGTAATCAGCTGAAAACTAAAGACTTGCACATCGCACCCCTTGTTGGCGCACGTCGCATGGCTGCCGATGGCTACCGTGAACTCTTCGAAGACTGGCTCCCGTTCTACCGTTCAAAAAAGACGGAGGAAGTGCACATGTTTTCCGGAGCATCGGCCCTCTTTTTTGCGACGGAAAAACCGACAGGTCCCTCCGCCGAACAGATGACTCTGCTGCGAATCATGTCCACACTGGACGATACCTGCGTAGTGCACAGAGTGGGTGAGGAGAGGGCAGAACAGGTGAAGAAGGAAGCCGGGGAGATTGCCGGTCAAGCCGGCAATGACGTCTCCGTCATGCTCGACTTGATCGGGCATCTATGTGAACGCTATGCCGCTGAAGGGATATCCCCGGGCGGAGCGGCCGACATGCTGTCATTGACAATATTTATAGACTCAATACTATGATTACACTCAATCCGAACGGAGTATACCTCCTGGATGGCAAGACCATCGCCTCGGAAGGGCCTCTGGGAAAAGACGAGGCCCGCGAGAACACTATTACTTACCAGATTCTGCGCAAGCATGACGTGAACGGCAGCAAGGGTAAATCCCTCAATATCCGCTTTGACGCCATGGTCTCCCATGACATTACGTATGTGGGCATTATCCAGACGGCCCGCGCCAGCGGACTGGAGAAGTTCCCGCTGCCGTATGCCATGACCAACTGCCACAATTCCCTGTGCGCCGTGGGCGGTACCATCAACGAGGACGACCATGTGTTCGGCCTGTCTGCTGCCAAGAAGTATGGCGGTATCTATGTTCCTGCCAACCAGGCGGTTATCCATCAGTATGCCCGTGAGGCTCTCACTGCCTGCGGCAACATGATCCTTGGTTCCGACTCCCATACGCGCTATGGCTCGCTGGGTAACATGGGTGTTGGCGAAGGTGGTGGAGAGCTTGTGAAGCAGCTGCTCAAAAACACCTGGGACATCAATGCTCCCGAGGTGGTGCTGGTATGGCTGGAAGGCAAGCCGCGACGTGGTATCGGCCCGCACGATGTGGCTATCAGCCTGGTGAAGGCTGTCTTTGAGAGCGGTTTTGTGAAGAACAAGGTGTTGGAATTTGCCGGCCCCGGTGTGGCCAGCCTGCCCATCGACTTCCGCAACGGCATCGACGTGATGACCACCGAGACCACCTGTCTGTCTTCCATCTGGATTACGGACGAAGAAGTGCAGAAGTACTTCCAGATGCACAATCGGCCGGAGGCTTATAAGAAGCTGGAACCCGGCAAGGTGGCGTACTACGACGCCATGATCACCATCGACCTCAGTGCCCAGGAGAGCATGATCGCCCTTCCGTACCATCCGTCCAACGCCGTTACCATCCACGAGCTGCAGGAGAATCCCGAAAAGGTCCTGAAGGCCATCGAGGAAGACACCCGCAAGCGTTTCGGAGAAAAGGTGCATCCGGACCTGCTGTCCAAGATCCGTGGCGGTAAGGTGTATGCCGACCAGGGTATCATCGCCGGTTGCTCCGGCGGTACCTACGACAACTTGAGCGAGGCGGCCACCATCCTGCGCGGAAAATCCATCGGCAACGACTACTTCACCATGAG
>Ga0310696_10002098_pt1 | contig 27144 bp, 23 predicted proteins | sample AusTroGonzalo_MG_4_FD_203885 | JGI IMG/M metagenome (GOLD analysis project Ga0310696, IMG submission 203885) | Bovine rumen microbial communities from tropical cattle in Woodstock, Queensland, Australia - Gonzalo_02 (v2) (version 2) | ecosystem: Host-associated > Mammals > Digestive system >...
ATATAGTTTCGTCTACATCGTTCCACCCTTTGACATTGCAGCTTCCATCATTTCTTTTTGGTGCGACAACGATGAGCTTGAGTGCGTCGCCGTAATTATCTTTAAGCTTTTTCCAAGTCGGAATAGCATCGTCACAAGGCTTGCGGTCCGTCATGTAAAAGTCGATTGCAACCAGTTTTACACTAGGTTTTCTGAGCTCGCCTTTGATTGTGGATTCATCGAGTCTGCTTTCTGCAGAAACAATTCCGAAAAGCAGAAAAATAACAGAAAAAACAAAAATCTTTTTCATTTAGATGCTCATATTGAAGATATTGCTAAAATTATTGAATTCTTTTGCGAGAAAAACTTGCCTGGGATTATAGCTGAAACACATTTTCCTAATAATTGTGTTGTGTATCATTTTGCTTCCAAATTGAATCAACTAAAACGGGAAAAATTAAAAAGATGCGGTTGAAAGTCAAGTTTTTGCAGGGTAGGCCGCGCTACGACATCATAATTTTTTCATCAAACTCTCGGTATCTATTTCCATTTTGTTGAAAGCGAACCATTTTTTACCCAAGTCCTTAAGTGATGCACCGATATGATAAACCGTGTCATCAATACAGAGAAAACGGTCGTGGGAATTCGCGAAAACTTCTAATTTAATTGGAGAATATTGGGAATTGTGCTTCTCGATATCAAGCTGCAGCTGCTGAGAAATGCTTTTGGTCAGAATGCGGACATCAACACCGTCACCATGCTTGTCAAGCATTTTCAGAACGCTGTCATCGATGTAATTATCGAATAATATTATCTGTTTTTTCACACTGCGGATCAGGTCGCACACAAATGTATAGGCATCAAAAATCTGACCGTTAAAAAAAATACCTTCGGCCGGCGGCAAAGCTGTGCGGACAAAAAAATCTATTTTTTCTTCCGTTTTGCTCATCCGATTTTCCAAGCGTTCAATCCTTTGGTTCACGGAATAACCTTTAAGAAGATAGTCTTTCAAAACATTGGTTGCCCACTTGCGAAACATCGTGGCGTTAAAGCTGTTTACGCGATATCCGACAGAAAGAATGGCATCAAGATTATAAAATTTTGTCTCTGTTGTCTGGGTTTTCCCTTCAATTGCGCCATGTTGAGTGGTTGTTGCAAATTTTGCAACAACCAGTGCTTCATCAAGTTCTTCGCTTTCAAAAATGTTTTTCAAATGCCTGCTTATGCCGGATTTGTCCACACCGAACAGAAAGGCGATCTGTGTTTGAGTCAGCCATACTGATTCGTTGCTGATTCTAACCTCAAGATGAACAGCATCATTCGGCTGATACAAAACTATTTCGTTTTCTTTGAAATCAAATTGATTAGTTGTGTCGTTTTGCATTCATTATCCAATTGAACAGTTTTTGCAAATTGAGAATATTGATTTTCTAATATATATCAATAAAAAATTTCATCATCAAGAAACTGTGTTGTTTGGCCCAATCTTGATGTCGAAATTTTCGACTTCAAGTTGACGGTTCCTCTCGCTACATTGGAGAGGAGTTGGATATTCAACTGCTTCTCGGCGCCCCTGAAGCAGGGGAGCTGCCGAAGGTTGAGGAGTCTGAGACGCCATGGTATGACGTCTCTACGGAATGGGCTGATTTTCCGAATTTTTCTCAAGCTCGATGCTTTTTTCTTCCCATTTTTCCATGAGTTCAAGGAGTTCGTCCTCGATTTTGCCGAGTCGGGAAGCGAGTGCTGGATCGAATGCAGCGGAAATTTTGTCGCAGATCTCCTGCTTTTCCTTTTCGAGCGAGTCTATTTTATCCTGAAGGTTTTCGATCTCTTTCTTTAATTTATTCAGGCGGTTACGGATCTCCTTCTGCTGGGCGAAGTCTATTTTTCCTTTGACTTCTTCAGCTTTGGGAGCGGCTGTTTTCGGCTTTTCGGGTTCAGTTTCTTCGGAAATCGTTTCGTGGCCGTACATATCGAGATATTCGCTGTAAGTCCCTTCGAAATTGAAGATGTCGCCGCGTTTCCGGAAGTAGACTATCGAAGTCGCGAGGGAGTTGATGAAGTGGGAATCGTGCGAAACGAAGATGATCGTCGCCGGAATGCTTTTCAAAGTGCTTAGAAGGATCTCTTTCGAATCGATGTCGAGGTGTGTTGTCGGCTCGTCGAGAAGGAGAAGGTTGCCCGGAGTCATTATGAATTTGATGAAGGCGAGGCGCACTTTTTCGCCGCCGCTTAAGACTGCGATTTTTTTATCCCAGTCGTCTTCGAAAAAGAGGAAACAGCCGAGAATATTTTTGATTTTAGTCATCATTTCAAAAGGAGCGATCGATTCGACAAATCCCTGGACTGTCATGTCGGCAGGAAGTTTCGAGATCTCGTGCTGCCTGAAGTAGCAGATATCGATCCCGGCGCCGATTCTGCATATTCCGGCAGTCGGCTGAAGTTCCTGGCCGATGATATTGAGAAGTGTCGATTTGCCGAAACCGTTTCTTCCGACGAGAGCGATCCTTTCGCCGCGCCGTACTATTCTTTTGTAGTTTGAAATGACTTCCAATTCACCGAATTTATGGGTTATGCCGCTTAGTTCAGCGACGATTTCGCCTCCGCGTTTGGGTTCGGGAAGGCGGAAAGTCATGACGGGAGCCTTCTGCGGCAGAACGATGAGCTCGTTTTTCAGTTTTTCCAGCATTTTCAGCTTCGACTGAGCAAGGGCCGCGTGAGCCGCGTTCGTGTGGTTTTTGTCGTAGTAATCCTGCAAGTCCCTGATCTCAACAAGCTGTTTCTCGCGCTGTTTTTCCAAAAGTGCGATCTTCGCCTCTCTTTCCTTGAGGTAAAAATCGTAGTTCCCTTTGTAAATCGTTATTTCGCCGTTGAAAATTTCCCAAGTCTCTTCCGCAACATCGTTGAGAAAATCCCTGTCGTGCGAAACGAGAAGGACCTGCCCGTCAAACCGTTTGAGCCAGCCCGCAAGAAAGTCGATCGTTACGATATCAAGGTAGTTCGTGGGCTCGTCGAGCATGATGATGTCGGGTTCTTTGACGAGGACGCGGGCGAGGGCGATCCTCATCTGCCAGCCGCCGCTCATTGTTGAAGCTGGTTTTTCCCATTCGCTTCTTTCGAAACCGAGGTTGAGAAGAATGTTCTCGACAGAGTTTTTCTGCTTTGCCTTGACTTCAAGTCTGTGAATTTCTTCAATAATTTCGTTAAGCCGGACTATCAGCTTTTCGTCAGGTTCTTTCGATGATTCAATTTTTTCGATTATTGCCGCCTGTTCCGAGTGGAGCGATTCAAGCCTGCTTGAATCAAGTCCTGACGCGACTTCCTCAAAAACCGTCCCTTTGAAGTGATAGACTGCCTGCTGCGGCAGATATTCGATGACGGCGTTCTTTTTGAAAGTTATTTCTCCGGAATCGCAGTATTCCGAGCCTGAAATTATCTTCATCAGAGTCGATTTGCCCGAGCCGTTTTTCCCGACGAGAGCCGTTATGTGCTTTGAAAGCGGCAGACTTACGTTGTCGAGGATCGTCTGACCTGAAAACTGTTTTGAAATCCCTTTAAGTAAAAGCATGAGACCTCCTAAAGCCTCGGCAGAGTATCAAAAACTTGCCATTGAGTCAAACGGATTTAAAATGCCGCGTTTTTTTGCTGCTTGATTAATGGCAAAACTGGAAAAATAATCGATAATTCCATGTTCAAACCTCTTGTTTCTGTGATCATTCCGACATTCAACCGCGCAAATGTTGTAAAGCGTGCCGTAAATTCGGTTCTGGATCAGACTTTTAAAGATTTTGAATGTATCGTGGTCGATGACGGATCAACGGATGAAACCGATTTCGTCTTGTCGGAATTCTCAAATAAAATCAAACTTGTAAAAACAGAAAACAGGGGAGTGGCGGCAGCGAGAAATTCTGGAGCAAAGGCGGCGGAAGGGAATTTTATCGCATTTTTGGATAGCGATGACGAATGGAAAAAAGAGAAGCTTTCAAAACAGTTTCAATATATGAAAGAAAGCGGTTTCAGGATTTCACAGACCGACGAAACCTGGGTGCGAAACGGAAAATTCGTAAATAAATCAAGGAAATACATCAGGCCGAGCGGCGATATTTTTTATAAATGCCTTGAAGTCTGCGCCGTTACCCCCAGCAGTGTTATGATGGAAAAAGAGCTGTTTTTCGATTACGGCGGCTTTGACGAGTCTTTTCCTGTTTGCGAGGATTTTGACCTGTGGCTGAGGATGTCGCCGAAAGAAAAATTCGGTCTGCTTGACGAACCGCTGATTATAAAATATGGCGGTGCAAATGATCAGCTCTCAAATAATTTCGGTTTGGACAAATACAGAATAATAAGTATTTTCAAGATGTTAAATAAAAACAAAAATCTGAATGAAGAACAGAGAAATGCTTTGAAGGAAGTTTTGTCGAAAAAAATCATGATCTATGCCGAAGGGGCGAAAAAACACGGAAATTCCGATGAAGCGGCTTGGGTAGAGAGACTTTCTGCTGAAGCAGATCATTTCTTCTGATTTTTGTTTCTCATCGACTCGAAAAATTCGTCGATCCATTTGTTGCATGTAACGAAATCGCCGTTCTGAAGGGCTTCCTTGATTTCAGCGGGAGCGTTTTTTTCGATTAAGGCACGCTGTTTGTCAGAAAGTTTATTATAGTCCTTTTTTATTGGGGCTGAATTTGTGTTTGTGTTGAAAACATAGTTGTTACGCCTTATTTTCTCGAATACTTTTTTCAGGAAAACTTCGGTTTCAGATATGATCTCAGTTTCGCTCTTTAAAGCTTTTTTCTTAATAAATCCTGATAGTTCCTGTTCCAGATTTGCTGAAAAGTCGGGAATTGCAAGTTCTTCCGGCAGAATGTCGTAAAGTTTGATCCCGAGCTCTGTGGGAACGTAGCTTCCGTCATTGTTTTTCACGATATAGCCGCGTTTCATGAGAAGCGGAGGAAACGATGCTCTGGTTGCCGCCGTGCCGATTCCGTCAGCCTCTTTCAACGCTTTTTTGAGCTGAGGATCCTTGATCTGGAGATGCGCTTTTTCCATGAGGGTAAGAAGCGAGGCGTCTTTGAAAAGTTTCGGCGGTTTCGTCATGTCCTCTTTCATCTCAATGGAGCCTTCAACGGAGTCGTTTTTCTTGTAACTAACTGAAATTATTTTATCTTCTTCATCAGGAACAGATTTGTTTTCGTTGTTTAGTTCCGCGTCGTCGGTTGCTTTCTTCTTGTCCGATTTGATAAATTCAAGATAACCTAAATCTGTGTAATTCTTGAATTTTGCAAGGAAAAGCCAGTCGTCGATCTTTCCGTGAAATTCGGTCGTGTCGCCCTTGGCCGGATTGAGAAGAGTCGCGCAGAAACGCTTCACGATGAGGTCGAAAATCAGTTTCTCGCCGCCTGAAAGGGCTGGAACGGTGTTTTTGTCGTAGGAAAGGACCGGAATTATCGCGTAGTGGCCTTCAAGTTTGCCGATATATTTCGAATTGAGTTCAAGGGAGGGATTCTGCGCTTTTACCGCCATTACAAGCGGCTTGTATTCGTCAAAACGGTAGACCAGATTCATCGCGTGGCGCAGTTCCTTAGCCTCCTGCTCGCTTAAAACTGAACAATCGGTTCTCGGATAGCTTATCAGATCGTATTTTTCGTAAAGATTCTGGGCATGTTTGAGGGTGTCGTCAGGGGAAATCCCATAACGCGTCGCTGCATCTTTCTGCAAAGCCTTGAGGTCATACAGGCTCGGCGCGTATTCGACGAACTTTTTCTTCTTGACGCTTGTAATTACTAAATTTTTTCCTTCGAGTGAAGCTGCGATCCTGTCAGCTTCAGCCAGATCCGTCGTCTTGAAAATTCGGTCGTCCTCGTCGACCATCTGGAAGGTTACGCCTTCTTTTGAAACGAAGCTGAAAGTTCTGAATGGTTCAGGCTTGAAATCGCGGTTTTCAAAAAATCTTTTAATGATTTCGGCAAGTAACCAAGTTTGAACACGGCCGATGCTGACCGGTTTTCCTGGAGTTCCGTATTTTACGCTGTAAAGAATAGTTAGCTGGATCCCGATGAGCCAGTCGACGATTTCCCGCGTCCGCGCCGCTTTGTAATATCCTTCGTATTCGGTGTAGCTTTTTCTTGCCTCAAATGCCTTCTTTATCTCGGGCGCAGTCTCGCTGTGAAGCCAGATCCTCGTGATTTTGTCGGTCGAAACTGAGCCGTTTTCGGTCGCAAGTTCAAGAATGTTGCGGTGGATAAGCTCTCCTTCGCGGTCAGGGTCGGCACCCAAAATGATTTCCGTGGCGTTTTTGAGAGCTCTTTCGATATCTCCGAAAACCTGTTTGTTTGTGACTATGTGCCTGAAATCTTTTGGAATAAACGGCAAAAACTGAAGAAGGTCGCGCCAGAAGGGCTTTTTCCCGCTTTGAAAGTGATCCTGAAGGTAAAACTCAAGGTCGCGGAGTGATTCGATGTGACCTACGCTTGAAACGACCTTGACTTCGCTCCCCAATGCCGCCTCCATTTTGCGTTTCATGGAGGGCTTTTCGACGATCATTACTCTCATTTGCTATCTTTTTTCCAAATGATTTCAAGGTTTTTGTCGAGTTCGTGCATGGCGGAATAGGGGTTGGTCCTTCCGTCGATGATTCCCTGCGTCCAGTCTTCGATTATACCTTTGGAATTGAGAAGATTCATGATTTCATAACCGATCCTGTCCATCGCTTTGTGCTTGAACTGATTGATGATTTTGTCCTTTTTGACATCGGTTCCGCTCTCTTTGAGCCAGGAATTCCTGTCGGCGATCGAATCCATAAGTCTGCCGATCCCCTGATTTTCGGTCGCAATCGTTTCGACTACCGGCGGGACCCACAGAAACCTGTGTTTGTTGAGGTTTATTATCATGTTTATTTCGGCGAGAAGTTTTTCTTTTCCGTCTTTGTCAGCCTTGTTTACGACAAAAATGTCAGCGATTTCCATAATTCCGGCCTTCAAAGCCTGAATATCGTCGCCAAGACCGGGAACTAAAACCAGCAGAACGGTGTCTGCAATGCTCATGACATCTATTTCGCTCTGTCCGACACCGACTGTTTCGACAATGAGAACGTCGAATCCGACGCTTTTCATCAGATTGAGGACATCGATCGTCGCCGGAGCTAGACCGCCCAGACTGCCTCGGCTTCCCATCGAGCGGATGAAAACGCCGGGATCGGATGCGTGATCGGACATTCTTATTCTGTCACCCAGGATCGCACCGCCCGAGAAAGGGGAGCTCGGGTCGACTGCTACTACTCCGACAGTTTTGCCTAAGTTGCGGTATTCCTTGATGATTCTGTCAGTAAGCGAGCTTTTTCCAGCTCCGGGAGGCCCTGTGATTCCGATTGTTAGAGTTTCAGAATTTTCCTTGTAAAGCGACATCAGATCGTCTTCAAAACCGGCTCTGTTATTTTCGATTTTCGAAATCAGTTTTGCGAGTGATCTGAAATCCATGATTAGATCGGTTGTCATTTCATATCTCCGGTTTGTTTGATTTTTTGTTTTTCGTTATGAACATTTCTATGTTTGCTGCGTTTTCAGCTGTTTCTTCATCAAAGCCGAATTTTTGCATAAGTTCCAGTTTTTTTTGAATGATTTCTTCTTCAGGAAAATCGCTCGCCTTTTGTACGACTCTCTTTTTTTCGATTTTCTTTGTTTTGTTGAAGAGCGACGGCACTATTGAGAATTTCAGTTTGAGCACATTTTCTCCGCCTGTTTTGGCATTCATTCTGTCGATTATCAATCTGGAAAATTTTGAAACGGTGGCAAGGACAATGTTGTTCGGAACGGCAATTTCCAGAATTTTCTGTTTTAATCTGATCGGAATGGTTATTTCTGCGTTGTTTTTGCCTACAATTTCGCTCCAGTTCATTATCGCGGAAAGTAGTTTGTTCGGTGATTCCGAAATCACTGTCTGTATTGATTTTACCAGCTGCTTCATATAAAAATCACTTAAATATTATGATTCTGTAGCTCGCGGCACAGGACTAGATTCTTGAGCATCATGGCGTTTGTGACTGTTCCGACTCCGCCTGGAACAGGGGAGTAGTTGATCCTTGTCTCCTCGTTTTCCTGATCAAGGATCATGTCACCGGTAACTTTTCCCTCTTCGGTGACATGGATCCCGACATCGACAACGCTTGCTCCGTCCTTGATTTCACTTGATTTCACGATTCCGTGTGTTCCTGCGCATATTGCAACAATATCGGAGTTTTTTATAAGTTCTTTCATGTTTGAAGTTCCGCGGTGTGCCGTTGTTACGGTAGCGTTTCTATTGAGAAACAGTTTGAAAAGCGGAAGTCCGACTATATAGCTTCGGCCGATCACAAGGACATTTTTCCCTGAAAATTCTGTTTGATAGTGTTCGAGCAGTTTTATCGATGCAGCTGCGGTGCACGGAACGATCTCTTCTTTTTTTGAAGTGAAGATCCGTCCCTGATTGAAATATGTTATTCCGTCAACATCTTTCAGCGGATTTATTCTTGTAAGAAGTTCGTTTTCCGGAATTTTTACCGGGAGCGGAAGTTCGACCATAATTCCTGTGATCGACGTGTCTTTGTTGAGAAGATCCAGCTTGCGGAAAAATTCGTCCTGTGTCATTTTTCCATCGACCGAAACGACCTCGATTTTTGCGTTTATCTTTTTCAGCCACTTCTCTTTTGTTTTGAGATAACTTTCCGCAGCATCGTCGTTAAGCGGGTGAAAAACCGCGAGAGTGAGAGCGGGAATATCCTGTTTCAAAAGTTCAGAAACTATTCCGTCTGCCGCTTCCTTTCCTTTAAGTAACATTTTAACTCCTTGATTATTTTGACATTTTCATTATTTCCAACTCTTTTGCGATAGCATCCATCGCAGGCTTTTCTCCTTCCAGAACAGCGTCAACGGCTGCTTTCAGAGCAATGTTCGCCTTTTCCAGATCTTTGGCGATTTCAGCGATATCTTTTTTTTCAACCGCTTTATTGCGGGCTTCATTCCAGTCGTTGTAGGCCTGTTGCATTCCGAGCGACAGCTTGTGAATGTCCTGAACTTTTTTCCTGTCTTTTGAGAAAGTCGCCTCTTTCCACTCGTCATCCATATTGGCATAATGCGGCTTTAACCATTTTTTTTGAAGCATTTCAATGAGTTTTGTGTTTATGTCATAATATTTTTTGCACTTGTTCTGTATAGTTTTAACTAAATTGGCGGCCTGAGAAAAAGCTTTGTTTTTGTGTCTCGAAGCAAGAACTTCCATGTCACGCACAGTATTTTTATATGTATTGTCGTTCGGTCTGAATTCCTGATACAGTGTATAGCCGTCATTGTGGAGAATTACCACCTGCAGTGGTTCCTTTGCTGAAATCAGAAGCGGGAAAAACAGAAAAAACATGTAAAAAACACGGAAAAACTTCATTATACCCTCCGCAAAAAACAAAAACGACCGATTATAACGGTTATTCCTTGCAATGCAAAGAATCTTTGAGAGATTAAAACGATTGTGAAAAATTGAAAAGAAGAATCTGTTGAATTCGATGCTGAAACATGTTAGTAAAGATCGTTTTTTGCGGTTGAACACTGGCGCAGAGGTTTTTATGTTCGGATCACGGCAGTCATACATCAATTTTTTAACATCGATAAAATTTGATTTTTCTGATTACGAAAAAATCCGAGGAAGAAAGCGCAACATTATAATAAGTGTAGGAAAATCCGCTGATTACATGTTCCGGCAGTTTACAGAAATGTTTCCTGAAACTGCATTCCTGCCTTGTTTTGCCGTTCTTCCTCAAGGGTCGGAGATCCACGCCCTGAAAACGGAAAATGTTGTTTTTTCGACTCATCCGCATATGTCGGAAGCAAGCTTCGAAGCGTGCGAGAAACTCATAAATTTCGTTAAAATCCAAAATCCTGAAAATGTTGTCGTCCTTTTGAGCGGCGGAAGTTCTGCTCTCATTGAAAAAAGTTCAGATAAAAACGGAACGATCCTGCTCAACGAAAAGTTGCTGAAAAGCGGTCTGCCTATTACTGAAATCAATAAAGCGAGGAGTGAAAATTCACTTGTTAAAAACGGTAAATTGGCGGAATTATTCGGTAAAATCAATTTTTATGTTTTTGTTGCAAGCGATATCCCGTATCCTTGCGGCGAGAAAATTGTCGGCAGTATGCCTTTTTTCAGGGAAGATCTCGAACACACACACCTTTTCAAATGTGCATCTTCCGATCTGCTGCATGATGCACTTCTGAGACAAATGCCTGAAAATACTGAATCTGTCCGTCATTTTACAGGAAAAGTAGAAAAACTCGCAGAGGTCGTTATCCGCCATATCGATTCGGGAACAGAAAACCTGCTCGTCACAGGGGAACCTCTTTTGAAAATAGAATCAAAAAATCCAGGATGCGGCGGCAGAATGAGCCATTTTGCGCTTATGATGTTCCCTTTTCTGAAAAAAGGAATGCGGCTTTACGCGTTTTCTTCCGACGGTATTGACGGAAACTCGCCTTTTGCCGGGGCAGTTGTGGAAGGCGGAAGAATTTCAATTCCGGAAAATGAGATCAAAGAGTCTCTTCAAAATTATAACTCTGCTGAATTGTTGAATAAATTTGGTTTTATGGTTGAAAGCGGCTACACAGGGATAAATTTGAACGATTTTGTGATTTTTGAATACCGCTGACGGTTGTTTTCTTAACGGAATGCTGTATAATTTTTAAGTTTTTCTTTGTATTTGCGGAGGAAAAATGAAGATAGTTTTTATGGGAAGTCCAGAAATTTCAGTTCCTTTTCTTGATTTCTGTGCCGGGAAAACAGACGAGATCATTGTTTTTTCGCAGAAGGACAAAATCCGCGGGCGCGGCAAAAAACTTGAGCCGACGCCAGTGAAAAAGAGGGCGATCGAGCTCGGTCTTGAGGTCCACACGCTCTGGTCAAAGTCGGAAAAGGCGTTTGAAATAATGAAAAATTTCGCTCCAGATCTGCTTGTTGTAGTGGCTTACGGGCAGATCCTGCCAAAGCGCATTCTCGATCTGCCGAAACTTTATCCGCTGAATGTCCATTTCTCGCTTCTGCCTAAATACCGCGGCTCGACGCCTGTGAATACCGCTTTGCTCAACGGGGATGCGGTTAGCGGAACTTCGGTCATGGTGATGGATGAAGAGCTCGACAGCGGAGATGTGGTTCTTTCGGCCGGGTGCGCAGTTGAAGAGAACGACAATGCGACATCGCTGTTTGAAAAACTGACAAAACTTTCGCTTGAACTTCTGGAAAACAACTGGGAAAAGATCAAAAACGGAAATTTGGAGCGCGTTCCGCAGCAGGGGGAACCTGTTTTCACGAATATGATCCAGAAATCGGACATGTGGCTTGATTTTAATAGCGATGCAAGAATTTTATTTAACAAAATCAGGGCTTTGACCTATGAGCCCGGAGTGCGTGCGATTTTTCGCGGCAATATTGTCGGCATTGAAAAAGCTGAATTTGTTGCTAACTGTAACGGCAAAGCAGGTGAGATAGCTGAAGTTTCCAAAAGCGGGATAGTCGTTGCATGCAGAAACGGCGGGATAAAAATCACAGAACTCAGGCCGGCCGGCAAAAAATCGATGAAAGCGGCAGAATTTATCAACGGTTACAAACCTGCTCAGGGGGAGATCTTTTCTTCAAACAATGAAAATTCCTGAATTTGCGAAGCGTGCTTCCGCTGAAATAAACCGAATCCCGCTCTGGGCGGCATTTCTTTTTTATCAAATTCTTATTCTAATCAGGATCGCTGTCGAAATGGGTGAAGCTGTGCCGGCGATTTTTGTTATGCAGCTTGCGTGGTTCGATTGCGTGCTGATGTTTTTCGTTATAAATTTCAAATACTTGCTTAAATTGAAAAACAAGGATCTGCCGGTTTTGGCGCTAGGCGGATTTCTGACTTACATTCCTATGGTTTACTCTGTTGCGATGGATCACAAATGGAGGCTCAATTTCATAGAACCGGTTTCTTTCAATCAGGTCGTATCGGATATGCTGACGCTTCTGGCCGTGCACGAATACAACTGGCCTATGTTTCCTGAACTTCTGCTTCTTTTGATCGGATCTTTCGTGATGGCATTGATTTTGTCGGGCAGAATTGTGAGATCGCTTCTGGCGGCATTCCTTTCAGTCTATATGTCGTTTTTCTGTCTCGGTTTTTCGTGGATGGCGGTGAATCCTGAACACCCGTCTTTTTCGCACTGGAGATCGGCTTTGTCGGATTCCACCGCATATACACTGGTCTATATTTCTTTTTTCGCTATTCTGGCATTGATGGCTTTTGGGAGGGAAGTTATTGCTTTTATTAAACAAAATGATACGAAATCCAGAGCCTTGCTTTTTTCTTTGTGTGCGGTTTCAACGATTTTTATGTGGATTTTTCTTTTTGTAATAAAAAAGGATCCTTTCGTTATAGACTATATTCTGCTTTTTATTCCTGCGGTTTCTTTCTCTTTGACGTTTTTCTGCGCCGTTAAAAAAAATTGGAAAATGATGTTCCTTCCTTTTTGGATAGTGATCCAGCACATTCTGCTTTTATTCTGAAAAAAATCTTGCCTTGTTTATTCAAGGTATTATAATCCTTTTTGTGCTTGTTTGTTTTAGGTGATATTTTTGTGGGCTGTTTTATGGAACTTGTTGAAAAACTTGAGATTTTAGGTGCTGCTGCGAAGTTTGACGCAAGCTGTTCCTCAAGCGGAAGCGACCGCAAAGGGACCTTCGGCGGTATAGGCAGCGGTCACAAATCGGGGATATGCCACAGCTGGTCGGCTGACGGCAGGTGCATAAGCCTGCTCAAAGTGCTTTTTACGAACTACTGCATAAACGACTGCGCATACTGCATAAACAGGCGCAGCAACGATGTGAAGCGCGCTTCGTTCACGGTTGACGAGCTTGTTCAGCTCACGATGAATTTTTACAAAAGAAACTATATTGAAGGGCTTTTTCTGAGTTCCGGCATCGTCAAAAACGCCGATTATACGATGGAAAGGATGCTTCTTGTGGCGAAAAAGCTGCGGACTGAGGAGAATTTCAATGGTTACATCCATTTGAAAGTGATTCCCGGGGCTAGCGAAACGCTTATCAAAGAGGCCGGCCTTTATGCTGACAGAGTTTCTGTGAATATCGAGCTTCCTTCCGAAAAAAGCCTGAAACTGCTTACTGAAAAGAGCCGGGATTCGATCATAAAACCGATGGGGGATATCTGCGGCGACATTGTCGAAAACCGCGAAGAGAGGAAAAAAACGAAAAAACTTCCGGTTTTTGCGCCTGCAGGGCAGACGACGCAGCTCATTGTCGGTGCGACGCCTGAAACCGACTTCAAAATCGTGAAACTTAGCGAGGCTTTCTACAAAAAATTCAGCATGAAAAGGGTCTATTACTCCGCTTTCGTGCCGGTGAACAGCGATAAACGGCTTCCTGTCATCTCGACTCCGCCGCTTGACCGAGAGCACAGGTTGTATCAGGCCGACTGGCTCATGCGTTTTTATGGTTTTAAGGCTGACGAAATAGTAACTGAAGACAATCCTTTTCTTTCGGATGAAGTCGATCCGAAGGCTGTCTGGGCGATGCGGAACATGCAACTTTTCCCGCTTGAAGTGAATAGTGCCGCGTTTGAAATGATCCTCCGCGTTCCGGGAATAGGGCGGCAGTCGGCAGTCAGAATAGTTTCGGCAAGAAGAAACGGTTCTCTTGATTTCGACGACCTCAAACGGATAGGCGTGGTTCTGAAAAGAGCCCGCTATTTCATCACCTGCAAAGGAAAAATGATGGCCGATACAGATCTCGCCGAAAAAAATATTTTCGAGGCTATGAAATCAACAAGCACGAGGGCAGGGGCGCCTGACCACACGATCGAGCAGCTTTCGTTGTTTTGAAGCATGATTTTTCTGTATGACGGGACATTTGAAGGTTTTCTTAGCGCGGTTTTCGATGCGTTTTTAGTGAAAGAAGAAGTCGAGATCGCGAAAAAATCTGCCTGGCAGCAGCAACTTTTTGCCGAAACTCTGGAAGTCGAAACTTCGCCGGAAAAAGCGGAAAGAGTAGCCTCTAAACTTCTGGAAACATGCGGAACACGCGGATTTACGGCGATAGTCTATATTTTTCTTTCGGAAGATGAACATTGCGAGACATACGGTTTTTATCTGATAAAAGCTGCCTTGAAGCATGGGAAAAAATCCTTTTCCTGTTTCCAGGACAACAAAATCGCCAGTGCGATGCTGATGCGTAAAAAAGTTTCGCGCGAGTATGACAAAATGCTCGGTCTGCTGCGGTTTTCAGAGCTTTCAAACGGCATTTTTTATGCACCTTTCGAACCCGATTTCAACCTTTTGCCGCTTCTTGTCCCCCATTTTTACGAACGTCTTTCGGGCACAAGGTGGATGATTCACGACCTCAGGCGCGGGATCGCAGTCTATCATGCCGGAGGAAAAACTGAAAATGTCGAATTCGCAGACGAAATGACCTCGCATCTGAACCTGGGGATGCTTATCGGGAAATCGGGGAAAGAAGATGCTTTTGTAAAAATGTGGAAAAACTATTTCAGAATAATAGCGATAGAAAGCCGTGCCAATCCGGAACTTCAGAGGCGGTGCATGCCGCGAAGATACTGGAAATTTCTGAGTGAAAAAAACTAAAAAGCCGTTTTTAAGAAAAAAATTCTAATAGGATTGATAAATTTATTGCCTAAATTAAAAAAAAGTCGTTAAATACGCCGCATTTTTTTGGCGGTCTTTTTATTTTTTTAGGAGGTTTGTATGTCAAATCTTGTTTTTTTGGTTTTGGGTGCTTCCGTTCTGGCACTTGCTTTCGCGTTCTTCTTCTTCAAACAGATGATGAAAGAGAGCGAGGGAACGGACACAATGAAGAAAATCGCGCTTCATGTAAGAAAAGGCGCGATGGCTTATCTTAAACAGCAGTACAAAATCGTAGGAATCGTTTTTGTAGTTCTCGCTGTTATTTTTGCCGTTATGGCAGTTTTCGGTCTGCAGAACAACTGGGTTCCGTTTGCATTCCTGACAGGCGGTTTCTTCTCGGGACTCGCCGGTTTCTTCGGAATGAAAACGGCGACCTACGCTTCGGCAAGAACTGCTAATGCAGCTCAGAAGTCACTCGACAAAGGACTCAAAGTAGCTTTCCGTTCGGGGGCTGTTATGGGTCTTACTGTTGTCGGACTTGCACTTCTCGACATTTCGGCTTGGTACATCATCCTCAACATTTTTGTCAAAGAGGCTGACACGACCCACAAACTTATTTTCATTACCACGACGATGCTTACTTTCGGAATGGGTGCTTCAACTCAGGCTCTTTTTGCGAGAGTCGGCGGCGGTATCTACACGAAGGCAGCTGACGTCGGTGCAGACCTTGTCGGTAAAGTCGAAGCAGGGATCCCGGAAGACGACCCGCGTAACCCCGCTACCATCGCTGACAACGTAGGCGACAACGTAGGCGACGTTGCAGGTATGGGCGCAGACCTTTACGAATCTTATGCAGGATCGATTCTTGCTACGGCTGCTCTCGGTGCTTCGGCATTTGCAGGCAGTGCAGAATTCCAGGAAAAGGCTGTCATCGCTCCGATGCTTATCGCTTCGATCGGTGTCGTTCTTTCGCTTATCGGCATTTTCCTTGTTAAAACCAAAGAAGGTGCAACGATGAAAGAGCTTCTCCGCGCTCTCGGCAGAGGCGTAAACGTCAGCGCATTCCTCATCACGATAGCTACTTTCGTAATTCTTTACGTCATGGGCTTCGAAAACTGGCTCGGAATATCTTTCTCGGTCGTCAGCGGCCTTGTTGCAGGTATCATAATCGGCCAGGCTACGGAATACTACACTTCGCAGTCCTACAAACCGACACAGAAAGTCGCTGAAAGCTCTTCAACAGGCCCGGCAACTGTCATCATTTCCGGTCTCGGACTCGGAATGCTCTCAACTGCTATTCCTGTAATCACTGTCGGTGTCGCGATCGTCATGGCTTACCTCTGCGCTAACGGTTTCAACCTTGAATTTTCGGCAGCGGCTCTTTCGCAGGGTCTCTACGGAATCGGTATCGCGGCAGTCGGTATGCTTTCAACTCTCGGCATCACTCTTGCAACTGACGCTTACGGTCCTATCGCCGACAACGCAGGCGGAAACGCTGAAATGAGCGGCCTCGGTGAAGAAGTCAGAAAGAGAACTGACGCCCTCGACGCACTCGGCAACACGACAGCTGCAACCGGTAAAGGTTTCGCGATCGGTTCTGCTGCTCTTACCGCTCTCGCTCTTCTCGCTTCATATGTTGAGGAAATCAAAATCGCCCTCATCAGAATCGCAGGAGAGAGCGGAACGGCACAGCTCACCAAATCAGTTTCGTGGACAGTTGACAAAATCAGAAGCGCTTCGCTCATCGACTTCATGGATGCATACAGCGTAAACCTTATGAACCCGGTCGTTCTGGTCGGTGTTTTCGTAGGCGCTATGATGGCTTTCCTTTTCTGCGGTCTTACGATGAACGCTGTCGGCAGAGCTGCTCAGAAAATGGTTGAGGAAGTCCGCCGTCAGTTCCGCGAAATCGCAGGGATCATGGAAGGAAAGGCTGAACCCGACTACGCAAGATGTGTTGCTATTTCAACAAAAGGCGCTCAGCACGAAATGCTCCTTCCGTCGATTCTCGCAATCGCTATTCCGATAGTTGTCGGCGTCGTTCTCGGTGTTGCCGGCGTTATGGGTCTTCTCATCGGCGGTCTCTCCTGCGGATTCGTTCTTGCAGTTTTCATGGCTAACGCAGGCGGCGCTTGGGATAACGCTAAGAAATACATCGAAGAAGGCAACTTCGGCGGCAAAGGTTCCGACAACCACAAAGCTACGGTTGTCGGCGACACGGTCGGTGATCCTTTCAAAGATACATCGGGTCCGTCGCTCAACATCCTTATCAAACTTATGAGCATGGTTTCGATCGTTATGGTCGGTCTTACCGTTGTTTTCCATCTGATGTAACTATTTGATTTTATTTTAAAATGTCAGTTGTAATCCGCCTCGCAGATCTTGTGGCTTCAGATTCCTACTTTGACGGTTGCGCTTTACACGAAAAAAAATCGACAATGATTTTTTCAGCTGCGACCAAAAACGGAATCACCTTTATCCACGGTTCTGCGGGCGGATGCGACGTTAAACTCGAAATCGACGAATCCGGAAATATCTTCAACAAGCTGTGTTCATGCAAAGAGAAAGGGCTCTGCAAACATGTCGTCGCGACAGCGCTTTACTACAACGAACTTTCTATGGACAACACCGACATTTCGGAGCAGCTTTCCCGCTTTGTCGTAAAACCGGCCGAAAAAAACAGTGCCGAGCCCCCTTTCAAAATCATGCTCAACCGTGATTCCGGCGATGTCAGAATCGCAGACAGCGGCGACCTGCAGCTTTCAAAACTTGCAGGATCGCTTTCCGGCGACGATCTGCTCCTTACAGTTTCACTTTCTCCGGAAAAGTTCAATATCGGCCAGACACAGCTTTTTGCAGCAGTCGAACCGCTTGTTCTTTCCTATGATTTCGATGCTTCAGAGATAACTTTTTCGCTTTCAGAAAGCATTTTTTACTCTGCTAAAAACGGTGTGGCGATCGACCTTGACGAAGGCGCGGTATGGCGCTTTTCCAAAGGCGTCAACGAGGTTCTGGCTTCTCTTCTCGGGCAGACTTTGGGCTATTCAAAAAAGGATATGCTGATCAGAGCGATGTCCGATCTGGGCGAAAGTCTGAGTCCCGCGATTCTGCTTGACGGCGCGTTTAATTTGAAAAAAACCGTTCTCAACGAAAACACGAAAGTGATTTTCAAAACAGACATTCACGAGGGGAAGGTTTTTCTCAAAATATTTCTCGAAAACGGCAGAACATCGATCGAATTTCAGCCGAGAAAAAGGAACCTTGAACACAATTATCCGATAAACGGCAGGATATATTCGATAAATCCGCAGCTTGTGAAAGATATCAAAGCTGCTTTAGTGACCGAAGGCTTCAGGCTTTTCAAAAATTCCTACACCGTTCCGATGCAGGATTATTCCAGGATCATTTCGCCTGAAAGCGCGCTCCGTGCGGTCGGAACGATCGAAAGCGAGCAGGAGATCAAAAAAATCAACATTCCGCAGGCCGCTGCCGACGATTCCGAGATCGTTCTTGACGTAAACAGCGATGAGCAGTGGTTTTCCTTCAACATCAAACTGCCGCAGTCGGCCGATTTCATTCCGTCGGTTTCGCTTATCGACGCAGTCAGACAGTTCGAGCGCGGAATCGAGGAACCGGTCGTCAACGATACTGAAGGTAAACCTGTAATTCTTGAAAACAGCGGCGAATTCTTAAGTAAAATCGCAGAGATGCTCGGTTCTTCAGTGTACGGCGAAGGCGAAAGGATGCCGGTAGCCAATATCATTCCGCTCCTTAAATCGAAAAACAAAAAAATCGTCAAAAACTTCACAGGCTCGGCCGAAGCGAGAAAAAAATACATCAAAATTTTCGATTCCCTTTCAAACGGGGTCCTTCCGCGCCTGGACGACACCGACCTTTCGAATATTCCGCTCAGAAACTACCAGCTCGACGGCTTCAAGTGGATGTCGCTCCTAAAAGTTCTGGGACTTGGCGGCATTCTGGCTGACGAAATGGGTCTCGGAAAAACCCTGCAGTCGCTCTGTATGATAAAATCGGAGACAGGCGAGATGCCTTCCATCGTTGTCTGCCCGAAAACTCTTGTCTGGAGCTGGGACAGAGAAGTCGAGAAATTCTTCCCCGAAATGAAACGCGTCGTCATCGATTCGTTGAAACCGGAAGAGAGGATCGCAAAGTGGAAAAACTCGCAGAAAGAGCTGATCATCACTTCATATTCAGTCGTGATCAACGACTATGCCTTCGTTAAGGAAAAATCGTTCGAAACAATAATCATCGACGAGGCGCAGCAGATAAAAAACAACAAGACGAAGCGCTTCAAACTGCTCAGTTCGCTAAAGTCGAAACACCGCTTCGCCCTCACAGGAACGCCGCTTGAGAACCACATCAGCGATTTGTGGAGCATTTTCCAGTTTATAATGCCGGACTACCTCGGTGTTAAAAAAGATATTGATAAAACTGAGAAAATCGGCAACAATGAGGAGCTTCTCCTTCTGCGCAAAAAAACGGCGCCCTTCATTCTCCGCCGCCTCAAAAGCGAGATCCTTGACGAACTTCCGGAACTCATAATAAAGGAATATCCGGTCGAAATGACGGCGAAGCAGAAGGATGTCTACCTTTCGGCGATGCTGCGCGGCAGGGCTGAATTCATCGAAAGAGGCGAAAGCATCAATAAGATCGAGATCCTGGCACTTCTTTCAAAACTGCGTCTCGCGGCAGACCATCCTTCGCTTGTTACCGACAACGAGATGATCCCCGAACTTTCCGGAAAAATCGCTGCGGTTCACGAAATCTGTGACGAGATCTTCTCGGGCGGCGGCAGAGTCCTTATTTTCAGCCAGTATGTGAAAATGCTGAGGATCATTGAAACTTCATTTATCGCAAACAAAATCGACTATTTTTATATGGACGGCGACACGAAAGACCGCTTCCCGCTTGTCGAAAGGTTCAATTCAGGTGAAAAAAGAGCGTTTCTGCTGAGCCTCAAAGTCGGCGGAGTAGGTCTCAACCTCACCGGCGCAGATCATGTCATAATCGTCGATCCATGGTGGAATCCGGCGGTCGAAGAGCAGGCATGGTCGAGAGCCCACAGGATCGGACAGACGAAGAAAGTTGTCGTTACGAAGCTTTATTCAAAAGGGACGATCGAAGAGAAAATCCTCAATCTTCACCAGAAAAAGCGCGGAATGATCGATTTTTTCCTTTCTCAAAGTTTGAAAGAACCGGGCGAGGATTTTGTTAAGATGATTGCCGATCTGGCATTTACGGAATAGGAGAGATCATGGATTATTTCAAAACAAGGATTTTAGGCACGAAACGGGGGCTTTACGGTCTGATTCTTTCGCTTGTCAGTGTCATCGCGCTCTGCTGGATGATCTATGCGAGGGACGATGCGAGGGCTGAATACGAGGAACTCAAAGCAAACGGCACATGTTTCGCCGAAAAAGTTGACGAATCATGGTGGAACAACCTGAGTTCAGAAGAGAAGAAAAAGATATCCAGAAAATGCATGGCGGCTTCGCAAAGGCTTTCTCAGACAGAGCTCGCTCCTTCTATTTTCGCAGTTCTTGCGATGATAGGGTTAATGCTTCTGGCATCGTCTTTCGCAAATATAAAAAGCGATGCAGACAAAATCCTGGAGGCGATGGAAAAAGAGGAAGAGGAAAAAAAAGGAGGGGAAGATGATAATAAACTATCTTGACAAAGTTCCTGAAATCGACCCGGAGGCAAAAATCTTCAAAACTGCCGACGTCATCGGTGACGCAGTGATCGGAAAAGGAAGCAGCGTCTGGTTTGGCGCGGTCGTCAGAAGCGACGTCAACACGATAAAGATCGGCGAAGACACGAACATTCAGGACAATGCGACGATCCATGTGACAACGGCGCTTTACCCGACTACGATCGGCAACGGCGTGACTGTCGGTCACAATGCGGTGATCCACGGCTCGACTATCGGCGACAATGTCCTCATCGGAATGGGGGCGGTCGTTCTTGACGGCTGCAAAATAGGGAAAAACTCGATAATCGCGGCAAATTCTGTGCTTTTAGGCGGCACTGAAATTCCGGAAGGAGTTCTCGTTGCAGGGAATCCCGGTAAAATCAAGCGCGAAGTCACAGCTGAAGAGATCGAAGGTTTGAAAAAATCGGCGGAGAATTATGCGAGGTATGCGCGCAACTATTTGACTTATTCAAAAGATTCAATATATTCTTCGTCCGATATAAGACGGATCATCGAAAGTTTAACATCTGATAAATCAGGGGGCGTAAAATGAGAAAATTTCTCGCAGTTGTTTTTTGTTTGGCTTTTTTTATGACGATTTTTGCCGATGACAACAAAGACCGTCTTCTTACTGTTATTTTCACCAATGATTCCCATGGTATGGCATGGAAAGACAAAGAAGGGGCCGGAGGTCTGGCTGCGCAGCAGACGCTGATCGACGAAATCAGGGATGAAGTTCAGAAAAAAAGCGGAAATGTCATTCTTCTTAATGCCGGAGACATTACACTCGGCGATCCGAGAAGCAACATCTGCGAAAACATGCCGATGATTGAGGGTATGAATCTTATCGGCTACGATGCGATGACTATCGGAAACCATGAATTCGATTTCGGTTTCGAAGCTTTCAAAAGAATGCAGGAAAAGGCAAAATTCCCGTTCCTCAGCGCGAATATGTATAAAGAAGGCGGAACGGAACCGGTCGGCAAAGATTTTATAGAAATAGAGTATGACGGTGTCAAAGTCGCCGTTCTCGGTCTTACGACGATGGAAACCGAAAGTATTTCGGGACAGGGGCTCAAAGGAAATCTTACGATGACAGATCCTATCGCGATCGCGAAAATGCAGATCCCGGCTCTGAAAAAGAAAAACGATATCGTGATCGTTCTCAGCCACCTCGGATATTATGACACGGACAAGAGTTTCGACGGATATTACGGAGACAATTACCTTGCAAAGACCGTTTCAGGAATTGATTTGATTATCGGCGGTCACACTCAGAGACAACTCGAAAATGCTGTGAAAATCAATGACACATACATAGTTCAGACTGAAGGTCTTGGCAAATGGGTCGGCAGAGTCGATTTGTATATGAAAGGCAAAAAAATAGATAGAGTAGAATATAAAGCGATTCCGGTGAACCTTAAAGATAAAAACGGCAAGCTGATCGGAAATAAAATCAAGGAAAACAAGGCAATGCTTCACATGCTTGAAGGTTTGAAATGTGAATTTCCGACCAAACCGATCGGTAAAATCGAAAGAGATCTTATCGGTGGAAACGAAGCACGCGAAAAAGAGGTCGAACTCGGCGACATCATCACCGACATCATGCGTGAGAAAACCAATTCCGATGTCGCTTTCATGAACTCTGGAAGCATCAGACAGGGTCTGAAGAAAGGCACTGTTACCGAAAAGGATATCTATGCTATCTTCCCGTTCCATGACACGGTTTTCACGGCTGTACTCACCGGAGCTGAACTTCGTGAAGTATTTGAGTTCTTTGCTGAAAAGAAAGGCGCTGGCGAAGCCGGTTTCCTTCAGGTTTCTGGTGTTGAGATCAGCATTCTTAAAGGATTCCCGGATGTTAAGATCGGCGGTCAGAAGCTTGATCCTAAAAAAACATACAAAGTTGCGTTCAATTCGTTCATCGCTAACGGTGGCGACGGATATGATATGCTCAAAAATGTAAAGTCCAAAAAGGATACCGCTTACCTTGTTGCTTCGATTCTTATTGATTACATGAAGGCAAACGGAACTTTCGCGAAACCGCAGGGCGACCGCATAAAGATTTATAAAAAGTAATTCTCAAATCAAAGGTATTGATATGAAAAAAATCCTCGGCATGGGAAATGCTCTTCTCGATATTCTTGTCACTCTGCCCGGCGATTCCGTACTGACGGAGCTCGGTCTGGCAAAAGGCAGTATGCAGCTTGTAGACCTTGCTTTCAGCGAACGCGTTCTGAAAACGGTCGAGAATCTTGATTTTTCGCTTGTCAGCGGCGGAAGTGCCTCAAATACGATCCACGGTCTGGCAAAACTGGGAGTCGAAACCGCTTTTATCGGCAAGGTAAGCGAAGACGAATTCGGCGATATTTTCAGGAAAGACATGCTGAATTCGGGTATCAGACCGCTTCTTTTTAAGGACGAGCCGCAGACCGGCAGGGCCATTGCCCTGATTTCGCCCGATTCGGAGCGTACTTTCGCGACTTATCTTGGTTCGGCGGTAAAACTTTCGCCTGATGAGCTGACACCGGAACTTTTTGAAGGTTACGACCATTTTCATGTTGAAGGCTATCTCGTTCAGGATCACGATCTGATCGAAAAATCGCTTGTCCTCGCGAAAGAGGCCGGACTCACGACATCGCTTGATCTTGCAAGTTTCAATGTCGTTGTCGAGAATCTCGGTTTCCTGCAGTCAATAGTTGAAAGATATGTCGACATCGTTTTTGCCAACGAGGAAGAGGCGCGTTCGTTCACAGGTGTCAACAATGCCGCGGAAAGCGCGCGGAATATCGCTGAAATGTGCAGCGTGGCTGTTGTCAAGACTGGACCTAAGGGTTCGATTGTGGCTTCAGGCAGGGAACTTCTGAATATTCCGCCAGTCGAAGCTAAACGAGTGGACACGACAGGGGCGGGCGACCTTTACGCGTCAGGTTTCCTTTATGGTTTTGCGAACGGACTTTCACTTGAAAAAAGTGCCAAAGCCGGAACGATTCTGGCTGCATGCATAATTGAGAAAATAGGTGCGAAAATTCCTGACGAGTGCTGGCCTGAAATGATTTCAAAGATTAGGACAATATGAATATCAGTGTGATTTTTCTCATTCTGGCTATAGTTTTCAATGCCGCTGCCAATATTTTTATGAAAGCGGGAGTGATGTCTGATCCGGTGAAGCTGAGCGACGGAATAATTCCTTTTGCTCTGAGCTACATTACGAATTTCAAACTGATGTCCGGCATTGCATGTTTCGGCATCGCCCTTGTTTTCTACACGAAGGCACTAGAAAAGTTCAATCTTTCGATCGCTTATCCTATGATGACATCGTGCGGACTTATAATCGTGACGCTCTGGTCGCTTTTCGTGTTTCAGGAAAAACTTACTGCCGTGCAGTTTGGCGGACTTTTTATGATAATAGGTGGAATATGGCTTTTAAATATTCACTGACGCTTATTCTGGTTGTTTCTCTGCTCAATTCGTGTGCGTATTCGGGCTTCAAGAAATTTGCGGATATTCCGGAAGAAGAGTTTAAGATCGAGGAGATGAGTTTCGAGGACGACTTCAAAGAGTTTCAGGCAGAAAATATGAATTATACCGTCGGTGTCGGCGACGAGATCAAAATCACGATCTACGGAAACCCGCAGGACAGCACCCAGTCTACCGCTCTGGGCGAGATCTTCGGCCATGCCGTCGACGAAAACGGCGAAATCAATATTCCGCTTCTGAAACAGGTCAAAATCGCCGGACTTACGAGAAAGGAGATCGTCGAAAAGCTTGAGGAAGGCTATTCGAAATACATCAAGGATCCGCATGTCATGTTTGATATCGTCAAATATGAAAGCAAATTCTACTATGTTGTAGGAAATGTGAAAAATGCCGGCAAAAACCCGATAAAAGTCAATACCAACCTGCTTGAGGCTATAACGGGAATGGTTCCGACATCGACTTCGGAAAGGGGCTCGCTTGAGTTCATATATCTGAAACGCGGAGAGACGGTTCTTCCCATCAGCATCAGCGAGATCGCGACCGGAGCACGCGATTTTTCGAAGTATTATCTGCATGACGGCGACACTTTCTACATTCCGGCTCCGACTGAAAACAGAGTTTACATCCTGGGCGAAGTCAAACGTCCGGGAGCTTTTGAAATGAACACCGGAAATTACACGATGATCGATATCATCGCCGATGCCGGCGGACTGATTCAGCCGAATGCTTCAGACGGCAGAATCTATCTGGTTCGCCAGACTGCCGGAAAGCATCTTCTGGTGCAATTCCATTTCGATGATATTTTTACCGGAAAGGCTGGCAGCGTCCGTCTTATGCCGGGTGACAGGATCTTTGTCGCTCCGATCGCTCTTGTCAGCTACAACCGCATAATCCAGCAGATCGCGCCGACATTCTCGCTTCTTTACACAGGAACGCTTCTTTACAAAAACTGGGTAAAATAGATCCAGGTTAAATCAGTGAAACAGGGCCGTTAACCGGACTCTGGAATTTTCAAGTTATTATTATTTGCCTGAATAGATCTGTCTTGCCTTAGCTTTGAAAAGTTCGGCTGATTCCTTGTCGAAGCCAGAGGCATTGGCGAGAGTTTTCCGCATTTCGAATTTTGCTATCGATTTTTCGAGCGACGCAACGATATCGTTGTGCATGATGAAAGAAGGAGCTGTTTCATCTATATATGACATGATTTCGAACAGTCTGCATATTTCAATGTCGGTTTCGGCATCAAGCATGTATCGTGAAACCTGCATGAAATAGGGCTTCAAGGCTTTGGCAAGCGCTGAATCTTCATACAGACTGCGGTTGTTGCCTTCCTTAATGTGCCTGATTACAGAAGATGCCAGATCCGAAGCGATGTGAAGATCACGAAGGACATTTGTCTGATCCTGGATTTTGTCGACATCAATGAAAATCGAAGCTATCGATTTGAGGCATTCGGAGATCGAAAATTCGCTTGAAATGATCTTGTTCAATAATTTCACGATGTTGCTCTTTATGTTTATTTCGGTCAGAACTTCATGAAGTTCCAGAACAAAATTCTTTGCGGAATAGTCGGTCGTTGTCTCAAATTTTGAATCTGTAGCTGTGAAATCGGAAAGTTTTTTGATTATCTGTGTCCTGAAATACTGTCTGTCGCTTTTGTAGGCAATATCGAAAACAGCTTGGACCCAAATGAAATAATCAATGATATCAACAAGCTGCTTTGAAAAATCAGCGGCGACATATCTGGTCAGCAGAATGGCGTAGTCACCTCTTTTTATTGTTCCTGCATCACAAGTATTCTCGCAGAGAGGGTAGAGTACAGTCATGCTTTCTATCGCTGTGAGAAAAAGCTGTGACGGCAGGAAATATTTTAGATTTTTGTTTATTATGTTTGAGGCGTGGGCGAAAATGTGCTCGAAAGTTTTCAGATCTTTTTTCAGATAAAAAAATTCTTTTTCCGGAAGGTGCGCCGTTTTTGTTTTTATTACCGAGATCTTTTCTTTCATAAGCGGGAAAAGATTTGTTGCGAAAAACTCTTTTTTTTCATCTGAATTGCCTGAAAAACAGAATTCCATCAGGTGAAGTATATAGTCGAGTTCTACCCAGAAAACTGCGTCCAGACCGCATACCGCCGATGCTTCAAACTTTTGACGATGGATGTATTCAAGAAGCACTGTTCTGTCAAAAGTTGAAAAATCTTCAATCTTTTTAAGTTCTTCGTAAAATTTTCTCAAAAAAGGTCTCCCTGGATTTCGTTCGCCTTGATCCCGAACTTGTCCAAAGTTTTTTTCGTGACGACACGTCCTTTCGCGGTTCTTGCAATAAAACCCGATTTGATCAGATAAGGCTCGTAAACATCTTCAAGCGTGCGTCTTTCCTCGCTGACGCTTGCCGCGATCGCCTCGATCCCGACAGGACCGCCGCGGAAAGAATCAATGATCGTCATCAGTATCGTTCTGTCCATCTGGTCAAGTCCGTCCTCGTCGATCTCCATCTGATTCAGTGCGAATTTAGCGATCGCGATATCAATGTTGCCGTCGCCCTGGACGATTGCGAAATCGCGGACTCGCTTCAAAAGTCTGTTTGCGATTCGCGGAGTCCCGCGTGAACGTCTTGCGATTTCGTGAGCACCGTCGTCGTCGATGGTTATTCCAAGAACTTTCGACGAGCGTTTGACTATTGTTTCAAGGTCTTCGACGGTGTAGTAGTCCATTCTGAAAACTATCTGAAACCTGTCACGAAGCGGGCTTGAAAGCAGTCCGGTCTTCGTCGTTGCGCCGATAAGGGTGAACGGAGCGATCGGAAGCGGCATGCTTTTCGCGTGCTGGCCTTCTCCCAGCATGATGTCGAAGCGGAAATCCTCCATCGCGGGATAAAGGCTTTCTTCGACAGCCGGATTGAGGCGGTGGATCTCGTCGATAAAAAGGACGTCGTGATCCTGCAAAGCGGTAAGAAGCCCTGCGAGATCGCCTTTTTTCTCGATGACAGGCCCGGAAGTCGTCAGCATGTTTACTCCCATTTCGTTGGCGATGATCTGACTGAGTGTCGTTTTGCCGAGTCCGGGAGGTCCTGCAAGAAGCAGGTGGTCAAGCGGTCTGCCGTTCTTTTTCGCAGCTTCGATATAGATTTTAATGTTGTCAACGACAGCTTTCTGTCCGATATATCCGCTCAGATTCTTAGGTCTGAGCCCTCCTTCAAGCGAGGAATCTTCGGGAAGTTCCTGCGAATTGAGCAATCTTTCTTCTTCCATTTTTCACCGTCCAATCAGCTGTTTCTGATGATTTTAAGTGCTTCTCTGACGATATTTCCCGCATTTTTCGACTCTTTGTCGGC
>Ga0310696_10002099_pt1 | contig 27143 bp, 25 predicted proteins | sample AusTroGonzalo_MG_4_FD_203885 | JGI IMG/M metagenome (GOLD analysis project Ga0310696, IMG submission 203885) | Bovine rumen microbial communities from tropical cattle in Woodstock, Queensland, Australia - Gonzalo_02 (v2) (version 2) | ecosystem: Host-associated > Mammals > Digestive system >...
ATATTTTTTCAAAAAATGTCAAATTTTTGAGGACTTTTTTTATCCAAAAGATTTGTAATTAAAAAAGGAAACATTATACACAAATTGTCGTGCTTTAAAGCGACAGATTTTATATGTTTATATTGTTAGGTTAAATGAGTGAAGAAATGATTATTAGCCAAACTAAACTTTTTGTTGGAGGGCTAAACTGGCAAATGAGAGGTAATGACCTCAGAGAAGAATTCTCACCTTATGGAGAAATCGTATTCGCTAGAGTAAATCTAGATAGAGAAACTAAAAGAAGTAAGGGGTTTGGATTCGTAGAATTTGCTAACGCAGATGATGCAGCTAAAGCTAAAGCTGAAATGGATGGAAAAGAAGTTCGAGGAAGAGCTATTAAAGTTGATTTCGCGAAAGAAGATCCAACAAAAATGTACAATAAAGCTGAAAGAGCAGAAGCAACAGAAGCTAAAGTAGAGGCTGAAGAAGATGAAACTGTAGTAGATGAAAATGCTTTCTAATGTGTTAAACTACTAAGAATAATCTGGAAAATCCTGTGTTTGAGTGGCACAGGATTTTTTCTTTGAAAAGAAATAAATAATTAATATATTATGAAATGTTTAGATTATCTAATATTCTAGATGCAAATAGAAAAAGACGTAGATTTGAAACAATATAATACATTACAGATTCCTGTGAAAGCGAAATATTTTGTGATAGTAGAAAATGAATCTGATATTTTGGAATTAATGAAAAATAATTTATGGGAAACGGAGAAACATTGTATTCTTAATGGTGGTTCTAATACGTTATTTACTCAGGATTTTGATGGAATTGTGGTGAAGATTAAAACAAAATGAAAAGAAATAATTAAATCTGAAAATAGTTCAGTATTAGTCGAAGTTTCTGCATGAGAGAATTGGTCAGATTTCGTTGAGCGAACTTGTAAAAATAATCGATACGGAATTGAAAATCTGATAGATATCCCATGAAACGTTGGAACAGCTCCAGTTTCTAATATCTGAGCATATGGAACGGAGGTTTCTAGTGTAGTTTATGAAGTTGAATGAATTGATTTAACTACATGAAAAAATCGAATATATAAAAATCAAAGCTGTATGTTTGGTTATAGAACAAGTGTTTTCAAATATACCCAAAGAAATTTATTTTTAGTTACGAAAGTTAGATTTTTACTTTCAGTTGTGGATGAGAATTATAGTCCAAATATTTGATATGCCGATGTCCAGAAATTTATATCAGAAAAGTGATTAAATCCAAAAACTCCAAAAGAAGTTGCAGAGATTATTCGTAAAATTAGAGAAAATAAATTGCCGGATTGGCATAAAATTTGAACGGCATGAAGTTTTTTTTCAAATCCGATTATTACACTTGATGAGCGAGCAGAACTTGAAAAATCTTTTCCAGATTTATCGCATCATGAGTGTATAGATTTTGGTGAGAAAAAGATGAAACTTTCAGCAGGGCAATTAATTGATCGTTGTGGCTTGAAGTGATGGAGAATCTCAAATTGAACGGCATGAACTTATGAAAAACACGCATTAATTTTAGTGAATGAATGTTGAAATGCAGATGATGTTTTAGAGGCTATGCATTATATTCAGAAATCAGTTAAGGATAAATTTTGAGTGCAGCTAGAACCTGAAGTTATTCTAGTATAAAAAAAGAGCGTAGTATAAATAATACTCGCTCTAAGATAGACAATCCCACCGGGGGTCGAACCCAGATTAACGGAGCACATGCTTGATTTCGCTATATGCGAAGGTCTTTTTTGATTGTTTTACAGTTAGCAATATCTTGCCTACTTTTACATGTTCTTAATAGCTGAATATTTCAAGGTCGTCAGGCTTGAAATTTTTGATATTCTAGTCTATTACGTAAGTTTTACCATTAAACTATGGGATGCGGGATAGAATATAAGTTTTCCAATATAAAAATCAATACTTTTTCTAAAAAAGAATAAAAGTAAATATTTTTTAGACTATTCAAATCTGAGAGCATCGATAGGCTGTAATTCTGCTGCCTTTTTAGCAGGTCCAATCCCAGATACTATTCAGATTATGAATGTTAATGTTGTAGCTAAAACTACTACTTCAGTAGTCATGGATACATTAATTCATTCAATTTCAAAACTATTTACTAATTGAATTGCTAGTCGTGATAATATAATTGCGATTATTCATCAGATAGCAGTTACTACTACTGATTCAATCAAGAATTGTGTAATAATATCTCCATTCAAAGCTCAAATCGCTTTTCTAATTCAGATTTCCCTAGTTCTTTCTGTTACTGAAACAAGCATGATATTCATTACTCCGATTCATCCCACAAGTAAAGAAATTGAACCGATGGCAGCTAATAAATATGTGAAAATTGACATTGCATTATCAATTGCGTCTCCGATTGCAGATAGAGATGTTACGGAGAATCATGCCAGATCAATATGAGAAATATTATATTTTCTCATGAGAAAATATTTTATTCTATTCATCCATTGATCTACATCATCATCGTATCAAAGAATAACAGTGATACTTGAAATCTTAGTAGAAGAGTTAATCTTTTGCTGATATGTCGTAATAGGGATATAAACCTGACCGAACATACTTTCTTCATCTAAAACTCAGATTACTCTAAATTTTCTACTATTATAATATACATATTCTCATAAAGCATAACCTCAGTCGAATAAATCATCAACTATATTCTTATTTACAATAGCAACATCTTCATTTTTATCGAAATTAGACTCAGAAAACTCACTTCAATAATTCCAATCTAGTCCCATTTTTTCGATGTAATCAATAGGTACTCAAAGGAACTGTCACATGGCACTATCACCATCATCATTTGTGAAATTTCACTGAGTTGTATTACTATATGTGACTTTTCAGCTTAATTCGGGGAAATAATATTCAATATCATCTATTAAATCAGTTGTTAATGTTATAGCTTTTACATATCAGTGAACTTCATCACTTGTCCATTGGGTGTATCATCATTTAGATGAAATTGTAATATTATTCGTAATTAGAGAACCTATTTGGTCTTTTACTCATTGTTTGGCTCATGTTCAGAATGACATTAGAAAAATAACAGCAAAAAGTCAGATCACAATTCATAAGACACTTAAAAAAGATCTCATTTTATTGGATATTAGATTTCATCGTGCATCTCTAACATAAGTCGTAAAGTTCATACTATATTTGTTTAAATTAAATTTTTACTCCTCATCATGATGAAGGAATTGTCAGTCTCTCATCCTAATCATTTTCTTTGCGGCTTCTCAAATGTGGCGATCATGAGTAATCAAAAGTACTGTTTTATGCTGTTCTTCATTTAACTTTTTAAATAGCTCTAGAATTTCTTCTCCTGTTACGGAATCAAGCGCTCATGTAGGTTCATCAGCTAGAATTAGAGAAGGATTAGATACTAAAGCACGAGCGATACAAACTCTTTGTTGCTGTCATCATGAAAGCTGATTTGGTAAAGCATCTAACCTATTTCATAGTCAAACCATTTTGAGAGCTTCGGCACATCTTTCTTTCTTTTCCTTATTTGGTACTCACATATATGATAGAGGTAAAGCTACCTGTTCTCGAGCAGACATCCTTTTGAGCAGATTATATCACTGAAAAACAAATCAGATTGTAGTTCTACGAATCATTGACCATTCATCTGCAGTCATAGCTCTTACTTTTTCTCATCTCAATAAATAATCTCAACTAGTAGGCTCATCAAGTAATCAGACTATATTCATTAGAGTAGATTTTCCACATCATGAAGGTCCCATAATAGAAATGAAGGCTCATTCATCAATCCAAAAATTTATTCATCTGAGTGCATGAACAGCCTCGACTCAGTTTTCCGGATCATCTACTCAATAAGTTTTGGTTACATTTACCAATTCGATTAGATGAGGGTTTGTATTGTTGTTTTCTACTACATCTTTTTTATCTGTCATTAATATTTATTCATATATTAAATATTATCTTCCAAATCATCATCAATTACTTCTACTACTTCCTCACATGCTTCATCTACTTGAACTTCATCCTCATGGGAATCATCCTCATCACATTGATGGCCCTCCTCACATATTTCTCATTGCATTTGCTCTATTTTCATTGATAGTTCTTTCCATAGCATCTTTGTCGAGTCATGCGGATTGTATTTCTAATCACATGCTTGTCATTCATTCATTGCTATAAAACATTGATTTAACCTTATCTCATACTTTTAGTCAGCTTACTATTTCTGTATTAGTTTCATCTGAATCTCAAATCTCTACAGGAGTTTCTACCCATTGATCTCATTGCTTTAGCATAACCATATTTTGACCAGAAATAGTAGTTATAGCTTGAGACGGAACTAGTAATACATTTTCAGTTTTACTTAATATAATTTTAGCACTTCATCCCATTCCGGCGAGAATTGTTTCATCTGGGCTGTTCTTTTGGAATGTTATAGTCATTGGATATGTAGTTGTAGAAGAATTTGTGTTTGGAATTGTGTTTATCTCTGTAATTTTTCCATAGTAAACTTGGTCAGGATAAGCATCTAGATAAACTTCAGCATCCATTCAGACTTTTAATTGTATGATATCTATCTGTTCTACATTAAATGTCATCTCTAGAATATCATTACTCTCCACATATATATACTTTGTGCTAGTATTATTAGATGATGGATTGATAGAATCTCAAACCTGGATATCCATTTCAGTAATTACTCCATCAAAGTTTGCAGTTAATTGGTAGTCATCATATTGATCCATCATATTCTGAAGTTTTCTCTGTTGCTGTTTCAAACTGTTCTGTTCTTTTGTGATCTGAGTTTCTTTCAAACTTTCTCATCATGCTATTTTACTTAAATTTCTCATAGCAGAATCGATATCATTTTCTAATGTTGCTCTATCTTTTTCATGTTGAGTTTTGAGTACATCTACCTGAAGATTGCTCTTATTTAATTCAGTTTTTGCTTTATCTAAATTAGTCTTTGCTTTATCTAATTTTAATTTGGTATCTTCTAATGAGGTATCATCATCTAAATCGGCAAGTGCGCTCACTTTAGTTGTGTATAGTTGAACATATTTTACTCATTGAGACTGTAAATCAGTACCGAAAGTCTTAGCATCAGATTCGATATTAGTTAAAGAGTAATCAGAACTAGTAACGCTAGCTTTAAACATATCATAATTGATTTCTCACCAATCTACCAATTTATTTCATAATGATTTCACAGTTGCATAAGCATCTACAACTTCTTCACTAGTTAAATCTGAAACTGATTTTGCATCCAGAACTTCATATTTTTCTCTTAGAATATCCAATTCTTTAGAGAGGTCATTAAATCATTTTTCTGATTGATTTTTTAAATATAAATCATCAGCTCAAATGTTGTAATTTCTAGCTACTTCATGTTTATATTTATCTGTAATAATCAATTTTTTGTCATAACTATCGAGCACTCAGTTCACATCATTTATTACTGTTTTTAATTCCAAAACGGCAGTTTCTAAAGTCTGATTTCTTTTCCTGATTGTGCTTGATAATGCTAAATCAGCATTAGCACTATCGCTTCCATTTAGTAATTCCTGATAGTCAGCTAAAGTATCATCATATGATTTTTGGGCATCTTTAACATTTTGCTCTAATCATTCTATCTTTAATAGTAATTCTTGCATTTCTAATTCCTGATCTTGATCAATTGTCTCTTTTTTCAGAATTAAAGCATCATAATTCGCTTTTTGTTGAATATATTCCAAATCGAGATTTCTTTCATCTAATAAGTCCTGTAATGATGCCTTCTGACTATCAATATTAAGTCTAGCTTGAGCTACATCATTATCCAAATCATCTGTGGAAATTTTAGCTAAAACCTGATCCTTTTTTACTTTATCTCAAACTTTCACATATACAGCAGTTACTTTTCACTGTTTCATGAAAGTTAATTTCTGAGAATCAGCAAACTGTGTTGTTCATTGTAATGTTAAAATATTTTGTAAATCTCCAGTTTGAACAGTAGTCTCCATGTCATAGAAAATCTTAGTCTTTGGAGTCTTGTCTACTCGAGGTTGCCATTTATACAGAACTCAAATAATAATCAAAGCGATTACAGATAAAACTAACCAATGTCTTTTGAAGAAATTCTCTTTTTTCATAATTTTGTATGGTTATGTAAAATTAAATCTTAAATTTCCAACGAAATGAATGATACTAAAATCAGGTTTATAGTCAATCAAAAACTCGTATGATTAAATAGAAAAACCAGTTTTATGACTATAAAACAACTATTTATAATTATTTACCTTAAATTAATCTTAAATAAAAATTCGTAGTTAATCATAGGGATAATATTAATCTTGTATAGATTACTATTTTATTTATTATACAGTTTGCTTTAGATTAATTATTCGTTATGACACATAATATAATAATACTTGAAAATATCCGTTCAGCTTATAATGTCTGAAATATAATTCGTACAGCTGATTCTTTATGATGGAAAGTTTGGATAGTTGGTTATACTCCATCTCCAGTAGATAATCCAAAAGTTTGTAAAACTTCACTTTGAGCTGAAAATACAGTTTGACTTAGACAGTTCGATTTTACGGTTGATGCGATTAAAGAAGCTCGTGAAATGTGACTGGAAATTATTGCGGCAGAACTTACAGAAAATTCCATTTCCCTTTGAGAGTATGTTTGTAAATCAGATAACTGAATCGCTATTATCTTCTGAAATGAAGTGGATGGAGTAATGGAAAAAACATTGAAAGAAGTGGATGCTGTGGTAGAAATTCCAATGCAATGAATTAAAGAATCGATGAATGTTGGTCAGAGTACAGCCATTTTTATGCGAGAACTATGAAAAAATAGAAAATAAATTAAAATTTATTGACTTTATATCAAGAATATATATCTTTTTTTGAAATTAAATGATTTACATTGTAAATTACACATTATGAAATTGCAAGAACAGTATGATGCTCTAGATAAAGAGATTCTCCAAGCAGTTAAGGAGAGAAAATTTGATCTAAAAGATGAAAAAGTAAAAGTACAAAAAAGAATCGCATATTTGCTTTCACTCGAAAAAGAAATAGAACAATCTGATAAAAAAATTCTTAAAGGTTCTAAGGAATGAGCATCTAATGAAGAACTTGAAAACGAAGTTCAAAGACAGGAAAATCTGAAATATAAATTGGATATTGCATACCAAAGAGAGTATGACAAAGTTTACGATGAGGTAAATGGTCACAGAATAATTCAGTGATGAGAATGATACTGAATAATAGATGCAGACTGAAAAGAAATTACTAAAGAGAAATACGATTATACTTGAGATATTAATGAATATGGAGTAGCTAAAATTAAGAAAAACTGAAAATACTGACTAATAAATGAAAAAGGAGAAGCAGTCGTTTCAAATATTTATGATGAAATACGTGACTTCTCAGAGTGATTTGCAGTAGTTAAAAAAGATAATAAATATGGACTTATAGATGCTACTGGAAAGGTAATTTTGCCAATTCAACATGCAGAATTAACTGATGTTAAAAATTGAAATCTTTTGTATAGAGATGCAGGTAGGTTGTTTGGAATGATAAATACAAAATGAGAGATTTTGCATCTAGCTGAATATGGATGGGGTTCAGAATTACTTAAAAATTGATATGCTATAGTTGAAAAAGAATCAAGGAAATGATTATTAAACAATAAATGAGAATTGATAGTTCCAACAAAATATAACGGTATTAGCACCTCAGATGTACTAAACTGATGATTAATTGGTGTGCGAGTTTATGGAAAAAGGAATTCAAAATACTGAAAAGTTACACCAGAAGGAGAGGAAGTGATAGTTCCTATTTATGATAAGGTAGAAGAAATCTCATGACTTGAATGAGTGTATAAAGTAAAATTACCATCTAAAAATAATTGGGAATATGAATGACTAATCGATAAAAATGGAAATGTAATAGTTACTCCTGATAAATATTTTCATATTTGTAATTTTGAATCTAAACAGGATTGAAGAAAATTCTCAGAAGTTTGGCTATGGGATAGAGGTAAAGCTTGGGATAAGAAATGATTAATCGATGAAACATGAAAGGAAATTATTCGTCCTATTTATGGACAGCTTGCTCCACTAGATAAACATGATGACTACTACAAAGTCTCTAAGCAAAAACTTTTCTGAAAAAATAAATTTGGATATGTAGATTTAGAGTGAAATGAATATTTCTGAGAAGATGCACAAGACCTTGAAAATCAATTGTTTTCAAAAAAATAAAATATAGATACATATATAATATTATATAGTTCATGGATTATGAACAAAAGTTTTTTTGTGAAAAACTGAACTTGAAAATATTATACTTTTTCGGATACTGAAAGTAGATTTATATCATAAAATTAATTTATGAATTTAAAACGAGTGAAAATATTTCGTTTGCTCAGACCATTATTCCATTTTCTATTAATTTTATTGGTATTTCGAATTGCATATAAATCTAGAACTCGATGAGATTTTATGTCGAAAGTTTTTCATGAAACTCCACGAATTAATAAACATGAATTATTATTATTCTCTTTAATTTCAGCATGAGCTTTTGTGTTTATTGGATTGATAAAGAATTTATATGAATTGAACAAACAGAGTTGAAGTTATATTCAAACATTGTCGAAAGTCTGGGTTTATCGGTTTATTACTAGTGCTTTCATTTCATATTTTGGTCAGTGATTTATATTCAATTTCTGAATTTCTAGATATATTATAGTAATTTCAGCAATCATTGCTTATGTTATACTTTTCCTTTTCGATCAACTTTGGTATCGCTTAGATTTTAAATTACAGAAAAAAAATTGAAATAAGGTTTTGATTATCTCTGATAACATAAATAAATCTTCAGAATTGTTGGATAAATTAAAGTGAAATTTTTCATTTCCAACTGAAGCGATTGTGAGTGAAGACGTGGATAGTATGGATTTATCAGAATATTCAATCGCAGTTGTGGTTTGAAATGTAAAGCAAGAAATCTTACAAAAAATCTTTGAAAAAATTAGATTTTACGATACTAGATTCTTCCATGTAAGTGAGGGATTTTTCCTAGAAGATGTAGTTTATAAACCAGAAAAAATCTGATCAATTGTTGCTATGGAATATACTCATTCGCAATTGAATGGATGGTCATTGATATGGAAAAGAATATTTGATATTATTGCTTCGGTAATTGCACTTATAATATTTGCAATTCCAATGATTATTATAGCTATCATTATCAAGATAGATTCTAAATGACCAGCAATTTATAAATCAAAGAGAGTTTGAAAATGATGAAAACTATTCACATTCTACAAGTTCCGTACTATGAAAACGGAGATGTGTGTAGGATATGGATGAAAAAAAGCTGATGAATTGTATGCAAAATTGATAGCTTCTGATGCTAATAATCGTAAATGAGTATTGCCAAAAATAAAAGATGATCCACGTGTAACCAAAGTTTGAAAATTCTTGCGTAAAAGTTCACTCGATGAATTACCTCAATTATTCCAAGTATTACGATGAAGTATGTCATTAGTTTGACCTCGTCCACATTTACCAAAAGAAGTAGAACAATATGAACCTTGGGAGAGGAGAGTACTTAGTATTAAACCATGAATTACATGATATGCTCAGGTTTTTGGTAGAGATAATTTACCATTCTCAGAAGAGGCGAGATTAGATTTATATTATATACAGAATCGATCGCTGGCAATGGATCTGTATGTGATTTTTGCTACTTTCGGAGTGGTGTTTAAGTGACATTAATTCGATATTGTTATATTGACAAAAGCTGACCATAAACAGTCAGCTTTTTTGATGGTTTCTTAGTTAGTTTTAGCATTAGAACATAAAGTTCTCAAATTTGTCGTAGTCGATTTTTGAAATGACTTCTCCATCTTCCACTAGGTATTCAATCCCTAATTTCTCCATGAATGCCTTATTTCCAACTGTTAAACTCTTTTTGAGTTCTCTATTAATTTTCAGTGGAAAAAGATCTAGGATGATTTCGAAATAGTCAGATTCAAAATCGACTTCAGGGTAATCGCGACCCATAGGATCGTTTAAGTAGATCCATGCGACACTTCTATCGCATTCAATAACGACGGGAATGTTGCCTTCCTTGATTAGAGATTCCATTTCTTCTCTTAGACAGAGAACATCAGCAGCTCTAGGATTATCCCTAGAGAAAGTTTCCCTCCCCTGGCAGGTGAGTAGCAATTCCTTCTTTGGTCTCCTATGAGGAGCAGACATTGCTATGGAACCTACCATAATCATCAACAGAATGAAAGGTAATGTTTTCATAAAAGTTAGCTTTTTTTTTGTTTTTTTGTTTAATTAAATTCTCGCGATGGTTAATATACATATTTTTAGATTAAAGTCAAATAACAAATCTCTTGAAAAAAAACATAGTAAAAGTACATTTATTTTCAGATTTTTTATTTTATTAAAGTAAAATTATGAAACATCAAAAACCTTTGGCAGTTAGAATATTCATCCGAATTTGTGTAATATTTATGACTGTATCATTGATATGAGTTTATGTAGTTTATATGTTTGCACCAACTCAAGAAGCAGGAGAAGATAATAACAGTGATGAAGATACATGAGATACTCAAGTAATAACTTGAGATGAAATATCTTGAAATACAGAAGTTATTAACGAAATACTTCCAGAGATTAATCCAGAAAATCCAGAAGAATCAGCAGCTCCAATTCTAGTAACGGAAGAGGGAGAAGTAAATGAAATGGATCAGACAGTTGAAGTACAACTTGAAAACGGAGAAACTGAATTAGTTAGACAATGGGATCTATGAGATGCTATTCAAATTAATTAGTTTAGATAATAGAAAATTTGTGAAATGAAACTTTCAATAGATATGGATCAGAGATATGCTAAAATGAGGGCACATACTGCTACTCATCTTTTGCATGCAGAATTAGCTAAAATTTTTCCAAATACGAAACAGGCAGGATCGCTAGTAGATGAGGATTTACTGAGATTCGACTTTTATGCCAATAATTTACTTACTCCAGAGCAAGTTCGTGAAATTGAAAATAATGTAAATCAGACTATATTTAAAGCTTTTCCTGTGGATTTAATCGAAACTTCATTTGAAGAGTGAGTTAAACTTTGAGCTAAAGCATTTTTCGAAGAAAAATATGGAGATGAGGTTCGTGTAATTCGTGTACATTATGGCGATGAAAATATTTCAGTAGAACTCTGTGGATGAACTCACGTTAGTAATACTAGAGATATTTGAGCATTTACTATTATTTCACAGGAAGCAGTAGCTTCAGGGATCAAGAGAATTACAGCATATACATGACCAAAAGTTATCGAAAAATTACATAGTTATGAAGAAATCCTAGATTGAGCTTCCAAGACATTGGATGTAAAATCTTATGCTCAGATTAACGAAAAAATCTCTAAATATGCAAAAGAAAATTCTGAATTACAGCAACGTGTGGAATCATTAGAAACTGCATCAATTCGCTCGACTTTAACATCATCACAAAGCCGTTCAAATTCAGATTTCTCTAAAATTATTGAGTTACCAAATTGAACGAATTTCAAGGCATTAGCCTGAATAATAAAAGAAGTATTTCCATCTGAAAAATCAATTCTACTTTATACAGATGAATGAAATTATGTAATATTTACTGATAGTTCAGTATCAGCGAAAGAATTAGCAAAAAAATATAATTTGAGAGGATGATGATCAGATATAATGGCTCAATGAAAAGATGAATGAGCAAAAAATATTAATTAGCTTTCTTAAACATTTTGATTCAATCTTCATATCATAAGGCAAATGCTTCATGCATTTGCTTTTTGCTTAACGATAAAACTCAAATAGGTAAGTCCCTATAAAATAAATAGTCCACTAACTTTGTATTTTCCAATAATTTTGAACGCATCATAACTTCAAAAGTAATAATTAAGTTATCAAAGGCAGCTCTAACTTTTTGATTTGTTTTGAATTTATTGAGAGCAATTCATATTACTTCATGATGTGGATAATCTTTTTTTGCTAAATCTACTGGAAAATTATTTAAGACTCATCAATCAACTAATGAGTAATCTTCGTATTTCACAGGAGGAAAAATTCATGGAATTGACATACTTCAAAGTACGATTTTGCGTAAATTTCACTTATTAAATAATTTATATTCTGCACTATTTGTATCTACAGTTCCTGCATGGAATGGATATTCTAGATCTTCAAAATTCTCTGGTAAGTATTTATTCAGTAATGTTTCAATCTTTTTACTTGATGCAAAACCTCCTGACATAGAAAGTATATCAGTTCAGTAAAAATCTGTGAGTCAAATGTTAGTCAGTAATTCTAAAATTTCTTCTGCTTTTACTCAATTAGCCCAAAGGGATCAAACTATCGATCCGATACTTACTCAATATATTGCATCGATTTCTTGTTTAATACCACATTCTTCCATAGCTTTCATGATTCACAGAGCATAAGTTCAACGAAATCCTCATCATGAAATTACCAAAATTTTTCTATTTGATTTTTTAGATTTTCATCGTGGTCGTCGAGAGAGTAGTTTCATCCAAAAACGTTAGTAACTAAACTAAAATAAAGATTATGAATTTTTACATATTATTCAATATTATATAATTTCAGCTCGGTCATTAGTCTCTAGTCAGAATTCTTTTCATTCATCTTCATTCAAATGTAGGTCAAATTCAAATTTATCATTTGTTCTAATTTTTACATTTTCAATTATTTTTCAATCTTTTCACGGAGTTCTTAATTTAATAATTTGGTTATTTCTAAACCCAAAATCTTTCGCATCAGCTACACTCATATGAATATGCTTCTGAGCTATTATTACACAGTTATTCACATAAATCGTTCATTTAGGTCAGATTATAGTTATAGGTTCAGCGTTTTTCAAATCTCCAGATTTAGTTTCTTTTGCGTTGATTCATAAAATTTCATTGTCAGATGGAGATATTTCTACTTGTGTAAATTTTCTAAACGGCATAATTATACTAAGATTTTCAATCTCTCATTTAGGTCATTTGATAGTTAGTTTTTCTTTTGTGAAATATTCTCACGGTTGAGTGAACTTTTTTTCAACTCAAAAAACATATCACTTTCCAAATAGTTTATCTGCATCTATTTGTGATAAATGGATATGCTTTTTTTGAACGTAAACAGAAACTCTCATATTAATTTTTACTATAGAATCTAACTTCTCAATCTGTTATAATCTCAGCTACATCTCATGTTTTGAGGTATGCAGCATTTCATTCTTCAGTGTCTATATGAGTATCTAGTTTAGAAGTATCAGTTACACGGATTACGACTTCATCAAAGATTAGTCACCTTTCTCATCAGCACTTAATTTTTACAATCTGATTATTCTGAACTCAGTAAGCTTCAGCATCTGAAGGTAACATGTGAACATGTCTTTTTGCAATTATCATTCATTCTTCAATTGAGATTTCGTTTCAATTCGGAGCAATGATTGTAATTGGAGCAGATCATTTCAAATCTCCAGAAAGTCTGATTGGAGCCATAGTTCATAGTTTGAATTGATCAGCCATAAGGATTTCTACTTGAGTTTGAGGTCTATATGGTCAAAGGATTCTAACTTTTTCAATAGTTCCTTTAGGTCATTTCAAAACTATGCATTCTTCTGCTGCATATTGTCATGGTTGAGAAAGGTCATTCTTTTTAGTTAATTCAAATCACTCACCAAAAAGTTTTTCGGCATCAGCTTTAGATAGATGGATGTGTCTATTAGAAACTCAAATAGGTACTTGCATTTTGTTATTATTAATTATTAAATCTGATAAAAATATAGATAAATATTCTGTATTTTCAAGCGAGAAACCTTTGCAAATTATAAGAGAATTGGTAAAATACCAATCGTTAGATTTTATTAATATTCAGTATATAAAACATGATTCAAAAGTTAATGAACGAATTTGCAGAGCTTATCGCTCCAAATCTATGAGTTTCAGTCGATGAAATAGTTTGAGATATCGTTATAGCTCCAGATAATGTAAAATGAGATTTTGCATTTCCATGTTTCAAACGAGCCAAAACTTTATGAAAAAATCCTGCTCAGATTAGTAGTGAAATAGTAAGTAAAATTCAGACTTCAGATTCTTTTTCTGAAATTATTTCAGTTTGACCATATGTAAATGCAGTTCTAAATTCTGATAATTTTGCAAAAAATGTAATCGAAAAAATAGAAAAAGAAAAGGCTGATTTTGGAAGAGGAGAGTCTACATGAAAACAATATATCCTAGAATGACGACAACCAAACACTCATAAAACAATTCATATCTGACATATCAGAAATATTCTTGTAAGTGAATCAAATGCAAGAATTTTGAAATACGCATGAAATGACGTAGTAAAGTGTTGCTATCCATGAGATATCGGAGCTCATGTTGCTAAATGGCTTTGGTATTATACCAAGTTTTATCAGTGAGAGATGCCAAAAGAAAACTTCTCAAAATGGGTTGGAATTTTGTATACAGAGGCCACTAGAAAAGTGGATGAAAATCCTGATGTTTATAAAGTTGAAGTTTGAGATTTGCAAAAGAAACTAGAAGATGGAGATCCAGAGTTAGATAAAATTTGGAGAGAAACTAGAGAATTATGTTTACAAGATATGAAGAAAATCTTTGCAGAACTTGGAAGTGAAGAAATCGATAAATGGTACTTTGAAAGTGAAGTAGAGAAACCATGAGTAGAATTAGTTCGTAAATTACAAGCAGAGTGAAAGGCTGTAATTTCTGAATGAGCATTAGCTATAAATCTAGAAGAGTATTGATTATGACGATTTTTACTTCTAAAATCTAACGGAGCATCTCTATATTCAACTAAAGATATTTGATTAGCATTTAGGAAACAGGCGGATTATCCAAATTATTCAAAATCTCTTTACATAGTTTGATCAGAGCAGGAACACCATTTCGCTCAGCTTTTCAAAACTTTGGAAATTATGTGAATTAATCGTGAAAAATTGCAACATATTTCCTATGGATTGGTAGATTTGAAAGAATGAAAAATGTCTTCTCGTGAATGAAATGTAATTCTTTATGAAGATTTCCGTGATCAATTATTAGAAAAGGCTGAATCAATGGTTGCTGATAGAGATATTCCAGCAGAGGAGAAAAAACAAACTGCGAGAAAAATAGCATTTGGTGCAATGAAATTTGGAATGCTTTTACAGGATAGTGAGAAGAAAATTATTTTTGATCAGCAAACTGCGCTTTCTTTTGAATGAGAAACTGGACCATATCTTCAATATACGACAGCTAGAATGTCTTCAATTCTTAGAAGAAATCAACGAGACCTTAATTGAAATATTGACTATAGCTTACTTAATACAGATGAAGAAAAAGCTATTTTATTGAAATTAGCATCATTTGAGGAAGAAGTTCAAAAAGCTGCAAACGAATATAAACCAAACTATATTGCTAGACGATGTCTAGACGTCGCTCAGCTTTTCAATTCATATTATCATAATCACAAAATTATAGATGAGGGAAATGTAGAACTTAGTAAGGCTCGTTTACATACGCTTCAATCTATTCTTCAAGTTATGAAAAATGCTTTGAATTTACTCGGAATCGAAGCCGTAGAAAGTATGTAATTTTCTAGATATGAAAAAGGGATGATTATTTCTTCCCTTGATTTGCTACAGCTTCCATAAGTTTTTTGATTTCTTCAGGATCTCATAGAAAGTAGTCTTTAACCAAATTCATATCATCATCAAATTCGAATACATAAGGTACAGCAGTTGGTAGATTTAGACTAACGATATTTTCATCTGATATATTTTTCAATATTTTAACGATTCATCTTAAACTATTTCCGTGTGCAGCGACCAGAATTGTCTCTTCTTTTTGTAATGTAGGAAGAATCTGATTTTCCCAATATGGAGTGAGACGTTGGATGCATTCTTTCAAACTTTCCGTGAGCGGTAATTCATTTTCTGGAACTTCTGCATAACGAGGATCTTGGAAAGGAGAACGTTCATCATCTTTTTCTAGTGGAGTAGGAGGAACATCAAAACTTCTTCTCCAAATAAGTACTTGCTCATCTCCATATTTTTCTGCAGTTTCTTTTTTATTTAAACCTTGAAGCATTCCATAATGTTTCTCATTCAATCTCCAAGTTTTTTCTACAGGAATCCAGTCTAAGTCCATTTGATCTAAAACTACATTTAGAGTTTTTACAGCTCTTTTTAGATAAGAAGTGAAAGCTTTCTTGAATTGAAATCATTCTTGTTTTAAAAGTTTTCAAGCTTTTATAGCTTCTTCTATTCATTTTTCTGACAAATCAACGTCAGTCCATCCAGTAAATCTGTTTTCTTTATTCCATTGACTTTCTCCATGGCGAAGTAATACGAGTTTTTTCATTATGTTATGTATAATAAATAAAATTTATGCTTTAGCTCTGTAATCTGAACTACTATGAGTTTTGGTTCATAATCAGTCTTTTATTTCGATTCATAGTTCTTTGCAGACTTGAACTTCTGGAATATTTCCAGAAAACCTATCTCATCATTTTCAGAAAAGTATGCTTGTATCATCTCCATATTTTTCTTTAATCAGCTTTGTTATGGTTCTTATACTTTCACAAACTGAACCATCTTGGTCAACAGAAAGAAAAACCTGATCTACAACTTTTAGCGAGCTAACAACCTTAATTCTGAAGTTTTCATCCTGAAAAACTGTATCTTTCCCAGTTTTTAATTTAGCTTGAATATCATTATTCACAATCACTCGAAGTTCATCTCATAATTCTTTACATAATTCCAGACATTCAATATGTCATGGATGAATCGGATTAAAATATCCAGACGTAATTACGACAGTTTTCATCTATTATTTTAATACAAAATAAAATTATACATGTACTCTAAATATTTCGTAAGAAACTAGTCCTGCTCATACAGCATTCTTTACCATGGATTCATTCCTATTCAGTAATGACTGTCAGCTTTTTATTTCTAGTAAAACAATTTTCCTTAAATGTCCAGAAGCTAATCCATCAAATACTAGGTAATCTATTCATTTTCAGATAAATACCATATCTTTGAAATCGTATGGGAATCATGGCAGTGCAGGAGCAAGCTTTTCGTTTACATCTCCCAGAATTACGTTGCGAGCCTGTTTTACCGATGTTGAACGAGCTGATCTTACTGCTGAATGTACCGTTAGTTTGGCTACAATAAATCAGACAATTAGTCAGACTATAGCTCAGATTATAAGTGGTTGAATATCACTTGGCATGATTATTTATTTTTTATAAACTATTTTAATACATTACTAGAAAAATATGAAAAAACAAGTTTTACTTACTACGACATTCAATATATACATATTATTGTCCAATAATTACTTTACTAGGGAAAATTGTAACTTTATCTCAATCCTCTTTCTGATAATAAAATCCCTGTTCAAAAACCTGAATTATTTTTCACTTCAACTTTTTATCTTCAGTTGGCTGCATTCAAATTGGTTCATGCAACATTGTATCAGGAGTCTCATGTAATGATGGAATAGGAAAAACACTAAATTCACTCAATGCTTTGATGAATCTATCGTATACCATTTGAACTCATTTTCACATATCAGAATTCTTCTGTTCATCAGAGAGATTTTCCAAAGATTTACGCAAATCTTCAACGAAAGGCAAAAGTTTTTTTACTATTTTTACCAATAAATCCTGATGCATAGATTCAGCCTTCATAGCAGATTGACGCTGAATCATCTCCATATCATTCTTCGTGCGAAGGTATGCTAACTGTGCATTTTTTACAATCTCATCTTTTTCTGCTAACTGTGCTTGTAATTTTTTAACTTCTGTCTGTAATTGTTCAATCATTTCCTCATTATCTTTGTCTGATTTTACATCTTCAAGCATTTGTTCTAAATCTTTTACATCTTGATCATCATGTTTTTTACTCATATTTACCATATGTTATAAAAGTTAAAAATTCTGAATTAAAATCTTGGCTCAATATTTTGATAGAAAAACTCTGAAAAAGTCTGTCATCTATCATGTAAAATTGTAGCTAGACCTGTTCATACATATCTCCGATGCCAAGGTTCAACCATCTTTCCATCGACTTCCATTCCTCTCTGATAAGTGTTATGAAATCCATATTTATGAGCATTATCTACAAGCCATTGATAATAAATTCCATTTCATGCTCTGATATTTCATCCATTTACTCACAAATCCAAAGCTAATCATGCTTCATGTTCACTCGTTCCAGGTTTAGCACAGCGAGTATTTGAACAGTTTGCTGCTAATTGACGTTGATATGCTGGTGATCTTCGAGCAGAATTTATTGTTAATCTCGCCTTAAAATCAAATGCATTTGAAAAAGCCCAAGCCATTCATTCAAACATTTCAGCAGCCTTCTTACGAAGCATGAAATCAGAAGATCTATTTGAAGTGAAATCAGAATTAATCTTCACGATATCATTTGCTTCATAATTTCATGATAATGGGTGGTTATCATCCAAAAATCTTTGAAAAGAATCATCTGTATAATAATCCATACTCGCAATTGTTTCTCGAAATATCTCTTGTTCAGTTTTTTGCTCATAGAATCATGAAATAGGATTGTATATCCATGGGATATTTGGTTGATTACCTCAAAAATGAAAAGCTTCCCATCAAAAAGCCATTCCTGATGAAAATATTCCAAGAAGGATTCAAATGATAGCCAGATTTTTTTTCATATATAAACTTTTATGTAATAAAAAGTTTACTACTAAATTATATTAATATGAAACACTAAATCAAGAAAGATAAAAATCCTTTGTTTTTCGGTTTGAAAATCTTAAATTCAAATTACTATAAATTCATATTCATTATACGAAAATAATGGAACTCACTCCTGCAATGAAACAATATCAAGAAATGAAAAAGCAGAATGCTGATTGCATTTTATTTTTTCGTATAGGAGATTTTTACGAAGTTTTTTTCGAGGATGCAAATATCTGCCATAATGTGTTAGACTTAGTTCTTACATCCAAAAATAAATGAGCAGAAAATCCAATTCCTATGGCATGAATTCCTCATCATAGTATAGATAAATATATTCCTAAACTAATTCAGCATTGATACAAAGTTGCGATAGCTGAGCAAGTTACAGATCCTAAACCTTGAAAATTAGTTCAACGTGAAATTACTCAGATTATTACTCCATGAACTTATATTCAGGAATGAGCTAAAAATTTCAATTATATGCTTTCTATCACGAGGAAAGAACTTGGTTCATGAGAAGTTTATCATATCGCATGGTGAGATTTTACGTTAGGTGAGTATCAGACTAAAAGTTTTTCTAATCTATGAGATGCTCAGAAACGAATTCTGACTTTATCTCCAACGGAAGTTATTATCGATATAGATTTTCCTGAAAAAGATATTATTTCTACTCCGATTCAGCAGTACTTACAGTGTTTAGTCTCAGTTTACGAAGTTCCAGTAGATCCTGAAAGCTTTCTCTGTAATATGGCAAAAGTTCAAACTTTATCCAGTTTCTGACAAGCAGTAGGGGAGTGAAGACTTCAAGCAATCAGCCTTCTATTGCATTATATCAGACATACGCAGCAACAGAATTTAGCAAATATTTCCAAAATTTCATACCATGCTCAAATGTGATTCGTTCTCATGGATGAAATCACAATTAAAAATCTGGAAATCTTCAGTTCTAGTTACGAAAATAATCAACAATATTCATTATTCTGAATTCTAGACCAAACCAAAACAAGTGCATGAGCTAGACTTTTGCATTATTATTTGGCCAATCCAATCAATTCTTTATCAGAAATTCAGAGAAGACAAAATCTGATTTCTCATTATCAGGAAATAGATTATTCCAAGTTTATTCTCAAAAAATTGTGAGATACTTTTGATCTCCAAAAGCTTACCAGTTCAATTCTATACAAAAAACTTAGTCCAATTCCATTTCTTAAACTCAGAGCAACTTTAAATTTATTCTTTTGATGAAACGAAGAATCTAAAATATTACTTGAAGAACTAAAATTACTTTGATTTCAACCAGACGAAGAATATGAATTACAAAAATTGCACGAAACCTTACAAAAAATGCTAAAATCTGACCAAGAAGTCGTGGATTCAGATTATTTTATAGCAGATTGACGAAATAATGAAGTAGATGAACTTAGAAAAATAGCTTTTCATAGCGATGATTTGCTTATGCAATATCAGCAATTCTTAGTTCAAGAAAGCTGAGTTCAAAACGTAAAGCTGAAATTTGTAATGAATCAGTGATATTTTATCGAACTTACAACTAAGGATTCAGTTCAGTTTGAAGAAAAACTTTGAATCTGAAAATGAACAAACGATGATGAAAGAATGAATCTCTATCGTAGAAATACTTTGAAATGAAACCAGCGTTACTCTTCTACATACCTAGAAAAACTACAAGAAAACATTCTAACTGCTCGTGAAAAATTAACTAAACTTGAAAATGATTTACTCAGAGAAATGTGAGAGCATATCTGAGAAAAAAATGTAGAAATTTCTTCATTTGCTCAGAAAATCGCAGAATTAGATGTGTTCTGTTCTCATGCAGTTTTTGCATTTGAAAATAGATATATTCAACCAGAAATGACTCAGCAGAATCTGATTGAAATCGTATGATGAAGGCATCCAGTAATTGAAGCATATTTACCAACGGATCAGCAATTCATTCCAAATGATTTATCTATCTGAGAGAGAACTGACAGCCGTGAAAAGGAGATGATACACATCATTACTGGGCCAAATATGTGATGAAAATCTACATATTTACGTCAGTCAGCTTTAATCGTTCTTTTAGCTCATTGTGGACTATATGTCCCAGCTACAAGTGCAAAAATCTGACTAGTTGATGGAATATTTGCCAGAGTTGGAAGTGGAGATGTGATAGCAAAAAATCAATCTACATTTATGACTGAAATGATTGAGGTTTCAAATATTCTAAACAATGCAACGAGTCAGAGTTTTATTATATTTGATGAACTTGGACGTGGAACTAGTACTTACGATTGACTTGCTTTAACTAGTGCGATTTTGCAATATGTACTTAAACATGTAAAAGCAAAAACTTTGATAGCGACTCATTATCACGAACTCATAAAACTCGAAAAGATGTATCCAGACGTGAAAAATTATTCAGTTAGCGTATATGAAACAGACAAAGAAGTTTTATTTATGAAAAAAATAGTAAAAGGCTGAGCTAGCAAAAGTTATGGAATCGATGTCGCTAAGATTGCTTGAATTCCAGATGAAATTCTCAAGCAAGCTCGTGAAATCTTGAAATGATTTGAAGCTAAACAAGATACTAATTCACATACACAAATTATATCTACTCCACTTTTTGAGGTTCAGAATAATGATACTCAGTATCAGAAGAAATATGAAAAGATTCAGTGAATTATTACAAATGCAGACCTAAATAATATGACTCCAATCCAAGCAATTCAATTTCTTGCAAAGATTAAGGAAGAATTAGAAAAAGATGATTAGAATTTAATGTTTATTTATAACGCGAAAGTACCTTTCAATAATATTAACCCATACCAATAAATAGCTGCAAGGATAATAAATCCTATAAATTTTAATATTGCTCCCTTAAAATTCAGGCTATTAAAAAGATAAACTAATAATCATAGCCATCAAAGTGCAGGTAATAAATGCAAAGAATAGTTTTCAATTCATAATATAACGTATCCAATTAACCATAGAAATGAAAATATAACTATAACGATAAGAGTTATATACTCTACAAAACTCATTACTATACCAAATAATTCATCTACAGATGACTGTTCAAATGTATAGAATAAATCTTTTAGGAACATCCTTAAAAAAACACTATTTATTCAGAGCGTATTACGCATACTTTCATCGGTTGTTAATCCATTTGGTTGTACCACAACTTTCTCAGTAATTCTATTGAAACTTGATAGTTCAGATATAAAATCAGCATTCGTTGTGATACTATTTTTATCAATGAGAAAAATCTTTGATTTATCCTGAGATAATAGTTCATTTTCAGCTTTTTTTGTTATTTCATGGGCATCTAAAATAAGAGAAGCCATCTTATTAAAGTTAGTTCATAATCTGATTTTTTTCATTTCATTACATAGATCCTCCATTTTTTTGATATCTGTTCCTGATATTATTCCAGTTCATGCTTTTATTATTTGATTTATACGGTCAATTTCCAAATTGATTATTTTTAGTGAATCATCAATTGCAGATTCAGAATATTTTTTCTTTTCCTGTATTTCTTTTTCTTCCTGTTGTTTCTTAATCAGGGCATCCTCTTCAATGATTTTTGCCAAATTTGATTTGATTATCTCCTGTGATTCTGATGCAGAAACAGGCTTATCTACGAAATTTATAGAATTAATAGATAATCACAAAGAAAGAAAAAAATAAGCTTTATCTTCTAAACTTTCTCAGGGACTTAAAATCCATATTTCTTTATTTTCAAAATTTACAGAAACAACGATATTTCAAAAACCTTTTACATCTTCCTTAAACTCAGTAAGAGAAACTACAACAACTCATCGATTTGCCAAAAACTTTCTAATAAAACCATCATCTCATCAGTTTATAAGAAGATTTAGTTCATATTGTTCTCAGTTTTTTTCTTTTATTCAAATTAGATGAAAATGCATATTCTAGAATCTAGGTATTAACTAAATAAACTCCACCTAACAGTAAAGTTTATATTGAAATTTGAAAAAAAATCAATATATAAGGTGGCCGAAAATTAGAATAATTTTACAAATCAAACTTTTATTAAATAGCATATATTGAAGCATTTCTACACATATACCATATAAATTTTATAAGAAAAAGGAAGTAAAAAGTTTGATTTTTGTGCTAAAAATTTGCGTTTTTACACGATTTGGAATATACTTATCTAGTTTTAATTCGTTTATGCTAACAAATGTCAGAAATCATTAAAAGCGAGAAAACGTATGTTCTAGATAATTATTTTGATGAAACGACTATGTCTTTACATCTCAAGGCTGATCGTCCAATTTTGAGAAAAAAATGAACTCCTTGAAATCGGAATCCAGTAATGGATGAAAAGATTATCACACAAGATGAAATGGATGCTTTGATTCAGCAAATTTTCGATGAAGCAACCAATGAAAAATGAAATTATTTAGAAATAGATAGGAAATTAAGCAAAGTTTTACAGCTTGGACCATATAGAATTGTTATAGTTTATCCTCCACTATCTGATGCAACTGAAATTACAGCAGTTCGCCCAGTTAAAAAAACAACAATTGAAGATTATAATTTATCTCCAGAAGTGATGGATTTACTTACAAATCACGCTAAGTGAATTCTAGTTTCATGAGCTCCTGGAAGTTGAAAATCAACATTTGTTCAAGCTTTAGTTCAGGTTTATCACCAGAATCATCATATTATCAAAACTATTGAATCGCCACGTGATTTGATGGTGGATGAAGATGTAGTTCAGTATAGCTTTACACACTGAACACACGATGAAGTAAGAGATATCTTATTATTATCTAGACCTGACTATACAGTTTATGATGAAGTGAGAAATACGCCAGACTTTGAATTATACAAAGATTTGAGACTTACTTGAATTGGAATGCTGGGAGTAATTCATGCAACTAAACCAGTAGATAGTATTCAGCGTTTCATTTGATGTATTGAGATGTGAATTATTCCACAAGTAATCGATACTGTAATATTCATAGATAAGTGAAAAATCTGAGAGATTCTTCAACTTACTCTTACGGCAAAAGTTCCTGAGTGAATGCAGAGTGAAGATCTTTCTAGACCAGTAATTATTGTAAATTCGTTCCTTACAAAAGAAGATTTATATGAAATCTATACATTTGGAGAACAAGTAGTTGTAATGCCGATTACAGCTGAGATGAAAGAAAAAACTGCTGCTACTCAATGATGAATGTCTAGCTTTGCAAAAGAATGAATCGAGAAAAAATTAAAAACAATTCTGAATAGTGATTTCATTGTAAAAATGAAATGAGCATGAATTGAATTATATATCCCAGAGTTCGTAAAGTGAAAAATAATCTGAAAATGATGAGCAGCAATTACTGAACTCGAAAAAACATTGTGAATGAGTATCAAAGTTAGAACATTTGATGAACTTCCATTATTAGATGTAAAAACAGATATTAGTGGATGAAAAAAATGAGGTCAGCTTTTTATAGCTTTCCCTAATGGATACGAATCTACAACCATGACATTATTAATCTGAGATAATCTCATGAAATATCAAACAGATAGAAATTGAGTAATCGCAATTAACGATAGAAATGAAGTCAGAACTATTGAAAGAAGATGATTCGTTGTAGTGGATGATAAATAATCAAAATTAGTAAATTTTATTTATTTTAATATATGTGTGGGTATGAATAACTTTCGTTTTACAAAGATTGTCGCTAGTGTTAGCCCAATTTTAGCCAAAGAAACAGTTTTGAGTAAAATTATCAATATGGTAGATGCGTTTACTTTGACACTTTCTCGTGGTTTTGATGATAATAATAAAAAATATATCGATACTTTGATGAAATTGGATAACAGTAAAACTGTGATTCTAGAAACTAAATGAAATGAAGTCAGGATTAAAAATATTGGAAACTTTGCAGTAAAAGTATGACAAAAAGTTGTAGTAGAATATTCTGAATACACTCAAGAAAATCAGAATAAAATCTATGTAGATTACCCAAATATGGATTTAATTTCCATTGGAAGTGAGATAAAATTTGTACAATCATGAGTAGTTCTAAAAGTTGAAAATCATATTGAGGACGCAGTAGAATGTACAGTAACTGAAGGAAAAGAGAAACATATTTTTCAATATGACAGATGTATACTAGAACATAACGAAGATCCTATTGAAACATTACTTGAAAGAGATCAGAAAGACATTCTTTGGGGATTAGAATATGGAGTACATATTATTTCAATTTCCGCATGTTATTCAGCAGAACATATTCAGGCAGCTAAAGATTTTCTTAAAGAAACAAATAACTGAGATATGAAAGTTTTTGCTAAGATTGAAACTAGAAAATGACTTGATAATTTGCAAGAAATTGTAGAAGTGGCTGACGGAATTATTTTGGTAGCAGACTTTATTCAACCACTTTTAGCCAAAGAGGAGACTCTTGAAGATTTGGTTCAATACATTAGAGGAAAATGAGTTCCTGTTTTGATGAATTATGCTTGTCGCACATCCCAATCAGAATATCCATTTAGTCAAGATGAGCAACTACAGCATCGATGTGAACAGTGTGTTGACGGAGTGTGCTTAGAACCAATGATTATTGAAGATGAAGTTTTCGATGCTATCGAAAAATTAGAAACAACATTAGAAAAGTTTGAACTAAAATATGAACCAAAAAATCCTGCACGTTTTGATGAAAAAGATTTTGAAATTAGAGATTATATTATTTTTAATGCATACAGAATTACTCAGGAATTGGATGTTAGAGCAATAGTTTGTTTTACAGAAAATGGTTATACTGCAGCTAGAATGGCTTCACTAAATCCAGCAGTTCCTATCATTACTTTCACAAAATCCTCTCACACATATAGATTCCTAAATGTTGTATGGTGATTAAAATGATATAAAATCTCTCAATCATTCAACTATGAAAACTTAAAAAGAATCTGAAAAGAAATGATTAGAATTATCTTTAAATGAAATATTTCATTGGATGATAAAGTTCTTATTGTTCAGTCTCACGAATTAAATGATGATATAAAGAGCGATATGATTAACGGAATTGAACTTTATCAGTTCAAAAATATCTAGTTTTACATACAAAACTAAAATTAAATGGTTGATGTACATCAAAGAATTAATGCTAGAAAATTCGTACTTTCATACTTTTATCAGTACTGTTTCTATTCTACATTTCAAACTTCATTGAATCATGTAGAAAATTCTGAAGATAAAAGTGAAAAAACCGAGACTTCTCCATTTTTGTGAGATTCTCACGATTCATTTTTCACTGAAGAATTTCTTGCAGATGTACAGAAATTATACGATAAATCAAAAGATGAAGGTAAACAACTTAAAGAATGTGTTCAACAAATTCTTTCAGAGCAGTGAGAAGATGATATGCCATATTATCTTAAAAATTTCTTCGATAAACGAGATGAAAAGGATATAGATGTCGATTATGTTTTGAAAATGATGTGAAGCTTTGAAAAATACGTAGAGCCAACTAAGAAGATGGTAAATAAATATGCTGAAACTTTTCATTATGAAGAGATGGATATAGTAGATCAAGCAATATTCTTGCTTTGATATACAGAATATCAACTTTTTAATACACCGAAAGAAATATTAATAAATGAAATGATAGAACTCTGTAAAAGATATTCAGATGCAGGTTCTCCAAAATTAGTGAATGGTATTTTCGATAAATTTCTAAACAATGAAAAATCTAAATAAGAAAAAATCCTAACAACTTTATTGCAGCGAAAACGCGACAATAGAGTAGTTAGGATCGAGTTAGGACCAAATAGTTAGGTCAATAGTAATGGTGTCATGCAGCGGGAAGGATGTATCCGACTTCCTTGAGATCGTCCTCCAATGCATCCAGGAGACAATTGTCGATAATAACAGACCAGAGACGGTCATCTTCATCCAGGACGAAAATCTTTGTGATAAACTTGGTCTTTACCTTCTTTACAATGATACCAGCCTTGAGAGCCTCCTCATCTTTCTTAGAGAGTGAGGACCCCGTGGCTTTGTTTGACCACTTGTTCCGTCCATCAGCAGTCGTGCCACTCCAATTTTCTAAAAATTCTTTCTTCATAAAAATACATGTATTTACCGCAGCGACGTTGCTACGGGCAAATGCTAATATAATTAAACTTGATATAATGTCAACCTATTTTTCAAAAATCTAACTTTTAGTTTGATTAAACTTTATTATATAATCTTTTTAGTTTATAATAATATCTGCCAATGATTTGAAATATTATCATAGTTTACTTGCTTCTCATCAATATTATTACATTTATAATATGGTGAATAGATAAACGAAAATCAAT
>Ga0310696_10002102_pt1 | contig 27127 bp, 26 predicted proteins | sample AusTroGonzalo_MG_4_FD_203885 | JGI IMG/M metagenome (GOLD analysis project Ga0310696, IMG submission 203885) | Bovine rumen microbial communities from tropical cattle in Woodstock, Queensland, Australia - Gonzalo_02 (v2) (version 2) | ecosystem: Host-associated > Mammals > Digestive system >...
ATACGGGAACAATGTATCCAAGAAAAACACAAAACGCCTGAACTGGCGTTTTTTTTTGTTTTGTATTATGATTACTTTTTGTGACGCTTATTTCGTGACCGTGTCAGCAATTAAACCGACTGCCCGATTTTCAACAGTTGCTTTTGATGCCATTTTGTCTAATCTTGATGGTGTTTCAAATAACTCTTTTAATGTGGCGGTTAACCATTTTGATGAAAACTTATCTTGGGGAACAGAAAACCCACCACCAAGTTTTTCAAAACAAGCAGCATTTGCGGCCTGGTCTGGGTTTATCGCTAGTGGAACCAAAATGGCGGGGCGACCAATGGTTTCTATTTCTATGACCGTACTTGCACCACTACGTCCAATGATTAAATCAGCACCAGCAATTGTATCCGCCATATCACGAACAAATGACAATACATTGGCGTGGATTTTATTATCCGCATAGAACTTTTGTAATTTTTTTACGTTTTCTGGGCGGGTTTGATGTGTTACAAATATTTTCTTGTTTTTTAGTGCTACAATTGCGGCCGGGACAACGTCATCCAATATTTGTGCCCCCAAGGAACCACCGGTGACGAATATTTTTGATTCGTGGGACAGTGGTGTTCCCGCACGTGAAATAAAATCTTGTCTTACAGGAAGACCGGTATAAACAACCTTGGTATTCGTGTTCTTTGGAATGCCAGAAACCGAATTAAAACTTGTCATTAATGTTTTTACCCAACGCATAGTAAAACGATTTGCACGACCGATTGCGGCGTTTTGTTCGTGCAAGAAGGTTGGTATTTTCCACACATGTGCAGCAAATACCACTGGCACAGATGCGTATCCACCAAATGCGACAACGCGATTAGGACGTGAAAAAATGAAGCGGGTGATTAACCAAATTGCCGACATACCAATTTTGAATAATGATAATAACTGGTGTACCTTACTTTTCGCACCAACCCCAGATGCCCAAATCAAAGTTTTTTTCGCTGAGCTTGGTGCACCATCAGCAACCATTCTTTTTACACGTCCATCACAAGAAATTGTTACTTTGTGACCACGTGCGACAAGTTCATGTGCGACGGCCAATGCCGGAAAAACGTGTCCGCCTGTACCACCTGTTGCAATCCATATTTTCATAGTTCTTTCCTTTTTTAACGCCATTTATCTTCGCGGATAAGCGCGATAACCATACCAAACAGAGCACAAAATGCGAGTAACGAACTTCCACCATACGAGATGAAAGGCAAGGTCATACCTTTGGGTGGAAACAACCGTAATGTTGAAACAATATTGATACAAGTTTGTGTTATAAACAATGTTGCCGTTCCAGTAACCGCATAAAAAACAAATTTATCACGGGCGTTCATTGCGTCGGATACCAAGCGTTTAAATATATAGAAAATTAAACCCAATAAAACACAAGCAAGAATTGCACCGAAATCTTCGGCTATGGCGGCATAGATAAAATCGGTATGCGCGTCGGGTAGTGATTGTTTTATAAAGGCATCATTACCAGTTCCGAATAAACCACCATGTTGAATAGATTGAACAGATTGTGTGACTTGGAACTTGTCCCCACTGCCAGTAAACATGGCAGCAAAACGGTTGTGAACGTGTGGCATTGTAAAGTAAGCCACCGTAAGTCCCATTATACCAAAACCGATTAAACCGAAAAACGCCAATAATGGTAAACCCGCGACAAGTAATATCATTGCTAATACAGCAAGGTACAAAGCGGCAGTTCCAACGTCAGGGTGTTTGAATATGATAAATAATGCGGGTATTAATACAACAAGATAGTACCACCAAGATAAATCTTTTGAAAAGACAGTGCGCCACGAAGAAAATAATTTATCACCAAATTTATCCCTCATTTTTGCAACGAACCAAGCCGTGATTATGACAAATCCGGGTTTCATAATATCGGACGGCAAAATATGTAAACCGAACATAGAAACAAATCGGTTAGACCCCTTGATACTTTGTGGTGCAATTAAAGTGACAGCAAGCAATACTAAGCCAAAAATGACATCCAAGGCCGATAATCGTATAATCATTTTTTTGTTTAACCAACTTGCCACGAACAATCCCGTTATGCCAACAATATAAAACGGTAATCCTTTCAAGAAAAAGAAATACCAGGGTTCGTTAATTCGGTCGGCGGCAACACTGCCCGCGGAAACAGCAAAGTAAATTCCCAGAACTATCAGGATAAGAACACCCGACAATAATTTTCGGTCTATTTCAAAAAACCAACTTGTAAGTTTACTTTCTTCGGTTCGTTTAAACATTAGCTGTCCTCATTTTTTATGCGAATTTTAATAACATCAAAGCCAATCCAGAAAACATGATGGAAAGGACAAAGAAACGATCCACTATTTTTGTTTCCGGCCAACCAAGTTCTTCAAAATGATGGTGTAGCGGTGCGCGCAAGAATATTCGTTTACCCGTGCCAGTAGTTATGCGTGTTATTTTGAACCACATTGTTTGTATAAACGAAGATAATAGAACTAATACAAACATACCCGCTGCGACGCCCATAATAATTTCGGATTTTAACAACATGGCAACCGTTCCCATAAAACCACCAAGTGCTAATGAACCCGTGTCGCCCATAAAGATTGCCGCTGGTTTCGCATTATACCACAAGAAACCAAGAACGCCACCGAATGCCGCGCCAATCACGGGATATAAACTGCTTGTTTCTGGCAAAAATAAAACGGTATCCATAAATCCGGTACGTGTTGCACCATAAAGTGAGACCAATAATACAAGCAATACTGGAATATATAATTTTGATAACATACCATCCAATCCATCCGTAATATTTGTTGCATTGGCTGAACCACAGATAACAAAATATGCAAATATGTAATAGAAAAAGCCACACGATATTAAAACCTTGAAAGGTAAAGCAATTGAAGTTTGGGGAATATAAGACGGCATAGTCAAATCAACAAGGTAAGCTAATATCGCAACAAATATTGCTTCGGCGATTAAACGTGTCGGTCTTGATAAGCCATTTGACGCTTTTTTTGATTGGCTTGTTACTTTTTTATAATCATCTACAAAACCAATAAATGCGAATAAGAATAGTGCCAATAAAGCAACCCAACCTGCCATGTTTTCACGTGATATATCCCAACGCATAAACAAAACAGCGCTTACCAAAATAGAACCGACAAGCAAAATGCCGCCCATGGTCGGTGTCCCCGCTTTTTGACGGTGTGATTCGGGAACGTTTTCACTAATGGGTTGCCCCTTTTTTTGCCAGTTATGCATTACGCGTATAAAAGGGCGCCCGAATACCACCATAAGCAAAAACGCTAATGCAAAAGCACAACCAAATTGCATCCATCCACTAAAAAATACCGTAACTCCGTGCGCAATTAAAAAATCAGTAAGCATAAAAACTCCTTTCTTTATGCTTTTATTTTATCACAATCTATGAAATAACAAAGTGGTATTTAATTTTTTATTTTATGTGTGAAAACGCTCGGTCCAAATGTGTCATTTTGTGTTTTGGGTTTCAAGAATAATGCCAACGACGCCAAATTTATTTTGTGTTTCTGTGTCATAAAATTTTTGCAGTATTTCAAGAGCATTTTTTGTGGAAACAAACCCCGCTTTTTTTATATCGATGATTTCGAACAAAGTGGCAAAATTTTTTGCACGTATTAGTCCTTTGACCTTGCATCTGATAAAATTGTCGCCATTTTGAAAAACGATAATATCTTCTGGATTTATTTGTTGTCTTTTCTCATCGTATAAGCGCAATTCGATAGTCTTTTTACCAGATTTAATTAAATCAAAATAAGGTTTCTTTAAGGAAAGTTTGTGTTGCTTTTGATTGTTTGTCATGATTAAGTTTTTCGTATTCTTGGCCGCCTTTCTTCATTACATGTCTGATGTAATAGTAGATTATTAAACGTTGTGACGTAAACCACGAAATTTTTATATCAGAACACGCCACCCACAATAGGCACGCTTTGTGTTGGGTCATTGTGTTGTGGTTTGTTCGGACTTTGACCAGGTTTGAAAACTTCGGTGATTATTTGACCGTTTGGTGCTTCCGCTGCGGATACACCGGTTTTACGGTCAACCCGAACAAAACTAAGACCATCTGGAACCGAAAAAGGTTGATTCTTTTGACCGTTCAATATCGTTTTCATAAAATCGGCGAATACTGCGGCTGCCATACCACTTCCGGCACCCTTGCCAAGCGGACGTGGGGTGTCATATCCGAAATATACCCCCGCTATAATGTTTTTTGAAAAACCGACAAACCAAACATCTTTGACATCATTGGTTGTTCCCGTTTTACCAGCAATTGTGTGCCCAGGAATATTCGCTTGACGCCCTGTGCCACGTTCAACCACACCTTGAAGGATAGAAAGTAATTGGTATAAACTTTTTTCATCGGAAAGCGGTTCTCCGATTGGTTTTTCTTCGGTTGGTATACTTTCCGGATTCCATTCAACAAGTTCGGTCTTTGTGCCATCAAGTTTATTACCGTATCTGTCTTCAATGTAATCAACCAATCGCGGTTCTATCTTGCGCCCGCCATTCACGAATGCGGAATATCCCAAAACCAAGTGTTCAAGAGTTGTTTCGCCCGATCCCAGTGCCATTGATAAATTGAGATTGTTAAGATCTTTTGGATAAACACCAAATCTTTGTGCAACTTCAATTGCTTTATCCACACCGATTTTATCAACCAACCGAACTGTTGGGACGTTGCGTGATGTTTCCAGCGATAAACGAAGCGGAATATCGCCAAGAAATTTTTTATCATAATTTTCCGGTTTCCACATGGTATCATTTTCGCGCCATCCGACAATGGGGGTGTCTGATAGCAACGCTTCGGGGGAAATATTTTGTTCCAAAGCGGCCAAATACACGAAAGGTTTTATTGTACTACCAATTTGGCGATATGCTTGTGTTGCACGGTTAAACGAACTTTCTGCAAAAGAACGTCCACCAGACATAGCCAAAACACGACCCGTATGTGGGTTCATAACAATGACCGCGCCTTGTAATTTTTCGGTGCGTCCGTTATTATAATTATCAAGAACTTTATTTAATGCATTAGAAACAGCGCGTTGGTATTCCGGAACAATAGTTGTTTTTATATAAAGACCTTCGTTATAAAGTTTTTCACGACCTATTTTATTTAGTAACTGGCGACGAACATCTTCGGCAAAGTATTGAAACGCATCTTCCATTTGTGCAACAAAACCACTGTTGATGTTCAAAGGTTCCGCACTTGCTTGATCGGCTTGTTCTTTTGTGATAAAACCTTCTTTGACCATACGGCGTAATACATAGTTGCGACGATCTTCGGCACGAGCACGGTCGTTTGGTGCCTTGGGTAAGGATGCTAAAAAGGCACATTCTGATAAAGAAAGTTGAGATACCGGTTTGTTGAAATACATCAAAGCCGCAGAACCGACACCATAGGCACGTGCCCCAAGGAATATCTGATTTAAATACAATGTCATGATATGGCGTTTAGAAAAAGCGCGTTCAAGGCGCAATGCCAAAATGGCTTCTTTGATTTTACGAGATACCGTGCGTTCAGAAGTTAAAAAGAAGTTTTTTGCAACTTGTTGGGTTATTGTGGAAGCACCAGTAAATGTCGTGTTGAAACCGACATAGTGCATAAGGTTATTCATAGATGCGCGCAAAATACCTTGGACATCGATTCCAGGGTGTGTCCAAAAGTTTTGATCCTCGGCGGCGACAAAAGCGTTTACAAGTTGTGGCGGCATATCTTCTATGTCAATGAATACACGGCGTTCCTCGGCATATTCAATTAACAAACTGCCATCAGATGCATAAAGACGTGTCGCGACAGGGGGGGCATAAGTAGCAAGTTTTCGGTAATCAGGCAAATTCCCACCATAAATTAGAAATAATGCAGCAATAATGCCGACAAGACCGACAAACATCCAGAATATAATATGTAAAAATATGCGCAAAAACTTTTTAAATTTCATGTTTATAAGTTTAAAATAAAATTTTCCCATTTGCAAGTATATCAAAAATAAAAAGTCGCAGAATGCGACCTTGTACTTTATTTGGATAATCTGATTTATAATTCGACGTTACCGTTTGTTGCGATTAAATCAGCACCGATTTCAATTTTCCCGCCCGCTTCACGAATAAGTAAATCACCAGCGGCAACTTCCGCGTAATCCAATGGTGTGGAAATAAATGCGTCAAATTTGCCAGCAGCAACCCATGCTAAATCCATTGCCGGGCAACCTGTTTGGCGTGTAGTTGCACCCTGTACAGGATTTTTTGTGTTGTTGCAAGCAATTGTTAAATCAGCAGGTTCGCTAAGATTAGAAACGTGAATTCTTGCCGAATGGTATGCAGAAAATGCATAGGCACCTTCGCCCGCTTCGGCATAATAAAGCGTTTCATCAATTGGTGAATATACAAGTGCGATTTTTGTTTCGTCCATGGAACGCAATGCCAACGATATAGCGAATCGGGGATTCGCACGAACAAAATTGGACGCACCAGAAAGTGCGAGTACGAATTCGTCACGACCGTCACCTTCGCGGACAACATTTGGTGTCAATAAACCAGCACTTGGACGAACCAATAATAAATCATCAAGAATGCTTTCTTCGATACGGACGGCAGCACGGTGAACAAAATCGCGCGCACCACGCAAGGATTGCTGCAAATTTTCAACTTCACCAAAATCGCGACGCAAATCCAATGATGTACGCTGTAACGCAGCAAACATCTTGTTTAATTCTGGTGAACCCTTTATAAGCAATTCCATGCGATGCCCCCCAACAAAGATATATTAGAAACCGAACCCAGCGAATTTCTTTTTGAAACTGTCCGTGCGTTGACCTTTTTCGGTTGTGTTAGAACGTTGACCAGTCCAAGCAGGATGATTGCAACAATCCGTAGACAAAGTCATATTCTTGTTTACCGAAGAAAACATTTTTATTGTTTTACCGTCGGTTCTTGTCACTTCAATTTCAAAATATTCAGGGTGAATACCTTTTTTCATAATAAAACCCTTTTGTTTTTTTGTTTAGCCCGCAAATTATACAGAGTTTTTTACAGAAATCAAGGTAATAATGAAATTTTATGCTTAACAACGCCCAATACAACCCAAGTAAGAATTACCAGTTGATTCCAAAATGTTTACGAACTTGTTTTTGTCACGTCCAGTAAAAAGTGCCAAAATGGTTCCAGTATCGGTTGCTAGCATATCGGCCACGGTGGCAATTTCGGAACTCATTTTCTTGAAAAAACCGCTTGTTGGGTAAATTTCAGCGGCAAATAATTGTTTTTGACCCGTTTTTCGCTGGCCAATACCACTTCCGTTCTTGATGACCATCAATTGGCATTCGGGTGATATTATTAACCGGTCGGTAATATGGGCATCACTACCGAGCAATTCACCCCACCAACCCGTAGAACCATAGAATACGGGATAATAAATAACCGCATCTGGTGTGGCTTCGAATATTGCGGGAATATTTAATTCTTCGGTGACGACATCAGGCATGATACCATCAACGCCGTTTATTAGTTTGCGGGCGGTTTGGTATTCAGCATCTACCTTGATTTTACGTGGCCAATAAAGAATCGGATTTTTGCTCATCAGGACAATTATATCAGATTCGGTGTAAATAAAAAAGCCCCAGACGAAAAATAAATTACTTGCTTTTTTTATTTTTTAGTGCGTCCCACCAATTTCCAAGTTTTTTTCCTAAAATTTTTGCATCATTTTTCACTGTATCATAGAATTTTGACGATATATCGAAATTAAACAATGATTTTACCAAGGCTGGTATAGATGACATGAATATCGCAAAGAATATTCCAAGTAATAAGATTGTAAGCAAACTATCGTCGCGCAACATCAAACCATCAATAAGGATTTCTGCGTTGTTTTGTGCAAAAGCGTCATTAAGCCGTGATATCCCAGAAATAGAACCAATAAGAACGTCTAGAAGTTTTAGTGCAAAGGTCAAAAATATTATTGTCATAGAAATCCCAACTGCGCCAGAAATCACACTGTCTATGATTTGTTTAAAACTTTTTGTACCCTTAATTTCCACGGCTTTCCAACCCGAAAAAATCCATGACAACAACAGTAATGGCAACATTATCAAGTCCAGTGTCAAAGTCATGAATACTTCCAAAAAATAGAATGGTATTGGAAAAAGAGCAATCAAAAATAGCGCTAACACCAGTAACCCGCATGCCAAAAGTGGAATGTTTGGAAAAAATGGTATTTTCCAAAGAATTTTATGCATGTATTTTATATCAAATGCCATATTTAGCATTACCCAACCAATAGTAAGTCCCATACCTGTAATATGATGGACATTGGCGAGTTCGCACGCTAAACCACTCCGTAGTTTTGTGGAAAATGTTTCTTCTCGATTCGTTATTGGCGTCGTTTGGGTTTCCATAGCGGTTTGTTCAATTAAACTTGTAGATACAATACATTCCGCATATTTTCCCTTGTCATCAAGTACATGATTCATGGTTAAACCAACGCTAAAAATAGGTTCAATCATGGTGCTGCTTATTATTTTTGGTAATGGGGCAAGTAAAACAATAGATACTAGTGATAACCTTATCAACCTTTTTCCAAATTCGTAATTCATACTCATCGGCTTTAAAGATGCCGTTTTTACAAAAGATGAAAAAATTTGCCAAGCCAAGTAAATAGCCATCAGACCAAAAGCCACAGGTATTATGACTTTTGCAACGTTATTGTAGATTATAGGTAAAATACGTGACATATATGACATCAGTGATGAAAACAAATTGCAAGTCCAGCAAGATGAAAAGAAATCAAATGCTTCGTTCATGTTGACAGGTGTGATATTGCGGTATATTGAGACACCTGTGATACCAACGGCCGCTGCAATCAATCCGATTACCAATGGCGCAATAGCCCCCGCACTTAGTGGTAAGAAAGATAAAAATACAATTAAAAATTTTTTTAACTTGCTCATTGCTTTTAATTATATCACATTTTGTCTCGATGTGATATAATTGAAATATAAAAAAGTAGGAAGGCATGTTTTTTAACAAAAAAATGTTGGCAAAATTCTTTGCGCGAGCATTATCGTGCCTTGCTGTTGTTTGTACATTTTTTGCTGGTTTTCCTGCCTTGGCGGATGACGGTTATTATATCATAGATAAACTTGATTTGTCGCCATTTGTTCCGATCGTTTTAGATTCTTTTATGGCCGTTGCGACGGGTGTTTATGAATATTTTGTTGGTAAGGGTGACGGAATTATCTATTTGTTGATATGGGGGTTTTTGGCTTTATCACTATTGATTTATCTTGTCGCAATGTATGTTCCCAAACAGTGGACGGATTTGTTGGGGATAAAAACAGGTGGTGAAATGTGGAAGGGAACAACCACAAACGCCATTATTGAACGGGTGTTAAAAACCGCATTACGTGCGATTGTTGCGACGACAATTCTATTGCAGATAAAACCCACATATATGACAGAGTGGCTTGTGAACCCGTTTTTGGAAGTAGGGGCGTATTATACAACCGCTATTACGGATGCAGACAAGGTAACAAGCACCGTAAAAGTTGAATGTCCAAAAAATATATTAAAAGATGATTGGATGTCTGAACGTAGTTGCAATTTTCTTGTTCAACCTGTTCATGATTTGGCCAAGGTGAATAATCAGATTATAAAAAAAGGTTTTGATTATCTGGCTAGGGGTATTGCCGCTTCGTTTGTGCCGATGTTTTTACCAGGACAGGCGTTTTTGGATCCTATTACAGGAATATTGCTTATTATCACATTCATAGGTTGCAATATATTTATGGCACTTTTGATAATCCAAGGAATATTTGAGTTTGGTATGGCTTTGATTTTATATCCATTTCATGTTTTAAGTTGGGTCGCAAAGGATACAAAAGAATATTTTGATATTTGGCCCGCATTTAGCAGTATAGCAACGGCTTTGAAAAAGTTGCTTGTAACAATGATAGCGTGCGCATTTATTTTGATGATAAATATTGCAATAGCAAAAAGTTTGTTTAATTGGGATTCATCTATTGGTATTTCATCATTGTCAGTGAACGCGACAAGTTTTGGGGAACATTCTATGATATGGTTGTCATCAATTTTGACCTTCTTCTTGATGATTAGCATATTCAATATGACGAGAAAACAATTGGAAGCGTATGCTCCGGGACAAATGGAGTTGTATGATAATGTCACGCGTGATGCAAAATTATCGTGGAAAAAAGTGACTGGTATGGCTGATGCGGTTAAAAATATAATCAAGGCGGTAAGAAAGAAATGACAGATATAGCGAACAATGTCGTTGAATCTTTTGCCCAATGTTGGGGGTGTAGCATTTTTGATAATTTGTTTCGCATAGTTTCCGAAGCAGGTGCCGCAGTATACACAAACATAGCGCAAATTTGTCTTTTGGTTTTTGCGGTGTTATTTGGTTTTTATGTTTTGTGGTTCGTATTTCGTACTTTGAATCCATTGAATAAGGATATCGAGAAAAATACATACACGGGTCCATTGTATGAACATCCTATTGTAAGGGTTATTATAAATTCTCTTGTCGCTTTAAGTTTGTTGACTTTTGGGGTTGGCGTTCCGCGGGCAATAAGTCGTATTACGTTTGAACCGGTTGCTGACGTTGCGCTGGTTTATACACAAGCTGCTTTGCATACAAACGATGAAATAGTGAATGAACGTGTTACCTATCAACCCAAACCAATGCGAGACAATGGACTTTATCGTCCCCAGTTGCGCGATAAAATAATTATGCTTATGAAAACGACAATAACCGAATTTCAGGCATATATGAAATTGGGTATTGTTGTTATGGACAAGGCTTTTTCTTGGAAGGCGCTGTTGGGTGCAGGAGCTTTGATTAAACATATTATAATATTTTTGATGGGGTTGTATTTAGTTTATGGGTTTGGAAAATTATTTTTACGGTTCTGTTTTTGTTTCGTTGATGTTATTGTTGCAATGGCAACATTTGCATTCTTTTTTCCAATGGCTTTGATGCTTATGTCTTTTAAAGATTCTGATAAAAATCCCGAAATGCCGAAATGGATGAGTAACCTTGGCAAAGGACTTGGTGCCGCCCAGATAAAGACCCTGGTAAATTCCATTGTAACCATTGGTGCAACGGTTATTACTTATACTGTTATTTTAGTCATTATCGCTAAATTCTTTTCTAGTGGTGATATGTCAACGACAGAATTAATGAAAACAATTACTTCTGGTCAAATTTTTGAATCTGATTTATCATATGAGAATGTGATGGCGATGTCATTTGCTGGTGCGGTGGTTTTGGTATATGTGTTAAATTATATTTATTCAAAAATACCAGAAGTGTCAAAAATGATTTTGGGGGTATTTAACCTAGAAGCGAATAATAAGTTGAGTGAACAAATGGCAAATGATGTGGAAAAAATGGTTGGTAATGTTGTCACGGGTGTAAAAGGAATAGGTGAAGCAGTTATTTCCCATGGGGCACCAAAGGAAAATAAGAAGGACGACAAAGCGAAATGAAGAAAATTTTAATAGGTATTATTATTAAACTTGTCTTTGGCACGATAGCGTTGGGTGTGGGTATTTGGTACGTGTCACATTCGCTTGGTGGGGCGTCGCTTAGTTATGTTAGTATGGATAATTTTATTTCTTCTATTGGTGTCCAAGATGGCAATATCGCAACTACTAATGGTTGTTTTATGTGTACATACATAAATGATTTGTTTATGGTTCTTGGGGAAGCATCGGAAAAATTCTGGGATGTGTTACTTGAAAAACTTTGGGTTTTATTAGTTGTTGGTTTCGGAATTTATCTTGTGTTGCATTCTATAAAATACATATTTGATAAAACAAAAGAATTGTCTGATCCAGAAAAGGTGGATGAAGACAAAGTGGAACTTAAAGAACTTAAATTAGCAGAATGGTTTGAACCTGTAAAAGATTTGTTGATAAAACTTCTGGTTGTTGGTGCGGTTCTTGGGGCTTTTAGTATGGGTGGAATAGAAGCGTTGCGTACTCTTACCGATATTATAATAAGGCCGATTATGTTTATTGGTGCGCAATTATCCATGGTTGCGACAGGGGTTTCCGATTATACGCAGTGTAATCCTGGGTTTGCGCTGGATGGTAATGCAATGGCACCTATTTCTGGTTCGTTTATGTGCATAATTGGAAACATAAATGCCGTTATGCTTGGTGGGGCTGCTGGTGGTTTTACTTTGATGAACTATGCATGGATGGGGCTTGGTGGTGGTTTGTTTACATGGGTGTCTGGGCTGGCGTTGGTGATAGTTTTTATGATGATGGGATTTGATTTGTTCTTTCAATTGTTGTCGGTTGTATTTAAATTGATTTTATTGATAATTTTCTTGCCGATATTTGTTGCTTCATATGCTTTTGAAAAGGTTTGGTCTTTTTCCAAGGATTTAACTTCTAAAACCATAAGTATGTTAGTAAACGCTTCTATCCGTGTTATAGCGATTACATTAAAAGTGGTTATTATGTATTCAATTGTGTATTATGCTGCGGATTCATATTTTCCGGGACCTGTGGATGGTTATAGTGCAATTCTACCAAATATCATGGGGGTAAAATTTGAAAATGTTGATTCAAAAACTTTATCTGTTATGAATGTGTACAATAAATGCGAGAAGGTTTCTTTGAAAGGTAAAGAAATAGATAAAGATACTTTTAAACAGTGTTTTATCCAAGAGCGCAGAATAGTGGAAGAAAAATATCCGGGGGCATTTAATTTTGCTGGCGATGGTTGGGGCTTTTTGGTATTCATGTTTGGTTTGTTCTTCTTATATTTCTATGTGTTAAATCCACGCATAGACAGTTTATTGACAAGTGTAAATGTGGGTAAAGAGCCATTTGATAATTTTGGTGACGACATCAAAAAATTTGGTATCAGTTTGTTCAACAAACCAAAAGATTTTGCGAACGCAATTAACGAGAAAAAGAATAAATGATATTAAAAGTAAGAAATCTTTTACGAAAAATATTTATCGCTATTTTTGCGTTAGGGCTTTTTTGTGCACCGAATATATGCATTGCAGAAACTGTTGATAATAACGTTGTTGAAGCAAGTGAATCGAATTGGGCAACAGAGGCAAATCGCCAAAAGTTTTTGGCGGATGTGGATAATGATTTGACCAGTTATGAACAAGGTTTTATGAAGAATTATATTGATAACTTTGTGCCAATAGAAGCCAGAGTTGGTATGGCTTTGATGAACGGGTTGTCGCATGTGTCCAAGATACTTGATAGGTCACTGGTTCGTTTCGTAGAAATGTTTTTAATTATTGCATTCATGTTTTGGTTAATGTTCGAAATTTATCAAAATATGATACAGAAACCAGAAAAATCATTGATGGATATTGGAAAAGATTTTGCTACAAAAGCCGTATTGTTGGCATTTTGGTTGGCGTTGTTACATGGTGGTTTACAACAATTGTTTGGGTGGATAATGGGGCCTATTGTTGCGTTTGGGTCGCATATTTCGGGCGTGATTCTTGATGCTGTGGCAAACGCTGGTGGAATGCGTTTTGCCGATAATTGTCAGGCCATAGAACAATATGCAACACAACACGCTGCACCATATTTAATCACGGATGCCAAATTCGCTGGTGAAATATTGTGCGTCCCATCAAAATTGTCTGAGTTTTACTATGCGGCCATTTTTTATGGCTTTGGGTTGCTAAGAACGGGGTTGGGGGTAAGCGCGTTCACATTTTTAACGGGGACTATTTTAATTGGTACGTTTACTTATGCGGCGTTCAAATTCTTGTTTTTTGCGCTTGGTATAATAATAGATTTGTTTTTGGTTGTAATTACGTTACCTTTTACGGCAATTTCAGAATGTATGCATAAAACAACGTATAAAGGTCTTGCTGGGAATATTTATAATGGCTTTTTGGAATTATTCAAACCGTTGTCATTAGATAGCCAAATAGATAAATATACGAATGCTGCAATTTACTTTATTGCATTGTCTATTGTTGTTGCCATAGGTGGTTCATTCTTGGCGTCAGTCGTTTCTTATAATCCAAAAACTCATTTATTCGTTTTGACTAATCACAATCCTTTGGAATTGATTTTGGTTGGTGCATTGGTCGCGTATATAGCCGTTCATACAAAGGATATTGTTGGTAATATTGGGGCAAAGATAGAAGAAGGATTTGGTAAACAACTTTATGCTGATATGACATTGATGTTTTCTAAAGTAAAAACAGGTGTTAGAACTACTTATAATGCGATGCGTGGTAAAACAAATAATGGTGCGGCAACAAGTGGTGAAAAAGCCGAAGATAAAAAGAAATAGTTTATCCCAATACTTTTACAAAGGTTTCTTGAACTTTTTTGATACCGGTTTTGTTAAAAGCAATTGTCAGAATTCCATCGTTTTTTTCAATAACAACCCCACGTCCCAATTCGGGGTGTTCCACCAGTTTTCCCACAAGGTCCGTTGATATTTTAGGTTTTGGTGCGGGTTGTTGCCTTGGCATTTGTGTGCGTGGTTTATTGCTACCAAAATCGACGAAATGTGGGTCTATTTCAGAAATAAAACGTGAAGGTGGATTATACTGTCTTTCGCCGAATATTACACGAGATGTGGCATTTGTAATAACAGCGCGTTTTTTCGCACGTGTAATGGCAACGTATGCAAGACGGCGTTCTTCTTCCAAACCACCTTCGCGAAAGGTTTTGCTGTTTGGAAAAATGTTTTCTTCCCATGCGGGCAAGAATACAGTGTTAAATTCTAATCCTTTTGCTGCGTGAATAGTCATTATGTTTACGGATGATTTGTTGTCGTCGGGAATATCGTTATCATCTGTTGTCATAAGTGCGGCTTGTTCAAGAAAATCGCCAAGGTTGTCATATGTACTGATAACATTACCTATTAATTCATTTATATTGGCGATTCGTTCTGCCGCTTCGGGCGTTTTAGATTCTTGCCAATAGTTTATATATCCTGTTCTTTCCAAAAGTGCTTTTGCCGCATCTGCTGGGCGCATCATTCGCCAATCAAAATCAAACGCGTCTAGAAATGTTTTCGCAGATTCTGCAAGTTTTCCACCAAATGGTGTGTTTTTTAATCCGTCCATAAAACAATTACCGTTTATACGGATTTTTCCAAGTGCGGCTGCACCGAAACCACGACGTGGTTTACCAATAATACGGGCAAAAGAAATGTCGTCGCCTGGGTGAAGTAATAATCGTATGTATGCGATTACATCGCGAATTTCGGTTCGTTCATAAAACTTTGTTGCGCCAACAAGTCGATAGGGAATTCGCATCATTGTGAATTTTTCTTCAAATTGTCGGGATAAAGAACCGTTGCGAATTAAAACCGCGAAATCAGAATAATTACCATGCGCAAATCGTGCAATAGTATTCGCAATAAAATCGGTTTCTTCATAATTAGACGGCATTGTTAAAATATATACTGGCTCGCCTATACGGTTAGAATCCGCTGTATGCAAATCTTTACCAAGGCGACCGTGGTTGTGGTAAATCAATGAATTCGCGGCACCAAGAATATTTGCGGTGCTTCGATAATTTGTTTCAAGGCGAATTATTTGCGCGCCAGGAAATGTTTTTTCAAATTCCAAAATATTTTTTATTTCCGCACCGCGCCAAGAATAAATACTTTGGTCGTCATCACCCACACAACAAATATTCGGTGATTCTATATCTTGTGTAAGTAACCGTAATAATTGCATTTGTGTGGTATTAGTATCTTGGAATTCATCAACAAGAATATATTTGAATTTTTGTTGGTATTCTTTCAAAACATCTGGTGCTTCGGTAAAAAGTTTTATTACGTTTAATATTATATCACCAAAATCCAAACCGTTAAGTCGTTTCAATTCTTCGTTATATGCATCAAAGATTTTTTTTGCACGTGGTGACATATCTGTTTTTTCATTATATCCACGGTCTTTTATAACAGAAATCTTTTCCACCCATTCGGAAGGTTCTTCGTGTTTTGGGTCCAAACCTAAATTAGTAATGACATTTTTTAAAACGGCTCTTTGATCGTCATCACCAAATATGATAAAGTTTTGGTCAAGACCGATACGCGCAGCATTGTGATGCAATATTTTTAAACACATGGAATGAAAAGTCCCGCACCATAAATCATTATAATGAAACCGGGAATTATTTTGCGTGAAAATGTCGCTTATGCGCTTTTTCATTTCATTCGCGGCCTTGTTGGTAAAAGTTAGCGCTAAAATTTGCCAAGGTTGCGCAAGTCCCGATGCAATTATGTGCGCGATTCTTGTGACAAGCACCAATGTTTTACCAGTTCCCGCCCCAGAAAGAACCAATAATGGTCCTTCGGTGGTTTCAACCGCTTTTTTTTGTTCGGGATTAAGATTTTCTAGCATTAAATTCATCGGTTTATTATAATACGAAAAATTTGATTATGATTATAATAACTTTGTGGGGAAAATATGGCAAGAATAATATGTTTTGATATTGAAACAACAGGATTCGATTATTTGCATGGTGATCGTTGTATCGAAATTGGTGCGGTAGAAATTGTTGATGGAAAAATAACGGGAAATAATTTTCATGAATACATAAATCCCGAAGGTAAAATTATTCCGCCTGAAACATATGCGGTTCATAAAATATCAAACGCTTTTTTGGATGATAAACCAGTAATGGCTGAAATCGGACCAAAATTTTTGGAATTTATTGGTGATTCACCGATTGTGGCGCACAATGGAGTGGAATTCGATTTTCCGTTTTTAAATCATGAATTTGAAATGTTGGGGTTGCCACTAATTCCACGTACACAACAACAGGATACATTGTTAATTGCGCGAAATCGTGTTTTTGGTATAAAAAGTTATTCGTTAGATGCGCTTGCAAAATGGTATGGGGTTTCTTTGACCGCGCGTGCCGATGCGCATGGGGCGTTAATCGATTCGGAAATTTTAGCAAATGTATATTTAGAATTGGTGAATACCGAACCTGCACCTGATGTTTCGGAAATCATAGCCAAACAGCACGAAGCATTTTTGAAACATCCAAAGATTGGTGGAAATTTCCCGTATCGTACTTTTCCGGTTCCGCCCGAAGAACAAGAAATTCACGATAAATTTATTGCCGATATAAATAAATAAAACACCGCCAAAATGGCGGTGCTTTTTATTTGTTTTTCGATTTATAATAATTTTCAATACTGTTTCGTAAAATTATTGCCTGTTCTTTTGCCAAAGCAAGGGCTTCACATTTATGTCTGTATTCATTTGCAAGTGCGCATAATTGTTTGAAATCGAAAGTATCCGGATTGGCGTTCAAGATCTTTAAAAGTTTTTGATATCTTTGAAACATATAATTTATATCCGTGTCCATAAACACCCACGCCGTTAAATAGCGTAAATCAAATTTGTCGTATTTTGATTTTACAATTGCGCGACCGGTTAATGGTAATTGCTTTGTGTTAACACCAAATTTTACCAATAGTTCATGCAAATCGCTTAATGTTGATTTAGGGGTTAATAAAGAAAATTCGCCGAATTCACTAAGTTCTTGATTGATTTGTTGTATTTGTTTTGGTGTGAAATATTTTCCAAGTAATGATTGGTGGGTTATTTGCTTTGTTGTTTGTTCGTAATGCGCTTTCTTCATTTCCGCTATACGGTTATCAACTTCATTGATTTTTAATTCAAGTGCTTTGATTTCTGGTTCATGAACACGCGCCGTGGTCATTAGTTTTTTGTATTGTTTGTTTTTTGATAATGAATCTTGAATTTGTTGTTCGATCGTTTGCCCGTTTGCAACGATTGTTCCCAAAACGAATAAAATTGCGGTTGTTAATGATAGCTTTAAATTATGGATTGCTGCATTATTGTCGTTCATTTCTTCTTCCTTGTATTGTTTTTTATGCCGGTAAAACATATCATAAAAACTAAACAAGGCAATAAAAAAATCGCCAAACGGCGATTTTTTTACATTCTGCTACGATCAATCGGATTATAATACGACATGTTATGGTCAGGTTTGGTGTTTGGGTTCAAGACATGTTTATACAACGCACGGGTTCGAACATTTAAATCCCAAAACCTATCTGCCGCATAAATCGTGTGATCAAGACCAAATTGCATCCCATTGGCGGTCGGTTTAACGTCTGTATTATTATAACTTGGCATAATCATGTCATCTGCTGAACGTCGTATCGCCGCAAGTTGCAAATTTGTTAAACCTGTGGAAAGTCTAAACAACGCAAATTGATCAAATATGTTCGTCAAATTGACAGATTGCCAAGAAGGGCTATCATCTTCGTGATTTAATGGGATTTTAATGGTAAAATCTTCCACCAAAATATCACCCATTTCATCGATTTGAGGTGCGGCACCCAATACCGTCAAATAATGGGCGGCATAGTATAGTATCGGTAAATTATCCGGTATTTCGCCTTTTGGGTCACTTATATCGTATAGATGTATAGGGGCCTCTAAATCCATGGGGATTTCGTAATCATAACCATATTCAAAATGTTTGGTTTTTTCCGGGATACCATTTTTTAACACTAATCGATATTTACCATCTTCGTTTTCAACGAACTTTTCGGCAACAGAATTCAATACTGCAATAGCCAAAAGTTTATGAATATCGATATATTGAGGGGGAATATTGTCCACGCCATCGTTTCTCCCAGGCGCTGCAGGTGCGGTTTGTACCGGGGGATAGTTATTGTTGCCACCGCCACCACCGGGTGCGGTTTGTACCGGGGGATAGTTATTGTTGCCACCACCGCCACCACCAGGTGCTTTTTGTACTGGGGGATAGTCATTATTTCCACCATCGTTGCCACCGGGTGCGGTTTGTACTGGAGAATAGTTGCCGTTGCTGTCGTGTTCTTTTTCGACAATCCTTGCTGGAATGTTACCATTTTCCGGGATTTCCCATGGATACATAAGGACAGTTTCAAAAAAATCATTGTGCCAATCGTCGTGAACCACGCGACGAATAACGGGAACCTTGGTATTTTTGTTATTCTCTTTTAGATTGTTTAATTCAATCGATGCGAGTTTCATTGTTTTTTGTAATAGGTTTGTAAGCAATGATTCTTCTTGTTCGGAAATTAAACCCGGAAAATCGCGTAGGGCATGGAGCATTTTATCGGCAATGGCTTCGCGTAAACGTGCTGGGACTGGGTCAAGTGTTGATACCTTGGCCAATAATTCCATAAAGCAAATTTGCGCTGTCTGTGCGTTGTCAACGGTCGGATTTGCTTCCAATGCTGCATATACGCCAAGGGCAAGGTTTGCCAAATCTTGCGGTGTATCCGGATGATAATTTTTGTTTTTTATGATTTCTTCCAATTCGGATAATGATAAATTTTCCACGAAAAATCCCCCTTTTCTTGTAATGATATTTTATCATATTTTGGGGGTGAAATCAAATTTGATAGAGGAAACAAAAAAAATCGCCATTTGGCGATTTTTTAATTTGCAGCCGTCACTGCGATTCTTTTGCGACCCGCCGCGCGACGACGATTCAAAACATCACGTCCGCTTTTTGTGGCCATGCGCGCACGAAAGCCGTGTGTGCGAATACGGCGAGTTTTTGACGGTTGATAAGTTCTTTTTGTTGCCATTTCAAATCCTTTTGTACGTATATTAAAGCATACCTTTTACAAAAACGCAACATTTTATTTAGATTTTTTTAATCCGGTCTTTTCAAGAGCCAAAATAAACATGTTAAATGCAAGTAATGCTGCAAATAATTCCCATATACGTAAAAGCATTTTTTTGCCCCCTTGTTTTTTATTTCTTTGCTGAGATTATATTACAAAAATAATATTTTGTCAATATGTTTTTTGTGTGTTTAATTCTTGACCCGTTGGGAATTTTTTTGCTATCTTTGGTGTGTTAGAAATAGGGGAAAAACAAGATATGTCAGAATCTAATATCATAAATGAAGTCAAGGTGCCCCAGTCATCGCTGGAACACGAGATGCGTACAAGTTTTTTGGATTATGCTATGTCGGTCATTGTGGACCGCGCGTTGCCTGATGTGCGCGATGGTTGTAAACCGGTGCATCGTCGTATTTTATACGTTATGAATGATGTTGCACCTGCAACAAAACCCACCGTTAAATCGGCACGTATTGTCGGTGATGTTATGGGTAAATATCACCCACATGGTGACAGTTCTATTTACGAAGCAATGGTTCGTATGGGGCAAGATTTCTCTATGGGGGAAATGTTGGTCCAAGGTCAAGGTAACTTTGGTTCGCGTGATGGGGACAAGGCCGCTGCTATGCGTTATACCGAAGCGCGTCTTTCAAAACTTGGTGCATCTTTGATGGATGATATGGACAAGGATACTGTTGATTGGATGCCTAACTTTGATGGTACATTACAAGAACCTGTTGTTTTGCCGACCAAGTTTCCAAACTTTTTGGTAAATGGTGGTTCGGGTATCGCTGTTGGTATGGCGACAAATGTTCCAACTTATAATTTGGGCGAGGTTTGTAACGGTATTTTGGCTGTTTTGGATAATCGCAATTTGACCGATGATGAATTGTTCCAAATTATTCCGGGACCTGATTTCCCGACGGGTGGTTTGATTATGGGGCGTGCTGGTGCGTATAAAGCGCACACAACCGGTCGTGGTTCAATTATCGTTCGTGCAAAAACCCATTTGGAAAATTCACATGATCATCCGGTAATTATTGTTGATGAGATTCCGTACCAAGTGAACAAGGCGCAGATGATTATTAAAATCGCCGAACTTGCTAAGGAAAAACGTATCGAGGGTATTGCGGAAATTCGCGATGAATCGTCAAAGGAAGGTTTGCGTATTGTTATCGAATTGAAACGTGACGCGATTCCAGATGTGGTATTAAATCACTTGTTCCAATATACCGAAATGCAAACAAGTTTCCCGGTAAATATGATGGCGTTAAATCGTGGTCGCCCAATGTTGTTTAATGTTCGTGGCGTGCTTGATGCGTTCATTGAATTCCGTGAAGAAGTTATTCGTCGTCGTACGATTTTCGATTTGAACAAGGCACGTAATCGTGCACATACCTTGCTTGGGTTGTCGGTTGCGGTTGGTAATCTTGATGAAGTAATCGAACTTATCAAATCTTCGGCAAGTCCTGATGATGCACGTGCGGCATTGATTTCCCGTGGATGGAAAGCATCGGATATTGAAAATTATATTCAACTTATTGATGATCCAAATACCGAATATAAAGATGGCATGTTCTTTATGTCCGAAGACCAAGCCAAGGCGATTTTGGAATTACAATTGCATCGTTTGACCGGCTTGGAACGTGACAAATTGCATGCTGATTTGGTTGAGTTGGGTGCACAAATCCGTGATTTGTTGGATATTTTGGCATCACATGAACGTATTGTTCAAATTATTCGTGATGAAACGACGGCGGTCCGTGATAATTGGGCGTCTGACCGTCGGACCGAAATTTCTGATGCGGAAATAGATATTGATATCGAAGATTTGATTGCACGCGAAGATATGGTTGTTACCGTTTCTAATACTGGATATATCAAACGTGTTGCGCTTGATACATATCGTGCACAAAAACGTGGTGGCAAGGGGCGTAATGCCATGGCAACAAAAGAAGACGATTATGTCGTCCAAGTGTTTGTTGCGAATACGCATACACCGTTGTTATTCTTTAGTTCCAAGGGCTTGTGTTATAAATTGAAGACCTATAAATTGCCCGAAGCGGCTGCTTCTGCCAAGGGACGTCCGTTGGTTAATTTGTTACCATTGGAACAAGGTGAAACAATCACCGCTATTTTGCCGGTTCCCGAAGATGATGTGAACGCAATAAAGAATTCCGGAATGGAACATTTCTTGATGTTCGTCACTGCATCTGGAACGGTGCGTCGTAATCGTATGGCTGATTTTGATTCTATCCGTGCGAATGGAAAAATTGCTATGAAATTGGACGAAGGTGACAGTTTGGTTTCGGTGTTGCCGTGTAACGAAAATCAAGATGTGTTCTTGGCAACATATCGTGGGCGCTGTATTCGTTTCCCTGTTCCGGAAATTCGTATATTCGCAGGACGTAATTCAACGGGGGTTCGTGGTATAACACTTGGAAAAGATGACCGTATTATCGGTATGTCCATGTTGAATCGTGGTGAAGCAGATTCTGCTGTTCGTGCTGCGTATGTGAAACAAAGTCGTGCTGCGCGTCGTGCGGCTACTGGTATCGAAGAAGAAGGCGATGCCGAAGAAGAAGCGACAACACTTGTTTTGGACGAAGCAAAAATGGCGGAAATGGCCGCACGCGAAGAATTCATACTTACTATATCTGAAAACGGATTTGGTAAACGGACCAGTTCGTATGAATATCGTTTGACTCATCGTGGTGGTGGCGGTTTCACCAACATTAAACTTGGTGGTAAAAATACCGCGGTTGCTGGGTCGTTCCCAGTAATGGATGGACATGATATTATCATGGTAACCGACGGCGGAAAAATTATAAGAACACCGATATCAGATATTCGTATCGCTGGTCGTTCAACCGCTGGTGTGACATTGTTCCGTACGGCTGAAAATGAAAAAGTTGTGTCGGCTATATCCATTGAAAACGATGGCGAATCTGGCGATGAAAATGTTGAAGCATCTGCTCCGACAGTCGAGGAATAAGGTATGGCAGGTAACGAATATTTTGCGTCCATAAATGAAGTGTCAAAGATGTTGGGTGTTCCGGCGCATACGTTGCGTTATTGGGAAAAACAATTTCCAACGGTTGTTCGTCCAACAACGGGCGCTGGTGGACGCAGATATTATCGTGAAGATACGGTATTACGATTAAAAACCATCCAAGATTTGTTATACAATCGTGGCATGACAATTGCCGGCGTGAAAAAAATGATTTTTGGTGGCGATTTTTCGGCGGTATTGTCGAACGAAGTGCGCGCTACGTCATCAATTGATGAACCTGTGCACGTTCCCGAATCCCGTATCAAAACGCAAAATATTTCCGAAAAAACTTCGTGTGCCGCCGCAATAGATGCCACAAAAATAGAGTTGGCGATTGGGCTTTTAAACCAAGCCAAGGAAATTTTGAAACCGTAAAATCCGTCTTGATGACGGATTTTTTATTTTTATAACCAAACAATTGTTGACAAAAACAAAACAAGGGTTATAATCTACGCCGGAATAATTTTAACGGAGGTTAGTTATGGCTGAAAAATTCATTTTTACGGGTGAAAAACATCTGATTATTGCTATAAGAAAAGATAAAACACTTTTTCCTAGATTACCAAAAAAATATCGTACACAGAAAATACAAAAAATTGCGGTTGAAGCGGATTGGAATGCTTTACAATATATAGAAAAACCGTCAAAACTTGTTCAATTAGCCGCGGTTAACAAGAATGCTTCTGCTATTAAATATTTAAAGTATCCTGATGAATCGGTTCTTGTAATCGCATTACAAAAAAATTGGCATGTGGCTAAATATGTTCAAGATGAAACAATATTACAACATGCCGCGATGAAAAATGTGGAACTTATTAGATTTATAAACGAACCATCTGAAAGTTTGCAACTTGCAGTTGTCAGCCAAAGAGCGGACCTTGTTAGATATATCAAAAATCCGACACAAAAAGTTAAAATGTTGGCGGTTAACACTAATCCACAACTTATAAAATATTTTAAAAATCCGGAACGTGATGTTCAAATGGCGGCCGTCAAAAAAGATGAAACATGTGCGTCATTGATAGATAATCCATGTATGGAATTGCAAACGTATTTACATAGTAAAGAATTGAGTCGTTGCACCATGTCACAAAGTGCGCTTAAGGATTACATAAGACAATATCAAGAAAAGATGGCAGCGCGCGGTTTATAAAAAAACAAAACCACCCGTTTGGGTGGTTTTTTATTTCACTTGTTTTCTCTATTCGGGTATAATTCATTTGAATAGGAGAAAACAAAAATGAAAAAAGTAATTGCGGGTTTGATTGTTTTATCAGTACCGGTTTGTGCCTTGGCGGAAAACGATATTTCAAAATGGCAACCGTATATTGGTGCTAATGTTGGTGTGACTGCTTCGGATACACGTGTTGAAGCGGATGATTTTTTTGATTTTGGTGCGGTCGGTAATTTTGAATTGGGTGTACGTTATAATCGTTATCGTTTAGCATTGAATTATCAATCCCGTGCGGAAGTTTCCGAAATGTTCCAAATCCTTGCCGGACATACTTCGGCGATAAAAAACGACGCAATAAGAATTAATGGTTATTATGATTATTTGTCATCAAAACATTTTGCAATGTACATTGGTGCTGGTATTGGTGGTGATAGATACCATTATACAATCACACCAAATTATAATGCACCGACCAAGGAAAAACATGGTATAACTTTTACGACTGGCTTGACGACGGGTATGAGTTTTAGTTTTTGGCATCTTTCGTTGGATTTAGGTTTTTCGTTTGATTATATCGTGTCACCCCGCATATACAGTTACAGTCCAAATATAGGATTGCGTTATAATTTTTAATACATAAAGGGCATAGATATGCAAAATACAGTTGGGCTTGTAAAAGAAATTTTGTTGAAATATGTGAAAGAATCTTTTGAACGTGATGGATATGATTTTTGGAGCAACCACATCAAATATGTATTTAAACATTCGCATGACATGGCAATTAAACGTGGCGCAGATGTTGAAGTTTGCGAATTAGCCGCTTTGTTTCATGATATGGCCATGGTGGCAGATTTTGGACCGCGGGACGAGCATGAAAAGTATGGTGCCCAAATGGCACATTCCGTTTTATCCGAACTTGGTTATCCCGCAAACAAAATGGACTTAGTTGAAAAGTGTGTTTTGCACCACAGGCATGGTTGGGATAAACAGCGTGAAACTGTGGAAGAACAGATTATTGCAGATGCGGATGTTATAGCACATTTTGATAGTATTCCTTCATTGTTTAGTTTGGCTTATAATAAAATAGGATTGACGATGGAAGAGGGCAGAGATTTCGTGAAAAGAAAACTAATGGGGGATTACGCAAAATTAAGCACGGAAGCAAAGAAAGAACTTCAAGAAAGATTTGATACCATAATGAATGTGTTATTTGTTGAATAAGAAATAAAGGATAAAAAATGATAACAGATGCTTTTGATAACAAGACACCAGCGATTATTAACCCACCAGAAAATCCGAATACTGTGGTTGTTGATGCTTGTATTGTTACGTTTTCATATAAAATAGAAGAATATGTATTGTCGCGTTTTAAACCGACAAAAATCGGTGAATTTAAGTTTGCAACAGGTATTACACCAGTATGGCTTATTGAACAAAACGGGAAAAAATTTGCATTTTTCAAAACTTATGTTGGTGCCCCAGCATGTGTTGGTTCAATTGAAGATTCTTTGGGAATAATAAAAACAAAAAAATATATTCTTTTTGGTGGTGCCGGTTGTTTGAACAAAGAAATTGCACGTGGCAAAGTAATGGTGCCAGATGCCGCGTGGCGTGACGAAGGAACTTCTTATCATTATATGCCGGCAAGTGATTGGGTTGAAATTCGTAATTGTGAAAAAGTATCTGAATTTATGAAACAAAGCAAATTACCATTTGTGGTTGGCAAAACTTGGACAACGGATTCTTTTTATCGTGAAACACGTGGTAACTTTGAAAAGCGTAAAGTGGCTGGGTGCATAAGTGTTGAAATGGAATGTGCGGCCGTTCAAGCAATGTGCGATTTTCGCGGACTTGATTTATATGTGTTTTTTACAAGTGGTGATTTGCTTGATGCACCGGAGTGGGATGACAGACACGCTTTCAGTGGTCAGATTGTTGGTACCCAACACGATGCACAACATTTTGAGATTGCGCTGGAACTTGCGTGTTTTATAAGTTAGGTTGTAAATAAAAAACACCGCTTCGCGCGGTGTTTTTTTAAGAAATGAACATATACGAGGTTTATTCTATTTGGGTGGCACCACCATCAAATGCCATAACAAGTAAAATCCACCACCAAGAACAGTGTAACACATTTGTAATTTTTAAAATTATAAAAAGTAAAGTCATTTATTCGGCTTTATCAACAATCTTTTTTAAATCCGAAGTAACCGTCATAAAACATTTTAGGAATTCATCTTCCTCATAGACACATTTATTTATATCCTCTTGTGTGTCATATTTTTTCTTGCATTTTTTCTCTACAGACTTGCTCGGTTTTGAAGAACCGCAAACTTTTTCCAAATATGCAGTAGCGACATCTTCAAATTTATCCATATACGGAGCGTATTTCTTTTTACATTTATCTACTCGTTTGTACGCAATATTGTTTATAATAGCTTCCCTTGCTGCTTTAGGGGTAGATTCATTGTATATCATATCAATATCTTTCATCGTTACCTCTTCAGCAAATGCTTCTGCATAACAGTCAGCATATTTCTTCATATCATCGACAAAATAATGACTATCAAAACCCACTTGATCAAATTGTTCTAAGGTTGAACTAAAATAATAATCATATTTTTGATCGTAAATAAATTTATAAACTTGTTTTTCTTCCACCATCTCGCAACCGTTAAAACCAAACATACTTACACAAAAATTTACCTTGTCGTGACTTCTTTTACTTAAACCGTATACATTATTCATGAACAAACAAGAAACTAAAACTATTGTTAATGATGTTTTTTTCATTGCGTTTCCTTTATTTGTTGGCAGTCCCAATGGGAATCGAACCCATGTTACCGGAATGAGAATCCGATGTCCTAACCGCTAGACGATGGGACCAGAAAACTTGTTGTATTTTAACGGTTTTATTTTTTATTTCAATAAGTTTTGTGTTGATTTAATTTTATGAGAAATCTAAAATGCAACGCGTAGGTTTATGTAAGGGGGATTTTTGCATGTATACTGCAACAAATAATCAACAAAATTATAATCAAATGCCGTCTTCATTGTTGAAGTTTTATTTTAAATGGGCTTTTCCTGGTTTGTATCGGTATATTTGGTTGTTTTTGGCGGCGACCTTGTTGTCGTGGTCTGGTAATGTTATATGGCCGTTTGTTGAACGTATGATTGTTGCCATGTTTGAAAATGCAACGAT
>Ga0310696_10002103_pt1 | contig 27123 bp, 24 predicted proteins | sample AusTroGonzalo_MG_4_FD_203885 | JGI IMG/M metagenome (GOLD analysis project Ga0310696, IMG submission 203885) | Bovine rumen microbial communities from tropical cattle in Woodstock, Queensland, Australia - Gonzalo_02 (v2) (version 2) | ecosystem: Host-associated > Mammals > Digestive system >...
GCAATATATCCTGTGCCCCGTTGATATTGATTTAAATATCCGCCATTCGTGCTAAAAAATCCTATATTTAGTGCTTTTGGCAAGTTAGTCATTAAATCAACGGCCGTATCAGTAACGACGTTAGCAACTGTAAAAGCTCCATTAACAAACACAATCTTTCCTATCTGTTCTACAGACACATTTGACGCGGTTACTCCACTTCCAATTTCATATGTTGTATATGGATTATTTACTAAATCACTCTTTATTTGTGTAATCTCGCCATTTATATCATCAATTTCGCCTTGCATATCCGAAGGCATAGGGGTTTGTTTTGCTTTAATGATGTAATTTACAGAGGTGTTTGTAGGACGAGAAGTATAACTTCCTGATGTAGTTGAATAAGATTCAAGATTTGTAACATATAACATACTTCCAGGCCCATTTTGTGTTGAATCCGTATTTGAAGCCGACACCCTTGCAAAGTCCACATTACTACTAGCAGTACCCGAACCTATAATCGGAATTTGAGTAGCGTTCTGATGCTGACCAACTGTGCCACCACTACCTTGTCCACTATGACTATTTGTTCCAGCACCTCTAAGAAATTCACCTCTAAGGTCGGGAATATTAAATGTAGTAGAGCCATCTCCTGCACCGAAACTAGTACCAATTACTGCGAATAAATCACCATATGTAGTGCGTGAAACAGCCGCACCATTACAAAGCAAAAAGCCGCTAGGAGCAGTAGTACCACCATATGATAAAATTGTGCCGATAGGAGAATCGGCGTACATAACTTCTCCACTAGGAATAGGTGTTAAATCCCCCGTAGTGGAATCATATTTATTTATACTCATTATTGTCTCCTTTATTCAATAACTAAATCTGTCATAACTCTTTGATTATCGCTTGGTTCTGCATCGGCAATAATCTTAGTATGAAGTGTATAATCAAGCTTAATAGAAACTATCTTGCTTTTACCTACACTTTTATCTACATAATTAATTTGAGCCTCTAATTTAGCAAAGCAAGGCTCGTTCTGTGACAAATCAATTGTATCCGTCTGAGACAATGGGATAAGGAATTCTTTTTCTTCTGAATCGTATTCTACTATACCATCTGTCTCGTACTTTTTATGGATACTATCTTTGTCAGTCTCTATTACAAAGTCAATAGTATCAACTAGTGATACATCAAAATCTTCACTAGTTTTAACTACCAACTTGGCTGTTTGACCTATCTTCATTAAATTGCTCTCCTATTTTCTTTATAGCCATTTGTGCAATAGTGGTTGTAATACTTGATAGCTGTATTAGCGTTTAGGGCACCGAATGCGGCTACCAAGTCAGGATTATGGCTCGCATATACTAGTACATTAAATGTAGCTATAGTCTTACCATAACGACTCTCTTCTTTGCAACCATTATTAAGGAAATGGTTAAATAATTGAGTTTCATCATATCCAAAAGCCGCTTTAAGGTCGGCATTTTTGTCTGCATAAAATTTAGGGTCAAATACATGAGAATAATCAATGCCGTTCTTTACAAGTGAAATATGATTTGGGGAATTAATTGCATTTTTAAATCTATTCCATTGTGTAGGATTTGTACCAATCCAAAGGTCATTTTTATTCCATGTATCAGCATATACCGAAGTAGGGCAGTGCTTTCCATTAACATCAAAATGTCTATATACATTAGACGCACTAATCTTATATTTGCTCATAAGTGTCTTTGTAAGTTCTACAACATTGTTGAATGTGGCATCTGTAATTTTACTATTAGCAGAACACATCTCAATTGAGATACTATTGGAATTTGTAATCTTTCCATACATTTTTCCACCACCACTTGTTTTACAATCTGTATATTTTGAACCACCTACAGCATAAGCTGATTTTAGGTCATCTATAGACTGATATACTGTAGTATCATCTACAAAATAATGAGCACCTGCGGCTTTTTTATTTGTATCTCTATAATATTTTGCGTTATTAATAGCTTTATCTGTTTTGTTTGACGTATAGTGAATTACTATGTATTTGATAGCACTTGCATTACGGGAACCGCCATAACTAATAGATTTAGCCTTAATATTTGTATATAAAGTATAACTCATATGATTCATCCTTTCTTTATTGTTCTATAAAATTTAATATTTCTTTCGCTTCTTCTTATGTACTTAAAAGAGGGCTGTTTCCAACCCTCTCTTATAATTTACTCTTCTATTTTTATACCATAACGTATCCAAAGCCACTCAATAGTATCGGCTCTATATTTCTTTGGTACATCATCAATTGTCTTCTTGCCATCGTGAATGTATCTTGCGTATAACTTAGCTATTGCACTCATTATTCACCCTCCGAATCTTCAACTTCCTCTTCTGATTCTGATGCTTCTACTGTTTCCAATTCGCCTTCTTCTTCGTCTTTAGGCTCTTCTTCTCCTTCTGAGCCTTCTCCCTCAACAACCTCTACTGGTGGAATATCCTCGCCATCGTCTATAGGCTCGTCATCATCTTCAAGCTCTCCGTCAAGAATTTCTCCAACTATATCTTGTAACTCGCCAATCTGCTCATTCTGCAACTCATCCACCGTCTTGTCTCTGTTAAAGAAAGTAACCTCAACGTTGCCATTAATATCAGACTCAGCTCTGATAGAAGCAGGAACTATATTTTCAAATTTTTCACCTGCTATCTCAGCATTAGCAAGATTTTCTTCTGTAATTAAAAGAGCCAAATCATCTACATCTGCAAACTTAGCTACTACTGTCTGTACATTATAGATGTCACTTCCACCAGTCATTTCTACGGTGGAGCCGTCTTTAAGTATCAATGTTTTGCTCATTCTAATCTCCTTTTAAATGTTGGTTAATTTATTATAATCACTACAGAGGTTATAATCTCCCCTATAGTATATCATCGTGGTATCAATTTTGGAATGACCCATAAGTTTCTGTACTTGATGTAAGTTCATTCCTACGTCAATTAGACGTGTACAAAATGTAGAACGAAGTCTGTGTGGGTAAATATTACCAATATTAGACTTCTTTCCCACTTTTCTTAAAATACTCTCAACACCGTCTATAGATATTTGAGTATACGGTTTATTCTTTTTAGTAAATAGGTATTCACTATTTCCGCGTCTTTCATCTAAATACTTTTGTAAATGATAAATAGCCTTATCTGAAATACATACCATTCTTTGTTTATGTCCCTTACCTATTACATTAATGGTTTTATTATAAAAGTTAATATCGGACAACTTTATATTAACTAATTCTCCAACTCTACAGCCTGTAGCAAGCAAAGTTTCAATTATTGCTCTCCCACGTAAATCACAATTCTCGTAGAGCTTTTCTTCTTCAACTTTGCTGATTGCTTTATCTTTAATTGTGTCACATTTAATTTTAGACACTTTAGCAAAAGGGTTGCGCGATATAATCTCCTCAACAAATAAGAAATCAAAGAAATTATTAATAAAACATTTCATATTACACAATGTAGTATTACTGATATTATTCTTATACTTATATGTAATCAGATAGTTTTCAATATCCTGAGTGGTTATATCGCAAGCCCTTTTATTCATAGCAAGTAGAAACTTCTTGGTTTCTCTTATATATTGTGAAAGTGTTTTATCGGCTATGCCGCTTAATTTTTTCTTGATAATATATCTCTTTATTAATTCGTCATTATAGTCGTCAACTGCTACTATCTCGTTCTTCTCCAATAGCACCAAACCATACTTATCCAACTGCTTATTGAGTTCCATTTGAATTAATTGCAATTCACTCTGTGTAAATCTGTAAGATAACCCTGCCAACACATCTGTAACGAAATTTAATTTATTATTCATTATTACCACCTCCGTGTATTATGTTTTTGTGATAAATACATTGTAACATAAAACACAGAAAATTGCAATAGTGTTTTAAAATTTATTTCAGTTAAAGAGTGATTTATATAATGCAAAACATTATAAAACTTATGAGGTAACATTAACGTCCGTGGATTGGTATGGCCGTGCATATCTGCCCAATTATACAACACCATCTGATTTTTCAAGAGCCATTGGATGTGCATTCAAAACTGCATCGGATAATGGGAATTATCAATTATTCCCAAACGTGAACAATATTTTTATTTATAAAATTGACGGAAATCGTGCTCTCACAAGATGTACACCACAAGACACAATAAATTTAACTGTAATAGTTTATTATATTTAATCTATTCTTCTTAATTTAAAATTATTTCCAAGTGGATGATTGTCAGTAGTAGAATACGAAGTATAGGTTATTGTTCCATCTGAATTTAACAAACAACTGGTTCCAACAAAGTTTAAACCGTCATTACGTCCATTTCTAAAGTGTAATAGACCTTGTGCGGTGGAAACTCTTGTTGATAATACGAATTTTCCTGTGTCAGTTATAACAAGAGTTCCATCAATGGAACCACTAAGAGTTAAATAAGTACCTGCGGTTAAATTACTACAATATGTTATAAAATTTCCCCAAGTCATACCTACGTTTTTGGCTTCTATTATTGAAAGATTACCTAAATCACTCTTTATCTGAACAAGTTCATCACCAACTGTTGTCTGAGTGATATTAGTTCCAACAGTAAATGTATCACCGATAGCGATAGCCGCTATTACTTCATATAACTGTCCTTCCACTACTACATAATCACCCTTAGCATAGGCGTGTGTAGAAGTAGTTGTATCTTCAACTGTGGCTACGTTTGAGTCTGCACCCAAGCCACTGTATTTACTTCTTGTATCTCCGTCATCCATGAATAAACACTTGCGTGACTCGTCAAAAAGAATCTGACCGTCAACGATAGATGTTTCGTCAATGACAGTGCTATTTCCACGGATTAGACTAATTGGAGTATAATCATTTGCCATTGTTTTTATGCCTCCTTATTAATTAAATTCTTGAATAATTCGTATAAACCTGTAGAGCATAAACCTGACATTAATCCGACAGCGATAGCCACAATGTTAAATCCATTAACCCATACAGATAATACAACACCAAGTATTCCAACAATAAGTGGAATATACTTGTTTACTTTATCGGTTTTAACTAAATTCTTAATAATATAACCAACTGCCAAGCAGATAAGTAATATTACAGGTTGAATGTAGTCATAAATAATATTAATATCCATAATATTTCCTTTCTTTATATAGATACAAGAGCGGAATTAAACCGCTCTCGTAATATCTTAGTTCCAATAGATAGAATTATTAATTATTGTAGCCATTGCTCTAACAGCGGCCTCTACTGAATAATAATTAACACCACCCACAGAAATAGGAGTGAATATAGTAGAGCCATCATCATCAGTAATATTAACCAATGTATACATAGCCTTTTGAGCAGTAGTTAAATTAATCCAATCTTGATTTGTACCAATGAATATTCTTTGGCTAGAATTGATTGAAAGCTCTCCGTTTAAATCTACATCTATTGTAGTGCCATCAGCACTTACTAAACCAGTTGTACTTGTAGTAGCCACATCGTCACTTGCAATATGTGGGTCATAAGCAGTCCACGTAATAGCAAGTGATGAAGAATTAATAGCCGTTACTTTCCAATACGTTTTCTCTGCTAAACAATAACCAATCGTTCCAACTGTAAGGATTACTCCGCCCGCATAGTCTACCTCATCAGGCAAACTAGCTTCGTCAGCATAAGTAATTGTAACACCTGCTTGTAAAGCTTGAACTGCATTTGTTATTGTGTTATTCTGTACAGGGTTTGTACTTGTATTAGAAAGTGTGTTATCTACATCAATCTTAGATGTTAATGCTACCCACTCATAAACTTTAGGGTCTGTGCTAGGCAATACTTCTTTACATTTATAGAAATAACCCTCTGTGTATGAAACTGTAGTATCTCCAACATATTGTACTACCAAGCCCTCTATATCTTCACTAGGGCTAGCCATGCTTGTTACTTGGAATACTTTAGCCTTAGCAGTGTTAAGTGTGCCTAATGCGCCTTCTACGGTTGTTGTAGATGTTCCCTCTACAACTATAGGAGTTGTCAAAGTCACATTTTGCTTATCAGCTAATGCTGTATAAACCGCTCCGCCTTGAGGTGCATTTGTGCTACCTTGGATAATAGTAGCATCATAGTCTGCACTAAATTTAACTTCTTGCCAAGCATACACGTCTGTTTCTGTTTCTACACACTTGTAGAATCTTCCATTGACGTATGCTCCACTAGTTGCACCAACATACTGATAAATATTATCTTCTTCTGTAGCACTAGCAACAGGAAGAGCATCTACTTGCATAATATCCTGCTTTTTATCAATAAGTCCCTTAAGAACCTTGCCCTGAGCCGCACTTAAAGGCACTGTAGCGTCGTCACTTGTTAAGGCGTCAACAATATCTGATGTATTAACCTTAAGTCCTAATGCTGTAGAAACTAAAGTGTAAAGTGCGTCCATTGAAGAAATGTTAGGAACTTTTGTTTTATCAGGCATATCTGTAGTATATGTAGATACTATATCTGTATTCTTATTTACATAATCATCAAAATCAGGTGTAGAAATAAGATAAGTAAACTCTACAGGGTCTACGTTAGGGTCGCCTGTCTCAAACCAAGATGTACAATATGGGTCTTGGTTTAAATCTTTATAATAGAATCTACTAGAAATAGCTGTAGTAGTCTTAGCTACGCTATTCTGATAATATACTACAATATATTTGCTACTTGAACTATCATAAGTACAGCTAGGCTTTGCATCACAAATATAAGCATCTTCCTGAACTGCACTTGAAATTTCTTGGTCTGTATAGTCTTTAGCATCTTGCAACAATGTGCTCATTGCGCCGACTACATCATAAGGTTTATATTTAGAAATGCTTGTATCATATTGTAACAAGTTTCCGTTCTGAATATTAGTATCTAATACATTTGCAAGCTCTCCAATGTCTGTAGACTGCAATACTACAGTCAAATCAAATTGGAAAGTTGTGTTATCCATAAGTGTAATAATCAAATATGGCTCTACATAAGTAATAGATTTAATACCACGCACGTTTAATTTGTTTAAAGCTGATACAATATCACTAACACCACTTACTTCAAGCTGTGTCATATCACCTTGATTTGTTTCAAGTGTACTAATTCTACTAGCTAATGTACTATTGCTAGATACATCAATATTAATCCACTCATAATCATTGTTAGCCGCAACATACTGACACTGATAGAAATAACCAGTTATTAGACTAGCTGTAGAAGCCCCTGTATATTCTACAATCTTACCAACAAGTGCATTTGAAGGTGTAGGCAATGTGTCATACTGTAACTTGCCTTGGATTGTCAAGTCATCAAGGCTCTTATTTCCAACTAACTCAATACTATTAATCTGTGGTTTATTCATCAGTGACTCATAATCGTTATTACTTGGTTGTACGTCCACCCTAACCCAGTTATAAACAACTTCTCCGTGTTCTACACTAGGAGTAGAATGGTATATATATCCACGTTTATAATCTACACTATCCGCTCCTATATACTGCACTATAGCATTATGTTTATCACTAGCACTAGGCATAGTTCCAAACTGCTCAAGATAATGCAAGTTGCCAATATCAGAAACGACTTCATTAATAGCACTAACTACATCTGTTTTTACTGTAGTGTCAAGACTTGCCAAATCTCCAAGCTTATCTAATACAGCATCAATAGCAGTATAAACTGCTCCACCAGTTATTATATTTGTAGAACTTTCTGTAACAGTTGTGTCAGCCGCAAAGTTCTCCCATTTACTAGTCAATAAATTATATCTCAACATATCAAGACCAGCGAGAGTGCCTAAATCAACATCAGATAACTCACTTAAATTTGTAGCTATTTCTGCGTTAATCCATTTGCTATTAGCCGCATCATAAATAATAACCTGTCCATTTTGTATATTAGTTAAATCTACGTCTCCAATATCTCCAAGAGTTTCTATAGAGCCACTACTATCGGCATTTACCCAAACTTCGTGTTCTGCATCGTAAACTAATACTTGGCCATCGGCAATTGTAACTGAATCAACGTTAACGTCAGCTAAGTCTTCAATTGTTGTACTAACTGCGCCTGCATCACCATTATACCACTTACCGCTTAGAGAATCATATTTTAAAATCTGTCCATTGGTAGGAGATTGAATAGTAACGTCTCCTAAGTCTGTTAAATCAGCAACAACTTCATTATCTTCATTAATCCAGTTTGTGCCATCAAATGTTAAAATCTGTCCAATTGAAGGTGTAGTTAAATTTACATCTCCAATATCATCTAAACTTTTAATTGTAGGAATAGAACCTTTAACCCATTTAGAGCTAGACTCATCCCATTTAATGATGTCGCCATCAGATAGTTCAGATACATCAATATCAATATCTGTAAGGTCTTCTAAAGAATACTCATAAGATAATTCTTTATTAACCCACTTGTCTGACTCTGCATCATATACTAAACTATCACCATCACTAGGTGTAGTTAAAGCAACGTCATCTAATTCGCTTAATTCATTATCTACTGCGATTTCTCCACAGTCAATTTCGTTTGAATCTGAAAGAGTAATGATTAGATGATTATACTCGTCTATTTGTGCATTTACCACCGAAACGCCATCTTCACCATTGATTACATCGAATGTGATTGAGTCATCTGTAGTGGTAAATGTAATTCTATTTCCATTTGTAATCGGTGTTACATCCATTGTAGGAGTTTCGCCATCGGAAACCTGAACATCAGTGGTTCTAGTTGTCCCGTCGTCTGCTGTCCATTGGAAAGTAATTGTAGTGATTAATCCGACTTTAGATACGTCGGATATAGTACAATTTTTTCCCGCTAAAGCTCCACTAATACCCGCTATTGACTCATCTGTATACTTCTTATTTAAAGCATACGAAATTACATCAAAACTCATTTATAGTTCCTCCTTTTTATAACTCATGCCAAGTTTGTGTACTGAGAGAATACATATAAACTTTTGAGGTATTAATCTCTACGAACACACTACCATTGGGAATATCAGTTCCTACTGGTTTTGTATCAGTGGATAATCCTCTAAACTCGGTACCTTTTGTATTGTTGGCTCCGCCAACCTTTTCTATACTAATCATTATTAAGGTTCTCCCCTCTTAATCTATAATTAATCTTCATAGAATGGATAATATCTACTTGCCTCTATGGTCTGAGTACCATCAACACCAAATGTTGTGTTTATACTCTTAACAATATATTGACAAACCTCATCTTCTGTTCTGCCATTAGTTGCAGGTACAGTTATCTCGAATAAAGTGTTTACGTCTAACCATAAAATAGGAACACAAGTAATATTAATACTATCTGTTAACTTGCATCTATTATATAACTCCCACTCTGCTCTCTTCATAGCCTGAGCGTCAGTAAATATATTTTCATACTCTCCACCACTTAACACTATTCTAACCTCTCCAAGTTTAGGAATGCCAAATGGACTCTCTGCATTTTCGTATCTTACTTCTGCGTGTGGACAAACCGCACCTAAGAATAAGAAGAAATCGCCTTCTTCTTGGTATCTAGCTACATAATATTTACTTGTCTCATCTGCCAATACTGCAAACGAGCCGTCTGAATTTTTAAGTGGTTTTGCTCCGAGTGAATTTATTGAAACATAAGGATTAGTCACCCTAGTAGGCGCCGTAAATCCTATTTTTAAATTATTTCTGTAATAATTACTTGTATAAGCGGGCATATTAAGATTATATGTACTACCACTTATAGTCGCGTCGGCGTACCATTTTACCTCGTGTGTCTTACCTATAACTTCAATAACATTTTTTACGCTTTCAAAATCATAACTAGTATTCATTGAAATTAAGGTTCTATTCCAATAATTATCGTCAAGTGTTATTTCCTCATCTTTTCCAGTTGGAATAGGCTCATAATGAAATACACCATCAACATCAAAATACATTTGCATATTTGGGTCTATTTCAAGTAATTTTTCTAATATATTATAAATGGTACTACCCACATCTAACTTTATTTCGTTTGGTACGCTATATTGACATTCAGATACAATATAATCAACGAATCCTGCTAAACCAATTGCACCTATGATTGCATTACGAACATTTGTTCCTTGTGGTATTACATATTCAAACCCCTCAAGGCAACCATTTCTTAACCCAGTCATACTGGCCATAAGGTCTACACCTTTAATTGTAAAACTGTTGTCTGTGGCTGAATATACCTTAGTAGGATTGTCTACCATATACATTCCCATGTTTGTATACACTATTTCATCAGTAAATATATTTTTAATACCAATTGAAATATTAAAATAGGTGTCTAGCCATATATCACTACCATAACCTACAGCGTGATTTATACCTTTAATATCTGTGGCCGCTAATGATATACTACAAGTCCTTCTAATTGAACTTGTTGCATTTACGGTGAATGTAGGAGAACCTATTACCGCAGTTTCCCATTCACCTAACTCTTGCCAATCGAGATTTATAAGTCTTACTTTAGCATACAACTCTCGACTCTGCTGTAATCCTACGTTATATTCATCTTGAGTAGGCATATAAGGCTCTCCTTTCTAAATATTCTCATCTATAAATCCAAGATAATATAAATCATCTTGATTATCGTATTCTCCTTGCTGAACCCAGTTAAATGATACATCTGCAATACCGTTAGCAAAAGCTGAATTAAATGTAGCAGTATCGCCTGTGGTTGGTCTACATAAAATTACCCAACCATTATAGTCTTTAAGACAAACAGGTTCACCCAAGTCCATATATTTTTGGAATTCAATTATTTGTTCTGTTACTTCATTTCTGTTTACAACACGTGTCTCTAAGAAGCTTTGTCCTAAAAACTTAGCAGTAATAGTTCCACTTAAATAACCAATCTTAGAGTTCTTTATAACTATTGGATATTTAGACTGTATAGGTTCCAATAAACCAAATTTACGGTTATTAGTAACAGTACCATAACTAACTTGTGCCCATATAGCAAATGTTTTATCTCCTATTGTAATAAAGTTAAATCTCCAATATGGAGTTACTTCTGTAATAAGATATTCACCCTCTGCTCCACTAGGAGATACAGGTACAAGTGCATACTCCTGAGTTACTCCGTGTGGTACTAACGCATCATTATAAGTGAACGAAATATCTTCAATTGTACCGTTAACTTGCTTAATCGTAATCCATTTATTAGTACCTTTAGCCCTACGCTTAAGTCTGACATATCCAAGTTGTGTTATAATACCCTCAATATTACCTGCATTAATAGAATCATTAAAATCACAGTTAAGAATTGTATTATAATCCCACTCCAAAGGAGCTAAATAATCAATTAATGTTCTATCTACATTATTAGTAACATCAAATCCATCATAAATACCATTATTTAATCTAACTTTAGTCATAGGGAATATACTATCTGTTACATTTGAAAATGTATTATTATAATTTACTCCTTGACCGTATGTTATTCCATTGTTCCATTGAATACTTGTCATTGTCTGTCCAAAGTATACTTGATTAGGCTGTTCCCAGTCAAAATCAAAATCAAGCTCTGTAGTATTTATCATACCCAAAGTCCAATTATGATTCTTTCTTTGCATCATAAACGCATAGTAATCATATGGATTTAAACGCTTGACATAGTTAGTCTTTCCGTAACCAATTAATTTATCGCCGTCATAAATTTTGACTTCTATACAATGCTTAGGGTTACTTTCTCCAAATGGGATTTCGCATATCATATATCCTATGATTTTATAATTGTCCTCATTCCACAATCTAAAGATTTCACTAGAAAATCCAACATAGCCTTTAAGGTCTCCCTCAAAACTACAGTTAAGTACGCTGTATCTATCTATATTTTTTGTAAGTTGGCTAGGTAAAATTCTAGGATGGTCTGTAAGATGTAAGTGGTCATAATTACCATTTGAAAGCCTACAATGTGTCATAGGGAAGTAATCGTTAATATCCATATAGTAAGGCTGTGAACCGTCATTATATGGATAATCTGTACTATTATTAAATGCTATTGGCAACATCTGACCATACTGAGCTTCATTAGGTGTACCCCATACGAATTCAAATGTATTACTAGTCTCATTTGTAAGAGTTAAATTCCAACTATATTCACCCTTGTTTAAGAATAAATAATAGTCGTCGTTTGGATTTAACAAACCAACATAGTTAGTTCTACCATAGCACATTTCGTTATCGTCAGTGTCTAAAACCCTAAGCTCAAAACAATCTTGTAATTGTGAGCCTCCATAAGGCACCTCTCTTTTAAGGCTGAATATAATTTTATATCCATCTTCGTTCCATATCCTAAAGACTTCTCCCTCTTCACCTATCGAACCCCAAATACCTACAGCAAATACTTTTTGTAACATAATATCATCCCACTGTGCATAGTTTTGTGGTGGGAACAATGCTATTCTAGTGTTTCCATGGGTATATACCGCTGGATAATAAGTATAGCCTTCTATTATATCTTTATGATGGTAGTTTTCGCCTATATGACCCCAAAGTCCCATAGTAAAGTTTTCATAGATTTTAAAGTCCTCAGTCCACTGAACATAACTTTGTCTAGGAAGTAAATAAATCTTAGTATCATTGTCTACAAACTTTGGTGGTTCATAATTTACTTCACCTACAATATTAGACAACGAGCTAGTAACTTTTACATAGCCCTTATCACACAAAGCCTCTGCCTTAAATTTAGCATAAATTTCAGGTGTTATTGTGTGCACTTTGAAATTATATATAGGTGAATTTATTTTTGTACTTTCAACCGTAGCTCCTACAACTCCAATAGTATAATTACCATTAGTCATACCAACTACAGCAAATTGATATAAGTTGCTTTCGTTAGATAATATCTTATCACTTCTAGCATATTCATTACCATTATCATCATAAACAGTAACAATAATAAAGTCTAACAACTCTCCTTGTGGTTGAGAGTAAGTTATCTCAAATACATAATTACTACTTGTAACGCTCTGAGTTGGGTCAGGCGCATTTATTATACTTAGTGTAGGTGTTGTATAACATCTAAATGGAATAGAGTTACTATTCACTGACATTTGACCACCAGCGTTAAATGTATTAAAATAAAAGTAATAATATTTACCGTTTATTAATGTATTTTTTGGTACAGTTTGATTATATACAAAATAATTATTAGGGGTTGTATGTGTGTAGACCACTTGGTTAGTATCTTGGTCTACAATAGTTATTTTATTTTTAACAACCAAATCGCCGCCATCAACGTTAAAATAGAATATTTCATCATTAGTCGCGTCGAATGCCGCTTTGGTTCTTGCAATTGGTCTAACCAATGCCATTTTGGTCTACCTCCTTATGCTCGTAGTATAACCATATTGCTATAGTTACCTTGTGGTATTAATATATAGACAGTTTGATTAATATAACAACTGCCGCCTATAGTTGAAACATGAGGATATTCGACCCCATTTAATTCAACAGTATATTCATCTTCAACTTCATCATAATCTTTAACGATACCTATGTAAGTTTTATCTGAATATTTATCTACCGTATCACGTATGTACTGTGTTATGCCTTTAATCAAACTTTGATAGGCTCGTTTTTGTTTATCCATAATTAATCCTTTCTTAAATAATATACAGAGGGCTATTAAGCCCTCTGTATTAAATCTAAATAGATAGATATGAATTCTGTATCATATTTATATCAAAATTCTCTAAATAACTAATAAACTCACTACCATTTTGTACCTGTGGTAAGTTAATGTTATCTATATGAATTGTTTGTTGATTAGAATTATTGGTTGTGCCATAATTGTTACCTAAATTAGGTATAGAATTTAAAAGACCCGCTAAAGTACGAGTAGATTTAGCATTTACAACTCCACTACCACTTTCCAATGACAACGGTACACCGTTAAGTCTTGAACCAATTGCAAGTTCTTGATTTGGTGAGTCACCAACAAGAGCTATTTCATCAGTATCAATCTTAGCGATACCTTGAGCGTGTTTAAATATACTTTTAACACTTTTAGTTAGTGCGCTTGCCATATTTGAGACACTTGTATTAAGTGCTCGTTTAACTTCATTAGCCTTTAATGCCGAATTAGCCGCGTTGACCGCAGAATTTCCACCGCGACCTGATGAACTACTTTTAGAACCACCAACAGTACCACTTGTTTTAGTATATCCACTACCTCCACTAAAGCTACCGCCACCACTATTTCCAGTAGAACCGTCTCCCAGCTTATTCAAGAGGTTGTTATAATTATTAACAAAGCTAGCCAAGTTACTAAGTCTAGTAGCCCAGTTAGAGTTTTCACTATTGATTTGATTTAATTGGCCATTATTTAGTATTTCTGCATATGTGTTATAATCTTCAATAGCCTTTTCGTAAAGTCTTTCTATCTCGTCATTATGAGCCGATAAAGCGTCTTCTTGAGCATCGTTGTGCCTCTTTAACTCTTCTTCTGCCTCATCATTGCGCAACTTAAGCTCTTCTTCTGCTTCGTCATTAATCTCTTTTACTCTATCGTAATAATCTTCTAAGTCTTGTATTTGTTGTTCATATAGTTCAACAGCCGCATCTCTAGCATCTTCTAAATCTTGCAACTGTCTCTCATATGCTTGCTTAAGCTCTTCTTCGTAAAGTTCTTCTTTGGCTTGGTCAACAGCATTTTGGTCTTGTACATAATTAAAACGGCCCGTTTCGTCCATTACATACATATATTTCTGTTGAGCCTTAGCAAGTTCCTCTTTGAGTTGCATTAACTTAAGCTGATTTTCATATTCTTCACGCTCACGTTTAAGAGCCTCTATTTGAGCGTTATAAGAATCTTTAATAGCATCTTTCTGACGTTTAAGTAATTCTATTTGCTCTTTAATAGCTTTTTCTTGAGCTTCATGTGCTTTCTTTAAACGACGCTCTTCTTCTTCGTGTGACTTCTTAAGATTATCCTCTTGGGTTTTATGCGCCTTTTTCATGGCATCTTCTGCCTGTTTGTGGGCACGTTTCATCTCATCGAGTGATTCTTTAGCCGCCTTTTGGAGAGCTTTATACATCTCCTCATAAAGTGAGCGAAGCTCTTTAGCATATTTCTTTTGATGTGCTTCTGAGTCTAAGAAATATTTATCTGCAAGCCCTTGAAGTTTAGCCGAATATTCTTCCGCATTGAGGATACCAGTCTTATACATCGAGTCGATGGCGTCTTTTTCCTCTTTATAAGCTTCAAGCCATGCGTCTTTTGATTCCTTAGCGGCTGATTTTGAGGATTTTGCCGCTGATTTAGCTGTACTAGAATATGAAGTATTTATCTGTTTACGATAAGACTCCATACCATTCATAGCTGTAGTAAAATAGTTTCCTATTTCTTCTACTGCCTTCTTTTGAGCATCTGTATAACCAGTAACGTCAGTGCCATCTAATGCATTCCAAAGGTCTCTAATTTTAGCCGCTGATATACTAGCATCATCACCTAGTGCTTGAATTATCACCCTAGCACTATCTGATTTGGCTCCCGCATTAGTAGCGGCATTTCCCATACCTTCTAAAGCTTCTCCTAAGTTACCTTGGGCTACCGCTGTTAATCTAGTCTGTGTCTCATCTATAAGTTTAGCTTCTGCATCATTAATTGCCGCGTTAGCAGATGCTTGAAATGCCTCTTCGTTAAGCTTAATTTGACCATTATCAAAGCTAATTGCGTCTGCGTGTTGTCTAGCAAGTTCAATTAATTTATCTAAGTTGGCCGCAGAGATACCATTACCATCATTAAAATCTGCTATAGCTGTACTGAGTGAATTATAATCATCTTCAAGACCGCTTAATGTATCTCCTAATGCATTTATTTGTTCGATATTCTCCTCAAGTACACCTGCTGACTCACCCGCCGCCAACATAGCATCGGCGACATCATACCAATCTTGTGCGGTTGAGGTTGCCATGTCATTGGCTTCGGCGTATTCGATTAGTTGTTCTTTGGTATATCCATAACTATTTTTAATATCTTCTAATGCATTATTTAAATCATCAGTAGAATCTTTTATTTTATCTTGTTGTGTAACACTTTCTTTACAGAAATTATTATATTCCTCCAAGTCAGAATCAAGTCCCGACAATACGGATTTCATATAGAGATAAGTTGCTACATTGGCTTCTTGTGCCTCAGTAGTATTATAAAGAGCATTTCTTTCATTTTGTAAATGTTCTAATCTTATTTTATCTATACCACTTAAATTCTCAAAATCATCAGTAAGCTTTTTTATCTCTTCGTCATATCTTTTAATAGCTTCTGCATTACTAATAAAGTCATCAGGATTACCAAATCTATTATTTGCAAATTCAATTCCTACTCCGCCGCCCGAACCATATGAACCAAATATATATTCTAACCATGTTGCGCCAATATCACTTTGTGTAACTTGCTTAAGGCTTTCAATATCTGATTTGGCCAATGCCTCGTTAGTTTTCATCCATGCATCAACTTTGGCCTTTGCCTCTTCGTTTAATTTATCTATAGCTCTTTGTCTTGCTTTAGTTACACTGTCTAATGCCTCTTCTTCGGTCTCATAACCTTCTATATTAGACTTAAGTATGTCAGTTATTCCTTCTCTAGTTATACTCTCGTCATTTATTTTATTTATAGCTTCTTCAATTGCAGAAATTTCAGAGCGAATCGAATCTCCCAAAGAAACGGCTTCATTTCTTGCCTGCTCAATCTCTTGATTGTGTTTTTCTATTGCATTATTTACAAGAGAAAATACTGCGACAAATGCAGTTAATATTCCCAACAAACCGCCAATTGCTAATTGGGCTTTGCTTGCGGTTATTCCGATTGCTTCTTGAGCCTCTGCAAAAGCTAAAGATTTAACTTTTCCTTCTGCTAAAGCATTGTTATATACTGTTATAAAACCTACAACATTGGAAATAAGTTTAGGCATTGTAGTAAAGAATTTTACTATATTATCCGCCTTAACAGTTGCAATTATAGTGGCTAATGTAAGTAATACTGTTTTCAACCCACCTAAAGCATTAATTAATGACAATGTACCTGTTACTAAATTAATAAATATTTTTGCAGTGGCTTGTAGTCCACCGTCTCCAAGTACAAATTCCTCAAATTGTGCTTTTAGTTGTGAAACAGAGTATTCAAGTCCCTTTTGATATTCGGCGTTTTGTCTCATTGTTGAATTTTCTGAATTCAATGAGGCATCAGCCGCTTCTACTGCTCTATCAAAGTTTTGAAGTTCCGCTGACAAAATTTTGTATTGATTAACCAAATATTATTAAAAATAAATCGCTAATTTATTCCTAACATATTGTTGATTGTATATTTAAATTTTTCATTATGTATATTATAATAAGGAACTGCAATATATAATATATCATTGTTTTCGCAATATTCCTTTTTATATCTATCGTATTCTTGTCTTTTTTTTAATGGCATAACAAAATAGTTGCTTTCATAATAATGTTGTCTACCCTGTACTTCTATTGCACAATTATAATCAATTAAATAAAAATCAAACGGTAACGGTTTTATTTTTTTACAACCAATAAATGTTTTTTGTTTCTCATATTTTATGTCGTTACATTTTAAATAATTTTCCACTGTTTTTTCTATTGCGCTTTGTTTTTTTGAACATTTATTACAAAGATAACTGTGGTTATAATAAATATAATTCCATTTATTTCTAAACCAATTGCCACATTCAATACACCTACATTCTAATAAATCAGTTTGTTTTCTAAAATCCGATTTGTTAATATATTCATCAAAATTTATTTCTATTGGAATATTATATTCGTTGTATCTTTTAATTAAGTCATGTATAGATAAACTATGACCGTTGTGTCTTAAAATTTGACCACACTTATAACATTTTGTTTTATTTGCATTTAATATATGATTCCAATACGTATTAAAAATATTTCCGCATTTACATTTTAATGTGAGAATTGTTTTATTTGTGTCATATTTAAAATTATCGTCCACTATTAGTGTGGCTCCCGTATTATTTTTATCTAAATATAATTGAATATTATATGCTGTATATTTATTTCCCCTATGTACTTTATTAAACTTATTTTGTCGTTTATCTAAAATTTGATGAACCGTAGGACTATATTTATATCCCTCGCAATCCATACAATCTATTCTTTCGCGTGTATTTTTATAGATATAATTTTTATCAATTATTTTTATATTTAATTCAGCACATCTACTTATTATCTCCTCGGTTGTGTGCGTATTTTTACCCATATGTTCCTTTCCTACAATCAACAATAATTATCTTATAGTTTCCTATAAGTTTAGACTATATTTTCTTCCTAGATTCTTTCCACCTCTAAGCGATTAAGGTGTACTCTACTCGCTTCGTGTCTCTGCGACCTTATTCTTATTATATCATAATAAGTTACATTTATCAATATAAAACTGACTGCTTTCGATAGTCTTTTGTGCTATCCACTACATCTCAGTAGTTATTCTGCATCGGATTGACCATATATCCTTATAATTATTACTATACCCTAGTTAATTACTCTAAGCCATTTATTTGTCACCAAACAAATTTAGTATATAAGGCTCTTAGGTATCCATACTTAAAGTACAGATAGTGGTCGTCACTCCACACTTCCCCGTTTATTAAATCTACATATCTCGGGCTAATCAATAACCCGCTAACGTTGTACCAAGTGCAACTCTTTCGCTTGCATCTAAATTATCCCAAACAGGTTTTAAATCTTTTAATATTTCATAAGTTGAACGCAACTGTCCATTTGCATCGTATATACTTACTCCGTATTCTTCTAAAGTTTCACCGTTCTTTGCTATTCGGCTTGCGATAGTATTTAAGCTTTTTATTTACTGAGAATCGTCACTTCTCAATGGCAATAATGCCCTCATACTTTCGTATGAGAATAGACTATTTCTTCACCTTCACCATAACGTGTTAAGGGCAACCCATTTCGATTTAAGGGAGTCTCACCCACTACCTTAGACATAGTAGCCCTACTCCTATTGCGGTTAAGCCGCCAAAGGGATAGTCGTTTAACACATCTCTATTCGAGACTTCGCTATCAAACATCCATTTTATGTATTATATAATATACAGATACTTAGGTCTTTTAACCATATATCATCCTCATAGTTTTTAATAGTTTCCCACATTCACGCTTAAGTTTGTTTCATCTTTACGTTGTAGTTATGAGGCTTTAGGAATTACTGATTTTAGGGTTGTACAAATAATACACATTTCTGTATATTTAGGGCTTATGCTACCCCTCGCAACTTGTTGTGACCTATTTATGAATATTTCACTTGCTCCTGTAAGCAAACCTACAGTCTGGTCATAATCGTTGCCATATGTTTGTAGAGCCGCACCTGCTTGGGTAAGACCTCTACCAATATCGCCTGAGCTTACAGCAAATTCTGCTGAAACTTTATTAATTGAATCAAGAATATGAATTGCATCATCGGCAGTATAATTAAATGCTCTCATCTGAGAAATTAAAACTTTTGAAGCATCAGCCGCAGAAAGTTCTTCGTCCGCAGTATTTTGATATAAAGCAGTTAATTCCGCCATTCGGGTTACTTCTTCTGTAGAAGTTCCAAAACCCGATTTAGACATTTCAGTTGCAATTTCAACTAATTCGGTTTTTGTTCTACCAACTTCTGATGAAAGTTTTTCAAAGTTGGATAGCATTTTTTCAATTTCATTGTTAGACAAAGGTGTTACTTTATTAAATTCCACCATTGCCTTGTCAAATGCTACAACTGCGTCTTTAGCCTGTGTTATAGCATTATAAAATGCCATTACAATTGTGGTAGATACCTTAAATAATGCTACCTTACCTGCCGCAGTTGTAATTCTTTGCGCAAGAGTTTGGCTCGCATGAGCGGCATTGTTTAGTCCACTAGCGGCATTGTTTCCTGCACTTTGAGTTTGATTAAGTTGATTATTAGTTTCTACTAAACTTTGTCTTAGTTTATTTTCTTCATTTTCTGCTTTTGCATAATCAGCAGTGATTTCAGTTATTTTATTACCAAATTGAGTCCAATATTTTAGATTTCCATTTTGTACCTGAGTTAAGTTTTGAGTGGTAGTTACAAGCTTTCCTTGACCATCAACCACTTTGTCTACTATAGTTCTAAACTGTTGACCTGCTTCATTAGTTTTAGTAATAACAGTTCTAAGTCCCTCGTTGGCTATTTTATATTTATCTGTTTGGGTAGTAACTACTTCTACTGCCTTTGTCATCTTGTTAAAGTTTGCGGCAGTAGTATTACTAAAATTATCTATTTGAGTTTGAACCGAACCTAACTCTGTCTTAAGTGTTTTAAGGCTATTAGAGTTAATGGTCATATCTAAATTTATTGGCTTCTTCTGTATACTAGACCGCCAAGACTCATACATTTTTTGAGCGTTTTGAGTATTTAGCCTAGTTTGCAAAAGTATTTCAAAGTCATTCGCCATTTATTCACCCTACCTTCCTTGCTCTACCAAATTTAACGGTAGGTTTTCTATATTTTTCTCTTGTACTAGCATACAAATTTAATGCGTCGGCAGTGTCATCATCACTTTTAGCCGCACTATAGGCTCCACTTTCGGTAAATACTAATGGTAAGTTTACTCCATATTTACTAAATAATTCATTAGCTTTTCGTATGCTATTAATTTTCTTTGCATCTCTATGTTGATTTCCTGAGTTAATTCCAAGCTGTTTTCTCCATGTGCCAACTTCTATATATATCACAGGAAGATTATTCATCATTTTCTCTACAGTATATAGCATACCTTGAACAAAACCTAGTTGTATTCCAGTGATGACTCCACCACTTCCACCTTTAGGTACTTCTTCTTGATATACTATTTCAGGTTTATAAGTTTCTATCAACTCATCCAATTGTGGGGCTAGATTTTCAGTCCTCTCTCTCCAATTTAATTTAGGTTTAGTAGGCTCTAATCTACCCCAAGCCACTAAATCATCGTCGTCAAAGACAGCCCAACCTATATGAGTCGTAGAAGCGTCTATTGATAACGCTCTCATTTAGTTTTCTCCTTAATTCTAAAAATAGGGGAACTATAATGTTCCCCTTAATAATTTATACTATATTTAATCCTAATCTAGCTGATTCTTCTGCTATCATATCACCAAAGTTATTTCTAAACCATTCTTCAAAATCATCCCAAAACGAACCACGTGGATATGTACCCCAATTAGACAAGTTGCAATCAAAATTCATAACACTAGGATTATTTAATATTTCTGCTAGGCCATTAAAATCTAGTTCGTTACCTGCCGTACCATGTTGTAATACTCCTCTACTAGAATCGTGAGATAATCCGCTTTCGTTAAAATGTATATTTACAGTTACCAAATTATATCTATGGTCTATTTTGGCTCGCCAATTATTGCGATTTAATAAATCATAAGTTCTTTCATACCAATCGCTTTCTCTTCTACTATACACATCATTTTCTATGAATTCTAGTAGTTTATCTATGGCTCTATCTAATACATTCTTAATTGCTATATCTAGTGTATTATTTAATTGGTTTGTTAAATCATTCCAAGATGTTATCTGTTTATAAGCCATTTTATTACTTTATAAGAGTCTTATTTTGTAGATTATTTAATTCAACTAACATAGCCTTTGGGTCAAATCCCTTAAGAGCCTCGTCTGCATTAGCAATTACTTCATTAAGGACTTTTTCTACAGTTTTAGCAACTCCTAATTCCTCTCTGACAATTTTATCAATAATCCAAATATTGTAAACTCCTTGGTCTAAATCAATAGCATTAGAAATAAGTGCTGTATATATATCGTTAGTTGTAGTATCATCATTTATATCAAGTCCATCTACGAGAAGCTGTCCAACAATACCATATTTAATCATTTGTCTTTCATATTCAGATTTAGTATATGTAAACTCATTTCCGTTTTCATCTATTCCAATGCCATCACTAAGCATCTCTGATACAATAATACCTATTTCCTCTGCTGTAAGATAATTTCTTATTAGTTTCATGTTAGTTCCTTCCTTTTGCTATGTACTCGCTAGACTTGTTTTATAAAGCCTAGCTACAATTTATTTAATTTGATAAGATTTTCCAGTCTTATCAAGCTCTTCTGCTAAACTATCAGGAATGACACTTAAAGTCATACAGTGTTCATATCCCATTTGACCATCACCGTTTCCGCCTAATCCATCGTGATATGGTGTATATATAGCATCGAGTGTTGCCTTTTCTTTTAATGTAATCGCGTTTCGTTTAGCAATTTTATCAGTTAAATACACGAGTCTATCGTGTGCTAATCCCATAAGCTCCGCTCCTACATACTGCATATATTCACATATTTCAGTATCATTTTCTGTTAACTGCACAATAGCATCATTTAACTTCTTGATATTTTCTTTATGTTCTTCATATCTAGCTAAACCTACTTTTTCTCTCTCATCAAGCCCTTTATTTATCATATCTTCAAATGTTTTAAATTTATCGTTTTTACTATCCTTACGATTAATTAAAAATTGAATGAAAGAGAACAAGCCCCCTGAAATTATAAGACCTATTAGGGTTATAATTATCTGCCCCGCATTGTTCATTGTTCATTACCTTTCTAGTATTTTTTATTCTATTACTTCGGCAAAAACATACTCTTTGCACTCTAAAATTTTAATTAGGTCGTCGTCAGTTATCCTGCCCAAATATCTTTCAAGCCTATTTTTACTAATAGACCTACCCTCCTCACAGATAACATATTGTCTTTTATAGTTAAAGAATGTATAATCACTATTCAACAATAAATAATGACAAGGTTGATGTTTTTTATTAGCATGGGTTATTGGAAAAATAAATACATTTGGACTTGTATAATTTCGACTATTTGTACTAACGATTAAACAAGGACGTACACCATTTTGTTCATGTTCAACGCTATCTACAGATAAATCTACCATATATACGTCGCCCTGTTTTACCGACTTAACCATAATTATTTCTTTGCTTTCTTTTTAGTATTTGTATATTTTTTAGGTTGTGTCTTTGCCTCAGTATCAACTTTTGGCTCCACTTTCTTTTCTACTATAGGAGTAAGGCTAGGTTTGTGTGCCTTATCCAAGTAGATATAGTTTTGATTAAACTCTTTAAAGTTGGTTTTAATTTCAATTACATTAGCACCAACTTCAACATATAACCTGTATGTTCCATTTGGTAATACCTGTGTTGCTTTAACAAAATAACTACCATTAGGAATGTTTCTCTTAGTCTGTTCCATTAGTATATGACAATTATCGTCCCCACTTATAGGTATGTACTTTTGCTCTTTATCACAACGTTTTCTATATAAACATGGTTTATGAGTTGCCTTACAATACAACATTGGATAATAAGCACTTTCGTCTTCGTAATATTGAAATGGGCACATTTTAGCCAACCTTTCTGTAAATTTCTAAAATAAGGGGAGACATTTGCAGGTCTCCCCTCTATATGTAAAATAACGAGATTTAAAATCTCGTTATATGCCTAATTATTAAGGTGTAGGCTCAGAAACAGTTACAACTACTGCTGAATCGAGAGCTGTATGTCCTGTTACTACTACCTTAATTGTTGCAGTTCCCTCTGCAAGAGCAGAAACAACGCCTGCTGTGGTAACTGATACGTAAGTTGCACCTGCCTCATCAACAGAGAATGTTAACTTAGAGTTATCAATTAACTTAGGAGCTGTTACACCATTATAAAGTGCATAAACCTGTAACTTCTTTGAGTCGCCTGAAAGTAAATCAAGGTTTGCGTCAGCAACAACGATTGCCTTTACATCAGCAAACTCTTCTTTACTATAAACAACCTCAATAATTTCTCCATAATATCCGTCATCTTCACAACCTTCTGAACCAGTAAATGTTACAAGTGCTTTACCGCTAAGAGCAGTTGTAGCTGTACCACTAGCTGTAAGAGAAAGGTCTTGAGAACCATTAAAGATAAAGTTAGGAATCTTAATCTGAATTTCGCCAACCTTAGAGCTATCTGTAAGTGACTGACCTACTGCATCTGTACCTGCCTTGAAAAGTGGGAAGGTAAGAATAATAGAAATCTGTGAAGGAATAAATGAAGCTGAAACCTTAAACTTTCTAGCGGCTTCATTTGTCATACAATATCTAACACAAAGAACGTCACCTTCGCTATATGTAGTTGTAGCTGTCTTTGCGTCCTCATCGAATACTACCTTTGTCCAAGCATCTTCTGACTCAGATGGTTTCTTTACAAATGCAATATATCCACCGCCTGTAAGGAATTCCTGTGGCTGATTTGTAACTGTAATAACACCACCTGCGGCTGTAGTAACCTGTTCCATTGTAACTACATTAGCGCCTGCTGAAATTGTGCCACCTACGTTAAGGGCAAGATACTCAAGTGAGAAAAGTGCGTCTGTCATGTTGAGTGTAAGACCTGTGTCATGGAAATATGAGCCAAGCACAGAGTTACCAAGACCACCACGAACTTCCTCTTCTGTTACTGTAAGTCCGATACCACTCTCTGTAAGAGTTTTTGATGAACCAATATAGTCAGTGAAGCCCTGAGAATACATATCTACACGACCTACACCGCCAATAATAAACTTTGCCATTTATTAAATCTCCTTTAAATTATTTAACAATTTGCTATTCTAATCCTATGTTTTCTGCACCCTTAAACCCCTTATCCTTAAGCACACTAGTATCACTAAATGCTTCTTCATAAGGGTCTTTATCCTTAACGAACAATGGGTGAATAGTAGGATTTTTAACTTCATATTTGGAACTAGCCTCGGTAACTTTGGTAGTTAAATATGTTTCACTATCCAAACAAGCCTTATAAACTAGTTCAAACTCTCTAATTGTCATTTCTCCTAATTCTTTAAAAGACTTTGCTGTCTTAGAAGAGACATAAGCTTTTCTTTTTTCCAAACTAGGACTAGACACATCTCTATATTTTATTGAATAATACTCTTGCATCATTTTACGAACATCAGGATTAATATATCTATTATCATACTTAGCATCATTTTGATTTAAGATTAATAACATTATATCATCAAAGTCAGTAGGTGTAATAAAGTCTTTTATTGTTCCATCTTCGTTACAAATGGCAATATTCCATTTATCATTTTTCTGAACAAATCCTACATATTGTTCACCTAAACATAAATCTAATAATACTCTAAGTTTCATTTCATAGATATTTTGTTCCCCACCTTGAGGAAATACAACCTCAATTAGATATTGTAGATAACTCATTTGAATTACTCTAATATCATTGACTTCGTTTTTATACAATTGTATTACTTCTGATGCACCCATATACAACATATAATTTTTAAGCAACACTGGTTTTAAATATATAATATTACCATCTCTTAATTTATATGGGGCATCTTCTCCATTAGAAAAGTATAGGTTAGTATAATATTCTATATCAACCACAATATCTATCGTCGCTATCGGCACCCATAAATCTGAGTCCTAATATAAGCGTCCTTCCATAGAATGTTTTTGAATTACTAATACCTAAACTACTTGAACAAGAGCGTGACAATTCTCTATCAAATTTTAAAGTGCCCACTCCTACTCCAAGGTCTCTTCCATTGATAACAGATAAGAACAAACTTTCTATCAAATCAGTTCGTTCTACCCAATATCCTTTATATCTAACCATACTTTCTTTTTCATTTGTAATAAATACAACCTCAAAATTAATTAAAGCATCTAATCTATTTGTGGGATTAGTAGTAGTTCTATATAATCTCATTTGAGTTTGCGAATTTGCGGAATCTAATGCCGCTCCAATTAAAGGCTTATAAAATATATGATAATTATTTTCTAATGTCTGACCCGACCATATACAATCCTTTTTCTGCTTTTTTGTAAGGTTTGCTTTAGCTAAAGCATCAGGTTCAGAATAATATAATAATTTCCAAAACATTTCAGCCTCTTCGGTTTGTTCTGTTAATAGTGCTGTTACAATTTGGTTTGGAATAAAAGGAACGTCACCAAAATTGTTAATAGCGCTATCGCTACTGCCATTTACAATATTCATAAGCTACTCCTAAAATTCTCCAATCAACCAATATCTACATGTAACATCTTCACAACCTATTGAACTAAATGTAATATATAATGGAATGTCAGATATTTTGTTATTTGTTAACTTTATTCCATTATCTATTGCTTCAATTTCATAATAATCATCATCTGACCAATCAACAGCGTATGTAACAGTTTGGTCTATGATAATTCCATTTTCATCTACAACTTTATAAGTTATATCTATTTCTTCATCTTGAGGTATGTCATAATTAATAGGGTCTACGATTAATGTTTTCTTCGTAATCTCTTGTTCTGGCTTATGTTCTGTGCCATAATAATCACAAAGATTTAATTCCTTATTATCTCTAGGTAAAATAGGACTATATTTAATATAAATTCTCATTATGGTTACGGTTCCATTAGTACCTTCTTCTTGCATAAAGTTATTAATTTCTTCTACTTCAAATGTAGAACCGTGTTCAAACATAAACCTTTGGTTATTAACTATTTGTTTAGTATCTTCGTTGACTTGTACCATAACAATCATACGTGTATTTGGTACAATACCACTTTTAGCTACATAATCATTAGTAGAACTAATATCCACACCTAAATAACATGGATATTCAACAATTTTATTTTCTGCGTTAATCATAGTTAACATATTATTGCAACGAACTAGCTTAAAATTAGGTAGTTGCTCCAAATTATTAATCGTATCATAGCACAGATATGTTTCTTCATTTTTATTATCTAATGCAAGCTTATAATATTGACCCCTATAATTTTGAATGTGGTCTATATCTTTAGGTAATACCTCAATAAAATCAGAATAAACTTTATTTGCTTGTACCATTAAATCAGATACAGTATCTACCCAAGCCTCATATTCTCTATATTTGTCGTGCCATTTAAATGGGTCTAATGATACTATTTGTTCTTTAACTATTCTCAATTGAGTAGTATCATCCCAACGATTATTTACTACTGCTTGATTATAGTCGCGATAATATTCTTCGG
>Ga0310696_10002104_pt1 | contig 27100 bp, 25 predicted proteins | sample AusTroGonzalo_MG_4_FD_203885 | JGI IMG/M metagenome (GOLD analysis project Ga0310696, IMG submission 203885) | Bovine rumen microbial communities from tropical cattle in Woodstock, Queensland, Australia - Gonzalo_02 (v2) (version 2) | ecosystem: Host-associated > Mammals > Digestive system >...
GAAATCAAATATTTTGTGTCAGAATGCAAAAATAATTAGGTTTTTGCTTGCATTTTAATAATAAATGTGTACCTTTGCACGCAATTTAAGCATAAACTGATAATATGGGACAAGTAATTAAGCCTGTAATGTATGAGCCGCTGCTGGATATGAAGCAGACGGAGCAGGGCATTAAACTGATAAAAGAGTTCTTCCAACAGAACTTATCTACAGAACTGAGATTGCGCCGAGTAACGGCACCACTCTTCGTGCTGAAAGGACTGGGTATTAACGACGATCTGAACGGTGTGGAGCGCCCCGTTAGCTTCCCCATTAAAGATCTTGGTGATGCCAAGGCCGAGGTGGTGCACTCGCTGGCAAAATGGAAGAGATTGAGTCTGGCAGAATACAAGATAGAACCAGGATATGGTATCTATACCGATATGAATGCTATACGTGCCGATGAGGAGCTGGACAACCTGCACTCACTGTATGTAGACCAGTGGGACTGGGAGGCTGTGATTCGTAAGGAAGACCGCACATTGGCATTCCTTAAGAACATCGTAGAGCGTATTTATGCCGCTATACGTCGTACGGAATATCTTACCTGTGAGACTTATCCGCAGATAAAGCCATTCCTACCGGAAAAGATACATTTCATTCATGCTGAGGAACTGGTACAGATGTATCCAGATAAGACTCCAAAGGAACGTGAGGATGCTATCTGCGAGAAGTACGGAGCCGTATTTGTGATTGGTATCGGCGGAAAGCTGAGCAATGGTGAGAAACACGATGGACGTGCACCTGACTACGACGATTGGAGCACCGTGGCTGAAGACGGACGTGCAGGACTGAATGGTGATATCCTCATCTGGTATCCAGTACTGGGTCGCAGTTTCGAGTTGTCGAGCATGGGTATTCGTGTTGACAAGGAGAGCCTGTTGCGTCAGCTTAAAATAGAAGGTAAGGAAGAGCGTGAACAACTGTACTTCCACCAGCAATTGCTTAACGACAAGCTGCCACTGTCTATTGGTGGTGGTATCGGCCAGAGCCGACTCTGCATGGTATTGCTACACAAAGGACATATCGGTGAAATTCAGGCTTCAATATGGCCTGAGGATATGCGCAAGGCATGCAAAGCTCTCGGCATGAATCTTATTTAATAGTCGCCATCATAGCGATTATTTTATCTGCCTGTGGAGGGCAGAGACAACCGCGTGCTTACGGTGGAGTGGGCGAGCTGACAAGCGATGACAGCATGACCATAAAAATGGGACAGTGGGATTTGTTGAAGTATCATAGCGATAAGCTGGGACTTGACATAAACTATCCATCTTTCCTGTATCATCAGGACCTGCCTCATGAGTACGGTCAAGAGGTGTTTATGTCCGACGAGATGTCGATATCGGTAATGGTAGACTCGCTTAAGGGAACCCATCGCCCTGCAAGTCAACTAATGCTGGCTATGGGGGCCGACTTGGTGGAAGTAGGTGATGACTACAGCATACAGGAAGGCAGTGACGAGGATTTTGACTATTACGGCAAGGTGCTTGAACAAGACACCACCCGTCTGGTAACCGTACTTCTGCGATATAAGCCTGAACACAGCGAAGCTGTAGAGCCGATGCGCGAGTGGGTAAGGAATTTCCAACTGAAATAATTGACCTATCATATTTTAACACGGATTAATCTAAATTTTCGTCAAGAAATCGAGGTTAATCCGTTTTCTTTTTGTACCTTTGCAGCCAAATTTTGATTTATTATAACGTTATAAGAAAAAAAATGGCTGAAAGTAAGAAGATTAAGACCGCTTTGGTTAGTGTATTCCACAAAGACGGACTGGACGAGCTTTTGAAAAAGTTGAATGATGAAGGTGTTAAGTTCCTGTCTACTGGTGGTACACAGCAGTTTATTGAGTCACTCGGATACGAGTGTCAGAAGGTTGAGGATGTTACAACATATCCATCAATTCTTGGTGGACGTGTAAAGACTCTGCATCCAAAGGTGTTTGGAGGTATTCTGGGACGTCGCGACAACGAGGGCGATCAGGAACAGATGAAGAAGTACGAGATTCCTGAGATCGATCTGGTTATTGTAGACCTTTATCCATTTGAGCAGACTGTAGCAAGTGGTGCACAGGAGGCTGACATCATCGAGAAGATCGATATAGGTGGTATCTCTTTGATTCGTGCTGGAGCTAAGAACTTCAAGGATGTTGTTATCGTGCCAAGCAAGGCAGAGTATAGCGTACTGCTCGACATCCTGAACAAGAAGGGTGCTCAGACCGATATCGAGGATCGCCGTATGTTTGCTGCTCGTGCATTTGGCGTTTCATCACACTACGATACTGCCATCCACTCATGGTTTGTAAAGTAATCGTAAAATAGTAAATAGTCAAATTGTCTAATAAATAAAATGGGATTTTTTAGTTTCGTACAGGAAATAGCAATGGACCTTGGCACTGCTAATACCATTATTATCAGTGATGATAAGATTGTGGTAGACGAGCCATCGGTTGTTGCTTTGGATCGCCGTACCGACAAGATGATTGCCGTTGGTAATGAGGCGAAGATGATGTATGAGAAGACTCACGAGAACATTCGTACCATTCGCCCCCTGCGTGATGGTGTGATTGCCGACTTCTCTGCTTGCGAGCAGATGATGCGTGGTCTTATTAAGATGGTTCACACAGGAAGCCGTCTGTTCTCACCTTCACTGCGCATGGTGATTGGTGTACCTTCAGGTTCTACTGAAGTAGAGCTTCGTGCCGTTCGCGACTCAGCCGAGCATGCCGACGGACGCGATGTTTACCTGATTTTCGAGCCTATGGCTGCTGCTATCGGTATCGGTATCGATGTTGAGGCACCAGAGGGTAACATGATTGTTGATATTGGTGGTGGTTCTACCGAGATTGCTGTTATTTCACTGGGTGGTATCGTATCAAATAACTCTATACGTACTGCTGGTGACGATCTTACAGCTGATATCCAGGAATATATGTACCGTCAGCACAATGTTAAGGTTAGTGAGCGTATGGCTGAGCGTATCAAGATTAACGTAGGTTCAGCTCTTACCGACCTTGGCGATGAGGCTCCAGATGACTTTGTGGTTCACGGACCAAACCGTATCACAGCCCTTCCTATGGAGGTACCTGTATGCTATCAGGAGATTGCTCACTGTCTGGATAAAACCGTAGCAAAGATTGAGAACGCTGTTCTCTCTGCACTCGAGAATACTCCACCAGAGCTGTATGCTGATATCGTTAAGAACGGTATCTATCTGTCGGGTGGTGGCGCGCTGCTGCGTGGTCTCGACAAGCGTCTCACCGATAAGATGCACATTCCATTCCACGTTCCCGAGGATCCCCTTCACAGCGTGGCAAAGGGTGCAGGCATCGCACTGAAGAATATTGGTCGTTTCAACTTCTTGATGAGATAAAAAACATAGGGAATGCGCAATCTGCTGGATTTCCTTTACAAGTATCACCACTGGCTAGTTTTCATACTGTTGGAAGTAGTCAGTGTTGTTCTGTTGTTTCAGTACAACAGCTATCAGGGTAGTGTGTGGTTCTCAAGCGCCAGCGCAGTGGCCGGTAAGGTTTATGAGCTGGAGAGTAAGATGACCGCATACCTCTCGATGGCGAAGGAGAACGAGGAACTCACGATGCGTAATATTTATCAAGAGCGACAGCTTGACCAGTTGCGTAGACTTTATGCCGAGGTAACAAAAGATACCACAGATGCCGAGCTGAAAGAGCTTGAATTCCTTAGTCAGTATAAGCTGATACCAGCCAAGGTGGTTGAGAACTCTATACACAAACTTGAGAACCTTATTACAATTGATAAGGGGCGCAAGGATGGAGTAGAGCCCGACATGGGAGTAGCATGCGGAAACGGTATTGTTGGTGTGGTTTATCTGGTTAGCGATCACTACTCAGTAGTAATCTCGGCCCTTAACGCTGCATCATCACGCATTAGCTGTGCCATTCGAGGTCGTGGATACTTCGGTTATTTGCACTGGTATGGCGGCGACCCATCTGTAGCCTATGTAGAAGATGTGCCCCGCCATGCTAAGTTCAAACTCGGTGAATGGGTGGTTACTAGCGGCTTCTCAAGCATTTTTCCCTCTGGTGTTCAGGTGGGAAAGATAGAGCAGGCATACAACTCAAGCGACGGATTGTCATATAAGCTTAAGGTGCGTCTGAGTACCGACTTCGGTAATGTGCGCGATGTGGTGGTTATAAGCGATAAGAGTATAGCCGAGCGCGCTGCACTGATGCAGGCTGCACGCGACTCTATTAGTTTTAAACAGCGTCAATAGTTAAGAAGATGAAGATAGAACTGGTAAACCGATTGGTGATGTTCCTTTCACTGCTTTTGGCTCAGGTGCTTATTCTTAATCATGTGCATCTGATGGGTGTTGGCACACCGTTGCTTTACGTCTACTTTGCCATTACTTTCCGTCGCAATTTTCCAAAGTGGCTTTTGCTGGTGTCGTGTTTCATGCTGGGTCTTTTCATAGATATCTTCTCTAACACTCCCGGACTTGCTTCGTGTGTTATGACCATAGCCGGATTGGTACAAGCATATCTTATGAATTTTATTGCTCCGCGCGATTCGGCTGCAGATCTTGCTGCATCTATTAAGACGCTGGGTTTCAGTAGGTTCCTTGCACTCAGTGGTATCATTACTTTATTGTACTGCTTGCTGTTTTTTGCTCTCGAGACATTCAACTTCTTTGATATGCTTATGTGGTTGGCGCGTTCTCTGACTAGTGCCGTGCTAACTATGGTGCTGATGTTAGCTATTGAAAGTGTTAGAAGCAAGTGAAGCAGAAGGACTACAATCTTGATTATCGCAAATATGTGATTGCTGGAGTGGCCGCATTGATTGTGTTCATCTACATCGTGCGTCTCTTTATGCTTCAGATTACCAGCGACGATTACAAGAAGAGTGCTGACTCTAACGCTTTTCTAAAGAAAATAGAATACCCATCGCGTGGTGCCATCATGGACCGTACGGGAAAGCTGATGGTTTATAATCAGCCCTCATACGATATTATGGTGGTGATGAACGAGATGAAGGACCGACTTGATACCCTTGATTTTTGTGAGGCCTTAGGTATCACCCGTGAGGAGTTCGACCGCCGTATGGCCACCATGAAAGACCGCAGCAAAAATCCAGGTTATTCACGATTCACCGAGCAGCTGTTCCTTAGTCAGCTTAGCGACAAGGACTTCAGCGTGTTCCAAGAGAAGATGTATCGTTTCCCTGGTTTCTACATCCAGAAGCGTAGCGTTCGCCAATATACCTATAATATGGGTGCTCACGTGTTAGGCGATGTAGCTGAGGTGTCGCCAGCTGATATCGAGGAGGACGATTACTACCAGCCCGGCGACTATATTGGAAAGCTTGGTATTGAGCGCTCGTACGAGAAACAGTTGCGTGGACAGAAAGGTATACAGATATTACTGCGCGATGCTCATGGACGTATTCAGGGCCGCTACCAGAACGGAGCCTTAGATCAACGAGCTATCCCCGGTAAGAATCTTACGCTTGGCATCGATGCAGAACTGCAGGCACTTGGCGAGCGACTTATGGAAGGAAAGATAGGTAGTATCGTTGCCATCGAACCTTCTACAGGAGAGGTACTCTGTATGGTGTCATCGCCAACTTACGATCCACGAATGATGGTAGGCCGACAGCGTAGTAAAAATCATCGTGCCTTGCAACAGGATGTGTGGAAACCTCTGTTGAACCGTGCCATCATGGGACAATACCCTCCAGGATCAACGTTCAAGACCACTCAGGGCCTTACGTTTATGACCGAGGGTATCATAAACTCGCATACCATGTATCCTTGTGCTCACGGATTCAACTTCAAAGGTTTGCATGTAGGATGCCATGGACACGCTGCACCACTGCCACTTGTGCCCGCACTCAGCACATCATGCAACGGATATTTCTGTTGGGGACTTTATCACATGATAAACACCAACGTTTCTAAATATGGTTCTGTTCAGAACGCAATGAATACTTGGCGCGACTATATGGTGTCTATGGGATTCGGATATCGTTTGGGTATCGACCTTCCAGGCGAGAAGCGCGGACTGATACCAAACGCCACTTTCTACGATAAGGCATATAAGGGTTCTTGGAACGGACTCACTATCATTTCAATTGCCATCGGACAGGGTGAGGTAAATGCCACACCACTGCAGATAGCAAATCTCGGTGCCACAATAGCTAATCGTGGTTACTTCTATGTACCACACGTAGTGAAGCAGGTTCAGGGCGAGCCGCTCGATACCGCCTTCACACGTAAACACTACACCATGGCAAGTCGCGAGGCTTACGACTATGTGGTACAGGGCATGCGCTCATCAGTGCTTGGAGGTACTTGTCATGAGCTTAGCAAATACGATTTCATGGCATGTGGAAAGACGGGTACGGCGCAGAACCGCGGTCATGACCATTCGGTATTCATGGGTTTTGCCCCAATGGATAACCCGAAGATAGCCGTTGCCGTTTATGTTGAGAACGGTGGATGGGGTGCCACATACGGTGTGCCCATTGGCGGTCTGATAATGGAGAAATACTTGAAAGGAAAACTATCTGAGGCCAGCGAGGCTAAGGCCCGCGGCATTCAGGAACGCAGAATAGCATATGGCGCAGGCGATAGGTAATAGAAAGGAAAAAGGAATAATTCGATCACTCGACTATTGGACAATCATCATCTACATTGCCCTGCTCACTTTCGGATGGGTAAGTGTATGTGGTGCAAGTTATAGTTATGGCGATACCGATTTGTTCAGCCTCGACACACGTTCAGGCATGCAGATTGTGTGGATTGGTACATCCATAGTGCTTGGATTTGTAATCCTTATGCTCGACGACCGCTATCTCGATATGTTTGCCTATATCATATTCGCGGTTATGCTGATACTGCTGTTCGGAACGATATTCAATCCGCATAGCATCAAGGGCTCGCGATCGTGGCTTGTTTTAGGTCCCTTGCGATTGCAACCAGCCGAGTTCGCTAAGTTTGCCACGGCTTTGGCGCTTGCCAAATTAATGAATACATACGGGTTTAATATAGGTAAGTGGAAGGATTTTGGTCTTACCTTGGCCGTAATCTTTATACCTATGTTGTTCATCGTTATGCAGCGTGAAACGGGGTCGGCTCTTGTTTATCTCTCATTCTTCCTTATGCTCTATCGCGAAGGCATGCCAGGTAGCATTCTGTTTACAGGTGTTGCCATGGTGGTATACTTTGTTGTGGGCATACGCTATGCCGATGTATTGATGAGCATAACGCCTACCTCTGTAGGAAAGTTTGCCGTACTTCTTCTTATACAGATATTCTCAGTCGGACTTGTCTTTGTGTATTGCAACGATAGGCGCGACACCATCCGCATGGCACTTTTTGGTCTTGGAGCAACAATAGCTGCATTGATATTTGCCATTTATATTATCCCGTTCGATGTTAATATTATCGAGATGATTCTCTGTGCCGCTTTGGTTGTATATCTGTTATACCGTTTCCTTGCCACACGCTACCGAAACTATCTGTGGATTACGGCATTTGCACTTGGTTCGCTGCTCTTCTATAATGTGGCTGACTACGGCCTTAACCATGTGCTTGAGCCCCACCAGCGAGTGCGTATCAACGTACTGCTTGGACTTGAGGAAGACCTTAAGGGTGCTGGTTATAACGTGCATCAGAGCGAGATTGCCATTGGTTCGGGCGGACTACAGGGTAAGGGATTCCTTAATGGTACGCAGACCAAGCTTAAATACGTGCCCGAGCAGGATACCGACTTCATCTTCTGCACCGTTGGCGAAGAAGAGGGATTTGTGGGTTCTGCAGGTGTTTTGCTGTTGTTCCTGGCATTGATATTGCGCCTGATACACCTTGCTGAACGACAGGTGCATCGCTTTGGCCGGGTTTACGGCTATTGTGTGGTGAGTATATTTCTATTCCATGTGTTTATCAATGTAGGAATGGTGCTTGGTCTAACCCCTGTAATCGGTATCCCGTTGCCATTCTTCAGCTACGGAGGCTCATCATTGTGGGGATTCACACTGTTACTGTTCATCTTTCTCCGCATTGATGCGGGCCGTAACTTACTTCGAAATTAATATTCCTATATCGTTTACTCCAGGCATCGTCTCACGCTTCATGTTATGTGTCACGCATATATGAAGCGAGTCACCTTCGTATAAATCAACGTTATCCATGTCAAAGGCGTATTGGAAACAACTGATACCTTTGCCATTCACGCCTCCGTTCTTATCTATCAGTATGCAGTTTATGCTCTTACTCAGTTTCATGTCTCTGGGATAGATGTCTTGCTCAATAGTTACATTAAGGTTTTGGAACGGTACGGAGTTGTCTGTACGCAGCAACAGCTTTTGGCGATAGCTACCAGCCTCTTTTACAGCAGGTATATAGAAGTGTATGGTGTCGGTGCGTTCCCATCCTTCTTCATCCACATGTTCGTAGTGGTAGTATATCACACCCCGATTGCAGGCTGCCATCAGCAAACCTGCAATCGCGAGTATAAATATCTTTGCTTTATTGCGCATCCTTCACTTCTCTCTTGTCGTTAGGACGGTTTTTGTTCTTTTTCTTCTTCTTTTTCTTTGCCTTGTCAAATCGGCTTATGTCACCTCCTGCCAAGTCAATGTGAGGCTTCTCCTCCTTCTTCTTACCCTCGTCGTGCTCAAGCGATACAGGCTTTTCGCCGCGCTTGTTCATCTCTATTATCTCCTTGGCGCGCTCGGCGGTGATGGTTTCCAGATTTGCCGCAATGTTCTTGTCGGTAGAGTAGGTGCAGAGTCCTGCAAGTATATCGCTCTTAAACAAGTGGTATTCGCCGTCCTGAGTCTGTAGTATAATATCCTTGTTTGGCAGCTTCTTGCCGGCCTCTATATAGTCGTCAACCTCGTAGTTCAAACAGCACTTAAGCTTGGCGCACATACCGGCCAACTTCTGTGGGTTAAGCGATATGTCCTGGAATCGTGCGGCGTTGGTGCTCACGCTCGAGAAGTTCTTCATCCATGTGGCGCAGCACAACTCACGTCCGCAAGGACCTGTACCTCCAATACGTCCAGCCTCCTGTCTGGCACCAATTTGCTTCATCTCGATACGAACGTGGAAGGCTTGCGCCAGATCCTTAATCAGCTGTCGGAAGTCCACACGCTCATCGGCAATGTAGTAGAATATTGCCTTGTTGCCATCACCCTGATATTCCACGTCGCCAATCTTCATGTCCAGACCAAGACCCTTAGCTATCTTACGGCTCTCAATCATTGTTGAGTGCTCGCGGGCCTGAGCCTCACGCCACTTCTCAAGGTCGTTGGGACGGGCTATGCGGTACACACGCTTTATGTCGTCGGGCGATTTTATGTTCACCTTCTTAAGCTGCAGCTTTACCAGTCGGCCGGTAAGTGTAACCACACCAATGTCGTGACCCGGACTTGCTTCTACGGCCACAATGTCACCCTTTTTCAGGTCCAGGTTGTTCACGTTGTGGTAGTATCCCTTGCGGGTATGCTTGAACTGCACCTCAACCAGATCGGTGGTGTTGGCGTTTCCTGGCACGTCAGCAAGCCAGTCGTAAGTGTTCAGCTGCTTGTCTTGACGTCCCACCGCCTGATGGCACAATCCGCGGTCGCAGCCAATCTGTACAATATGATCTTTAGTGTTCTCAGCCATATATATTGAACTTAATCTTTTTATTTTTTATTTTTTTAATTTTACTTTTGTAGCAAAAGTACTATCATCTGTAGCGCCAGGTCAAAGAATACAATCTTTCCGTTGGCGTTCTGCCCTATGTCACGAATGGCCAGGTTAGCCAAGTCCGTAATTGGCAGAATATTCTTCTCGTTCACAAATCGGGCAAAGTTCTTTGCAAACTCCTCTTCGCGTTGAGTCATATAAACCAACTCCTCGTCGCCGAAGTTATACATAAAGTTCTCGCGAGTCATGCGTAGAAAAAATGTCAGCCATCTCTTCTGCTTCTCGCGTCCCATACTCGACATCTGGTCGCTCCACTTGCGCAGGTCCTTTATCTTGCGCTGGTAAGCCAGTCGCATCAGCATTATATACATGTCGAGGAACAACTCGTTTTCCGATCCCACCTGCAGCTCGTCCGTTGCCTTCATCCAGTTGCCGTTGGCCAGTCGGGCTATACGGTGTGCATCATCCTCGTTTATGCTGCACTTCTCAACAAGTGCCTGCTCTATATCCTCGTTGTCTATCTTCCTTATGTCTATTCTCTGCACTCGGCTGCGTATGGTCTCCAGCAGTTTGTCGGGCTCCTCGCTCACCATTATGAACACCGTCTGGCTTGGTGGCTCTTCAATCAGCTTCAGTAGCTTGTTGGCGCACTCTATGTTCATGCGCTCGGGCAGCCATATTATGCTTACCTTATATCCGCCCTGACTCGATTTCAGACTTAGTTTCCTTACCAGATCGTCGCTCTCGCCGGCGGTAATTATGGCTTGCTGGTTTTCGCCCCCCATAGCCGTCATCCACTCTTCCATTGTAAAGTATAGTCCGCTCATCACCAGTTCGTGCCACTCTTTTGCGAAGTCGTCGCTCACAGGCTTGTGGTCTGCACTCATCGATGGCAGTTTTATGGTGGGGTAGGTAAAGTGCAGGTCGGGGTGCTCCAGCTTGGCCAGCATGGCCTTTGCCGATGGCGTTCCGTTGTCCAGCAGATAACATCCAAAGGCCACCGCCAGGGGCAGCTTACCGCATCCCTGTGGTCCGCAGAGCATCAGCGCGTGTGGAAGTCGTTCTTCCTTCACCAGCTGCTTCAGTCGCTCCTCAGCCTCCTTCTGTCCTATAACCTCGTCAAAACTCATAATAAACGTTTAACGACTTCTGCTACTGAATCTACTGCCGATACGGTGTAGAAATGTATGTTATGCACCCCGTGGGCATACAGGTTGCGGCACTGTTCTGTGGTCCACTCTATACCCAACTGGCGTGCGTCCTCATCGGTCTTGCACTTCACAACCTCCTTAGCCAGAGGCTCAGGTATATCGCAGTGGAAAGTCTTTGGCACCACTGTCAACTGTGTCAGCTTTGCCATAGGTTTTATGCCCGGTATTATGGGTATGGTTATACCCATCTGGCGTGCCTTCTCTACGAAAGCGTAGTATTTCTCGTTGTCAAAAAACAGCTGTGTCACTGCATATTGCGCACCCAGTTCCTGTTTCTCTTTCAGATACTGCATGTCCATTTCAAGATTCGGAGCCTCCTCGTGCTTCTCTGGATAGCAGGCCACTCCGTAGTCGAATGGTCGGCCGGGGTTCTTTATCGGTGTTCCGTCGGCAAAGTATCCCTCGTTAAATAGCTTCACCTGCTTCATCAGGTCGGTGGTATGTGCGTGTCCGCCTGGTGTGGGTTGGAATCGGCTGTCCTCCTTAGCTTTGTCGCCTCTTAATAATAACAGGTCGCTAATGCCTAGAAACTGCAGGTCAAGCAGTTCGTACTCAATGTCCTCGATAGTGGCGCCGCTGCAGATAACGTGTGGCTGTACAGGTATTCCGTATCTTTGCTGTATTGCTGCGGCTATGGCTATGGTTCCGGGGCGGCGACGAATGCGGCGACGCTCATACTGCCCATTCTCAAGTTCTCGATACACAAACTCCGAGTGGTGGGTGGTTATGTTGATATAGGCAGGGTCAAACTCCTTCAGCTTGTCGATGTCGGCAAATAGCTTAGCAGTGCCTGTACCCTTCAGTGGGGGTAACACTTCAAACGAGAATCGCCTGGCCTGTTTATCTTGATGTATAAATTCTGTAACACTCATAATTGGCTGCAAAGATACAAAAAACCTACGGATTTTACGGATTTTACTGATTTTTTTCTTTGAAATGGTCAAAATTTCGCTCCTTTTTTATAATTAATCCGTATAATCCGTATAATCCGTAGGAAATATTTAGTAATTTTGCAGCATGAAACTGAAGCAATTCCTCAAAGACTGGACTCTTCCTGTTGCTATAGCAGTTGGTACGCTGGTGTATCTGTTATTTTATCTTGTGCCGTTTCTCGACGGTGCTGGCGATGCGTTAGGCCAGGTTGTCGACACCATTTTCCCTTTTATGGTGTTCTCAACGCTGTTCTCTACCTATTGCCGTATTGACTTCCATCAGATGCGGCCTCACCGCTGGCATATTGGCGTGCTTGTAACCCAGGTAGCCCTTGTGGCTCTCAATGTGTGGATCATTTTCTGTGTTGAGGCTAATCCGGAACAGAAGTTGCTTTGGGAGAGTGTGCTCACGTGTATCATTGGCCCTGCAGCTACTGCTGCCCCTGTTGTCACCGCCAAGATTGGTGGCAATATCAACACTATGAGCGCCTATGTCGTCATCTCCGCCTTTGCTTCGGCTTTGATGATTCCTGCTGTGTTCCCATTGTTGGAACGTGGTGTAAGCACCGGTTTCTGGGCTGTGTTTCTTATCATACTGCAGAAGCTGGCCATGGTGCTTGTGGCCCCGTTGGTACTTGGCTGGATTGTTCAGCACTACGCCAAGAAGTTGTGTGCGTGGATTGTGTCTATCCCCGATCTTTCTTTCTACCTCTGGTCAGCCCAACTTGCGGTAACATCAGGTGTCACCGTGCGCAACATCGTTCATAGCGATGCAGCACTACGCACCCTGCTTATGATAGCCGTCTTGTCGTTGATTCTGTGCTTTGTGTTATTTCTTATCGGCCGTTGGATAGGTCGTCAGTTCGGCGACGAGATCGATGGCGGACAAGCCTCGTTCCAGAAGAATACCGCCCTTAGCATCTGGGTGGCCTATACCTATCTAAATCCCGTTGCCTCGGTAGGAGCCGGTTGCTATGTCCTTTGGCAGAATATTGTCAATTCGCTCGAACTTTACGAGTATCGCAAGAAAAATAAATAAAGGTACGAGCATCGCTGCTGGTACCTTTTTTAGAGTTTGCGTTGTTCTAAGAAATCAAAATGTAAACAACCACTTTTCTCTTTACTAAATATTATCAACATTGCAAATATACTACTGATACCCACTTTTTGCAATATTTTATTGTAAAAAAACATTAATAGGTCAAAAAAGTACGCATCTTTGCAAAATAATACAATGTCAAAGCTCTATTTTATACGCTTCAGATTGTATTTCGAGCCTTGGTTAAGGTATGTCAGCGTTTTGCCGTCTTCACTCAATTCAAAGCTCATGGGTTTCTTTTCCTTTACGCTTATTATGGTTAGTTTCCTGCCATTGGCCGTGTATGTGGTTATGCCGGCCGATTTGCCTTGTTTCAGTTTCATTTTTGCCATTTTACGGTAAAGCCAAGGTGCACCGTTCTCTTTTGCCTTCTTCTCGTCAAAGGTTATGGTAGTGCTCATGTCTACGGTCTTGTCGTCTATAAACTTCACCGTCATTTTCGCTGTTATGGCAGCCATAATTGCTTCTGCTCCGTCCATTTTCTCTTTTTTCGCCTCTTTTGCTATCTCTTTCATGTCTTCGGCAAGGAGGTTTGCTATGTGGTACACACTTCCTGGTTGTGGGTTCTGCGCCCCAATTTTCACTACTGCAATCATTGCAGCGGTTAAGATTAATAACAGTTTCTTCATACACGTTTTCTTTAGTTTTAAAAAGTAATCGCCAGCAAAGATATTCCATTCCTACCTCATCACCAAATTCTATAAGTTTTTTTGGCGAATTTTCAAAAAAAACACTTAATTTTTACTGCCACGTGTGGCCAAAAAAAACTCCCACGTGTGGGAGTTATAATGACTTCTTGACAATGGTGTCTTTAGCTCTTCAATGCATCGAAGAGTTTGTCAAGGGCTTCGTCGGCGTTTTTACTCTCGTTGAGTAGGGTTACGAACTTTGAGCCGATGATGGCGCCAGCGGCATTGCTCTGGGCAGCCTCGAGGGTCTGCTTGTTGCTGATGCCGAAGCCAATCATGCGGGGATTGCGCAGCTGCATGGCGTTGATGCGGCGGAAATACTCCTGCTTGGCATCGTCGAAATTCTTCTGTGCACCAGTGATGGCGGCACTTGAAACCATGTAAACAAAGCCATCGGTGTTATCGTCGATAAAGCGGATGCGGTCTTCGCTGGTCTCAGGTGTGATGAGCATGATGATGCGTAGGTCGTACTTATCAGCAATGGGTTTTACAACTTCCTGATAGTCCTTGAAAGGCAGGTCTGGGATGATGGCACCACTCACGCCACTCTCAACGCAGCTCTTGCAGAACTCCTCGATGCCGTAATGCAAAATAGGGTTGAGGTATCCCATAAGAACAAGGGGTATCTCGACCTGATCTTTAATATCGCGCAACTGGGCGAAGAGTTTTTTGAGGTTCATACCATTCTTAAGGGCTGTTGTGGCAGCACTCTGGATAACTGGGCCGTCGGCCAATGGATCGCTGAAGGGTATGCCGACCTCAATCATAGCAATGCCGCGACGCTGCATGGTGAGGATAACATCGGCTGTACCATCAAGTGTAGGACATCCTGCGCAGAAATACAGCGACAGGAGTTTCTTGTCATTGCTATTTGCGAATAATTGATTGATCTTGTTTGCCATAATATTTAATTTTTACATTTTTACTTTTTCTAGGAAGCTCTTAAGTTTCTCGACGTCCTTGAGGGCGGGGGAGAGCTCGAAGCGTGAATTTAGATCGATGCCAATGCAGCGTGTGTGCTGAAAGGCACGGACGCGGTCTGCATCATCTGGACCGATGCCGCCGCTGAGAAGGAAAGGGGTTGGGCCTTGATAGTGCTGAAGCACGCTCCAGTCGAACTTCTCGCCATTGCCGCCTACGCTCTTGCCTTTAGTATCGAAAAGGAAATAGTCAACTATGCCTTCGTAGGGTTTGGTGGCTTCGAGGTCATCGGCGGTGGCCACATTTAGAGCCTTGATCAGTTGACAGTGGACAGTGGACAGTTGAGAGTTAAGATGAGATACCAACTGGGTGATGTAGCTTGGGGATTCCTTACCGTGAAGCTGGATGATGTCGAGTTGGTATTGCTCGGCGATGGTCATAACATCGCCTATGCTGGCATCTACAAACACGCCCACGCGCTTACACTTGGTAGGCATGTGGCTTGGCACTTGGCTAACGTAGCGACTGCTTTTAGGCCAGAAAATAAACCCAATCCAGTCGACACCCAGTGCCTCAACTTTGCGGATGTTATCGGCTTCCCTCATTCCGCACACCTTGACGATTTGACTATTTGACAACTTCACTATTGGACTATTTTACTATTTGACAATTTACAATTTGCTGATGAAATCGGCAAGGGCTTGGCCGGGGGCAGGAGTCTTCATGAAGGTCTCGCCGATGAGAAAACCACGGAAGCCTGCGGCGCGCAGAGCACGCACGGTGTCGGGGTTTGAGATGCCACTCTCGCTCACCTTAACTGCATCCTTTGGTAGCAGCTCAGCAAGGCGGAATGAGTTCTCTACATCGGTGATAAACGAGCCCAAATTGCGGTTGTTTATTCCACATATATCTGGTTCTAACTCAGCGTATTCCAATTCTTGATTAGAGTGCATCTCTAAGAGTGCTTCCATGCCAAGTTCGTGGGCAGTATTGAGCAACTGACGGCACTCGGTAAGGGTGAGGTCGGCGGCTATGAGCAGCACGGCCGAGGCGCCGCAGAGACGGGCCTGAAAGAGCTGGTACTCGTCGATGACGAAGTTCTTATAGAGCACCGGAATCTTTACGCCTGAGTGGCGGGCTATGCGGATAAAATCATCGCATCCACCAAAGTACTTCTCGTCGGCCAGAATGCTCAGTGCCGAGGCACCGTTCTGCTGGTAGCTCAGGGGGATGATGTCGGCACGACCGTCTTCCTTAATCCAGCCTTTAGAGGGTGAGCGGCGCTTGAACTCAGCGATGATGCCTGAGTCGGACGTGGTGAGCGCCTCTTTCATTGAGGCTACGCCAAAGTCTAGGATGGCCTCTACACGGCGGTGTATCTCCGTCTCGCTCAGCTCCTGCTTAAAGCGCTCTACCTCTCGCCTTTTATTGGCAACGATTTCCTGTAATATATCTGCCATAATTCTTCTTTTTGGCACGAATTTAACTATTGAGTTCTACGAATTTCTTGAAGGTGCGGAGGGCGGCGCCGCTGTCGATACTCTCGCGGGCGATGGCGATGCACTCCTCGATACTCTTCTGACCCTTCTCCAATACCTGGATACCGAATGCTGCATTGGCCAGAACGATGTTCTTCTGAGCGGGAAGGGCGCGATTCTCGAGTACAGAGTCGAATATCTGTGCTGCCTCTTCCTCGGTGGCACCACCTACAAGCTCCTCGGGTTTGGCAATATCGAAACCAAGATCCTGTGGCTTGAAGATGCGCTCGTACTGCTTGGTGGTTACCTTGAAGTCGCCTGTAAGCGATATCTCGTCGTATCCATCGATAGAGTTTACGATACCGTAGTCGATGCCAATCTTCTGGTAAACCTGATTGTAAAGACGCATCTGGTCGAGGTTAGCCACGCCAAGCAACTGACACTTAGGCTGAGAGGGGTTTACCAGAGGACCAAGCAGGTTGAAGATGGTGGGGAACTGTAGAGCCTTGCGGATAGGACCCACGAACTTCATTGCCTTGGCAAAGAGCTGGGCGTGAAGATAAACAATGCCGGCCTCGTTAAGCGAGCGGTTCAGACGGTCGATATCATCGGTAAACTTAATGCCGTGATGTGCAATAACGTTTGAGGCTCCACTAACGCTGGTAGCAGCGTAGTTACCGTGCTTGGCCACCTTATAGCCAGCACCTGCGATGACGAAACACGAGGTGGTAGAGATGTTGAAGGTGTTCTTACGGTCGCCACCGGTACCAACCACGTCGATATAGCGGTCGGCATCGAGAATGGCGGGCACACCCGTCTCTAAGATACCATCGCGGAAACCAAGCAGCTCGTCAACTGTTACACCGCGCATCTGCAGGGCTGTGAGCAGAGCTGTAATCTGCTCAGTGGGATACTCACTCTGAGTGATACCAATCAGAATATTCTTCATTTCTTCACGAGACAGTTCCTCGTGGTTCAGCATCCTGTTCAGGATGTCTTTCATTGTCTGTGCCATATTTTTATTTGACTATTTGACTATTTAACTATTTTACTATTTAGAGAAACATCCAGTTTTGCAGCATTTTCTTTCCGTCGGGGGTGAGTACACTCTCAGGGTGGAACTGTATGCCGCGGATATTCATTGTTTTGTGACGGAGGGCCATTATCTGACCTTCATCGCTCTGGGCAGTAACCTCGAGGCAGTCGGGTAATCCCTGGCGCGATACTACCCACGAGTGATAGCGGCCGATGGTGATGTCACGCTCTATGCCGCTGAAGATGGGATCATCGCTGATGATGTGGCAAGGTGTAGCTACGCCGTGGAACACGTCACTAAGGTTTTCGAGCTGTCCGCCGAATGCCTCGCCGATGGCCTGATGACCAAGACAAACACCAAGGATAGGTTTCTTGCCGGCATAGGTTCGGATGACGTCGAGCAGGAGTCCTGCCTCGCTGGGTATGCCAGGACCGGGCGAAAGGATAATCTTGTTGAACTGCTCAAGCTCTTCAAGCTGGAACTGGTCGTTACGCAGAACGGTTACCTCTGCACCAAGCTCCTTTACCAAATGACTCAAGTTGTATGTAAACGAGTCGTAATTATCTATAATAACGATTTTCATAATTGTAAATCCGTAAAATCCGTATAATCCGTAGGTAAATATCTACATAGTTTCAGCCATGAGGATAGCGCGGCGCAGGGCACCGAGCTTGTTGTTAACCTCCTGCAGCTCGTACTCCTCATCGCTCTTGGCTACGATGCCGCCGCCTGCCTGGAACCATAGCTCGCCGTTACGACTAACGAAGGTGCGGATGGTGATGGCTTGGTTAAGTGAACCGTCGAGACCAATGTAACCGATGCAACCACCATAGGCGCCGCGGTTATGAGGCTCGTACTCGCTGATGAGCTGCATAGCGCGAACCTTTGGAGCACCCGAGAGTGTGCCGGCAGGGAAGGTGTCGATAAACGCCTTGATAGGATCAGCACCATTGTCGAGCTCGCCACTTACACGTGATACCAAGTGGATAACGTGAGAGTAGTACTGAAGGTCTTTATAGAAATCTACCTTTACACAATGACAATTGCGACTGAGGTCGTTGCGGGCAAGGTCAACCAGCATAACGTGCTCGGCATTCTCCTTGGGGTCGTTGCGCAGATATTCGGCACCCTTGCGGTCGGCTTCGGCATCGCCTGTACGCTTGGTTGTACCGGCTATGGGGTCGATATAAGCCTTACGGCCCTCGATACGGCAGTGGGTTTCGGGACTTGAACCGAAGATGCGGAAGCCGCCGAAGTCGAAGTAGAACAGGTAAGGCGAGGGGTTGATAGAGCGGAGAGCACGATAGAGCTTAAAATCGTCGCCCTCGTAGCTCTGGATGAATCGGCGTGACAGCACAATCTGGAACACATCGCCACGCAGACAATGCTTTATGCCCAGACGTATATTGGCCTTGTGCTCCTCGTCGGTAAGTGTAGAGCGCACATCGCCCACAGGGTGGAAGTCGTACGCCTTTACGTTGGCTTTGTTCATTGCGCGCATAACCTCGTCGAGCTTTGTCTCGCCCTCGAGGCTTACAACTTTTAATGTGTTATTGAAGTGGTCGAAAACAATCACCACCTTATATAGTATGTACAGCAGGTCGGGTGCATCGTTCTTGGCCTGAGTCTCGTCTTTTACAGGGATATCCTCAAAGTAGCGCACAGCATTGAAGCTGGTATAGCCGAAGAGTCCACAGATTTTTGCATCGTCGCCTGATACCTGGATATGGTCAATGAGTTGATGGATTGCCTTATCAGAGCGGTATTCTTTGTTTACCTCGTGTTGGAAGGTGCTGCCATCAGGGTAGGTTACTGTAGCCACGCCGTGACCGATAGCCACGCTGGCCATAGGATCGATGCCGATGAACGAGCGCGAGTTGTTAGAGTCGTGATAGTCTGAACTCTCCATCAGGGCGCTCTGTGGGTAAAGGTCGCGCAGACGCATATATACGCCCACTGGGGTATATAGGTCGGCGAGGATGGTCTTGCTGGTTGTTGTATAATTAAAAGTTTCCATATTCTTTTGCCATTGCTTTGTTTTTAAGATACGTTTCTACATCCTTGTCGCCGCGGCCGCTGACGGTGAGAACTACTACATCGTCGGGCTTGAAGGTTAGCTTGCTGAGGGCGGCGATGGCGTGAGCCGATTCGATGGCGGGGATGATGCCCTCCATACGGGTTAGTTCGTAGCCTGCATAGATGGCCTCGTCGTCGTTTATCGACAGCACCTTGGTGCGACCTTTCTTAGCCATATTGCAGTGCATAGGTCCTACACCAGGGTAGTCCAGTCCAGCTGAAATGGTGAATGCCTCCTGAATCTGTCCGTCTTCATCCTGCATAACCAACATCTTTGCTCCGTGCAGAATACCTGTGGTGCCCTTATGGATGGTGGCTGCGGTGTAATCGGTCTGCCATCCGTGACCACCAGCCTCTGAGAGAACGATGTTTACACGCTCGTCGTTGACATAATGGTAAATTGTTCCGGCAGCGTTAGAACCTCCGCCGATGCAGGCGATGAGATAGTCGGGATAGTCACGACCAATCTTCTCTTCGAGCTGCCATTTTATCTCTTCGCTGATTACGCTCTGCATGCGAGCCACAAGGTCAGGGTAGGGATGTGGACCCATGGTTGAACCTACGATATAGAAGGTGTCGGCGGGATGACAACACCAGTCGCGGATGGCCTCAGAGCAGGCATCGCTAAGGGTCATGTTACCTGTACGAACAGGGTGAACCTCGGCACCAAGCATCTTCATGCGTTCAACGTTGGTGTGCTGGCGCTCAACATCGGTAGCACCCATAAACACCTCGCACTTCATATTCATAAGTGCGCACACCGTGGCTGTGGCCACACCATGTTGTCCGGCTCCCGTTTCGGCTATGATACGTGTCTTGCCCATACGCTTGGCAAGCAGAATCTGACCGATGGTGTTGTTGATCTTGTGAGCACCGGTGTGGTTAAGGTCTTCGCGCTTGAGGTACAGCTGGCAACCGTACTTCTTACTCATTCTCTCGGCAAAGTAGAGAGGTGATGGGCGACCTACGTAGTCCTTCAGTAGGGCGTGATACTCCTGCTTGAACGACTCACTCTCGATGATAGGAAGATAAGCATCCTGCAGGTCGTGAACACACTTGTAGAGTATCTCAGGTACGTAAGCACCACCGAACTCTCCATAAAAACCTCTCTCGTCAGCAAAATAATTTTCCATATATCTTTTTATTATTAATTATCAACTAAAAAAGACTCGCCGCTGTCGCGACGAGCCTTTTATATATCATATATGTATACACGGCTATGAGCCTCGCGACTTTTTAATCTCGAGAGCGCCACCACCAAAAGTTGTTCTGTATACACATCATTGTTATCTACGTTTTGTTTTTTATTCGGCTGCAAAAGTATATATATTATTTCAAACTGCCAAACTTTTTGCTAACTTTTTTATAAAATGAAAGCAAAAATTGCATTTTGCTTACAAAATATTTGTTAGTTATCGAATAATTATTTATCTTTGCATCGATTTGATTACCAATTTAAGACTATATTTGTTATGAAAAGACTAATTCTCTTGGCATTATCACTCACCACTTTTGTCCAGATGGGATGGGCTCAGAAGGATGTGGATACCTATGTGGCTGTTACCGATGAGGAAGATCCTAATACCTTTGCCGTAATCATATCTAACGAACATTATAAGCACGAGGCTGCTGTGCCCTTCGCCCTGAACGACGGTGCCATTTTTAAGCGTTACCTGATGAAGACACTTGGTGTGCCCGAGCAGAATATCAAATATGTGCCCGATGCATCGCTTAACGACATGAACTATAATCTTAGCTGGTTGGAGAAGGTTATAAAAGTTAAGCAGAAAGAGGCGCGTGCAATAGTATATTACAGCGGACACGGTATGCCAGACGAAGATAGCAAGAAGGCCTATCTGTTGCCTGTTGACGGATATAGCACCGAACCGTCGAGCGGCTTGTCGACCGAGGTGCTGTACAAGCGACTAGGTGCTATGCCGGCATCGCAGACTCTGGTATTTCTGGATGCTTGCTTCAGCGGTTCAAAGCGCGAGGGCGACATGATGAAGGCGGCACGTGGTGTGGCAATCAAGGCCAAGAGTGCTCCTGTATCGGGTAATATGGTGGTGTTCTCGGCCGCTCAGGGCAACGAGACGGCATATCCGCTAAAATCGAAGGAGCACGGGCTTTTTACGTATTTCCTGCTCGATAAACTACAGAAGAGCGGTGGCGCCGTTACTCTGGGAGAGTTGAGTGATTATGTTACAAAGAACGTGTCAGAGACATCTATAATTACAAACGATAAGAGTCAGACTCCAACGGTGACAGCTCCTGTAGGCTCTACCGATTGGCGCAACTGGAAGATGGCAAGCAAGGCTGCAAAGAAATTCGAGAATCTGCCAAAGGCCGTTACAGCTGTTCAGACACCTGCCAGTGAGGCTGTTCAGCCAACACCTGCGCCTAAACCCAAGCAGAGATCATTCCTGAAGAGAAATACTACAACCGAACAAGGACAATAATTAAATTATAAAGAGATGAGAAAACTGTTTGTTATGGCAGCTATGCTGCTTAGTGTTGTCGGCGCTATGGCGCAAGACGACAAGCCAACTGTGTTAGTAGAGAAGTTTACCAACAAGAGTAGTGCAAGCAACTCCGTTTGTAATGCGGTACAGCAGGCCGTGGTTTCTGGTCTGGTTGGAACTGGCAGACTTACCGTTGTTGACGCAGGAACAATGGCAGACCTGCCTACAGTGAAGAACGACCGACTGGTGTTTCTTAACGACAACGGTATACAGTGGATGGTAGAAGGAATTCTGAACTCTACAAGCAGTGCCCAAAAATCTTCGACAATAAGCGGTAAGACATCGTATTATTACGAGGGTGACGTTAACTACACACTAACACTGATTAATACAGAAACGGGCGTTACAAGCATCTCGGAAACATATATCGAGAGTTCTACCGGCGACTCGTCGGACGAGGCTATCATGCGTGCTGCCAATTCTGCAAAGGGACGTATGGAACGCTTTGTACAGCAGAATTTCAAGGTTGAGGCAACCATCAAGGCTCTTGACGAGGTTGACAACAAGAAGGGTGCAAAGAGTTGCTATATTAGTATTGGTAGCGACAAGGGTATCGAGGTAGGACAGATATTCGAAGTGTTCGGTCGTATCGAGATAGCCGGTGAGCAGGTAGACAAGAAGATAGGCGAAGTAAAGGTTCAGGAGGTTATGAGTGGCACAATGTCGCGCTGCACAGTAAAGAATGGTGGTCCTGCCATTAAGAGTGCCTTTGAGAACCAACAGAAAATAACAGTACGAAGCCGCCCAAAGAAGGATTCTGTTTTAGGCGGCCTCGGAGGTTTGCTTAAAATCTAAGAAAAAGTTACTTGTTAAGAACTTCTTGGATAAAGCGGGGTGTGTAGCCCCGCTTGCTTTTTGCAACTTGGGCGGGGGTGCCGGTAGTTAGAATCTGACCACCATTACGGCCACCTTCGGGACCGATGTCTATAATCCAGTCGGCCTGCTTAATAACGTCGAGGTTGTGCTCGATAATGATAACTGTGTTGCCTCGGTCTACAAGCTGCTGCAGAACCTGCATCAGTATGCGGATGTCCTCGAAGTGAAGTCCAGTGGTAGGCTCGTCGAGGATATACATGGTCTTACCCGTGTCACGCTTTGACAACTCGGTGGCAAGCTTTATGCGTTGACTCTCACCACCTGAAAGGGTGGTAGAAGGCTGTCCGAGTTTGATATAACCCAAGCCAACATCCTGAATACTCTTAATCTTACGCAGAATGTCGGGCACATTCTCAAAGAACTCTACGGCCTGATTAATGGTCATGTCGAGTACATCGGCAATCGACTTGCCCTTATAACGTACCTCAAGAGTTTCGCGGTTATATCGCTTGCCATGACAATCTTCGCAAGGAACCTGGATATCGGGCAGGAAGTTCATCTCGATGGTCTTGTAGCCGTTACCACCACAGGTTTCGCAGCGGCCGCCCTTGACGTTGAACGAGAATCTACCTGGCTTATAGCCGCGAATCTTGGCCTCGGGCAGGTTTACAAAGAGCGAGCGGATATCGGAGAACACGCCTGTATAAGTAGCAGGATTAGAGCGGGGTGTGCGACCGATTGGGCTCTGGTCTACACTTACCACCTTATCAATATATTCCAATCCTTCAATTGCCTCGTATGGCATAGGACGCTTTAGCGAGCGGTAGAAGTGCTGTGAGAGGATAGGCTGAAGAGTCTCGTTAATGAGAGTTGACTTGCCCGAGCCGCTGACACCTGTTACTACAATCAGCTTTCCAAGTGGGAATTCTGCATCTATATGCTTGAGGTTATTTCCTGTACAGCCTTTAAGAACAAGACTCTGTCCAGAACCCTTACGCCTTTTACCAATCTCAATCTTCGTCATTCCGTTAAGGTATTGGGCGGTAAGAGTGTCAGTCTTTAACAGCTCGTCTGGTGTGCCCTGGAACACAACCTCTCCACCCTTGCGACCGGCACGTGGACCGATATCTACAATATAATCGGCGCTACGCATCATGTCTTCGTCGTGCTCAACTACGATAACAGTGTTGCCAAGGTCGCGCAACTCCTTAAGCGAGCGGATTAGTCGCTCGTTGTCGCGCTGATGAAGTCCGATTGAGGGCTCGTCCAGAATATATAGTACGTTTACAAGTTGCGAACCAATCTGAGTTGCCAATCGGATACGCTGACTCTCACCACCCGACAATGAGGCCGATTGGCGATTGAGTGAGAGATAATCCAATCCAACCTCGAGCAGGAAGTCCAAGCGGGTCTTTATCTCCTTAAGAATCTCCTTGGCTATTTTGTATTCGTTTTCTGACAAATCCTTAGTTGCTCCCTTTTCTGCTTTTTCCTCTATCTCTGCAATCCAGTTACGCAGATCGGCAAGGTCCATTGTGGCAAGGTCGGCAATGTTTCGTCCACCAAAGGTGTATGATAATGCCTCGCGATTAAGTCGCTGACCGTGACACTCGGGACATGTGCATTCGGCAAGAAACTGGTCGGCCCACTTCTGTCCGGCGCTTGAGTCATCGTTGTCCATCACGTTACGAAGATACTTGATGATGCCATCGAACGACACAAAATAATCACTTGATGTGTGTACCAGATCCTTGTCGATGCGAACATCTTCGAGTGAGCCATAAAGCAACTCGGTCATGGCATCGTCGGGTATCTCGTCGATAGGGGTGTTGAGGTCGCACTCGAACTTTTGGAGTATGGCCTCTACCTGCCAGAAAATCATCTGATTTTTATATTTTCCAAGAGGTACAATACCGCCTTCGCGGATGGTAAGTTTCTTGTCAGGAATGACTTTGTCGAGGTCAATCTGGTTGATTACACCAAGACCTTTACAATGCGGGCAGGCACCTTGAGGAGAATTGAACGAAAAGTTGTTAGGTGCTGGGTCTGAGTAACTTATGCCCGTTGTGGGACACATTAGTCGCTTGGAAAAATGCTTGATTATACCCGTGTCCTGATCCAAAACCATAATCAATCCGTCGCCCTGTTTCATAGCGATGGAGATTGATTTTTTAAGACGTTCCTCGTCGGGAGTATCGGGCACTTTCATTCGGTCGATAACAACCTCAATATCGTGGTTCTTATAACGGTCAACCTTCATGCCCTGTACTATCTCCAGCATCTGTCCGTCAACACGGATATGCATATATCCTTTGCGGCGCATGCTCTCGAAAAGCTCGCGATAATGACCTTTTCGACTACGGACGATTGGAGCCAGAATGTAAATCTTATGTCCGGCATAATCGTGGGTAATCATATCAAGCACACGCTCTTCGGTATAACGCACCATCTCCTCACCAGTAGCAAAACTATAGGCACGTCCGGCTCGGGCATAAAGCAGTCGCATGTAGTCGTAAATCTCGGTGGTTGTTCCTACTGTAGAACGTGGATTCTTGTTGGTTGTTTTCTGCTCGATGCTGATTACTGGCGACAGACCGGTAATCTTATCAACATCAGGGCGCTCCATGCCGCCAAGGAAGTTACGTGCATAGGCCGAGAAGGTCTCGATATATCGGCGCTGACCCTCAGCAAAAATCGTGTCGAAAGCCAGCGACGATTTGCCGCTGCCACTCAATCCCGTTATCACGGTTAGTGAGTTTCGGGGTATTTCTACATCAATATTCTTAAGATTGTGTACGCGAGCTCCGTACACATTTATTTTATCGTCTTCTCTCTTCATTTTCTCACCTTCTCACTTTTCGCTTTGCGTAAATCCACGAAGCAGGTTTACGTCTTTGCGGATGTTATATACGATGCCATCGGCACCACGGGCTTTTATTACAACAAAATATACGCCATCTTTTACTGGGCTTCCGTTGTAAGTTCCGTCCCATCCCTTGGCAGGATCACTCCACTCAAAGAGTTTCTGTCCCCACCTATTAAATATATATGCGTGGAACTCCACAATACTTTGGTATTCCTTTGCTTTATATTCGTCGTTGTGATTATCACCATTTGGCGAGAATGCGTTAGGCATTATGAGTTTGCTCTCGCTTATGGTTACGCAGATTCGTGATGAGTCGCGCTCCTCATTGCCAAGGTTGGCATAAAGGGTTACATATGTCTTACCCGCCTTGGTAAAGGTGTAATCAGTATTCTCCTCATAGCGCACCATGATATCCTTACTCTCGCCCTCCATACGGAAGTGCCACTCATAGGTGGGGTTAAGACCTTCCATATCCTGCGGATTGGCACGGAACGACACACTTAGTGGAGCCTGGCCGCTGAAATCAGTTCTGGTCTCTATCTCCACGCCGTTATCGTCAATATATATTGCTGATATGTCGACAGTCTGTGCTGATGCCGAAAGCGACACAAACATCGCAAAAACAGTAAGTAATATCTGCCAAAATCTCATATTTTATTCATTTAAAGTGCAAAGTTACTAAATATTTCATAAAGATTCATCCCCAATTCACAATTATTTTGTACTTTTGTACGCGAAATTGCTAAATTTTGAAAATATGACGCGAGTTTTAAGATATTTTTTGTTCTTTGCCGCCTTCTGGCTATCGGTTAGTGTGGCCGTTGCTCAGGAGGGCGAACAGATACGCGGACTGCATAAAGTGAAGAAGAAGGAGACCATCTTCGGCATATCACGTATGTACGATATCACCATCGAACAGCTGATGAAGGCTAACCCCGAGATGAATACTCCAGGCTACGAACTGAAGAAGGGTACCGTGCTGAGAATTCCATTTTCAACATTACAAACCGAAACACCTGAGGCTAAGCCTGCAGATGAGGATGCTGCCGACGATGTGCGTAAGCGTGCCATCCGATTGGGAGTGATGCTGCCTCTGCATGATATCAATGGCGATGGAAAGCGTATGGTGGAGTACTATCGTGGCGTGTTAATGGCATGCGATAGCATTAAGAAGCTTGGAATATCAGTAGATGTTCATGCTTGGAATGCTGCAGAGGATGGAGATATCAACAAGATTCTGAATGACGAAAACGCAGCAAAGTGCGACCTTATCATAGGTCCGCTCTACTCAAAACAGATGAGTGCTCTATCGGCTTTTGTTGAGAAGCATAAGATTAAACTTCTTATTCCTTTCTCTATTAATGCTCCACAGTTGGCCGACAATAAGTATATCTACCAAGTATACCAGAGTCATACAGTACAGGACGATGCTACAATCGAGCACTTTGTAAAGGGTTTCAAGAACTACCACACAGTTATAATCGATTGTAATGACTCTACCAGCCAGAAGGGTAGCTTTACATCAGCATTGCGCCGACAGCTGGAGCAAGAGCATATGGAGTGCTCGATTACTAATCTAAAGTCGGGCGAGAGTGACTTTTCTAAGGCTTTCAGTCGTACAAAGCCCAATGTGGTGATTCTGAACACAGGTCGTTCGCCCGAACTTGGCATCGCTTTCTCAAAGCTCAACGGTCTTAAGGTTACCGAGCCCGATCTGCTGATAAACATGTT